>Ga0335085_10017611_pt1 | contig 10288 bp, 9 predicted proteins | sample Lox_Sample_45_FD_206712 | JGI IMG/M metagenome (GOLD analysis project Ga0335085, IMG submission 206712) | Soil microbial communities from Loxahatchee National Wildlife Refuge, Florida, United States - Lox_Sample_4.5 | ecosystem: Environmental > Terrestrial > Soil > Wetlands | place: USA: Florida...
GTCGATCGGGATCCGGACGCCGATCAGCCGCTGCAGGGAGAGATGGCCGATCACGTTCTGGCCGGCGCCCGGCTCGTGCGTGTAGGGCGGCCCGTAGGAAGCGATACCGCTCGTGCCGTCGAGCTCGGAGGCTGCAGTCGCGAGGAAGTCCTGCGGGGCCGCCGCCGCCCAGCCCGCGATCGTCACCGGCTTCTCGTCCGGCGACGAGAAGAGCACCGAGAGGAGAACCGTGAGCGCCAGTACCGCCACGAAGGCGATCACCGCTTCCTTGACGAGGTCGTACCGCCGCTTGGCCCCCTGCCACTCGACGTCGGGGTTCGGCGCGAGCGGGTAGTCGGCGGCGCTCACTTCTTTGCCTCGTCGACCGGCAGCGGCGGCACGACGCCGCTCCGCCGCACGAGCAGGACGTGCAGGACGATCAGCCCGCCGACCGCGAGCGGGAGCAGCAGGACGTGCCAGAGCAGCATCTGCCCGTAGTTGAGGACGTTGAAGAACGCGCCGGCGCCGGAGGCGTTGAGGCCGTCCTTCGCCTGGCCGCCGATCCACTGCGAGTCGAAGTTCTGCTGGCTCAGGTAGCCGGTGAACGCGGTCGCGATCGAGATGAGGAACGAGACGGCGCCGGTGATCCACGTCCGCGCACGGTGCCCGCGCCAGGCGGCCATGAAGAACTTGCCCCAGAGGTGCACGACCATGAAGAAGAAGAACAGCTCCGTCCCCCACAAGTGCAAGCTGTTGACGAAGTGGCCGGTCGACGAGGTGTGCCACCACGCGGGCCCTGCGAGGGCGATCACGAACCCCGACAGCAGGACGACGGCGAACGCGGAGAGCGTGAGGACGCCGAAGACGTAGGTCCAGGACGCGACGTAGGCCGGCTGCGTGTCGGGGAGGAGGCGCTCTGGCGGGAGCACCGTCATGCCCGCCTCGCGGACGCGCCCGGTCCAGGTCGGGCTCTCGGCCTCCATCAGCCCTTCTTCCGCGTGCCCGGGAACGGGAGCAGGATCGCCAGCGCGAAGACGACGACCATCGCCACGATCACGGCCAGGTTCCCGGCCGAGATCAGGAACCATCCGGAGTGGACGTAGTGCGCCTGCCCGTTGAGGTCGATGACCGCACCGACCGGGTTCGAACGGAGCATGCGTGGAAGGGTCGGGGGGCGGAACGTTCCCGGCATCCGTAGATGCCGCCGAGTGGTCGGGGGATTTACCACAACCTAACCGCGCCCTAGCAGGCCGATGGGATAGTGAGAGCGTGAAGATCTCCGCCGCCGTGGCCGCCGCTGCGTTCGTCACCGGCATCGCCGCCTCGGTCGCCGTGGCGGTGACGCAGCCCGGCCGGACACGAATCGAGGACGCCCCCGTCGTGGCGATCGCCGTCACCGGCCCGTCGGTCACCTATGCCGTCGGCGACAACGCGACGAAGACCGACTGCGCACACGTCTATCTCTGGCGCACCGCCGGCGGCCCGACCGGCAGGTGGCGCTACGGGAAGCCGACGAACGAGCCGTGCCGCGAGAGCCCGAGCACCGGCAGCGGCATCTCCGCCGTCGCGATGTCGGCGAACCGCTCGCTGTGGATCCAGTACACCGGCGGCAACCTCCGCGACTGGCAGCTCTTCAGCGCCACGCGCACGAGCCCGCGGCCACGGCAGCTCGCGTTCGTCGAGCAGGACGTGGAGCTGCCGTCGCCGATCGTCGTCGGCCAGGGCACCCTGGACGCCGTCCCGTACGCCGTGATGCAGAACGTCACGTACCTCGGCGACAACGGGACGCCGCTCTTCAAGTGGACGGCGCCGGCGGCCGTACGCCTGCTCGCCGCGGGCTACGGCCCCGGCGGCGCGCAGGTCGCCGCGTTCCTCGACGGCGGCGAGCTCGACCTGCTCTCCGGCACCGGCCAGGTCGTCGCAACCTACACCTACCCGTCGGACGCGGTCACCGCCGTCTTCCTCGGCCCCGCGGGCGTCGTCGTGCAGAACGGGTCGACCGTCGAGATCAGGAACGGCGCGCAGGTGAAGACGGCGACGCTGCCGGACGGCGCCCGGATGTTCGGCTTCGGCCAGGGCCGGATCTACTACTCGCTCTCGGGCGCGATCCACGCGCTGCAGGTCTCGACGGCGCAGGACTCGCTCCTCGTCTCGCCGCGCCCGGGCAAGAGCACGGTGGCCGCGTACGCGACCGCGGGCGGCTTCGCGTGGGCGACCGGCAACCAGATCAGCTGGGACTGCGCCGGCTGCGTGAACTACGGCCCGTAGTCCGCTACTGCGCGCGCAGGACGACCTGCAGCGACGTCCCGCGGCCCGGCGCCGTCGAGAGCGAGAAGACACCGCCGATCGCGGCCGCACGCTGGCGCATGTTCGCGAGCCCCTGCGCCGCCGTGTCGGCGGGCGGCTCGAACCCGTCGCCGTCGTCGCGCACCTCGACGAGGCGCTCGGCGCCGCGGCGGCCGATGCTCACCCAAGCCCGCCGCGCGTGCGCGTGCCTGCGCGTGTTGGCAAGCCCTTCCTGCACGATCCGGAACACCTCGATCTGCTCATCGGGCGCGAGCCGGACGTCGGCGTCGATCTCGAGCTCGACCTCGAGCGCCGCGTCGGCCGTGAGGAAGTCGACGTAGCGCCGCAGCGCGGCGTCGAACGGCGCCCGGCCGGCAGCCGACGAGAGCGCGAGCACCGCAAAGCGCGCCTCGCTCTGCGCCGCCCCGACGGCGTCACGCAGCTTCGGCACCGTCTCGGCCACGGGCGCGCCCGCCTCGAGCATCGCCGCGTGCGTCGAGACCGCGAAGAGATACTGCGAGAGCCCATCGTGGATCTCGCGTGCCACCCGCGCGCGTTCCTCCGCGACCGCGCGCCCGAGCTCGGACTCGAGGATCGCGCGGCACACGCCAACGACGAGGACGGCGTCGGCGAGCAGGCGCAGGAAGTCGCCCTGCGTCACGTACCGCACCGCCACCACGGGCTCGAAGACGAAGTCGATCGACGCGAAGAGCGTGAGCGTCGCGCCGAGCGCGAGCCAGCGGTCGAGGTCCTCGCCGAGGCGCCGGTAGCGGTCGGCGAAGCCGACCACCCCCACGAGGTTCAGCAGCGCGAGCGACGAGAGCGCCGCGCTCCTCGCGCCCGAGGCCCGGCCGACGCCGGCGAGGCCGGCGCGGCTCGAGAGCCACCACACGAGCGCGAGGCCGATCAGGGCCGCGAGAAGCGCCTCCGCGAGGTCGAGGCTCGTGCGCTCGACGCCACCGCGGACGAGCGGCGCGCCGGCGATGATCCCCCACCCGATGAGGACGCCGCCCATGCACCCCCACGGCTCGAGCCCGTTCTCGGTGCGGTCGACCACGGCCGGCCCCACGGCGAACACGAGCCACGACAGGCCGATCAGCGAGAAGCCCGAGCTGAGCATCAGGTCGAACCGGCGCTTGTCGACGGTGAAGCGGATCGCCGTCAGCAGCGCGAGCAGCCCCGCCGCGACGGCGTACAGCGACGTCAGCACCAGCCGCAGCTGCGGCAGGTCGTACGGCGAGCGCATGCTCGGCTTCGTCAGGAAGAGCGCGAGGGCGGCGCCGAGCAGCGCCACGAGCACGACCTCGCCGGACAGGAACGTCTGGAAGGCTTCGCGGCGAGCCCCACCTTGGCGCATCCCTCTCGGTATCGGCACAATCGCCGGGGGTCATGACTGCTGCTGCCACCGTGCTCCTGGTCGACGACCACCCGCTCACGCGCGAGGCGCTGGCGGGGCTGCTTCAGGTGAACGGCTTCGACGTCGTCGCGCAGGCGGCCGGCGGCCAGGAGGCGATCGCCCGGGCGGCGGCGCTGACGCCCGACCTGATCGTCCTCGACCTGACGATGCCGGACATGGACGGGCTGACGGCACTGCCCCTGCTGCGCCAGGCCTCGCCGGCGACGTCGGTCGTGGTCCTCACCGCCGCGGAGGACGACGCGAACCTGCTGAGCGCGATCCGCCTCGGCGCGGCCGGGTACCTGCTGAAGAGCGAGCCGCCGGAGCGGATCGTCGAGTTCCTCCGCGGCGTCGCGCACGGCGAGGCGGCGCTCTCGGGCGCGGTCGCGCGGCGGCTTCTCGACCAGGTGCGCGAGGGCAGCCTCCAGCAGGGCATCGTGCCGCAGTCGTTCGCCGACCTCCTCTCGGCGCGCGAGCTCGAGGTGCTGCTGCTCCTCGACCAGCACCTCGGCACGGAGGAGATCGCACAGCGGCTCTTCATCTCCGAGCACACCGTGCGCTCGCACGTGAAGAACCTGCTCGCGAAGCTCGGGGTCTCCTCGCGCCGCGAGGCGCTCGAGAAGCTCGCCGCCGCCCGCGGATAACCCGCAGCCGGATCCGGGGTGGCGCCGACGCGCGGCTGCGCCCGGCGCGGTCTCCTGGAGGTGACGAAAGGAGGCCGAGATGAGAGCCAAGGTTCTCGTCGCCTACGGCACGAAGCACGGGTCGACCAGTGAGGTCGCCTCCGCGATCGCGGCGACGCTCGCCGAGGAAGGCCTGCAGGCGGACCTCCGGCCGGCAGGCGACGTCCGCGACCTGACCGGTTACGACGGCGTCGTCCTCGGCGGCGCGATCTACATGTCGCGGCTCCACAGGGACGTCCGCCGCCTGCTGAAGCGGTTCCACGGGGAGCTGTCGCAGCTGCCCGTCGCCGTCTTCGCGATGGGGCCGCTGACGATGGAGCCCAAGGACGTGGAGGGCGCGATGAAGCAGCTCCGGGCGGCGCTCGCGAAGACGCCGGACGTGCGGCCGTTCGCGGTGACGATCTTCGGCGGCGTCGTGCACCCGGCCGAGCTGCCGTTCCCGTTCAGGAAGATGCCCGAGACCGACGCCCGCGACTGGGACGCGATCGAGGCGTGGGGAAAGGAGGTCGCAGCGAGCTTCGTGCTCTCACGGGTCGCCGTCGCGGTCTGACGCGAAGCCCTCCAGCGCCGCCGCGACCAGATCGGGCAGCGTCGCGAGGTTGTAGCCGCCCTCGAGGACGGCGGCCACCTGCGGCGCGAGCGCCGCGGCGCGCCGCCCCAGCTCGGCGAAGACCTCCGTCGAGAGCCCGAGGTCGGCGAGCGGGTCGTCGACGTGCGCGTCGAAGCCGGCCGAGACGAGGAGCAGCTCCGGCTCGAAGGCCGCGATCGCCCGCTCGGCGCGCTCGAACGCCGTCAGGAAGCCGTCGTCGCCCGTGCCTGCAGGCAGCGGCAGGTTGAGCAGCGAATCGCCCTGCTCGTGCGGCCCGCCGGTGCCCGGATAGAACGGCCACTGGTGAAGCGAGGCGAAGAAGATCGTGGCGTCGTCGGCGACGATCGCCTGCGTGCCGTTGCCGTGATGGACGTCCCAGTCGAGGATCGCCACGCGCCGCAGGCCGAGCTCCGCCTGCGCCCACCGGGCCGCGACCGCGACGGAGTCGAATAGGCAGAAGCCCATCGCGCGGTCCGGCTCGGCGTGGTGGCCCGGCGGCCGTGCGAGCGCGAAGCCGCCGCGCCGCACGGCCTCGATCGCGGCACCGGCCGCGAGCAACGCGGCGTCGAACGTCGTCTCGGTGCAGAGCGTGTCCGGATCGAGCCAGCCGGGCGCCGCGCGGACGCGCTCGAGGAGCGCCTCGGTGTGGCAGCGGAGGATGTCGGCCTCGGCCGCGGCGCCGCAGCTCGAGAACTCGAAGCGCTCGTGCAGCACGACGATCCGCCGCTGCGACTCGGGGTGGTCGCCCGTCGGGTGGAGCCGGGCGAAGTCGGGGTGGCTGACGAGCTCCATCGTCAGGCCGCGGCGAGCTCGCCGATCCGCTTCGCGAGCGCGTTCAGCCCGAGCTCGCGCGCCGCCGCCTCGGCACGGGCCCAGTCGGGCGGGGTCTCACGGAGCTGCGGCAGCGGCGCTTCCGGGTCCATCGTCGCGACGCGCCGGTAGAGGCGGAGGTCGTCGGCAACCGGCTCGAACCGGCCGTCGGCGAGCGCGGCCTCGAGCGTCCCGTAGCGGGCGAGGAGATCGGCGGCCGAGCGCGGGCCGACGCCCCTGGCGCCGGGAATGCGGTCGGAGGAGTCGCCGCGGAGGGCGATGAAGTCCGGCACCTGGGCGGGGTCGACGCCGTAGCGCTCGCGCACCTCCGCCGGGCCGACCCGCGTCAGCTTGCTCACCCCCCGCACCGGTTGCAGCACCGTCACGCGCTCGCTCACGAGCTGGAATGCGTCGCGGTCGGAGGTGACGATCGTCACCGGCCCCGGCCACCGTGCCGCGGCGGCGGCGAGGAAGTCGTCGGCCTCGTAGCCGGCCGCCTTCGCGGCGATGAAGCCAAACGACTCGACGAGCGCCGGCAGCGCGTCGAGCTGCTCGCGCAGCGCATCGTCGAAGACCCTTCCTGCCTGGTAGCCGGGCAGCGCCTCGTTGCGGTAGGTCGGCACGTCGAGCGTGTCCCAGCCGACCGCCACGGCCACCGGCCGCTCGGCCTCCCACAGCCGGAGCAGGAAGTTGGAGAAACCGACCAGCGCGCCGGCCGGACGGCCGCCCGCACCCTTGATCTGTTTCGGCAAGGCGTGGTAGGCGCGATGCGCGAGCGAGTCGCCATCGATTGCCAGGAGCGGACCATGATGAGAAGGACTTGGCATCGCGGGCGAGTATCGCGTACCCCGACGCCCTGGCTACAGTGGCGCACCGATCAAAATGGCTCAGACAGCAAAAACGGGAGGCAAAGACGGCGCCGCCGGCAGGCGGCTCGTGATCGTCGAGTCGCCTGCGAAGGCAAAGACGATCGCCGGCTATCTGGGCAAGGACTACATCGTCGAGTCCTCGATCGGGCACATTCGCGACCTGCCGCACAGCGCCGCCGAGGTCCCGGCGGCCCAGAAGCAGGAGCCGTGGGCCCGGCTCGGCGTGGACGTCGAGCACGACTTCGAGCCGCTCTACGTCGTCGACCCGAAGAAGAAGTCCGTGGTCACGGATCTCCGCGCGAAGCTCGCGAAGGCCGACGAGCTCCTGCTCGCGACGGACGAAGACCGCGAGGGCGAGGCGATCGCCTGGCATCTCGTCGAGGTGCTGAAGCCGAAGGTGCCCGTGCGCCGCATGGTGTTTCACGAGATCACGAAGCACGCGATCGAGAAGGCGCTCGAGGAGACGCGCGACATCGACGACCGGCTCGTCGACGCGCAGGAGACGCGACGGATCCTCGACCGGCTCTACGGGTACGAGGTCTCCCCGGTCCTGTGGCGCAAGGTGATGAAGGGGCTCTCCGCGGGGCGCGTGCAGTCGGTCGCGACCCGGCTCGTCGTCGAGCGCGAGCGTGAGCGGATCGAGTTCCGCGCCGCCGAGTACTGGGACATCGTGGCGACGTTCGACCCGGGCGAGTTCGACGCGCGGCTGACCGCGGTCGACGGCCGCCGCGTCGCACAGGGCCGCGACTTCGCGCGCAACGGGACGCTGCTGAACGCGGAAGCGGTCCAGCTCGACGGCGACGGGGCGCGCGGCCTCGCCGAGGCGCTCGAGGGCGCGGCGTTCGCCGTGCGCTCGGTCGAGCGGAAGCCCTACACCCGCCGGCCCGCGGCGCCGTTCATGACCTCGACGCTCCAGCAGGAGGCGAGCCGGAAGCTCCGGTTCTCGGCGCAGCACACGATGCGCGTCGCCCAGCGCCTCTACGAGAACGGCTACATCACCTACATGCGCACCGACTCGACGTCGCTCGCCGAGAGCGCCGTCGTGGCGGCCCGCGACCAGGCGCGCGCGCTCTACGGCGCGGAGTCGGTGCCCGACGCGCCGCGCCACTACACGCGCAAGGTGAAGAACGCGCAGGAGGCGCACGAGGCGATCCGCCCGGCCGGCGACACGTTCCGGCTGCCGGACGACGTGCGCGGCGAGGTGGAGCGCGACGAGGCGGCGCTGTACGACCTGATCTGGAAGCGCACGATCGCCTCGCAGATGGCGGACGCGCGCGGCGAGACCGTCTCCGTCCGCGTGGGCGCCACTGCCTCGGATGGCCGCGACGCCGAGTTCGGCACCGCCGGCACCGTGATCACGTTCCGCGGCTTCATGCTCGCCTACGAGGAGGGCCGCGACGAGGCAGTCGCGCAGGACGAGGAGGAGCGGCGGCTGCCGCCGCTCACCGAGGGAGACGAGCTCTCCGCGTCGCGGCTCGAGCCGGAGTCGCACTCGACGACGCCGCCGCCGCGCTACACCGAGGCGACGCTCGTGCGGGCGCTCGAGGAGCGCGGCATCGGCCGCCCGTCGACCTACGCCTCGATCCTCGGCACCATCCTCGACCGCGGCTACGTCCGCAAGCAGGGGCAGGCGCTCGTGCCGACCTTCCTCGCCTTCGCGGTCACGAACCTGCTCGAGCAGCACTTCGGGCGGCTCGTCGACTACGAGTTCACGGCGCTGATGGAGGACGACCTCGACCGCATCGCCGCCGGCGACGAGGAGCGGACGGCGTGGCTGCGGCGGTTCTACTTCGGCGACAACGGCGACGAGGGACTGAAGGAGCTCGTCTCGGACCTGAGCGAGATCGATGCGCGCGCCGTGAACACGATCGAGATCGGCAACGGCATCGAGCTGCGCGTCGGCCGCTGGGGGCCCTACATCGAGCGTGACGGCGAGCGGATGACGCTCGCCGACGACATCGCGCCCGACGAGCTGACGGTCGAGAAGGCCGAGGAGCTCCTTGCCACGAAGGCCGCGGGGGGCCGCGAGCTCGGCGTGAACCCGGAGACGGGCCGCCTGGTCTCGGTCCGGAACGGCCGCTACGGCCCCTACGTCACGGAGGAGGCGGAGGGGGACGAGAAGCCGCGGACGGCGTCGCTCTTCGCGACGATGTCGCCCGACACGGTCACGCTCGAGGAGGCGCTGCCGCTCCTCTCCCTGCCGCGGACGGTCGGCGTCGATCCCGGCACCGGCGAGGAGATCGTCGCCTCCAACGGCCGCTACGGCCCCTTCCTCAAGCGCGGCAATGACACGCGCTCGCTCGAGACGGAGGCCCAGCTGCTCACGATCACGCTCGACGAGGCGCTGGCGCTCCTCGCGCAGCCGAAGCAGCGCGGGCGCCGCGCGGCCGCGGAGCCGCTGCGGGAGCTCGGGCCCGACCCGGTCAGTGGGAAGCCGCTCGTCATCAAGAACGGCCGCTTCGGCCCCTACGTCACCGACGGCGAGACGAACGCGAGCCTGCGCGCCGGCGACACGGTCGAGACGCTGACGCACGAGCGCGCGGTCGAGCTGATGCAGGCGCGGCGCGAGCGGGGGCCGGCGACGCCCCGCCGCCGTCGTTCATAGACGGATTTTTTCCGGTTCCCGCTGGTACGGCGGCCCCGAATCGGGGATACTGCGTACGGGAACCCCCGAGTCCCCTCGTGCGCTACCGTTGGTGGCGACGCGCGCGAGGCATGCGCGGGGGCGACCGGGCAGAGCAGCCCGGCCTCTGCGTCACCTGGACGCCAGAGGACAAATGGCATACGGTGCGAAAGCGGAATTCGGGGCAGAAAGGCCTAGGGAGACGTGACTCAGAACCAGTTGACGGAGCTGCTCGAGACCGAGGGCGCGAAGGCGATGCTCGAGACGGGCGAGGAGCGCGGCTGGATCGAGCCGGCCGAGCTCGAGGCGTTCGCGCTCGAGCACGAGCTCGTGGATGCCGACGTGGAGGACCTGACCCGGGAGCTCGAGCGCATCGGGCTCGAGGTACGCGAGGCCCGCCCCGAGGAGCGCTCGCCGAAGGCGGACGAGGTCGTCTACGAGGCCGACCAGCCGTCGGGCGCGGGCGACAGCCTTCAGCTCTTCCTGGCCGACGTCGGCCGCCACAAGCTGCTCACCGCCGCCCAGGAGGTCATCCTCGCGAAGAAGATCGAGCGGGGCGACGCGATCGCCAAGCGGAACATGATCGAGTCGAACCTGCGGCTCGTCGTCTCCATCGCGAAGGGCTACCGCGGCCTCGGCGTGCCGTTCCTCGACCTGATCCAGGAGGGAACGCTCGGCCTGAACCGCGCGGTCGAGAAGTTCGACTGGCGCCGCGGCTACAAGTTCTCGACGTACGCGACCTGGTGGATCCGCCAGTCGGTGCAGCGCGCGGTCGCGAACCACGCGCGCACGATTCGCGTGCCGGTGCACGTCGTCGAGCGGCAGCAGAAGCTCTCGCGTGCGGCGCGCCGGCTCGAGGTCGAGCTCGGGCGCGAGCCGACGAAGGAGGAGCTGGCGGAGGCGACCGGCCTGCCGATCCAGCACGTCGACGAGGCACTTTCGGCCGCCTCGGCCTCCGTGTCACTGAATCAAACGGTCGGTGCCGATGACGAGGGAGAGCTCGGCGACCTGTTCGCGGACCGCGAGGCCCCGGACCCGTTCGACGAGGCCGAG
>Ga0335085_10017612_pt1 | contig 10288 bp, 7 predicted proteins | sample Lox_Sample_45_FD_206712 | JGI IMG/M metagenome (GOLD analysis project Ga0335085, IMG submission 206712) | Soil microbial communities from Loxahatchee National Wildlife Refuge, Florida, United States - Lox_Sample_4.5 | ecosystem: Environmental > Terrestrial > Soil > Wetlands | place: USA: Florida...
TCCGTCATGGGCAGCGCGTCCATGTCGGCGCGCAGCGCCACGACCGGCCGCTCGGTGTAGGGAACCTGTTCCGAGCCGATGTCGACGAGCAGGCCGGTCCCCTTGGGCAGGACGACCGGCCGCAGGCCCGCCGCCGCCAGGCGCAGCGCGACCCGGCGGGTGGTCCGGTGCTCGTTGAAGGCCAGCTCCGGATGGGCGTGCAGGTCGCGGCGGAACTCGATGAGATCGGCCTCGTGCTCGGCGATAAAGGCTTCGAGATCGCCCGCCAGGTCATTTCCTTCCATGCCCGCCTTCCCCCGGGATGACGAAACGGTCCTCGGCAAACTCAGTGACAAGCGCGTCGATAACGTCGGTCATCTCGCCGACATGAGCGAGAACAGCACGCTGTCTTTCGTAAGAAGCCCCGTATTCAAGCACTTCTGAGGCTACCCGCAGCTCTTCAAGACAGCCAAGCCGATCGGCAACGGGCTCGAGCTCGCGGACGAGCTCATAGAGCTCGTCGCGGAGCGGCGCCGTCGTACCTGACTCGTCGGTGATCACCGTCGCGTCAAGACCATATCTCGTCGCCCGCCACTTGTTGTCCCGAACGACCCAAGAAGAGGGGCTCGGAAGCCGATAGCCGCGGTCTATCTGGGCGTCGAAGAGCTGCACGAGGCTCTGGGAGAGGGCCGCGACCATCCCGACCTCGCGGGCCGTCGGCAGGCCGTCGAACATGCGGATCTCGACGGTACCCAGGTCAGGATGCGGGCGGATGTCCCACCACACCTCCTTGATGCTACGGATCGTCCTGGCCCGCAGCAGCGTGTCCATGTAGTCCTCGAATTCGCCCCAGCCGGAAAGCCGGTGCGGAGGGCCCGCAGTCGGCAGGTCGCCGAAGATGATCGCCCTCGTCGAGGCGAGGCCGGTGTCCTGCCCGTTCCAGAACGGGCTGGACGCCGTCAGCGCCAGAAAGTGCGGCAGGTATGCGGCGAGCGCGTTGACCACGGGAATTGCCTTGCTCCCGTCCCGCAGCCCGACGTGGACGTGCACACCGAAGGTCTGAATCCTCCGGGCCAGCCATTGCATTTGCTCGACGAGTTCCGCATAACGAGCAATAGGCGCCATCTTGGCGTCACGCCAGTTGCTTACTGGATGCGTTCCGGCGCAAGCCAGTAGAATACTGCGGTCTTCCGCGATGCGCTGGAGTTCTTCGATTGTCTTCCCGAGGTCGGCCTTGGCCTCCGAGACGGTGCTGCAGACGCCCGTCACGATCTCCACGGTTGACTGCATGAGTTCATGGCGGATCTGCGGGTGCTCACCGCTCGCGTCGAGGCCGGGCAGCGCGGCGAGGACCTCGTCCGCGTCCTGCCGCAGCAGCCTGCTCTGGGCATCGATGAGCTGCAGTTCCCACTCGATCCCGAGCGTCGGGCCGCGAGAGGGATTCCAGCTGATGGCCACCGCCGACCTCCGTTTCGCGCATGCGGCTGCGACGCTAGCGCGAAATAGGATGCGTACAGAACAGGGCAAAGTGGTTAATTAGACAAGCATAAATGTGTTCCGGCTGATCAGTAAGCGTCCGGTGGCCGGTAAATACCCCACACATCGCGAAGTGCGTCACAGACCTCGCCGAGGGTGGCCTCCGCGCGCAGCGCCTCGCGCAGCGGGTACAGCACGTTCCCGGTACCCGCCGCGGTGGTCTTGAGATCCGATATGCGGCGGGTGAATTCCGCCGCGTCGCGGCGGGAGCGGATCTGGTCAAGCCGGGCGACCTGCTCCGTCTCGATGGCCGGGTCGACGGACAGCGGCTCGTAGGGCTCCCCGCCGTCGGAGACGAACTTGTTCAGTCCGACGACCACCCGCTCGCCCGCATCGATCTCCCTGGCCACGTCGTAGGCGGTGCGCTCGATCTCGGCCTTCTGGAAACCGCGCTCGATCGCGGCGACGGCCCCGCCCATGTCCTCGATGGTGGTCATCAGCGCGCTGGCGGCATCCTCGACGTCGCTGGTCATGGACTCGATCGCGTACGAGCCGCCGAACGGATCCACCGTGGCGGTCAGGTCGGTCTCACATGCCAGGACCTGCTGGGTCCGCACCGCGAGCCGCGCGGCCGCCTGGCTCGGCAGGGCGATGGCCTCGTCAAAGGAGTTGGTGTGCAGCGACTGCGTGCCGCCGAGCACTGCCGCGATGGCCTGGACGGCCACCCGGACGACGTTCACGTCGGGCTGCTGGGCGGTCAGCTGAACGCCCGCGGTCTGGGTGTGGAACCGCAGCATCTGCGAGCGCGGGTCGGCCGCGCCGAATTCGTCCCGCATGATCCGTGCCCACAGCCGGCGCGCGGCGCGGAACTTCGCCACCTCTTCCAGCAGCGTCGTGCGGGCCACGAAGAAGAACGACAGCCGCGGCGCGAACTCGTCGACGGCCAGGCCCGCGGCGATCGCGGCCCGGACGTACTCGCGGGCGTTCGCGAGCGTGAACGCGATCTCCTGCACCGGCGTCGCGCCCGCCTCGGCCATGTGGTAGCCGGAGATCGAGATGGTGTTCCACCGGGGCAGTTCCTTGCGGCAGTAGGCGAAGCTGTCCGCGACCAGGCGCAGCGAGGGGCGCGGCGGGTAGATGTAGGTGCCGCGCGCGATGTACTCCTTGAGCACGTCGTTCTGGATCGTCCCGGTGAGCGCGCCCGGGCTGCTGCCCTGCTCCTCCCCGACCGTCTGGTAGAGCGCGAGCAGCACCGCGGCGGGCGCGTTGATCGTCATCGAGGTGGACACCTGGCCGAGCGGTATGCCGTCGAACAGGCGGCGCATGTCGTCGATCGAGTCGATCGCGACCCCCACCTTGCCGACCTCGCCGTGCGCGACCGGGGCGTCGGAATCGTACCCCATCTGGGTCGGCAGATCGAAGGCGACCGACAGGCCGGTCGTCCCGGCCTCGATCAGCTGCTTGAAGCGCCGGTTGGATTCCGCGGCGCTGGCGAATCCGGCGTACTGCCGCATCGTCCAGGGCCGTTTGGTGTACATCGTCGGGTAGACGCCGCGCGTGTATGGATACGCTCCCGGCTCGCCGAGCATTGTTTCCGGACGGAAATTTGTAAGCTGAGTCTCGTCGTAGACGGGTTCGATCGGCAATCCGGATTCCGACATGCGCTCCATAAGCACAGGTTACGGCGACAGCCGGGTTTTGGCGCGGGGGGGCACCCTGGCATCCGGTGCGGACCGCCGCGGTCCGGCCGCTCCTGTGCAGGAAGCGCAATCACGGGAAAAAGGAGAAACCGGTGAACGCGAGGGAAGATTGGTGACGGAGCGTATCCGTGCGACTCTGTACAGGAGCGTGGCCTTCCTCGCGGTGTGCTCCGTTGCCGGCCCGGCGGCGCTGAGTCCGCCCGCCCGGGCCCAGTCGCCGGGCGCGGCCGGCCCGGTGCCCTCGCAGCAGGCCGCGCCGGGCGGTGGCGCCGAATCACAACCGCAGCAGGCGGCGGCCGCGGCGCTGCTGCGGCAGGACGGCACCGGCGGGGCGGTCGACCCGGCCACGGTGGGCGGCACGGAACTGGCCGGCGGCGGGGTCGTCGTGAACGGCCCGGCCGCGCCGCTGCCCCAGGTCCCCGCTTCGGCGTACGTGGTCGCCGACGCCGGAACCGGCCAGGTCCTCGCGGCCAAGGACCCGCATGGCCTGCTCCGGCCCGCGAGCACGCTCAAGATGCTGACCGCGGTCACGCTGGTCCCGCTGCTCAACGCCGACGCCACGGTGGTGGCGTCGGCGCAGGCCACCACCGTCACCCCGAACATCGCGGGGCTGGTACGCGGCCGGCCGTACAAGGTGTCCGACCTGTTCTACGCCCTGCTGCTGATCTCGGCGAACGACGCCGCGATCGCGCTTGCCCAGGCGACCGGCTCACTGAGCAACGGCATCGCCCTGATGAACGCCGAAGCGCATCATCTCCAGGCGTACGACGTCGCCGCCAGGGACCCGAACGGGCTCGATGCTCCCGGCCAGCACGTCTCCGCCTACGACCTGGCGCTAGTCGCCCGGCAGGCGCTGACCATGCCGGCTCTCATGAAGTACGACTCGACACGGGAGACCCGTTTCCCGGTGACGGCGCGGAAATGGGAGACGCTGTTCAACCAGAACGACCTGCTCACCAGGTACCAGGGCGGCATCGGCGGCAAGATCGGCTGGACCAGCGCCGCCGGGGCGACCTACATCGGGCTGGCCCGCCGGAACGGCGTCACCCTGATCGTGACGATCCTGCACTGCACGCCGCTGACCGAGGTGACCTACGCGTCGAAGCTGCTGAACTGGGGATTCGCCCAGGACGGCAAGGTCCGGCCGGTCGGGACGCTGGTCGGCCCGCTCACCGCCGCACCGCGGCCGACCACTTCGGCCCCGGCGCGGAAGCCAGCGCCGGGACAGCGCCCGGTTACCTCGGGCGCCATCACCGCCCCGACGATCCCGGCCGGGCTGGCGGCGGCGTCCATCGCCCTGATCGTCCTCGCCGCTGCGGCCGCCGTCGCGCTGATCACGCTGCGGCGCCGCTCCACGCCGCGCTGACCCGCCGTCTCCGCTGCGGGGAAACGCCCGGCCCAGGTCCGTTCGGTACCTGAACCGGCGCGTCACACGGCGCGGTCCAGGCGGGGGACGAATCCGATCCGGTCCCGGACCCTGGCCATGGTCTCGCGGGCCACCCGCCCGGCCCGCGCGGCGCCGTCGGCGAGCACCTTGTCCAGGCCGGCCTCGTCGGTGAGGATCTCCCCGGTCCGCTCCCGGATCGGCGCGAACGCCGCGACCACGATCTCGGCCAGATCCTTCTTGAACTTGCCGTATCCCCCGCTGCCGTAGGACAGCTCGATCGCGGCGATCGACTCGCCGGTCAGCGCCGAGTAGATGCGCAGCAGGTTCGTGACGCCCGGCTTGGCGTCGGCGTCGGCGCGCACGTCGGTGCCGGTGTCGGTGACGGCACGGGCGATCTTCCGGCGGATCTGCGCGGGGTCGTCCAGCACGTCCACGATGCCCTGCGGGGACGACGTCGACTTGCTCATCTTGATCGCCGGGTCCTGCAGGTCCGCGATCCGGGCCACGGCGGGCAGGATGTACGGGTCGGGCAGCACGAAGGTCGTGCCGAACCGGTGGTTGAAGCGCTGGGCGAGATCCCGGGTCAGCTCCAGGTGCTGGCGCTGGTCTTCCCCCACCGGCACCTGGTCCGCCTGGTACAGCAGGATGTCGGCGGCCTGCAGGATCGGGTAGGTGAACAGGCCGACGGACGTCTGCTCCGATCCGCCCTTGGCCGACTTGTCCTTGAACTGCGTCATCCGGCTTGCCTCGCCGAAGCCGGTGAGGCAGCTGAGGACCCAGGCGAGCTCCGCGTGCTCGGGCACATGGCTCTGCACGAACAGCGTGCAGCGCTCCGGTTCCAGGCCGGCCCCGATCAGCTGCGCCGCAGCGACCCGCGTCCGGCGCCGCAGCAGGTCGGGCTCGTGCCCCATCGTGATCGCGTGCAGGTCCACGACGCAGTAGAAGGCGTCATGGTCCTCCTGCAGCTGGACCCACTGCCGGACGGCGCCGAGGTAGTTGCCGAGGTGAAACGAGTCGGCCGTGGGCTGGATGCCGGACAGCACGCGTGGCTGGTTCATGCCGCAGAGTCTATGAACCCGGGCCGGCCGGACGCGACTTAATACCGGCGTCAGCGGACCCGGGGAATCGGGCCTGTCGCGCTGATGGTGCCCATCGCGTTCTGCGGCCCGTGGGCATCCCGCGGCGCGCCGGGGGCCACGACGACCTCGACCCGCTGGAACTCCTTCAGGTCCGAGTAGCCGGCCGTGGCGATGGTCCGGCGCAGTGCGCCCATCAGGTTCATCGAGCCGTCCGGGACCTCGGACGGCCCGTGCAGGATGCGCTCGATGGTCCCGGCCGTTCCCACGTTGACCCGCGCACCACGGGGTACCTCGGGGTGGCTGGCCTCGCTGCCCCAGTGGTACCCCCGGCCGGGGGCCTGCTCCGCCCGCGCCAGCGGCGAGCCGACCATCACCGCGTCAGCGCCGCAGGCCAGCGCCTTGGCCATGTCCCCGCTGCGGGTCATGCTGCCGTCCGCGATCACGTGCACGTACCGGCCGCCGGACTCGTCTAGGTAGTCACGCCGGGCCGCCGCCACGTCGGCGATGGCGGTCGCCATCGGCACCGCGACGCCGAGCACCGCCGCCGTCGTGTGGCCGGAGCCACCGCCAAAGCCCACCAGCACCCCGGCCGCCCCGGTGCGCATGAGGTGCAGGGCGGCGGTGTAGGTGGCGCAGCCGCCGACGATCACGGGCACGTCGAGTTCGTAGATGAACTGCTTCAGGTTCAGCGGCTCGGCCCGGCCGGACACGTGCTCGGCAGACACAGTGGTGCCCCGGATCACGAAGATGTCGACGCCCGCGTCGATGACCGCCTTGTAATACCGGGCGGTGCGCTGCGGCGAGAGCCTGGCCGCCGTGGTGACCCCGGCGCGGCGGATCTCCTCGATCCGCCGGCCGATCAGCTCCTCCCGGATCGGCGTCGCGTACATCTCCTGCAGCCGGCGGGTGGCGGCCTGCTCGTCGAGCTCGGTCACCTCGGCGATGAGCGGCCCGGGATCGCCGTACCGCGTCCACAGGCCCTCCAGGTCCAGCACCGCCAGGCCGCCCAGCCTGCCGATCTGGATAGCGGTCTCCGGCGAGACCACGCTGTCCATCGGGCAGGCGATCAGCGGCAGCTCGAACCGGTAGGCGTCGATCTGCCAGGCGATCGATACTTCCTCGGGGTCCCTGGTCCGGCGGGACGGGACGATGCCGATCTCGTCGAGCGAGTAGGCGCGGCGGCCGTTCTTGCCCCGCCCGATTTCCACTTGGGTCACTCTTACCTGTCTCTCGTCCCGGGCCGCCTACGGGCGGTGGCCGCTGTAGTTCGGCGCCTCGACGGTCATCTGGATGTCGTGCGGGTGGCTCTCCTTCAGCCCGGCCGCGGTGATCCGGACGAACTGCGCCTGCTGGAGGGCGGCGATGGTGCGCGCGCCGCAGTAGCCCATGGCGGCGCGCAGGCCCCCGACAAGCTGGGGGGCGACGGCGGCCAGCGGGCCGCGGTAGGGCACCTGGCCCTCGACGCCCTCCGGCACCAGCTTGTCCTCGCGCAGCACGTCGTCCTGAAAGTAGCGGTCCTTGGAGTAGGAGCGGCCGCGTTCCCGGTTGCGCATCGCGCCGAGCGAACCCATGCCGCGGTACAGCTTGTACTGCTTGCCGTTGATGAACACCATCTCACCGGGCGTCTCCTCGCAGCCGGCGAGCAGGCTGCCCAGCATGACCGTGTCGGCGCCCGCCGCGATGGCCTTGGCGATGTCGCCGGAGTACTGCAGGCCCCCGTCCCCGATCAGCGGGACGCCGGCCGGGCGGGCGGCCCGGGCCGCCTCGTAGATCGCGGTGACCTGGGGGACGCCCACCCCGGCTACCACCCGGGTGGTGCAGATCGAGCCGGGCCCCACCCCGACCTTGACCCCGTCCGCGCCCGCGTCGATCAGCGCCTGCGCGCCGTCCCTGGTGGCCACGTTGCCGCCGATGACCTCGACGCCGGTATTGGCCTTGAGCTGGGTGACCATCTCCAGGACCAGCCGGGAGTGGCCGTGCGCGGTGTCGACGATGAGGAAGTCCACGCCGGCGTCGATCAGCGCCTGCGCGCGGCGCTTGGCGTCCTCGCCCACCCCGACGGCCGCACCGACGACGAGCCGACCGCCCGGGTCCTTGGTCGCCAGCGGGTACTCTTCACTCTTGGCGAAGTCCTTGACCGTGATCAGGCCGCGCAGCTTGCCCGCGTCGTCGATGAGCGGCAGCTTCTCCACCTTGTTGCGCTGGAGCAGGCCCAGCGCCTCGCCGGGAGCCACCCCGACCCGCGCGGTGACGAGCGGCATCGGCGTCATGACCTCCTGCACGCGGCGGTCCCGGTCGGTCTCGAACCGGATGTCCCGGTTGGTCACGATGCCGAGCAGGACGCCGTCGCCGTCGGTGACCGGCAGGCCGGAGATACGGTAACGGCCGCAGATCCGGTCGACGTCACCCACGGTGGCGTCCGGGGGGCAGGTCACCGGGTCGGTGATCATGCCCGCCTCGGATCGCTTGACCACGTCGACCTGCTGGGCCTGATCCTCGACGGCGAGGTTGCGGTGCAGGACGCCAACACCGCCCTGGCGCGCCATGGCCACGGCCATCCGCGCCTCGGTCACGGTGTCCATCGCCGACGACACGAGCGGCATCCGCAGGCTGATACGCCGGGTGATCCGGGTGCTGGTGTCGGCCTCGGCGGGCAGCACGTCGGACGCGGCCGGGAGCAGCAGCACGTCGTCGAATGTCAGGCCGGGAGGAGCGAACTTGTCTGACTCGTTCATGGCACCTTCAGCGACGCGGCGGCTGGGGGACATCTCCCATCCTAATGAGCGCCCGGGACCCGACGGGGCCAAGCCGCCACGACGGTCCGTTACGCGGCATGAGCCCGTTATGCGTACCGGCCATGCGGGCTGGGCGGGCCCGGCGGGCTGGCTGCGGCGGGCCCGGAACGCGAACGGCGGGCCGGCCCCGTGTGGGGCCGGCCCGCCGCGCGGTACTGCCGTACGGTCAGTGCGCGTGGCCGTGGCTGTGGCCGTGCCCGGCCCCGGTCTCGCTGTCGTCCTCCGGCTTGTCCACCACGAGCACCTCGGTGGTGAGCAGCATGCCGGCGATGGAGGCCGCGTTCTGGACCGCGGAACGCGTCACCTTGACCGGGTCGATCACGCCCTGGGCGATCAGGTCACCGTACTCGCCGGTGGCGGCGTTGTAGCCGTGCCCGGGCGGGAGCGTGGCCACCTTGGCCGCGACCACGGAGCCCTCGGCGCCCGCGTTGATGGCGATCCACCGGCACGGCTCCGAGAGGGACTTACGCACAATGCGCACGCCGGTCGCCTCGTCCCCGGTGTAGCCGAGGTCGTCGAGCTCGGTCGCGATCGCGACGAGGGCGCTGCCGCCGCCCGCCACGATGCCTTCCTCGATCGCCGCCCGCGTGGCGGAGATGGCGTCCTCCAGACGGTGCTTCTTCTCCTTGAGCTCGACCTCGGTGGCCGCGCCCGCACGCAGCACGCACACCCCGCCGGACAGCTTGGCCAGCCGCTCCTGCAGCTTCTCGCGGTCCCAGTCGGAGTCGGTGCCCTCGATCTCGGTGCGGATCTGGCGGATCCGGTCCTGGATCGCCGCCTGGTCGCCGGCGCCATCGATGATCGTCGTGGTGTCCTTGCTCACGACGATCCGGCGGGCCTTGCCGAGGTCGTCCAGGGTGATGTTGTCCAGCCGCAGGCCGAGTTCCTCGCTGACCACCTGGCCGCCGGTCAGCGTGGCCATGTCGGCGAGCATCGCCTTGCGGCGGTCGCCGAAGCCGGGCGCCTTCACCGCGACCACGTTGAGCAGGCCGCGGATCTTGTTCACGACCAGCGTCGACAGGGCCTCACCGTCGACGTCCTCCGCGACCACGAGCAGCGGGAGCTTGGACTCCGCGATCTTCTCCAGCAGCGGCAGGAACTCGCTCATCGAGGAGATCTTGCCCTGGGTGATGAGGATGTGGGCGTCCTCGAGCACGGCCTCGAGCCGGTCCTGGTCGGTGATGAAGTACGGGGAGATGTACCCCTTGTCGAACTGGAGGCCCTCGGTGAACTCCAGCTCGAGGCCCATCGTCGGGGCCTCCTCCACGGTGATGACGCCGTCCTTGCCGACCTTGCTGAACGCCTCGGCGATCAGCTCGCCGATCTTCTCGTCCTGCGCGGAGACGGTCGCGACGTGCGCGATCTCGTTCTGCTCCTCGACGTCACGGGCCACCGCGAGCAGCCGCTTGGAGACCTCGGCGGCCGCGGCGTCGATCCCGCGCTTGAGCTCGATCGGGCTGGCGCCGGCGGCCACGGACCGGAGCCCGTTGTGCACCATGGCCTGGGCGAGGACGGTCGCCGTGGTGGTGCCGTCGCCGGCGACGTCGTTGGTCTTGGTGGCGACTTCCTTGGCGAGCTGGGCGCCGAGGTTCTCGTAATGATCCTCGAGCTCCACCTCCCGTGCCACGGTGACGCCGTCGTTGGTGATCGTGGGCGCGCCCCACTTCTTGTCGATCACGACGTTGCGGCCACGCGGGCCGAGCGTGACCTTGACGGTGTCGGCCAGCCGGTCGACGCCGCGCTCCAGCGCGCTACGCGCGTCCGCGCTGAACTCCAGGATTTTGGGCATTGACTACTACCTCACCCTACGAATTTTCATGAGAAGTCGGCCTCGGGTCACGCAGCAGGGGCGCCAGGCCGGCGAGCGGCCTG
>Ga0335085_10017615_pt1 | contig 10287 bp, 6 predicted proteins | sample Lox_Sample_45_FD_206712 | JGI IMG/M metagenome (GOLD analysis project Ga0335085, IMG submission 206712) | Soil microbial communities from Loxahatchee National Wildlife Refuge, Florida, United States - Lox_Sample_4.5 | ecosystem: Environmental > Terrestrial > Soil > Wetlands | place: USA: Florida...
GGTAGATCCAGCTGTCTGGCGAGGAGACCACGAACGGTGCGTCCACCGGGTAACCCTCGTAGATGGTTCCGATGAGCGTGGACTCCGGTGCGGAGTTCGGCGGCTCGCGCCAGTCGCTGGTGACCTTCGACGGGTCCTTCGCGTACTCCGGGTCGGCACGGTAATCGGTCTTGTAGCAGACAACCTCGCGCGCGGTCCCGACCGCGGACGGCTGCAGGCGGGTACGCCTGAACATCGCGTTCGCGCCGAAGAAGGCGAGGTTCACGCCCCTGTCGCGGGCCGCGGTGACGTTCGCGCGCTCCTGCGGCGTCCAGTACTCGTCGTGCCCCATGGAGATCAGGGCGCTGGCACCATCCAGCAGGTGCGGGTCGGCGTGGATGTCCATGCTCGTCACGTAGGCGAGGTCAAGACCGCTTTTCTGGGTGGTCAGGAACTCGGCGAGCTTGACCACGTTGCGCTCGTAGGTGAGAAACATGTCGGCGCCGTTGGAGTCGTAGGGGCGGTCCAGGCTGACCACCAGGGAGCGCTCGCTGTAGGCGCCAGACGGGCCCTTGTACAGGTCGTAGCCGCCCCATAGGTTGTACGCCTGCCAGGTCTGCACGCAGTTCTTGAGCACGACCTTGCCCGCGCACGACTCCGACCTGACGGTGACGGGCACGTACCGCTGCCCGCCGGAGTCGGCGGTCAGCTTCACCAGGTAAGCGCCGGGCGGCCAGTCGTCGGTGGGCACCTGGATGACCGGGTCCCAGTCGGTCGCGACCGTGTTGGTGGCGCCGGAGACGGCGGCAGCCCGCTGGGCGCCGCCGCGGACCGAGCGTGACTTCCAGACCTGGCGCGCCCCGTGCCCCTGGTACCAGCCGAGCCGGTAGGCGGTCGCGGTGAAGCCGCGCGCGGTCGTCGACACGAACAGCGGGAACGACTCCCCCGGCAGCACGCTCGCCTTGCCGGCGTACCCCTCGATCTCGCGGGAGGCACCGAGGTGGTGGATCACCCACGCCGAGGTCCCCGGCAGCGCGTTCTCCGGGACCGGGTTGCGCCACGCCCGGGCGGACGCCGCAACCGGGCGGACAGCCGAGCGCGGGCTGTTACCGCAGGCCGACACGGCGCCGGCCACGCCGGCCGCGGCCAAGCCGAGAAAGGCCCTACGGTTCGTCTGTCCGTCCACGCGCGTTAGCATCCCACGCACTTCACGCGATATGCGCAGGCAATCCGCGATCCGTTATGAACGGGCTAGAGCGGACATTTGCCCGCCTGGTGCGTGACCGCGGTGCTCTCGTCTTACCCGCTTGGGTACCCGCCGCGCGGCCGGGCCTAACCGCGGCCCGCCCGAGGGCCTCGCCGCGGTCTAACCGAGGACGTCGACCAGCGGGGCGAGGGCGGCCGGGTCGTCCCCCGGTGCGGTCAGGATGACGCCGCTGACCAGGGAGCGGGCCTTGGCAAGGAGGTTGGCGGCCAGTTCGAGGCCGACAGCGCGGCCGCCCGACCGCCCCGCCCGCTCCATCGCGTCGAGGGTCGACCCGGGGATCGTCACGCCGGGCACCTCGTGCGCCAGGTAGTCGGCTTCCTCGAAGGAGGTAAGCGGCGCGACCGACAGCAGCAGCGGGACGCCGGTACCGTCGAGGGCCTCGACCAGCCGGTTGAGCGCGTCGAGTTCGTAGACCGGGCGGCTCACCAGGAACTGCGCGCCCGCCTTGATCTTCGCCTGCGCCCGCGCCAGTTCGGCACCATGGTCCCTCGCCGTGGGGTTGATCCGCGCCCCGATGCAGAACGAGGTGCGCGAGGTCAGCCCGAGCCCGTTGGAGTCGCGGCCGGCGTTGAGCCCGGCCAAGAGCGCGGCCAGGCCGACCGAGTCGACCTCCCACGTGCCGTCGACTGCCGGGTAGTCGCCGAAGACTGGCGGGGATCCCGTCGTCGACACCACCGAACGGATGCCGAGCGCGTGTGCTCCCAGGAGGTCGGCCTGGAGCGACATGATCGACTTGTCCCATGTGGTGACCGTGGCGATGGTCTCCACCCCGACGCGCTGCTGGAGCGTGAGCGCCATGCTGAGCGAGTCCATGTGCGTCCGGGCGTTCTCCCGCGGCTGCACGAAGATGAGCCCGATGCCCCGGTCGGCCAGCTCCGCCACCGTCCGCTCGGCGTCGCCGGCGTACCCGGCGGCGGGCGGGGTGACCGAGGCGGCCACCACGAACCGGCCAGAGGACAGGTGATCGGCGAGCGAGCCGGACCCGAGGCTGCCGTCCCGCTCCGCGATGCGGACGGAAGAACCCGCGGTGAGGTGCTCCTGCGCTGCTGCCTTCTGTCCCGGGGCCTGCGGCGCCGGCGGCTGCGTGCGGAACGTCTCGGCGATGGCCCTGATATGTGTTGGCGTTGTCCCGCAGCAGCCGCCAACGAGGGTCACGCCCGCGTCGGCGAACCGGGTGAGGTACCGGGAGAAGTACCCGCCGTCGATGGCGAACTCGAACGAGCGCGGCCCCGTCCGGCGGGGCTGCCCGGCGTTGGGCTGGGCACTGACCGGCACGGCGGAGTAGCGGACGAGGTCCTCGGCGACGACGAGCATCCGCTGCGGGCCGATGGTGCAGTTCGTGCCGATCATCGCGACCGGCAGCGCGGAGAGCACGGCCGCGACCTCGCGGGGCGTCTCACCGCCCAGGGTGTGCGCGTCGTCGGCGAACGTGGCCTGCGCGATCAGCGGCAGGCTGGTGACGGACGCGGCCACGGACACCGCCTCGACGAGCTCGTCAAGGTATCCGAACGTCTCCAGGATCAGCAGGTCGGCGGCGTCATCCGCGACCAGGGCGAGGATCTGCTCGCGGAGCACCTCCATCCGCTCCGCGGCCCCGACGCGGCGCCGCTGCGGCCCGGTCACCGCCGGCGACACCGACCCGGCCACCAGGACGGGACGGCCAGAGCGGTCGGCGCCTGACCTGTCGGCCGCCGCGCGGGCGAGCCGGACGCCCGCGCGGTTGATCTCCGCCACCTTGTCCGGGAAGCCGTGGTCGGACAGCCAGAGCCGGTTCGCGCCGAACGTGTTGGCCTGGATGATGTCCGCGCCGGCGATCAGGTAGTTGTCGTGGATGGTGGCGACCAGGCCGGGATCGGAGAGGTTGAGCTCGGGCAGCGACCGGTCGAGGGCGGCGCCCGCCGCGTGCAGCATGGTGCCCATCGCGCCGTCGCAGACGAGCACCCGCTCCCCCGACAGCAACTGCGCCGCGCCCGTCTTGCCCGCCGATGATGGGCCACTCATGCCAGGTCTCCCAGCGCTCGCTACGGCTGTGCCTCGGGCAGCGCGTCGAGTATCTCGAGTGCCACCTGGGCGATCAGCCGGTCCCTGTAGTTGTCGAGCCGCAGCCCGGTGATCTCCTCGATCCGCTTGATCCGGTAGGCCACCGTGTTCGGGTGGACGTGCAGCAGCCGCGAGGCACGCTGCGGGCTGTTGTTCTCCCGGAAGTAGCAGGCGAGGGTCGACAGGTACTCCGACTTGTGCTCATGCTCGTGCTCGGAGAGCTTACCCAGCACTTCGGCCGCGAAGGACCGCAGCTCGCCCAGGTCCGGCACCTGGAGGAGGAGCCGGTGGATCCCAAGGTCCTCGAACGCCGCGACCGCGCCGGTCCGGCCCAGCCGCCAGAGCGTCTGGGTGGTCCGGTGCGCCTGGTCGTAGGACCGGGCGATCTCCTCTGGCGCCTTGCACGCGCCGCCGACCCCGATGACCACCTTGGCGCCGGGGAACAGCTCGGCCAGCCGCGCCAGGCACGCCTGGCCGAGCTTGCGCGGGTCGGGCGACGCGGCGGCCACCACGACGACCTCGGCCTCCCGGGCGGAGACGATGGCTTCCGGCGCCCTGGTGGTCATGAAGTGCTCGATGGACTCCCTGATGCGCTGGCGCAGCGGCTCGGCGTCGGCCGCCCGCGACGGCGGCAGCTCGAAGGCGATCGCCGCCACGTTATGTGCGCGGGTCGGGTCGTAGCCGAGGTGCGCGGCCCAGCGGGCGGCATCGGCGGCGTCCCGTCCGCGGCCGAGCAGCAGGCCCTCGACCAGGTCGTCACGGACCCGGCGGGCGGCGGCGGCGACCACTCGCTCGCGGCCGAGGATGACACCGCAGATCGTCGCCGCGTGCTCGGTGACCAGCAGCGACATGTCCTCGCCGAACGACTCCTCGGCCGGGTCGAGCGTGATCAGGTAGGAGGGCACCTCATCGCCAACGAGGATCGGAGCGACGATGATCGCCGGCACCCCGCCCACGTTCGGCAGCCGCAGCGCGCGCTGCGACAGCCGGGAGGCGCGCAGCACCTGGCCGAGCCTGGGGTGCACGACATGGTCCCGCACCAGGGCGGCGGCCTTCTCCGGCGGCAGCCCGGGCGACGCGGCGGTCTGCACGTCCATCAGCTGGCTGACCACGGCCACGGTCGCCTGGGCGCGCTCGGAGATGAGCTGGACGACCCCGGCGAGGTCGGCGTCCTGCATGGCGAGGCCTGAGAGGTGCCGGTAGACCGTCACCAGTTCGCGCAGGACAGAGTTCTCTCGGTCGACGTCCCGAGGGCTCTCCCTGGGCGTCGGCGCCGCGCTTGGGGGCACTGCACTGAGCCGGCCTGCGGCCGGTATCGTCGCGTCCGGCATGATCACTGCACTATACGACCTTGATCTACGACCTTGATCTGTCCCTGTCTTTTGTGGAAGTCCACAAAAGACAGGTCTACCACGGTTTCCTGCCCGTGAAAACACCTCACAAGGATTCGGCAGCCCGGCCGCTGCCGCGGCTGTGCCCGCGCACAGCGCCGCCCGTCCTCAGCTGAGGGGCCGGCAACGGCGGCGGCCGGCTCCTGAATCATCGCCCCGGTCCGGGCCAAACCGAGCACCCGGTTGACGATTGTTGACAAGTGCGCAAATAATGCAAGCACTTTCTCCGTGAAAGGGGGCGGCGTTGCTCGAGTACCGCGACATCTACGCAGGGGGCCGACTGGTCGGTTCGGCGTCGCCTGACGTGATCACCATCATCAACCCGGCGACAGAAGAAGTCGTGGGCGCCGTCCCGTCTGCCGTCAGCGTCGACGTGGACCGCGCCGTCCGCTCGGCCAGGCGCGCGTTCGACGACGGCAACTGGGCCGCACGTCCGCCCGCGGACCGGGCGGACGCCCTCGACCGCCTGGCGGCCGCGCTCGAGGCGCGCACCGAAGAGGCGGCACGGCTCGTCACGGCCGAGATGGGGATGCCCATCGCCAGCTCCCGCCAGCACAATGCCGCAGCGCCGTGCGCCATCCTCCGCTACTACGCCAACCTGGCGCGCGCCATGGACACCGAAGAGACCAGGACCGCGGTCTCCTTTACCGGCCGCACGGTGGTGCGCCGGGAGCCGGCCGGGGTCGCCGCGGTTATCACGAGCTGGAATTACCCCATCATGCTGGCATTCAGCCAGCTGGCACCCGCCCTCGCGGCCGGCTGCACGATCGTGCTCAAGCCCGCCGCGGCCACCTCGCTGTCCGCCTACATCCTGGCCGAGGCGTTCGAGGCCGCCGACTTCCCGCCCGGAGTGTTCAACCTGGTCACCGGCACGCACCAGACAGCCGGGGCGCTCGCCCGCCATCCCGGGGTGGACACCGTATCCTTCTCGGGACCGACCAAGCAGGGCCGGTGGATCGCCTCCATCTGCGGCGCGGAGCTCAAGCCGGCCCAGCTGGAGCTCGGCGGTCAGTCCGCCGCGATCATCCTCGACGACGCGGACCTGTCCAAGGCCGGCGCCGCGCTCGGCGGCCTCATCTTCGGCAACGCGGGCCAGACGTGCTTCGCGATGTCCCGGGTACTCGTGCCCGAGCAGCGTTACGGCGATCTCGTCGACGCGCTGATCGCGCAGGCGGCGAGCGTGCGCGTCGGCGACCCGCTGAACGAGGACACCACCATGGGCCCGCTCGCGTCTTCCCGGCGGCGCTCCGACGTCGAGACGCGCGTCCGCTCCGGCATCGGCGAGGGCGCCCGGGTCGTGTGCGGCGGCCGGCGTCCCGCCTCGCCGGTCCGCGGCTACTTCTACGAACCGACCGTGCTCACCGATGTCACCCCGCACATGCCGATCGCCCGCGAGGAGATCTGCGGTCCGGTCGCCACGGTGATCGGCTACTCCGACGAGGGGGAGGCCGTCAGGCTCGCCAACGACGGATTCGGGCTCGCCGCCACGGTCTGGACGGGCGATCCGCAGCGGGGCCTGGACATCGCGCGGCGGACCCGCGTGGGGACCTTCGGCATCAACCTTTACGAGCCGGACATCGGCTCCCCGTGGGGCGGGCGCGGGCCGAGCGGCACCGGCAGCGCCTACGGCCCCGAGGGCATGGACGCCTACCTGACCTCCAAGTCCGTTTTCCTTCCGTCGTTCGCGTTATTCGCGGGGAGACCGCGGTCCCCGCGGCGGGACGAACGGCTCAGACCCGCCGGCATCGTTTGCCGCGACCAGGAGAAGCGGAGTCAGCCGAACGGATTCGGGCAGCTCGCGGCCCGCGCGCGATGACTCGGCGCGTGGCCGGCACGGGCCAGCCGCTCCCGTTCGGGATGACCGCGGGTTTCCCTGGCCGCGGGCCCGCGGTCCGGGACTACCGTCGCCGACGGGCTCACGCGGTAAAATCCTCCCGTGCCACGTTACGAGTTCCGCTGCCGCTCCTGCGGCGACACGTTCCTGCTGACCAGGCCGATGAGCCAGTCAGGCGACCCGGCGACCTGCCCGCAGGGCCACGATGACACCGTCAAGCTGCTCACCACCGTCGGCCTCGGCGGACTCTCCTCCGGTGGCGGCACCGCCCCCGTCGGCGGCGGCGGAGGCTGCTGCGGCGGCGCCTGCGGCTGCGGCTGAACCAGCAGCCATTCCGAACGGGCGCGGCCCACGGCGGGCCCGCCCGTCTCCGCCTCATGCCCAGCGGCCTGCCGGCCAACGGCAGTCGCGGCCCGCCGCTTCTTGCTGTTATCTCGACGCTCCTGTGGCGTCTCGGGCCAGCGCGGTATGCGTGAGGCTGTTGTCTGGGCTTGGTTCGCGGGCGCCGCGCGGGCGTGGCGGGGACATGGTGCCGTTACGCGTCCGCGCCGGCCTTGGCGGCGGTCGAGCGAGCCCACTGGGTTGTGCTGATGACCCCCAGGATGAGCACCCCGTAGCCGCAGCCGGCCATGACCCACCACCCCGCGTGGGCGGCGGTCAGGAAGCCGGCGTGCATGCTGCCGCGCAGGCTGGCCGCCAGGACCGAGCCCACGATGGCGACGCCCAGGGACTGGCCAAGCTGGCGGCTTGAGGAGTTCATCCCCGAAGCGACGCCGGCCTGGGCCTTGGGCACGCCCGACATGACGCCGTTGGATATCGGAACGTTGACCATGCCGGCCCCGAACCCGAACAGGCCGTAGGTGACGATCAGGAACAGCGGGCCACTGGTGGAGCTGAGCTGGGACAGCGCCGCGGTCGAGAGGGTGAGCGCCGCGCCGGCGATGACGAACGGGACGCGCGGGCCGCCGCGTGCGACGATGCGCCCGGAGATCGGCGAGGCGAGGGCCATCATGCAGGGCATCGGCAGCAGCGTCAGGCCGGCCCGCAGGGCGCTGAACCCGCGCACGTCCTGCAGGTAGAGGGTGGTCAGGAAGAGAAATCCGGCGCTCGCGGCAATGGCGCAGACCGCGGTGGCGTTAGCCGCGCTGAAGGGGACCGACTTGAAGAACCGGAAGTCGATCAGCGGCTCGGCGCGGCGCGGTTCCAGGCGCAGCAGCAGGCCCAGGGCTGCCAGCGAGAGCAGGAAGAACCCGATGATGCGGGGCGAGAACCAGCCGGCGGCCGGTCCCTGGATGATCGCGTAGGCCAGCGAGGCGAGCATGACGATCACCAGGACCTGCCCGAGGGGGTCGGCCTTGCGGCCCCTGGCTGCCTTCGAGTCGGGGACGAGCAGGGCGGTCAGCGATATCGCGGCCAGGCCGACCGGGATGTTCGCCCAGAAGATGCCGCGCCATCCGACAGAGCCGACGAGGATGCCGCCGGCCACCGGCCCGAGGGCCATGGACAGCCCGGATACGCCGTCCCAGACGCCGATCGCCTTGGCGCGGTCCTTCGGGGCGCTGAACACATTGGTGATGATGCCCAGGGCCGCGGGGTTGAGCATGCTCCCGCCGATTCCCTGCAGCACGCGGAAGGCGATCAGCCAGGACAGAGACGGGGCCAGGCTGCACAGCCACGACCCGAGCGTGAACAGGCTCAGGCCTACCTGGAAAATGGTGCGCCGGCCGATCCTGTCGGCCGCGGCACCGGAGAACATCAGCAGGCTAGCCAGGACGATCGTGTAGCCCGCGACGGTCCACTGCAGACCCGCCACGCTGGTGTGCAGCGACTCGCCGATCTCGGGTAGGCCTACGTTCACAATCGTGTTGTCCAGCCCGACCATGAACAATGCCGAGCAGCAGACCGCGAGGACAACGGCGCGGCGGCCGGAACCGATGGCTGCTCTCAGTGATTCTGCCGAATCGTGAACCGCGGGGACCACAGAAACCGTTATCGGAGTAGAGGCCGGTATTACTTCGGCATGTGATCGTACAGATACGTTCCGTAGCTGAGACTGGGCAGCAGGGACCGAACGCATTGCGCACCGCCTGGGGGGTCAGCGAGTGTTATACCGAATACGACACTACATTGCTGCTCGCTGTAGTCAATAGGTAACGGCGCGAATTGGGGGCAATTGCGTCCACTCAGGTGTAACTCTGTTTCCGCTGTGCACTTCCGTCACGTTCGCCCAACACGAAGCGCTGTCTCGGTCTACATTTATGCACGGTGGCGGCATGCAGGCAGCCGCGGGCGGGGTGATCGACAGCGTCCTTCGAAGACGCGTGACGTGCGGAGCGAGGTGGGGCGTGCCCGAGGGGGGATACGCGAGTCGCAGGCTACTTCAGCTTGTGATGCCGGTCTTCCCCGACCGCCGCATGTTCCGGATACACGACCCGGAGGTGCACCCGGACGCGCCCGGCGGCCCGCTGCCGCCGACCGGCGTCCTCATCTCGGCCAACCGCGAGCAGCTGTGGATCGGGTCACTGCAGCAGGACATCGACGTCCGCCTTGTCCTAGAGGAATGGGACGGCCAGCCGCTGCTTCCCGATGCCTGGGACGAGGAGGCCAAGGCACGCCTGTACCTGCGCGGCCGCCTGTCCATCGACATGGGCTCGGCCGGGCCCGCCGTGTCCGGCCTGCGGCTGTCCGGCGGTGTCGGCAACTACGAGGTCCGCGTGTACGCGCGCTACCGCGAGGCGGTCGTGCAGATGTACACCGATCTGTTCAGCCGGCACAGGGATCCGCTGTCCGACGATTTCCAGCGGGAGAAGCGCAAGCTCGAGGGCGTCGAACGGTACCTCGTACAGCTCTGGCGTGACTCGTGACTAACTGGCTTAGCCCGCGGTGCTCTCCGCCACCCCGCCGGCGCGTGCCGGGGCGCTTGTCGAGGGCTGGGCGGAGGACAGCCGGCTAAGCGGCGTTTTAGAGCTATGCGCGCGGAAAGGAATCATCGCGTAGACCGTCAGCCCTATGACGGCGAGTAGGACGACGGTACATATAGAGCCGATGATCTTGCCCCGGGTGGTCCGGAGCGCGGCGGCCGGCCCAGGCCGCCTGAATGAGGACAGCCTGGTGGCGAGACCAGGGTCCTCCGCGGCAAGCCGCCGCTCTATCTCGGCGAGCATGCGCTGCTCGTCCATTGACAGCGCCATAGCGCCATACCTCCGCGTTCCACGCGCCCGATGGGAACTCATCTAACTATCCCCCACGGGGGGTGGTTTATCCAATCGTTCTGACTTTGTGCCTGACTCTTTTTAGAACAGGTAAGGAACAGTCACCGAACGCATTCACACAGAAGTGAAACAGTAATCACGCCCGCACGGGCGCCCGACGGGAACCGAACACGTGTTTGCCATGATCGAACGCCGGTTCTAGACTATGGGGCATGCGCTGGGACAGCCTGCTACTCGATTCGAGCGACACGAGGGATCCCGCCGGCGGGACAACGCTCCCGCTCATCGAGCGGAACGCGGTGGCGCGGACGTTCGACACGCCCGAGTTCCGCGGCATGACCTTCTACGAGGTCCGCGCGAAGTCGATCGTGTCCGAGGTCCCCAAGTCCTCCCGCATGATGTTCCGCTACACCGTTAATCCCTACCGGGGATGTCAGCATTCGTGTTTGTACTGCTTCGCCCGGAACAGTCACACATACCTGGAAATGGACGCGGGGCGGGACTTCGACACCAGGGTCGTGGTCAAGGTCAACGCGCCGGAACTGCTCCGGGCGAAGCTGGCCT
>Ga0335085_10017616_pt1 | contig 10287 bp, 8 predicted proteins | sample Lox_Sample_45_FD_206712 | JGI IMG/M metagenome (GOLD analysis project Ga0335085, IMG submission 206712) | Soil microbial communities from Loxahatchee National Wildlife Refuge, Florida, United States - Lox_Sample_4.5 | ecosystem: Environmental > Terrestrial > Soil > Wetlands | place: USA: Florida...
GTTCGGGCTTCCCCACGTGCAGTTCAGCAATCTGACGCCGTTCATTCCACCCAATCAGGGAACATTCGGCAAGTTCGGCATCAGCGGCATCCTTGCGGCGTCCGGAATGATCTTCTTCGCCTATATCGGCTTCGAAGCCGTTTCGGTTGCCGCACAGGAAGCAAGAAACCCGCGCCGCGATCTTCCCATTGGCATTCTCGGCTCGCTCGGCATTTGCACGGCGCTGTACATGGCAATGGCCCTGGTGCTTACGGGCATCGCCGACTGGCGCATGCTCGATGTTCCCAATCCCGTTTCCTTCGCGGTCAGCAAAGTGGGCTCGTTGGGCTGGCTGGTGCCGTTCATCGACTGCGGCGCGCTTGTGGGCCTTGCGTCGGTCGTATTCGTGTCCCTCTACGGCCAATCGCGCGTCTTTTATTCGATGGCGCGCGATGGCTTTATCGGACCCGTTTTCAGCGCCGTCCACCCGCGCTTCCATACACCCTATGTGGGGACCATCATCATCGGTGTTGCGGCGGCGCTCGCCGCGGCGCTGTTGCCTCTCGATATTCTTGCCGATCTGGTGTCCATCGGCACGCTGCTGGCGTTCGTTGCCGTCTGCGGCGGCATCATGATCCTGCGCCGCACCGCGCCCAAAGCGCGCCGGCCGTTCCGCACGCCGTTCGTCTGGTTCGTGGCGCCCGCGGGCATTGCCACCTGCGGGTTGATGATGTTCAGCCTTTCCGACGCCACTTGGGTGCGCCTCGTGCTGTGGACGGCCATCGGGCTCGTCATCTACTTCGGTTACGGCATCTGGCACGCCGCGCCCTCCAAGTGGAAGGTTGCCAATGAGGGGTGAGCGCCCGGCGTTTCCCCAAATCTGTCATCCCCGCGAAAGCGGGGACCCAGTCGCGAGCGTCCGCGAGCGAATAACTCTTATGCAGCGTCTGAGTCGCTCGCCTGAGTCATTGGCGCGCCGACGCGCGCCTGCTGGGTCCCCGCTTTCGCGGGGATGACAGTCGAAGAACGAAATGACCTACCGATCCCTCCGCGATTTCATCGCCAAGCTCGAAGCCGAGGGCGAACTCGTGCGCGTGCGCGAGGCCGTTTCCACCGTGCTCGAAATGACGGAGATTCAGACGCGCCTGCTGGCCGAGGCCGGCCCCGCCGTCATCTTCGAGCAAGCAACGAAAAGCGACGGCAAGCCTGCGAACATGCCGGTGCTCGTCAATCTCTTCGGCAGCGTCAAGCGCGTTGCCATGGGCGTCAGCATGGGCGGAGTCGAGCGCCGGGATGCAATGTCGCTGCGTGAAGTGGGCGAAACTCTCGCCATGCTGCGCCAGCCCGAGCCGCCGCGCGGCTTCGGCGAAGTGATGGAGCTTCTGCCGCTGGCGAAGACCGTCATGTCGATGCGGCCGAAGACGGTTTCGCAAGCGCCCTGCCAGGAAATCGTTCTCAAGGGCAGCGACATCGATCTCGCGCAGCTGCCGATCCAGACCTGCTGGCCGGGCGAGCCCGCCCCGCTCATCACCTGGCCGCTCATCGTGACCAAAGGCCCCGGCGACGCGCGTGAAGACAATTACAATCTTGGCATCTATCGCATGCAGGTGATAGGTCCGAACCAAACATTGATGCGCTGGCTCAAGCATCGCGGCGGCGCCCAGCATCATGCACGCTGGGCGAAGGAGAAGCGGGCACCGCTTCCGGCCGCCGCCGTCATCGGAGCCGACCCAGGGACGATCCTCGCTGCTGTCACGCCCATTCCCGATACGTTGTCCGAGTATCAATTCGCCGGTCTGTTGCGTGGGCAGCGCGTCGAGCTTGCCGATTGCGTGAGCCAGCCGCTGAAGGTGCCGGCGCAGGCGGAGATCGTGCTCGAAGGCGAAGTGTCGCTCGAGGATTATCGCGACGAAGGGCCCTACGGCGATCACACCGGCTATTACAATGCGATCGAGCAGTTTCCCGTCTTCACTGTCACGGCGATCACGATGCGCCGCGATCCGATCTATCTTTCGACCTTCACCGGCCGGCCGCCGGACGAGCCCTCCGTGCTGGGCGAAGCCTTGAACGAGGTCTTCGTGCCGCTGTTGCGGCAGCAGTTTCCCGAGATCGTCGATTTCTATCTGCCGCCCGAAGGCTGTTCCTATCGCATCGCGATCGTCAGCATGCGGAAGGCCTATCCCGGCCACGCCAAGCGCGTAATGATGGCGGTGTGGTCGTACCTGCGCCAGTTCATGTACACGAAGTGGGTGATCGTGGTGGACGACGACATCGATGCGCGCAACTGGAAGCACGTGATGTGGGCCGTTTCCACGCGCATGGATCCGGCGCGCGACATCACGCTGATCGAAAATACACCGATCGATTATCTCGACTTCGCGTCGCCAGAATCGGGCCTCGGCTCCAAGATCGGTCTCGACGCCACGAACAAGCTTCCGCCCGAGACCAAGCGCGAGTGGGGGCGCCTGATCCGCATGGACGAAGACGTGGTGCGAACCGTGACCGAGAAATGGCCACGCCTCGGTCTGCCGGGAAGCGGCAAGCCGATCTGGAAATAGGCGGGTAGTGATTCATATATTGAAGTCCCGCATAGTAACCACAATTCATCGCGACTAAAAGAACAGGATTACGGCAAAATAATTCCTGTGACAACTCACGACTACTGCATTGTCACCGACGCAGCGGCCCATTACATTGTGTTCAGTTTCAGAGGGGGCAGATATGGTGGGACGCGAGTTTGCGGCCGTTCGACTTGCTTTGAGCGCGGTCATGATTTTCCTCATACATGGGGGCGCGCGAGGGGAGCCGTGTCAGCTCAAGCAGGTCGCTTCGCTTGACGTCGCCGCGGACAGCGACGGTAACCCGCTGGTGCCGATCAGCATCGAAAATTCCAGCGGATATTTTATATTCGATCCTTCGGCGCCCGTTTCCGTGATCAACCGTTCTGCTGCGAACAGTGTGCATCTGCAACCTCAAACTATACCGGGGTGGATGTCCGTAAATTACAATGGCGCACATGCCGGATTTGTCGGATATGCCTCCATCAAACTTGGAAGCGCCGCCGGCAGCACCTTATTCGCGATCCTGGACGGCAATGTCGGCAACGATCCGAAAGCCGCAGGGGTCCTCGCTTACGACGTGCTCAAGCATTTCGACATTGAGCTCGATCTGGCTCACAATAAGATCAATCTCTTTTCGCAAGACCATTGTCCCGGGCAGGTCGTCTATTGGACCCGGACAGCGGCTATCGCGGCAGTGCCGATGGAGATTGTTCAGCATTCGGACTTCAACATCCCCGTGCAAATCGATGGCAAGGACGTCAAGGCCCAGATTTCAATGACAGCTCCTTACACGCTGCTCCACAGGCACATCGCCCGGCTGACTTTCGGCTTGGATTCATCGGATGCAGGCATCGCGCAAGACAAAAACGACCGAGCAGGCGATGCGCCTGCGGATCGTGGTAATGCTTACGCTTTCCACACGCTCAGCCTCAATGGCATCACGATCTCAAATCCGGTGATCTATCCCTATGGAAGGGACACTTACTACATTTGCAATGGCTCAACCCATGAGGAGCCGCCTCCCCCTCACAGCGAAATGCGGCAAATGGTGACCTGCTACGGCGAATCGGAAGCGTATCTTGGCCGCTCCGTGCTTAAGCAGCTTCGTATCTTCCTGGCACTCAAGGAACGAATGCTTTACGCGACCGCTGCGAATGCACAATAGTCGGCGATAGCCTTGACCTGCGAAGGATTCCCCCGTCACATGCGCCCCCGCGTCGGCGCAAAGCCCGCGAAGGGGAGAAGATCATGAATCTGCTGTTAGAATCGTCCATCTATGCGTTCGGCTTTTATACCGCCGCAAACGCGCTGATCATGCTCGCCTTGAGCCTCGTCGTGGTGCGGGCGCGGGCGGTGACGATGACGGTGTTCGGCGACGGCGGCAAGCCGGAGGTTGCCGGGCCGATACGCGCCCATGCCAACAACACCGAATATACCCCGATGGCGTTGCTCCTGCTCTGGGCGCTGGCCTCGCCGCTCGGCGGCTCGATCTGGATGATTCATGCCGTGGGAGTGCCGCTCACCATCGGCCGTATTTTTCACGGTATCGGGCTTTCGCGATCGACCGGCCCCTCCGTGCTGCGGGGCGCAGGCATGGCATTGACCTGGATTGCCTATATTGTGGGGATCGCTTCGATCTTTTATCTCGTTCTGTTTCCACAAGCGGCGGCGACCTGATCCTTGGCAACCAAACCCGACCCGAAGTCCATTCTCGAAACCGTGTTGCGCGACGCGCGCGGAGCCGGGGCCGACGCGGCCGACGCCGTGTACGTGCAAAGCCTTGCTTCCAGTGTGTCCTATCGCCTGGGCAAGCTCGAGGATGTCGAGCGGTCCGAGTCGTGGGACCTGGGCTTGCGGGTGTTCGTCGGCAATCGCGTCGCCTTCGTTTCTTCAACCGATATTTCGTCACGGGCGCTCAAGGAATTGCCGTCCCGGGCGGTGGCGATGGCGCGGCTTGCCCCGGAGGACAAGTTCGCGTGCCTCGCGCCCAAGGAATGGCTGGCCAAGGATTTTCCCGATCTCGACATCGACGATCCCAGCGAACCATCGCCCGAAATCCTGACCGAACGCGCCAGAAGCGTGGAAGGTGCGGCGATGGCGGTTCCCGGCATCACCAATTCCGAGGGCGGCGGAGCAAGCTTCAGCCGCTCGACGATCGCGCTGGCGACCAGCGAGGGATTTTTAGGATCCTATTCGTCGACGAGCCATGGCGTCGGCGTGGCCGTGCTGGCCGGCGAAGGCACGGCCATGGAGCGCGACTACGAGAGTGCCAGCGCCCGGCATGCCACAGATCTGGAATCGCCGGAGACGATCGGCCGGCGCGCAGGCGAGCGCACCGTCGCGCGGCTGCAACCGCGCATCGCAAAATCGCAAACCGTGCCTGTCGTATATGATCCGCGCGTCGCGTCGGGCCTTGTCTCGCATTTCGCCGGCGCCATCTCCGGCGCCGCCATCGCGCGCGGCGTCAGCTTCCTCAAAGACCGCATGGAGGCTCCCGTCTTCGCCTCCGCAATCGCGATCATCGACGATCCCCATCGGCGGCGCGGTCTGCGCTCCAAACCGTTCGACGGCGAGGGCGTTCGAAACCAGCGCCGGGCACTTGTCGAAGCCGGCGTTCTCAAGAGCTGGATTCTCGATTGCGCCAGCGCCAAGCAGCTGGGACTGGTCTCGACCGGACATGCCGCCCGCGGCACCGGAGGACCACCCTCGCCGTCCACGACAAATCTTTACATGGAGCCCGGTTCGCTTTCGCCGGAGCAGCTCATCGCCGATATCGCCGAAGGTTTCTACGTCACGGAGCTCATGGGCATGGGCGTCAACTCGGTCACCGGCGACTACAGCCGCGGTGCCTCGGGTTTCTGGATCGAGAACGGCAAGCGCAGCTATCCCGTCGCCGGCGTGACGATCGCCGGAAATCTCAAGGACATGTTCCTTCGCCTGGTTCCCGCAAGCGATCTCGAGTTTCGCTATGGGACCAACGCGCCCACGTCGCGCGTGGAAAGAATGACCGTTGCCGGCACCTGACGACCCTGCTCAAGACCTTTCCCTGATCGAGCAGGCCGTCCGTGCCGCCGGCGACATCGCCAGGCGATACTATGGCGGCAGCTACAAGCGCTGGAGCAAGAACAAGGGCGAGCCGGTTACCGAGGCAGATCTCGAAATCGACCGCTATCTGCACGACACGCTGCTCGAAGCGCGGCCGGCCTATGGCTGGATTTCCGAAGAGGGCGAGAGCCGGGATGGCGCCGATCGGCTGTTCATGGTCGATCCCATCGACGGCACAACCGCGTTCCTCAAGCAAAAGCCGCATTTTTCCATCTCGGTCGCCGTGATCGAAGACGGCACCCCTGTGACCGGCGTCGTATTCAATCCCATCAAGGACGAGTGCTTTACGGCCCGGCGCGGCGGCGGCTGCCGTCTGAATGGGCAACGTCTGCATGTCAGCACGTGCGGCACGGTGGAGGGATGCCGCATTCTAGGCGCCAAGGACATGTTCGCCCATTCCTACTGGTCGGAGGCACCCAACATTCCCTGGCCCGCGATGGATGTCGAGCAGCGCAACTCCGTCGCATATCGCATGGCACTCGTGGCGGCCGGCAGCTTCGACGCGGCATTGGTGCTGTCCGCGAAACATGATTGGGACATGGCGGCAGGCGACATCATCGTTCGCGAAGCCGGCGGCAAGGTCACCGCGCATGATGGCGCAGCGCTGCACTATGGCAGCGCATCGGCCTTGCAGCGCTCGATGGTCTGTGCCGGTCCGGCCCTGCACGCGCTTCTGCTCGAACGGCTGGAGCATATAAAGCTCTAGCTCTGCTTGAGTGATCGAAGGTGGCGCGGTTGTGACGCTGGCTACGGCGAACGTTCGTGGCGCCTCAATCGCCTATTTCAACACGAAGGACACGAACGAAGGCAGCACGAAGGAATCCGCGATAGACGAGGTTCCCGCGCGAAGCACAATCATTCGCCGGTGTAGGCAGTGAGGCATCAAAATTAGAGCGGGATGAGATTTGGTTCGCACGCAAATATCCGACCGTTCAGAGGGCCTGGTTGCGCTTCGCGCCGGTCACCCCGAGTCCCTGCGTGTTTCCTCGTGTTCTTCGTGTTGAAAACGACCTGTCAAACTCGTAAATCTCAAGGCGAGTCGGGGGCGGTGGACGGCACATATGGCGGAACACGAACCGAAACAACTCTTGCATCTGGTATTCGGCGGTGAACTGACCGCCCCGGAAACGATCGAGTTCAAGGACCTCGGCAAGCTGCACGTCGTTGGCTTCTATGCCAGCTACAAAGAAGCCCTCGCCGCCTGGCGGGGCGCCGCCCAAGCCACAGTGGACAATGCGCAAATGCGGTATTTCATCGTGCATATTCATAGGCTTCTGGAGCCCGAAAAGTCGCAGGACCATTAGCCTTTCTCCGGCTCGCGCAGTGCTGCGTCTTCATGCTAGCTTGCCGTGTCGACGGCTCGCCGAGCATGTGAACCTATGAATTGCCGGCGAGAATCGCGGACTTCATTTTCAATTTGACGAATGCGTAATTGGCAGGCCCATGGCCGCTTCCACGGATAGCGTACACATAACCGCAGCTGCTGCGCCCGCGCCGAAAAATTCCGCGGGCTCGAACGACCTTGCCGTCTTGGCCCGGCTGGCGTGGGATTATCTGGGGCACCGCTATCTCGGTCTGGCCGCCGCCGTGATCTGCATGGTCGCCACGTCCAGCATGAGCGGAGCGCTCGCCTGGCTGCTTGACCCGGCCAGCAGAAAAATCTTCCTCGACCGGGACAGCACGATGGTCGCCGTGGCAGGCATTACGCTCGCCATCGTGGCGGTCGTGACCATACGTTCCGTTGCGAGCTTCGGACAGCAATACATTCTCAACAGCCTCGCAGAGCAGGTCGTCGCGGACATTCAGCGCGACATGTTCAAGAGCCAGATCAGTCTGGATATCGGTGCGCTGCACGACGTCCATTCCGGCGAAGTCGTGTCGAAATTCCTCTACGACGTGGCCCTGCTGCGCGCCTCCATCACCCGTGGCGTATCCGGTCTGGGTGTGGAACTCGTGACGCTGATCGCGCTGGCGGCCGTAATGCTCTACCAGGATTGGCAACTTGCACTGATATCCGTAGCCGTCCTGCCGGCAGTGGGCTGGGTAACCCAGCGGCTGAGCCGCTCGCTGCGCAAATCCTCCACGCGCAGCATGGAGGAGACGGGCTCGCTGTCGCGCACGCTCGGTGAGGCGCTCAGCGGCCGGCGCATCATCAAGGCCTATGGCCTGGAAGATTATGCCACGCACTCCGCGGAAACCCGCATCAAGGGTCGCCTGCGCTTTCTGCTGCGTGCCGCGCGCTCGCGCGCCGCTGCGGTACCGGCGACGGACTTGCTGGGAGGAATCGCCGCAGCGGCAACGTTTGCCTACGCAGGTTTTCAGCACATTCATGGCCACCTCGCCATCAATCACTTCTTTTCGTTCGTGGCAGCCATGCTGCTCGCGCAGCAGCCAGTGCGCTCGTTGAGCCAGCTCTGGAATGTCTCCACGGAAGGTCTTGCCGCTGCAACGCGCATCTTTGCGCTCATCGACAGCCGCCCGACAATCGTCGATCGGCCGCGCGCCGCAGATCTGCACGTCGAGCCCGCACCCAAAGGCGGTGCCATCCGCTTTGAGAATGTCTCGTTCAGCTACCAGGGCCAGGAATCTGTTACGGCCATCAATGACGTTTCGTTCGATGTGCCGGCCGGTTCCAAGGTCGCCCTTGTGGGACCTTCGGGCGCGGGTAAAACGACGATCTTCAATCTGCTGCTGCGCTTCTACGATATCGATTCCGGCGCCATCGCCATCGACGGCCACGATATCCGCGACCTCACACTGGAGTCGCTGCGCGCCAATATCGCGCTGGTGACCCAGGAGCCGATCCTGTTCGACGAAACCATTGCCGACAACATCGCGCTGGGACGTCCGCATGTCACGCGGCAGGAAATCGAGACAGCCGCACGCGATGCGGCCGCACACGGATTCATCTGCGAGCTTGGCGAGGGATACGATACCCGCATCGGCGAAGGCGGGCTCAAACTGTCCGGCGGACAACGCCAGCGCATCGCCATTGCGCGCGCAATCCTGCGGAATTCCCCTATTCTTCTGCTCGACGAAGCCACTTCGGCTCTGGATGCGGAAAGCGAGCGCCAGGTCCAGGAGGCGCTGACGCGATTGATGAAGGGGCGAACGACCATCGTGATCGCCCATCGGCTCTCCACCGTGCTGGACGCCAACAACATTTTTGTGCTCGATCGCGGCAAGGTGGTGGAAGCGGGCACCCATGCACAGCTCGTTGCACAGGGCGGGCTTTATGCCCGTCTTTATCAGCATAATTTCGAGGACACCGAGGCCGACGCGTGAGCTCCTCGTCCTTTGCACTGCTGGCATATCGCTACGCGACCTTGGCGCTGGCGCCGATCGCGCCCTTGGCGCTGAGCCGTCGCGCTTCGCGCGGCAAGGAAGATTCGGCGCGCATGGGCGAACGCCTCGGGCATGCGAGCCTGGCGAGACCTCAAGGCCGCCTCGTCTGGGTCCACGGCGCCAGTGTCGGAGAATGCCTGGCTGCGTTGCCGCTCGTCGAAGCCCTCTTGAAAGCCGAAGGCCGCTCGGTACTGGTCACCAGCGGCACCGTCACCGCCGCGAAGCTCATGACGGAGCGGCTTCCGGAAGGTGCACTGCATCAGTTCGCGCCCATCGACCTGCCGCGGGCCGTATCGCGATTTCTCGATCACTGGCGCCCGGAGGCGGCGCTGTTCGTGGACTCGGAAATCTGGCCCAATCTGCTCGCGGCGGCGAGCGCGCGCGGCATCAAGCTGGGCATCGTCAATGGGCGCATGTCGCAGCGGTCCTATATCGGCTGGCGCCGAGCGCGCCGTACCGCGGCCCGGCTGCTCACGCTCTACGACATCTGTCTCGCGCAGGACGAGGTTTCCGCCGAGCGCTTTCGCGCGCTGGGCGCGCGAAACGTGCAGGTGGGCGGCAACCTCAAGGCGGACGCACCGCCGCCGCCTGCCGATGCGACGAAGCTTGCCAGTCTGTCGCGCGCCATTGGAACAAGGCCGCTCCTTCTGGCGGCAAGTACGCATGCGGGTGAAGAGGAAATTCTTCTGCCGGCGCACGACATGCTGCGGCGAACGTACCCAGACCTGCTGACGATCATCGTCCCGAGACATCCCGAACGCGGCCCGCAGATCGCCATGCTTTGCGGCTCGCGACCGGCAGTCTTGCGCTCGCAAGGCGGCGAGCCGGAACCTTCCACGGCCATCTACGTCGCCGACACGCTGGGCGAGCTCGGGCTTTTTTTTCGCGTTGCACCCTTTGTCTTCATGGGTGGGAGCCTGATTCCGCACGGCGGACAGAACCCGCTCGAGGCTGCAAAACTTTCCCGCACCGTTCTGGCCGGTCCGCATACCGATAACTTTGCTCAAGCTTACGAGGCGATCTTTGCTGCCCAGGGGATCGGGCGGGTAAACTCGAGCCTCGAAATCTCCACGCTGGCGGCGCGTCTGCTCGCCGATCCGAGCCGGGCCGAAATGCTGGGCGAAGCCGCGAAGGGCGCGGCAGCCGCATTGGGCGGTGCGCTGGAAAAAACGTTGTCCGCCGTCGAAGCGATGCTGGCGCATGCGCCCGCCTGAGTTCTGGACCAGGAACGACGTGCAGGCCCGTCTGGCTTCGCTGGCACTGTCGCCGATCGGCTGGCTATACGGCGCGAGCGTGG
>Ga0335085_10017617_pt1 | contig 10286 bp, 4 predicted proteins | sample Lox_Sample_45_FD_206712 | JGI IMG/M metagenome (GOLD analysis project Ga0335085, IMG submission 206712) | Soil microbial communities from Loxahatchee National Wildlife Refuge, Florida, United States - Lox_Sample_4.5 | ecosystem: Environmental > Terrestrial > Soil > Wetlands | place: USA: Florida...
CATACCGGGCATGGTGACGACCGTCGAAATCCTGACCGGCCGTAAGACTGTGCTGGACTATCTGATGAAACCCGCCCGACTGCTGCGGCAGGAAGCGCTCCGCGAGCGATAGGCTTTCTTCGAGGCGCCAAATCCAATCGGATGCCGCGCTAGGCCTCTCCGGCTCGCATTCAGCCGAATTCAACGCCTATTCTGTCCGCCAAGTGCCACACAAGACGGCACGGTCTGTTCGAACGGCCTGAATCGAACGTCAGATTTAGGATATTGGGCACTTTGCCCAGGTTCTGAACGCGAATTCCCGCGCCAGAATTGGTCAGATCCAGCACAACGCAGTCGATCAGCGAGGACCCTTCGGTGAGAAGGCTCGCGCGCTTTTGCACTTGGGTGCGCGCAGATTTGCGGCGCTCACGCATTGAGGTCTCCATGGCTCACAGAAACCTATCCAGCGGATATTGGCAGCTGCTTAAGCCGAACGACTAAAAAGCATATGTCGCCGCAAACATCTTGTTAATGACGATCGGCACGCGAATTCGCTCCTTATCGGCGCACGCCCGCTCCATTTCCCGGAGGTCTAGTTTGCCCTTGTTAATAGGCGCTTCTGCCGTACGGCGGAGCCGATCATTAACGCAATTCTAAAGGCCGGCAGTCGAATTGAGCCGAATTGAGCGGCTTCTGTTCGCGCCCTTTCACCGTGCAACGAACAATGCTTTGCGCAGCCATCGCTGCTTAACCGGCCGGAATATGCGCGCGAGTTATCTCTCGCCCCGTAGAAAAAAACGGAGCGAGATACGGCGCGATCAAGTGCCGATCAATGCTCCGACGGAATGGGGCGTTGAATATGATCAGGCGTGCGCTAGCGTACTCCACGGCATGTGTCGTTGCGGTCTTGCTGACCGCGTTCGCCGCGGTACCGTTTCCGGTCAGCGTCGCGCATGCCGACATCAAGGGAACGAACAGCTATAACACCGGAAAAGCCCTTCGCCCGCTTGTGACGCAAGGGCTGCCGCTCGCAGCGAATGCGCCCTCGCCCGCGTTGGCACACCGCCTTGCGATCTCTACCGCCGACCGTTCTTCAGATGCGGACAAGCCGGCTGCCGTGGCACTTGCCAAACCGGCCACGGCCGCGGTCGTGCATAGCGCCGGCGCGCCTATTGTCGTACCGCAAGGGCAGCCGGCGCCGGCTCGTTTCTTCACGATCAACGAGGTCCTGGCCAGCCGACACCCGGCGAAGTCCGACGCGGTCCATCTTGCCGCCGTCGACCCTAAGACGGTAACGGACGCGGCGCCGCCCGATGCGCCGACCGGCACCGGAACCGAGCCGTTTGGCTTGTCGACTTTCCGCGCTCCGGAGGGGCTGCTGTGGACCAAATGGCACGGGGTCGATGCGGACATCCGGGCCGCGGCGCCCGGGTTGGCGCGCTGCCGCGCCGAAGGCACCCAGTGCACACTGGCTACGTTCCGTTTCGTCATGGTGATCAAGGCCGCTGCGGCCAAGCAGGGCCGCGCTCGGCTCGAGGAGGTCAACCGCCGCGTCAACGAGGCGATCCGTTACACCTCCGACATCGCGCAATGGGGCGTGCCCGACCTGTGGTCGGCCCCGCTCGACATCCGCGGCAAGGGCTCGTTCGACACCGGCAAGGGCGACTGCGAGGACTACGCCATCGCCAAGTACGTGGCGCTGCGCGAGGCCGGCGTGCCGGCCAAGGATCTGCGCGTGCTGCTGGTGCGCGACAAGGTGGTGAACATGGGCCACGCGGTGCTCGCCGCGCGCGACGACGGCCACTGGCTGATCATGGACAACCGCTTCGACAAGCTGCTGGCTGAGCACGACGCCAACTTTCTGATGCCGCTGTTCGCCATCGACAGCGAGGGCGTCAAGCTGTTCGCTGCGCCTTATGCCAATCGCGGCACCACCAACCAGGACATGATCGCCGGCGCCAGCGCCTCGCGGGCCGACGTCCAGCAGGACGCCGACGCCGCGCGGGGCGAATAGACCGGCGCGCTTCGCTGTGAACTCGCCGCGATCGCGCTCGCCGCGGCAGCCCCGCCGTGATTAAATGAACCTCCTCAACTTCGGGTGACCGTATGGCGACCTCGCTCACCATCGCCACGCCGGCTTTCGGCGAAATGTTCTACACACCATATGTGCAGAGCCTTCTGCAGCTGCAGGCCGCGGCGCTGGCGCGCAAATGGGGCTTCCGGCACGCCAGCGTGTCCTATGCCTATGTCGGCGACTCGCGCAATTACCTGCTGACGCACTGGTACGACAAGAGCGACTCCAGCCACCTTTTGTTCGTCGACGCCGACATGGGCTTCGAGCCGCAGCTGATCTTCGACATGGTCGCCTTCGACAAGCCGGTGACCGGCGTCATCTACACCAAGCGCCAGGTCAACCTGAAGAAGCTTGCCGAGCTCGCCGCCAAAGGCGAGACGCCGGACCGCGCCATCGCCCGCGCCCACGACTTCATTGTGCGGCCGCTGCGCGGTCGGCCGCCGCGGCGCCTGGGCGGCTTCATCGAGGTCGAGGGCTGCGGCACCGGCATCATGCTGATCAAGCGCGAGGCCGTGAAAATGATGCTGGACAAGCTGCCCGGCATCAACGACACCAACGCCAAGAAGACCTCGCCGATGGCCGGCGATCTTACCCGCCTGATCCGCGCCTTCGACGTCATCGAGGCCGACGGCGTGCCGCTGGTCGACGATTTCGCCTTCTGCCACCGCTGGCAGAAGCTGTGCCAGGGCGAATTGTGGGCGCGCGCCGACCAGCCGGTCACCCATATCGGTCTGCACAGGTTCGCCGGCCGCTATATCGACGCTGGCATCGGTGGCCCGCGCCTGGCAGTAACCAAGGTTGCGGCACCGGGGCCCGCCAAGCGCGGCGACGGCAAGAATGGCGGCGCGCCCAAGGTCGTCAGCGGACGGATCACGCTGCCGAACAGGGGCAGACCGGCGGGGAAATGACACGCCGCGGCGCGGCGGCGCCAAGCGGTTCCGGAGAGTGCGATGGCCAATCCCACGATCATTGTCGCCACACCGGTCTTCGGCGACGTGTTCTATGCGCCCTACGTGCAAAGCCTGCTGCGGCTCCAGCGCGCCGCCAGCCAGCGCCAGTGGACGATCGGCCAGTTGACGGTTTCCTACGCGCACATCAACGAGGCGCGCAACTATCTGCTCACCCGATGGTACGACAAGACCAAGGCGACGCACCTTCTGTTCGTCGACGCCGACATGGGCTTCGAGCCGCAGCTGATCTTCGACATGGTCGCGTTCGACAAGCCAATGACCGGGGTCGTCTACACCAAGCGTCAGGTCGACCTGAAGCGGCTGGCGGCGACGGCCAAAACGGAGCCTGCGGAGCGGGCGATCGCACAGGCGCACGATTTCATCATCCGGCCGGTGCGCGGGCGGCCACCGCGCCGCCTCGGCGGCTTCATCGAGGTTGAGGGCTGCGGCACCGGCATCATGCTGATCAAGCGCGAAGCGATCGCGGCCATGCTGAAAATACGGCCGGAGTTCAGCGTCCCCGTGGCCACGATGACCTCGCCGCTGTCGGCCGGGCTCGAGCGCATGATCCGCGTTTTCGACAACATCACCGTCGACCGCAAGCTGCTGGTGAACGACTTCGCCTTCTGCCATCGCTGGCGCACGATGTGCCAGGGCGAATTGTGGGCGTGCGCCGACCGGTCGGTCACCCATGTCGGGCTGCACAAGTTCGGCGGCCGCTTCACCGACGCGGCGATACAGCCGAGCATTACGGTGAGCCGCGGCACGCCGGCGAAGCTGGTTCCCGTCAAGGCGGCCTCGGCTAACGGCAAGAGCAAAAGCCGCAACGGCGCGCCCAAGGTCGCGGCCGTGCGCATCGCGCAGCCGCCGAAGGCCGAGAAAGCCGAGCCAGACGAGCGGTAGCGGGTGCGTTCGAACACCTGTTCGTCCCCGCGAAAGTGGGGCCCAGAGCGATACGGTATCTGGAAAGCAAAAGGCCCGCCGGAAATCCCTGGCGGACCTTAGCTTCTTACGCCGCACCTTCGATCAGAAGGTGTGGATGTCGGCGGCGACCGGCGTGCCCGTGCTCATGTGGGCGAGATCGATCCTGTCGCTCCCGGTACCGTTGGCCGAGTACCAGAGCTCGTGCGTGTTCTGGTTATAGAGAAACTCGTTGCCGCCACTACCGCCGTTCCAGGAGTTTGCGTTGGTCTCGTCAGCGCCGCCAGTGCCAGTTACCGAATGGAAGTTCGCGGCCGCCACCGTCGTCGCCGAATCGAGAGTGAGCGTCTGCGAAGAAACATCCACGAAAATCTCGTCAGTACCGGACACGAAATCGGCAATCGTGTCGTGGCCGTTGGCCGCGGCACTGAGGCCGCTCAGGACGAACCTATCGCTGCCGCCGCCGCCGGTCAGGGTGTCGTCGCCGGCGCCGCCGGTCAGCGTATCGTTGAGGCCGCCGCCGGTCAGCGTATCGTTGCCGCTGGTGCCAGTCAGGTCGTACTGCAGGCGAGCCTCGAAGTTGGCCTCGTTGAAAGTACCGGTCGGCGTCACGAAAGTCACATCGACGTCCCCGGCATTACCGAAGTTGCCGTTGTGGTTGAGGTCGATCAGGCCGGTCAGCGCTGTGAAGCTACCCACCGTGCCATTGTCGACACCATTTTGCGCGGTGCCAATTGCTGTGTCAGTACCGTGCGTGAAGTTCGACACGTTGGTAGCGACGATCTTCAAGATGTCGTTGCTCAGGTCGAAGTTTGTGATTGTATCCTGACCAGTATCGTTGCCAGGTGACCCAGATGGCGGACCAGAGACATGAACACGGCTCGAGTCGCTCGACGCGCCAGCCCCGGTGGCGACGGCATTCTCGACGATGATGTCGTGACCCGAGCCCGCGGTGATATGATCGACGCCGTCGCCTCCGACAAACACGTCGTTGCCGCCGCCGCCGACCAGCGTGTCGTTACCGTCGCCGCCACTGATCCAGTCGTTGCCGGTTCCGCCGGTGATCGTATCGTTGCCGTCGAAGCCGTACATGACCTGATCGTGCGTAATCGCAGAGCCGTTGATCGTATCGTTGCCGGCATTGAAAAAATTAGGGCCTTGGCCCAGCCACAGATCGACAGTCTCGCTGTGAGAGAGACCGTGGCTATCGGTCGTTTGCATATTGGTGAAGACGACGTGCGAAATGGACTGGTAACTGAGGCCGCCGCTCGTCGAAACCACTCCGGTGTTCGGGTCAATGGCGAATGTCCCAATGATGGTGGAATGCGTCGTCGCCCCGCCACTGAAGCCGTACTGGAATCCGGACGTGTCGTCCGGGTCGACCGTCGAAAGCGTGAACAGCGTTGTGCCGGCGTCAATCTGATTTTGGTTGTTATCGAAGCTGAAGACGGGGTTAGACAATGAACCATTGCCCGTGAACACGATATCCGTCGGCGCCTGGTTGACGTTGTCGATCGTGATGGTCTGCGAGTCCTGCGACGAGTCGCCGTCGAGGTCGGTCGCCTTGAGCGTGAAGGTGAACGGCGTGTCGGCCGACACCGAGCCCGCGGTGAACGACCAGGTCAGGTCGGCGTTCACGGTCAGCGTACCGAGGCCGCCCGTGTCGACCGTCGAGAAGTCGACGTGTTCGCCGACCGAAAGGACCAGGGTCTTGTGGGTGGAGCCAACGCTGACATCGACCGTGGTGACGCCGTCGCTGCCCGGATCGAGCGTCCAGGTGCCGTTGATGGCCTGTGTTTCGTTGACGGTCGCCGGGACCGGGTCGACGATGTTGAGCGTCGGGCCATCGTCTTCGAAGTTGAAATTGATATCCGTTGTCCGCGTCGCCTGGGCCTGGTCGCCATCGCCGTCGGTGATGGTGACAAGCTCATGGACCGAGAAGGTCAGCGTGACCGGAGTCGTCGATTCGTCCGGATCATTCGGGTTGCCGTGCTCAAGCGCATGATATTGCGCCAGCGACAGGCTCCCGGTGACCGGATCGAGGTAGATGGCGAAAGCGGCGGGATCGCCGGCGGCCTGAGTGGCGTTCTCTCCTCCCCGGCCGACGATAACATCGTGGCCGTCCTCGGTGTCGTGGAACAGGAAGATCGGGATGCCGTTGGACAAAGCCAAGTCGGTCGGCGCTCCGTCTGCGATCGGGTCTCCACTTCCGGAGTTCACCAGCTGGAAGGCCCTGGTCACCGAGTTCGTTGCTGCCGGGCCGTCGGCGCCGAACTGGAAGTCGTCGCCGACGAAGTTCGTGGTCTCCGTCGCCGCACCGATCAAAGTGAGGCTGTGGTCCGAGGCATAGTCGGTGAGAACCGACGGCAGGGTAACGGTTGCCTCGTCGTTGGCATTCGGATCGCCGGCGTGGATGCCGACCGACTCATCGACCGTGAGGTCGCCGAGACCGTTGCTGACGAGATGCCCGATGACCGGCGTGTCGTCGTTGACGTGGATGCCGAAGCTGCCGGCAGTGGTGTCGCCGTCGCCGTCCGTCACCGCATAATTGACGGTGAAGTCGAGGGTTTCCTCGAACGTGCCCGAGGTCGGGTGGAACACGGGATTGAGTTCGGTGACGGTGTAGCTGCCCGAGGTCGTGTCGGTCAGCGTCATCTCGATGACCTGGACCTCGACGTTGTTCTGCAGCTGGCTGATGATCAGCGTCTGGCCGCCATCGCTCACGGCGGCGCTGAAGCCGCCGTCGGCCGGCAGCGTCGCGCCGGTGAGCAGCAGCGTGCCCGGACCGTCGGAGCCATAGGTGTGCAGCAGCGTTCCGCTGGTGTCCAACGGACCGAAGTCGCCCGTGCCGCCGGCATTCGGCGTGTCATAAGTTGTGGTCGCGCTCTCGTCATTGAGATAGGCAGAAGCGCTGGTGTCAGCGGTCGGACCGTCGTCTTCGAAGTTGAAGGTGATGGTGTCGATATGGTTGGCGTGATCCTGATCGCCATCGCCGTCGGTGATGGTGACGGTCTCGAGCACATCGAGGCTCAGCGAGACGGTGTCGTCCGGATTGCCCGTGTCGGGATGTTGCAGCGCGTGGTATTGCGCCATCGACACGCTGCCGGTGTCCGGGTCCTCATAGATCGCGAAGGCCACCGTGCCTGATGCGGCAACGACGTTGTCGGCGCCAGCGCGGCCGAGGATGATATGGCCGTCGGCGGTATCGTGGTACAGGAAGATCTGGGTGCCGTTGGTCAACGACAGCCCCGACGAGTCGCCATTGGTGATCTCGAAGCCGGGGTTGGCATGGCTGATCAGGTGGAAACTCCTAACCACCGGGTCCGACGTAGCCTGACCGTCAGCGCCGAAGCTCAGCTGATCGCCGCTGAAGTTGCCGACGTCCTCCGTCGCCGCGCCAATCACGGTGAGGCTGTGGTTCGTGGCAAAGGTGGTCAGAGCCGTCGGCAGCGTGACGGTCGCCTCGTCGTTCGCGTTCGGATCGAGGGCGTTGAAGCCGACGGATTCGTCAACGGTGAGATCGCCGAGGCCGATAGTGCCGAGATGCGTAACGACTGGCGAGTCGTCGTCGACGTTGATGTTGATGGTGCCGGTGGCCTGGTCGCCGTCGCCGTCGGTGACGGTGAAGCCGAAGCCGAGGAGCAGATTGTCCTCGAATGAGGTCTCGACCGCGGCCGTGCTCGGATCGTTTGTGAGCGGATGATCGAGCGGCGCATCCAGCGTGAAGGTGAAGTGTCCGGTATTGTCGACCACGAGCGTGAATACGTCTTTCACGCCGTCGACCGTATTCATCGTGCCGGTGAGCGCGCCGCCGCCGGAGCCGTCCGCCGTCCATGCCTGGCTGACGGATTCCGGGTGCCCGACGCCACTGCCGTCGACGTAAATGGCCTGCAGGTTGTCGACACCGTGGATTTCGATCTGCTTGAGCCCGTCGGCGCCGGCATTGAAGTGGATCTGGCCGGTGGCGACGACACCGCTGCCGTCGTCCCCGGGGCCGCCTTGGATGCCGTCGGAGGCGGGGTTGTGGATATCCTCGTCATCGAGGGTCGGGCTGACCGAATTCAGGCTGACGTTGTCGATGAGCGCGCCGAATTCGTTCTCGGGACCGGTGCCCTGGAAGGCGAGCGTGTCGCTGCCGGTTCCGGTGACGTGCAGCGTGATCTGCTGCCAGCCCGAGGACAGGTTGGTCGAGTCGATCGTGTCGATGACGGTGCCGTTCCACAGCACCTGGAGGCCGCTGTCGTTGCCAGCGCTGTGATCCGGGCGAGGCGAATAATAGAAAGTGAGCTCGTAGTCCTCGCCCGCGGTGGTGGCGATGGTCTGCTGAATGGTCGCGTCGGTGTGGTGCGGGTCCGGCGTGCCCTGCGGCGGCTGATGGCTGGGGTTGCCGAAGGTGTCGCCGTCGAGCTCGACCAGCGCGTTGCCGTCCTGGGCGCCAAGGCCGCCGGCGCCGCCGGTCTGGATCTCGAACGGAATGCCATCTGCACCTTCGGTCCAGCCGGGGATCGAGGAGTAGATACTCCAATCCGACCCCGTCAGTTCAGGGTGGCCGTCTTCGAAGCTGCCGTTGACGATCAGATTTTGGCCATGCTGATCGTAGGTCACGGCGGACACGGTCGGGCCGTCGTCCTCGAAGCGGATCGCCTTGGAGATGTCGGCGGACTGCGACGCGGTGTCACCGTCGCCGTCGGTAACGGTCACTGTCGCGGACAGAGTCCCGCTATTGAGATAGATGCCCTCGTCATAGCTGTTGAAGCCATTGCCGAAGGTTGCCTGATCCGGGTGCTCAAGCGACACGTAAAGCGCGACGCTGACTTTACCGGTTGAATCTATGGCAATGGCGAAGGCCGCTGGATCAACAAAGCTGCCGTTAGGGCTGTGGGTGGTATTATCGAAGCCGTCCGTCACAGTACCGCTGTTGTCGCCGTCATAGCGGCCGACGATCAGATTGCCTTCCTTGAACAGGAAGATCTCCTTGCCCTCGGTGGTGGCAAGGCCGGAGTCCGTGCCGTTCACGACCGTCAGAGAGTAGGCCGTCGCGGTCCCCGCGTTGCCGTTGAGCGGACCGTCGGCGCCGAAATTGATGGTGGCGTTGATAGCCGCGTGCGAACCGGTCGCGTATTGCGGCGGCATGTCCGGATCGACGCCGGAATTAGCGACGGTACTGAAAAGACCGATGATACCCGCATCCGTCGTCTCGTTCGAATCGGCTTGGATGCCCGGCGTCTCGTCGATGACGATGACGTCGCCCATCGTGACGTTGGCGAGATAGGTGCCGTGACTTTCCGCCGGCCCGGTTTCACGAAATTCGAGCAGGTTGGAGCTGTCGCCCGAACCGCCGAATACCTCGACCGTATAGGTCGTCATGGTGTTGGTTGGATCGAGGTCAAAAACTTTCTGGCCGCCGAACCACACTTCGAGATGCGCATCAGCCGGGATCGGAGCGCCTGCTTCAAAGGTGAGCAGGTAGGATTCGCCGTTCGTCAGGCCATTGACAACCTGTGAAATCTCCACGTCGTGCGGGGTGGCGTCGAGATCGACCATGAAGCCGTGGGTCGACGTGTGCATCGGTGTGCCGACGCCCCCATCGTAGCCGTCACCGACGCGTTCGAGCCGCACGGCGCCGCTGCCGGTGTCGGCGATAAGATCCGCGCCACTGTGTCCCACGTTGGCATCGGAAATAATCCAGTCGCCCGCCGTTCCGGTAGCGATGCCGCTGCCATTGCCCCACGCGTTGCCATTCTGAACGAAGCCGTCGAAGAAGAAGCTGTTATGGACCGAATCCGGCACCGACACGGTGACCGACGGGCCGTCGTCCTGGAAGACGATGCTGCTGTTGATGTTGATGGTCTGCGACACATGATCGCCGTCGCCGTCGGTGATGGTGACGGTCGCCTGGATATTCTTCAGGCCGGTCGCTGGCTCGTCAAGCGAAGCGGGGTCCGAGCCGGGGATCGGATTCAGCAGCGAAAGATATTGCGCGACACTGATGTTGCCATCTTGACCCAGTTCGATCGCGAAGGCTGCCGGATCGGAGGTCGAAACGTGGCCGTCATTGTTGCCATCGACGCGGCCGACGATCAGCGTTTGGCCGAGATAGGTTTCCAGTCGCAGCAGGATATGGTGACCATCAGTAGTCTCCAATCCCGAGTCGGCATTGTTGCCACCGTTAATGGCCAGCGCCCACCCCGTCGCATTGGACAGCGCCGGGCCATCGGTGCCGAAGTCTGCACTAACATGAACGATCGGCGACGAGCTGGTGGCAAAGCCAAGCGCGCCGTTATCCAGCTGGCCAGGACTGACGTCTGTATCGCTTCCCGGATTTGTAATGTGATTGAACAGGTTCAGCACGCCCGTCGGCA
>Ga0335085_10017618_pt1 | contig 10286 bp, 7 predicted proteins | sample Lox_Sample_45_FD_206712 | JGI IMG/M metagenome (GOLD analysis project Ga0335085, IMG submission 206712) | Soil microbial communities from Loxahatchee National Wildlife Refuge, Florida, United States - Lox_Sample_4.5 | ecosystem: Environmental > Terrestrial > Soil > Wetlands | place: USA: Florida...
ACCGTCCGATGTGCGGCGTACCCGGCGGTGGCCGTGGCCGCGGCCGCCGACGCCGACCCGGCTCCGGGGCTGCCGCGGGCGGCGGTGACCGCGCCCGTCAGCAGCGTGCCGGGCCCGGGGCCCAGCCGGTGCTCCACGGCCTTGAAGTCCGTCTCGAAGCTGTCGTCGCCACCGGCGTCGATCAGGGTGAGGCTCTCGTCGGCGCGGGCCTGCAGCGCCGCGATGTCGGCCTGGGCGAGCGCCGCCACCGGGGCGGATCCGTGCTCGCGGGCCTGCAGCAGGTCGGCGCGGGCCACGAAGAACGCGACGGCCAGCCAGAGCAGCGACACCACCGCGGCCACGGACGCCACCACCAGGCCGGGGTTGAGCCTGCGGTGGGTGCGCTGGAACAGCCACCGCTGCGCGCGGTACAGCACGTAGCCGAGGAGGCCGGCCGCCACCAGCAGCAGCAGGGCCAGCGGCAGCCCGGTCGCCTGCCCGCTGGCCGCGGTGAGCTGCGCGTCCGCCTGGGCGGACACGTCGCGGGCGGCCGGGAGCAGCGTGCCGCGCATCAGGGCGGACGCCTCCCGCAGGTAGGCCGCGCCGAGCGGCAGGCCGAGCCGGTTGTTGGCCCGCGCGGTCTCCACCTCGCCGGCGTAGATGGGCAGGCCCTTCGAGAGAACGGCCAGGTCCCGCGCGGCGGGGGAGTGGCCGGCCGCCGCGGTGGCGCTCTCCAGATGCCTGGCCGCCTGGGCGATGTCGTTCTGGTAGCGCTGGCGGGCGGTGATCGGCTCCAGGCCGCCCGACAGGAAGGCGCTGGCCGCGGTGGCGTCCGCGTCCGACAGCGCCCGGTAGATCTGCTGGCCGTCCAGGCTCAGCGGCTCGCTGGTGCCGACGACATTGCTGGCCCCCGAAGCGCGCTGGCTCACCACCCAGGCGGCCAGCCCGCCCCAGACCAGGCACAGCACCACCAGGCCGGCCAGGAGCAGCCGCAGCCTGGCGGGCGTCGTCGTGGCCCGGACGAACTGGCCCAGGGCGGGCCGGGTGCCCGCGGCGGGCCGCGGCGGGTCACCGACCGTGGTCAAGGCCGTCTCCGCTTGCCCGGCGGCCGATGGCGTGGCGTGTACACCCTGACCCCGCTCCTTCCCCACCGGGCCCACTGGTGCTGACGGGTCCGCACAGCGGAACCATTCCTAGTTTGACGGACTCTACGGCAGATCTCAGCAGAGCAGAACTCGGCGGGCAGGGACCGGCGAGCGGGTGGCCCCGGCGCCCGGCTTTGCCGGGCCATTACCCCGGTGCCTGCACCACCGCGCCACGGTGCCGCCGCCGGCCAGCACCCATCGCGTGGGTGATCATGTAGGGCGTGTCCTGTCGATCTTGGACGTCGCGAGCGGCCGTCCGTTGGGATGGGCCGCAACGCGGAGGAGGAGACGATAGTGGAGCTATCGGCGACGACGGCAACGCCGCGGGATGCCTCCGGTGGACGCGCAGCAGGCTGAAGATCGACTGGACACGCCCCGGCCGCTAGCGGCCGCGGAACCGGGGCGGGCGTTTCCCGGCGAAGGCCCGCGGGCCCTCCCTCGCGTCCTCGCTGCGCAGCACGTCCATGCCGATCCGGGCCTCGGCCGCGAACGCGTCGTTCTCGGGCATGCCCTCGGTCTCCCGGATCGCCCGCAGGATCGCCTGCACCGCAACCGGCCCGTTCGCGGCGATCATGTCCGCGATCTCCAGTGCCCTGGCCAGTGCCTGGCCGTCCGGCACGACGTGGCCGATCAGGCCGATCTCGCGGGCCTCCGCCGCGCTGATGTGCCGCCCGGTCAGCAGCAGGTCGGCCGCGACCGTGTAGGGGATCTGCCGCGGCAGCCGCACCGCCGAGCCGCCGAGCGGGAACAGCCCCCACCGCGCCTCGGGGACGCCGAACCTCGCGTTCTCCCCGGCCACCCGGATGTCGGTGGCCTGGAGGATCTCCGTGCCGCCGGCCACGGCCGGCCCTTCCACGGCGGCGATCAGCGGCTTGGTCAGCCGGCGGCCCTTGAGCAGCGGCTCGATCAGCGACGCATCCCAGTCCCCGTCGCGGTCGGCCGGGTGCGCCCGGCTCATGGCCTTCAGATCGGCGCCGGCGCAGAACGCGCCGCCCGCGCCGGTCAGCACGCAGACCCGGATGCCGGGGTCGCTGTCCACCTGGTTCCAGGCCTGGCGCATCAGCGCCATCATCGGCCCGGTGAGGGCGTTGCGTGCCTCCGGCCGGTTCATCGTCACGATCAGGACGTGCTCCCGGCGCTCGATCAGCGCGTGCGGGGCCCCAGCGGCGGCGGGCGGAGTCGAGGTCATGGCGGCTGGCATCTCCTCGGTGTGGGCCCGGCCCCCGCAGGGTTGCCGAGAACAGTAACACGTTCTAGTTTCTACCCATGGCCCTGAACTTCGCGGACCTCTTCGAGCATGCCGCCGACGTGTTCGGCGAGCGCATCGCGGTGGTCTCGGGCGGGCGGCAGGTGACCTATCGCGAGCTTGACGGGCGGACCAACCGGCTCGCCCATTACCTGGCCGGAATCGGCATCGGGGTGGGGGACCACGTCGGGCTCTACGCGCACAACTCCATCGAGGCGGCCGAGACGCTGCTCGCGTCGTGCAAGATCCGCGCCGCCGCGATCAACATCAACTACCGGTACACCGAGAACGAGTTGCAGTACATGTTCGCGGACGCCGACCTGGCCGCGCTCGTCTGCGACCGGCAGTTCGCGCCCCGGGCCGCCGCGGCGTCACGGGCCGCCCCCGGGCTGCGCGGCACCGTGGTCATCGAGGACGGCAGCGACGCCGACCCCGGCGGCGGGACCGGATACGCGGCCGCGCTGGCCGCCGCGTCGCCGGCCCGCGACTTCCCGCCCCGCAGCGGCGATGATGTCTACATCATCTACACCGGCGGGACGACCGGGTATCCCAAGGGCGTCATGTGGCGGCACGAGGACATCTGGCGCACGCTCGCCGGCGGCATCGACTTCCTGACCGGTGTCCCGCTGGCCGACGAATGGGAGCAGTCCCGCCGGGGCCTGGAGTCGGCCGGGCTGGTCCGGCTCACCGCGGCGCCGCTCATCCACGGCGCCGCCCAGGTGGCGATGCTCGCGGCGCTGTTCGCGGGGGACACGGTGATACTGCCGCCGCATTTCGACGCGCACGAGGTCTGGCGGGCGGTCGAGCGGCACGGGGTCAACCTGATCTTTATCGTCGGCGACGCGATGGGCCGGCCGCTGATCGAGGCCTACCAGGCGGGCCGGTACGACGCCTCCTCCATGCTGGCCATCTCCTCCAGCGGGGCGCTGTTCTCGCCGGTGGTCAAGGACGCCTTCGCCGCGGCGCTGCCGGGGATCGCCATCACCGACGCGATCGGCTCCACCGAGACCGGCTTCGCCGGCATCGGCCTGGTCACGGCGGGCGCGGAGCAGCGCGGGGGGCCGACCGTCACGCCCGGGCCCGAGGTCATCGTGCTGGATGACCGGGGCGGGCTGGCCGGCCCGGGCCAGGCCGGCCGGCTGGCCCGGGGCGGGCACGTCCCGCTCGGCTACTACAAGGACCCGGCCAGGACCGCGCAGATGCTGGCCGAGGTGGACGGCAAGCGCTACGCCGTGCCCGGCGACCTGGCGCGGATCGAGGCCGACGGCTCGGTGACGCTGCTCGGCCGCGGCAACACGTGCGTTAACTCCGGGGGCGAGAAGGTCTTCCCCGAGGAGGTGGAGAGCGCGCTGAAGTCCCATCCCGACGTGTTCGACGCGCTGGTCATCGGCGTGGCCGACGAGCGGCTCGGGCAGCGGGTGGCGGCACTGGTGCAGCCGCGCGAGGGACGGGTCCCCGACCCGGCCGCGATCGAGGCACACGTCCGCGGCCGGATCGCCGGCTACAAGGCGCCGCGCGGTATCTGGCTGGTCGACCGGATCAGCCGCGGGCCGGCCGGAAAACCCGACTACGGGTGGGCGCACCGCTACGCGGCCTGCCACCCGGCCCACCCGGTGGCCTAAGGAGAACCGTGCGGACGACGCTGTGCGACCTGCTCGGCATCGAGCACCCCATCGTCGGCTTCAGCCCGTCCGAGCACGTCGCCGCCGCGATCAGCCGGGCCGGCGGGCTGGGCGTGCTCGGCTGCGTCCGCTTCAACGACCCGGCCGACCTGGACGCCGTGCTGGGGTGGATGGATGCCAGCACCGGCGGCCAGCCCTACGGCGTCGACGTGGTGATGCCGGCCAGCGAGCCCACCGAGGGCGTCCCGGCCGACCTGGGCGAGCGGATCCCGGCCGCGCACCGGGAGTTCGTCGAGGACACGCTGGCCCGGCTCGGCGTGCCGCCGCTGCCCGATGGCGCGCCGGCCGGCGACGGCGTGCTCGGCTGGCTGCACTCGGTGGCGCGGCAGCACGTCGAGGTGGCCCTCGCCCACCCGGCCCGCCTGATCGCGAACGCGCTCGGCCCCCCGCCGCCCGACGTCATCGCGCGCGCCCACCAGCGGGGCATGCTGGTGGCGGCGCTGGCCGGGAAGGCCGGGCACGCCCGCGGCCACGTGACGTCCGGCGTGGACATCGTCGTCGCCCAGGGCTATGAGGCGGGCGGGCATACCGGCGAGATCGCCAGCATGGTGCTGGTGCCGGAGATCGTCGACGCCGTCGGCGGGCGGGTGCCCGTGCTCGCCGCGGGCGGGATCGGCTGCGGCCGCCAGATCGCCGCGGCGCTCGCACTCGGCGCCGTCGGCGTCTGGATGGGCTCGGCCTGGCTGATCACCGAGGAGTACGCGCTGACCTCGGCGGCGCCCGCGCTCCGCGAGGCGCTGCTGGCCGCCACCTCGTCGGACACCGTCCGGTCGCGGATCTACAGCGGCAAGCCGGCCCGGCTGCTGCGCAACCGCTGGACGCAGGCGTGGGCGGAGCCGGGCGCGCCGCAGCCGCTGCCGATGCCGCTGCAGAACCTGCTCGTCAGCGAGGCACACCGGCGGCTGATGCACTCGGGCCGGCCGGACCTGGTGCCGATGCCGGTGGGTCAGATCGTGGGCCGGATGAACCAGGTCCGCCCGGTCGCCGAGGTCGTCGCGTCGCTGGTGCGGGAGACTGAAGAGGCGATCGACAGGCTCAACGGATTGCGGTGACGCGGTCGCGGGCGGGCGCGCCGCTGCCGTGGGGAGGGGCCGGAGATGAAGATCTCGACTCACGCCGGCTACTGGAGCTCCGGCCCGCCGCCGGACGCGCCGGCGCTGTTCGCCGCCGCGGACCGGCTGCGCCTCGATCAGATCTGGACGGCGGAGGCCTACGGCAGCGACGCCTGGACGCCGCTGGCCTGGTGGGGATCGCGCACCTCGCACGTCCAGCTGGGCACGGGCATCTCGCAGCTGTCCGCCCGACCGCCGGCCACCCTGGCCATGGCGGCGATGACGATGGACCATCTCACCCAGGGCCGGGTCATCATCGGGGTCGGCACGAGCAACCCGCAGGTGGTCGAGGGCTGGTACGGCCAGCCCTATCCGCGCCCGCTGGAGCGCACCCGCGAATACGTCGACATCCTGCGCGCGGTCATCGCGCGGGCGGGGCCGGTCGTCTACGACGGCAAGCACTACCAGCTGCCGCTGGCCGGCGGGACCGGCCTGGGCAAGCCGCTGCGCTCCATCCTGCATCCGTACCGGACGGAGATCCCGATCTACCTGGGCGCGGAAGGCCCCCGGAACGTCGCGCTGGCGGCCGAGATCGCCGACGGCTGGCTCGCCATGTTCTTCTCACCCGCCATGAACGACTTTTACGCGACCGCGCTGGCCGAGGGGTTTGCCCGCCCCGGCGCCCGGCACGGCCGCGCCGGCTTCGACGTGGTCGGCGGCCCGATGCGCATCATCGTCGATGACGACGTCGAGCGGGCGGCCGACCAGCTCCGGCCGACCCTCGCCCTCTACATCGGCGGCATGGGCGCGCGCGGCGTCAACTACCACCACGAGGTCTTCGCCCGGATGGGATACGAGGCGCAGGCCGCCGCCATCCAGGACCACTACCTGGCCGGCGACAAGAAGGCCGCCATCGCGGCCGTCCCGACCCGCATGGTCGAGGACGTCGCCCTGATCGGCCCGTGGGCCAAGATCGCTGACGAGCTCCCGCGATGGCGGCAGACCGTCCTCACCACGTTCTCCGTGGGCACCGACCTGCGTCACCTGGGCGCGGTGGTCGACCTGGTCCGCGGCTGATCAAGGGCTGGTCATCGCGGGGCCGGCTCGGCGGCCGGGGCCGGTCGCCTACCCGTTCAACCTGGAATGCGGCACCGACCAGGCATACCAGAGCCAGGTGCAAGCCTGGATCTATGACACCGCGGGCGACCGCAGCGAGCCCGTGACGATCGAGCTCGCGTGCGACAGCAGCGGCGCGGGCTCGGTCAGCTAGGCGCCCGGCGGCGCTGGGGCTCACTAATCGCGGTTCTCGCGCGCGTACCCGCCAGGCCGGCCTGCCCGCCTTGGCCGCGCGGTCACGGATGGCCGACACTGGTCTCATGCCTGCCCGGATCAGAGCCCTGTTCAACGGCGCCGGATGGTTCCCCGGCCTGGCCGCGGCGCTGTTCGTGTTCGCCCTGCTCGCCGTGCTGCTGGAGCTCCAGTCGTCCGACGCCGTGCGCTGGACGGGCCAGCGCGTGACCGGGACCGAGATCGGCGGGATCGTCAGCTACCGGTGGGAGGGCCAGACCTATTCGCTCGACGCGTCGGGATACGGGTCCGCGAAGGCCATCGGCGTCGATCTCGACCCCGCCGACCCGTCCAACGCCGTGATCGACAACACGTTCCCCCGGCTGGTCGAAGGCTCGCTGGTGGCCGTGCCCGTGGCCGCCGGCGTGCTGCTGCTGGTGGCGGGCCTGACCCGCCGGTGGCGGTGGGAGCGGCGGCAGCAGCGCATCGCGCCCGGGACCGGCCAGGTGCTGGACCAGGAGTTTGTCACCCGGCACCTGCGGGAGCTGCGGCACCGCGACCACGGTGGCGATTAGGGCATGCCCTGGGGCACGCCCTCGGGCGCATCCCGGGCCAGCGCGGCGCCGATGCGCCGGAGCTGGCTGGTGGCCCCGCCGAGCGCGAACTCGGCCCGGGTGGCGGCGGTGAAATAGCGGTGCACCGGGTAGTCCATGTGGACGCCCACGCCGCCGTGCACGTGCACCGCGGTATGCGCGACGCGGTGGCCCGCGTCGGCGGCCCAGAACTTGGCCGTGGCGACCTCGGCGCCGCCGGGCAGGCCGGCCGCCAGCCGCCAGGCGGCCTGCCACATCGTGAGCCGGACCGCCTCCACGTCGATGTAGGCGTCGGCCAGCCGCTGGGTGACCGCCTGGAAGCTGCCGATCGGCCGGCCGAACTGCACCCGGTCCCGCGCGTAGGCCGACGTCAGCTCCAGCGCGCGCTCGACCACCCCGAGCTGCAGCGCGCACAGCCCGACGGTGCCGCGCGCCACCAGCCACTCCACGGCGTCCCGGCCGGCCGCCGGGCCGCCGAGCACCCGGTCATCGCGCAGGCGGACGCCGGCCAGCGTAACCCGGCCCGTGCCGTCCCCGCCGGTGACCAGCTGCCGCTCCACGGTGACACCGTCGTCGCCCGGGGTGACGAGAAACACGATGACCCCGCCGGCCGCCGCGGCCGGCACCAGCAGCAGGGCGGCCAGCGGGGCGGCGGGCACGGCGGTCTTCACGCCGGACAGCAGCCAGCCCCCACCCGGCTCCCCATCCCCCGTCACCCGTTCGGCGCGGGCCGACGGCACCCGCAGGTCGTCGCCGTCCTCCTCGGGCAGGGCGGCGGTCAGGATGAGCTCGCCGCGCCCGGCGGGCGCCGCCCACCGGCGGCGCTGGTCCGGGGTGCCGAAGGCGGCCAGCGCGCCGGCGCCGAGGACGATCGAGGCGAGGTAGGGGACCGGTGCCACCGCACGCCCGAGCTCGGTGAGGACCGAGCACTGCTCCAGCAGGCCGAGCCCGGCGCCGCCCACGGATTCGGGCAGCCCCGCGGCCAGGACGCCGGCCCCGGCCAGGCTGGCCCACAGCGCCGGGTCGAAACGGTCGCCGCCCGCGTCGGCACCGGCCAGCCGCTCCGGTGTCAGCCCCCCCAGGATGGTCCGGGTGAGGGCGGCGAGTTCGCGCTGGGATTCGTTCTGCGTGAAGTTCACGAATTTCTCCGGGCGACGGGAAGCCCCAGGCCGACCGCGGCGATGATGTCGCGCTGCACCTCGTTCGTGCCGCCGCCGAAGGTCAGGATCAGCGCCGAGCGGTGCATCCGCTCGATCCGGCCGGACAGGACGGCGCCCGGCCCGTCGCGGACGTAGGCGTTCGCGCCGAGCACCTCCATCAGCAGCCGGTACGCCTCGATGGCGAACTCGGTGCCGAACACCTTCGTGGCCGAGGCGGAGGCCGGGCCGGGGCTGGCCTCCTCCGCCGCGATCCGCCAGTTCAGCAGCTTGAGGAACTCGGCCTTGGCGTGCACCCGGGCCAGGTTCAGCTGCACCCATTCGGCGTCGATGACGCGCTGGCCGCCGGCCAGCTTGGTGGCGCGGGCCCACTCGCACACCGCGCGCAGCGCCGAGCGGACCGGGGCCGCCGAGGTGAGGGCGACCCGCTCGTGGTTGAGCTGGTTGGTGATCAGCGGCCAGCCCTGGTTCTCCTGGCCGACCAGGGCCGTGACGGGCACGCGGACATCGGAATAGTAGGTGGCGCTGGTGGTGGTCCCGGCGATGGTGCGCACCGGCGTCCAGGAGAAGCCCGGGGCACCGGTGGGGACGATGAGGATGGACAGGCCCTTGTGGCGCGGCGCCTCCGGGTCGGTCCGGCAGGCCAGCCACACGTAGTCCGCGTACTGGATCAGGCTGGTCCACATCTTCTGGCCGTTGATGACGTAACAGCCGGCGTCGCGGACGGCCCGGGTGCGCAGCGCGGCCAGGTCGGTGCCCGCCCCGGGCTCGGAATAGCCGATCGAGAAGTGGACCTGGCCGGCGGCGATCCGGGGCAGGTAGTGCGCCTTCTGCTCCGGGGTGCCGAAACGCATGATCGTCGGGCCCACGGTGTTGATCGTCAGGAAGGGGACCGGCACCCCGGCGACGGCCGCCTCGTCGGTGAAGATGAGCTGGTCGAGCACGGACCCGCCGCGGCCCCCGTACTCCGGCGGCCAGGACAGCGCCAGCCAGCCGTCCCGGCCGAGCTGCCGGATGATCTGCCGGTAGGCCTCCCCGTTCCCGTACTCGCCCTCGGGGACGGTCAGCGCCGCGCGGACGTCCGGGGTCATCAGGCCGGTGAAGTAGGCGCGCAGCTGCTGGCGGAGCCGTTCCTGCCCGGGCGTGTAGGTGAGGTCCATCCGCTCTCCGCACCAGAGGCTAAAATAGAACGTGTTCTAGCCAGTGTAGCCGCGGGAGCGCGGCCGAGGGGAGTGCTGGTGGCCGAGGCGTTCCTGGTCGATGCCGTCCGGACCCCGGTCGGCCGCCGCGGCGGCGGCCTGGCCGGCGTGCACCCGGCCGATCTCGGCGCGCACGTCATCACGGCGCTGCTGGCCCGCACCGGTGTGGACCCGCTGGCCGTCGACGACGTGGTGCTCGGCTGCGTGGACACCATCGGCCCCCAGGCCGGCGACATCGCCCGCACCGCCTGGCTCGCGGCCGGCCTGCCCGAGGCCGTGCCCGGCGTGACGGTGGACCGGCAGTGCGGCTCGTCCCAGCAGGCGGCCCACTTCGCGGCCCAGGCGGTGCTCAGCGGCACCGCCGACCTGGTGGTGGCGGGCGGGGTGCAGAACATGAGCCAGGTCCCGATCGGGGCCGCGATGGCCGCGGGGCAGGCGTTCGGCTCCGGCGACCCGTTCGGCGGCTCGGGCGGCTGGCGCGCCAGGTACGGGGAGCAGGAGATCTCGCAGTTCCGCGCGGCCGACATGATCGCGGAGAAGTGGGGGATCGGCCGCCGTGAGATGGAGGAGTTCGCGCTGGCCAGCCAGATCGCCGACGCCGCGGCCGCGCTGCTGATCGCCTCGGGCCGCGCGGTCCGGGCGCACGGGCTGCGCCCGCTGGCCCGGATCCGTCACCTGTCCGCCCGCGGCGACGACCCGGTCATGATGCTCACCGCGCCGATCCCGGCGACCGCCCACGCGCTGCGCCGGGCCGGGATGACCCTGGGCCAGCTCGGCCTCATCGAGATCAACGAGGCGTTCGCCCCGGTCGTGCTGGCCTGGCAGCGGGAGACGGGCGCGGACCTGGCGCGGGTCAACGTCTGCGGCGGCGCGATCGCGCTCGGCCATCCGCTGGGCGCGACCGGCGCGCGGCTGCTGACCACGCTGGCTCACTCGCTGGCCCGGA
>Ga0335085_10017619_pt1 | contig 10286 bp, 9 predicted proteins | sample Lox_Sample_45_FD_206712 | JGI IMG/M metagenome (GOLD analysis project Ga0335085, IMG submission 206712) | Soil microbial communities from Loxahatchee National Wildlife Refuge, Florida, United States - Lox_Sample_4.5 | ecosystem: Environmental > Terrestrial > Soil > Wetlands | place: USA: Florida...
TTCAGGCTTGAATCGCCGCGCACTACGATGGGACGCAGCGTCAGCAGGTGCGGACAAATTGGAGTTACCACCATGGCATCCACGTCGGGGGTCAATATGGGGCCGTTCGCTGCCAGCGTATACGCAGTTGATCCAGTGGGCGTCGAAACAATCACACCATCGGCCCGGAACCGCGCCACGCTCTTGCCGTCCAGTTCAACTGCGAACTCACCCATGCGGGCGATATCGCCCTTCGACACCACGACTTCATTCAGCGCCTCGTAACAGCAGTGCTCCTTGCCGTCGCGCCACAGCGAAGCATGCAGCATGGCGCGCTCATCCAGATCGTGGCAGCCCGCGCACCAGCTCTCCAGCGTCGGGTAAAGGTTTCCAAGCTTGACTTCGGTAAGAAACCCCAGGTAGCCGAGATTCACACTCAAAATCGGCGTTCCCGACGAGGCAAAGATGCGCGCCGCAGCCAGCAGCGTCCCATCGCCCCCCAGCACAACCACCAAATCGGGCTTCCACGCCACCATCTCCGTGCGATCCGCGCACGGCGCCGCGTCGGTGTGCTGGGCGCCCTCGCGGTCGAGCAGAGGCTCAATGCTGCGCTCACGCAGCCATGCCACCAGTTCGGGCAGAATCCGGCCCAGTTCTTCCTTGTGAGGTTTTGAAACGATCGCAACCCGAAGCATGCGATCAAGTGTAATGGATCGACACGCCTCCCACGTTAAACAGCAGGCGAACGCGCTAACTTCGCTTCGCGTAGAGCAGAAACTCCTTGTTCCCCTCCGCCCCGGTAATGGGAGACTCGATGGTCCCGGCAACCTTCCATCCCAGCCCGCGCACGCAATCGGCAACCTTGGCAATCGCCAGTTGATGCGCCGCCGGGTCGCGCACGATGCCGCCTTTGCCCACGTGCTCGCGCCCTGCTTCGAACTGCGGCTTAACCAGCACCACCGCTTCAGTCAGCGCCGGGGCCGCCGCCAGCACCGGTTCAAGCAGCAGCGTTGCGGAGATGAATGAAACGTCCATTACCAGCAGCGTCGTTTCCGGCTCGCCTTTGCCCGCCGCCAGCGCGCCTTCATCCAGCAGCCGCGCATTGGTGCGCTCCATCAGCCGCATGCGCGGATCGTTGCGAAGCTTCATCGCGATCTGCCCAAAACCGGTGTCTACGGCGGTCACTTGTCCCGCTCCGTGCTGCAGCAGGCAGTCTGAAAATCCGCCCGTGGAAGCGCCCACATCCAGGCACGCCCTGCCCTTCACCGGAATCTTCCAATGCTCCAGAGCGGCCGCCAGCTTGAGCCCGCCGCGGCTCACGTAGGGCATATCGTCGCCCAGCAGCCGCACTACCGCATCCCCGGCAACGGTGGTTCCGGGCTTGTCCAACTTCTGCTCGTTCACGAGAACTCGGCCCGCCAGGATATAGGCCCGTGCCCGTTCGCGGCTCGGAGCAAGGTTCCGCTCTACCAGCAGCAAATCAAGGCGCGTCTTGGAGGTGGTTGCCAAGGGGCAAGGTTACAAGGGAACAAGGTTACGAGGGAACAAGGGAAAGAACCCTGCACCCACACACTGTGGTTCCAAATTCACAAGCGGCAAGCGGCCAAACAGACCACACGCAATCGCGGAAAACTTGTCCCCTTGTCCCCTAGTCCCCTCGTCCCTGCCTTACGGAATCGCCTGGCAGGCCTGTAGCGGTGTCTGCGTTCCCGTCGGCGGCGGAATCCCCGGCAGGTTGCACGGCTGACCGTATCCCGGCGTGCGGCTTGTGATGTTCGCGTTGCCGCTCACGGCGTTCTGGGTCGTTGTCCGCACGTCTACCACATTGCCTTCCACCAGCACCGTCGTGTCTACCAGATCGGTTGTTGTCGAAAGGATCGTCACATAGGGCGAATCAGGAGAAACGACGTACACCTTGCCGTAAAGCGAGTTCTGCGTGTTAACGAGGGTGCGCGGGTGCCCCACAACCGTCAGCGTCTTCAGAACAGAGTGGCTCGACAGGTTCGCGATCGTCACCGTGCTGTCTGCCTGGTTGGCGGTATAGGCGCGGCTCCCATCGTAAAGCACGGTCACGCTGGCCGGATTCTTGCCCACCGGGATCGTATACGTGGTCCCGAAGGTTGCGCTGTCGTTGCCGAACTCATCAAGGCTTACGTCGATCATGCTGATGGTCCCGCCGGCGTAGTCAGCCACAACAAGCTGGCTGGTGGCCGCGTTGTACTCGGCATACACCGGCTCTGCGGTGGCTGGCATTCCGGTAGTGCCGTTGGGAGGCGTGATCGCGGTCGCGCTCACTGCCGATGTCGAAAGCGGTAGCGTTGGATGGCAGGTCACGGTGCGCCCCGTATGCCCGTCGACAAACGGCGTACACGAATTCAGCGCGTTGGTCTGGCCGTTGATGACCGAAACAGTGTCGCTTCCCCGGTTAATGACAAAAATGCGCCTTGTGTCCGTGCTGGGAACCGCGTACACAGGACACTTCCCCACGGGAATCGGCGGGTCGGTCGTGTAGGTCGAGATTTCAATCGGCGTAATGACGCCCGCTGGCTGCGAACTGGCCGAGGTGTTGCAAGCCAGACCCGTAGGATCCGTGAAGTTGAGGCTCACCGCGTATTCGCGCTGCCCGGCAAGGGTCGGGCTGCCTACCACCGTGATAGGAGTAGCCGGCACCGGAATCGCCAGCTTGAACGATGCCGGCGATAACTGGAATATGTCGATGTTATTCCCGTTGAGGTCGGTGGCCCAAAGGCCTGCCGAGGGAGCCATAAAATTCAACGGCTGCGCGTTGGGCGCCAGCGTGGAGTAGGTCACCATCTTCGCCTGCAGCGACGTCGTGATCGGGAAGTTGGCCAGCGTGCCGTCACTATTGAGTGTGTAACCGGTGGCGCCAAGCTGATCCATGACAAAGTTCCTTGGCCCCGGCCCGATCGGCGCAATTGCCATGACCGTGTCACCGGAGTAGTCCAGGATTGTGACGATGCCGGCCGTGCTCGGCGATGGTGCCGAAACCACAACGGCATACGACGTGGGCTGGGCCGCAGGGCCGCTCGTATTAATTGGGGTCACCACCGGACGGTAGTTGTTGCCGCATCCGGCCACCAAAACCGCTGCCACCAGCGCCGCGCCCGCCTGCACCAGGCGCACACGCGCCCTGCCTGAACTCATAGGAAGAAGACTCATTCAGTTCTTTCTTGCTCCTCTGAGATTGTAAATCAGCCGGTCCGGGCAAAAATACGCCCCTGTTTCCTCAGCGCTCTGCAAGCAACCCCATGCGCGTATGCCCTTTAGACGCAACCCGCGCGCGGTCATGTATCCCCGGCCCAGCTCGCGCGCTGATCCGGTATCATTGCGCAAAGCCGCTCAACCACAAGCTAATTTGGGGGTAATTTCGTTGGGGCTTCGAAGGACCGCGACCATCGTCCTCGCGCTTTTCGCCGCCCGTGGCTTTGCGGCCGCGCCGCCGCAACTCTCGGCGGAGCAGACAAAGGTCCTTGAAGCCGTCCGCGTGGCGGCGCTCATTTACTCCCACCAACTGCCTGACTTCATCTGCACGCAAACCACCTACCGCAGCGTCTTCAAGGGAAATCGCAATTCTGCAAATGCAGCAAACGTGAATCCCCGTCCCGATCCCGTCTCGCGCGACACCATTGAGGAACAGCTGACCTATGTCGGCGGAAGAGAAAGCTACACCGTTCTTACCGTTAATCACAAGAAGGCAAAAAACGCCGATCATCTGCAGTTCGCCGGCGCCATGTCGTCCGGCGAATTCGGCACCATCTTCACCAATGTGTTCGACCCCGCTTCAAATACCGTCTTCACCTGGGAGCGGGAGATGAGCCACGAAGGCCGCCCGGTTTGGATATTCAAATACCACGTCCCCAAAGAAACCGGGACAGCCCTAATCGACCAGGGAACCAGAACCGCGATTGTCGCTCCCTATTCGGGGAGGGTCATCATCGACCCCGAAAACAACAATGTTCTCGCGATCTCGTCAAGCCTGGAAATACCCTCCAGTTTCCCGATCCAAAAGGTCGAACGCAGAATCGATTACGCTGTCCAGAAGATCGCAGGCAAAGAATATTACCTGCCCATACACTCTGAACTGCACATGGAACAGGGAGTGCTGGTCTTCGACAACCGGATCGATTTCAATAACTACCACCACTTTTCATCCGAATCCACGCTTCATTTCGGCGACGAAGCGAAGTAATTGCGCGTCACCCTCGCTAACGCCACTTCCCCGCCTTCCCACGCGAGAGAATCCGCTATCATGGCTGCAGTGTAGTGCGCCCATGTACTCGGAGCCGTAAACCGTGAGCCGCCTTAAACTCGCCGCCGCAATCCTGGCATTGCTGCTATCCAGCGGATATGCCGCTTGTTGCGCCTATGCGACTGAGCCATCGCAACTTTCCTCCGACCAGGCCAAGGTTCTTGAGTCCGCACGCGCTGCCGCCATGAAATATACCCACGAGCTTCCCGATTTCATCTGTACGCAGATTACTCAGCGGGCGATTACGAAGAGCCTGGACGGCAACCTTGGTACCGGCATTTCCGGCCGCTCCTCGATCACCGCCATGGCAAACTCAACTCGCTTTGCCAGTGACTTGATCGAGGAACAGCTCACCTATGTCGGCGGCCAAGAAAGCTACGAAGTCCTGACCGTGAATGGCAAGAAGGCCAAGGGTGTGGATCACATGCAGCTCCAGGGAGCCATGTCCGAGGGCGAATTCGGCAGCATGCTCGTCGAGGTCTTTGACCCCGGCTCACAAACCGCATTCAACTGGAGTCACGCCACAAGCGTGCACGGCAGGCGCGTCTGGGTGTACGACTTTAGAGTACCCAAAGAGTCCGGCACCAGCGTCATCGCAAAGGACTCCGACAAGGAGATTACTGTCGCCACGTCCGGCCAGGTCTTCATCGATCCCGAAACAAGCGAAGTTCTGCAGATCTCAGAAAAGCTCGACCTGCCTGGCAACTTCCCTATCAAGGTCGCCCAGCGCAACATCGAATTTGCTCCGCGCGAGATTGCCGGCAAAAACTACAGCCTGCCTATCCACTCCACAGTTCACTTGGAGGACGCCGCGCATTACTACGACAACAAAATTGAATTCAAGAACTACCATCGCTTCGCAAGCGAATCCACAATCCACTTCGGCAATCAGGATTCCCCGCCACCGGACTCTCACTAAAGAAAGCTGGAAGCTAGAAGCTAGAAGCTGCCTTTCAATGCTTCACCCAGCCATGCATGCCCGACTCAAAGCTCCGCCGGTCAACGCGCGGCAGCGATCTCGTCACCCTGTCTGGCATCAGCAGGTAGTGCCTGGCGTCAATCAGCAGATCGGTAACGCACCATACGTCCTCTTCCGCCGACATCCAGTTCTTCCCATCAAGACGCGCAAGATTGACGGGCGCCGAGTAGGCACGCAGCGTTCGTTCGCCGCGCAGGTTGTAGTAGTGCTCAAAATAGCTCAGCGCCAGCTCGCGCAGAGTGCGATAAACCGGCGCGCGAAATCGCAATCCGGCGAAATTCGATTTCGCAATGCTTCCCCATAATCCACGCTCGCGATAAATGGCCAGCACATGATCGTCATCGCGCACGGCCTCCAGGTCCATCAGAAGCGGTGGATAACCATTCACCCGCAGCGCGGCCGCCGCCAGCAAAGCACCCTCAAGGCAGTGCCCCTTGCGCTCGCGCAGAACGCGGCGCGGCGACCCTGCCGTATCCGAATATTGATAATCGATGGAGTCGACGAATTTCTGGAAATGTGCCGGCGTCTTCAATGCGCGCAACGTGCGAACGTCGCTCGGCGACAAACCCCAATGCCCGTTCACGTGCGAGCCGTTGCTCCCCGACAAGCCCGCGCTCGCTGCTTTCTTTCGCTTCAAAGGCAATCCCGTTCACGCTCCTCTAGAGCCTGATGTTAACTTTCGCCGATTATACAAAAGCAAAACCCCGCCAACCCATCGGGTTGCGGGGTTTTGCAGGGTAAGGAAACCTCAATTCTTCGGCGCTGCTGGCGCTGCGGCCGGAGGCGGCGACATCGGCCTGCCGCGGCGCGGATCGTTGGGCGCAAGTTGATATGGCTCCATCAGCGCCGTGTACTGCTGCAGCATGGTGCAAAGCGCAGGCAAGTCAGGCGCGCCGCTCCGCATCTGCATCACCCTCCGCGACGGCAGATCGTGCATCGCAATCAGTTGTGCCGCCTCCAGCAGGTTTGCCGAAACCTCGGCGAGATCGAGACCCGTGTTCCAGTCCGCGTTCGCCTCGGCAAGCCACTTCTTGTTGTTCGCCACCGCTTCGGTCAAGTGGTTCTCTCGGTCGGGAACATCTTCAACCACATTTGGCCCGCGGTTGCGGAACATGCCCAGCAGCGCCGCAACAATCGTGGGATCGCGAACCGTGCCGTCAGGGTAGAACACGCCATGCACCGTGCCCCATTGACCGGTAATCATCAGCTCCCAGATGTACCAGCCCACATGCGCGTTCTGGAACTCTTCCAGCGTAACGTCATAGGGATTTGCACGCGCTATGCATCCGATTTCGCTGTTGATGAGCGGCTTGTTTACCCTGGCCGCGTAGTCTTTCGCCTTCTTGATATTTGCCCGGATCGCCGCGCGCGTCGTTGAGTAATCGTGAAAAGAGAGCACATCCACTGAGTCGCCCATTTCGATCATGTTTTCAGCGAAGGTGGCTCCAATCGTTACCGGCGTCACCGGATCGAGCTCGTGGAAAATCTTCGCCATATACATGGCATGCTCCATGCGCAAGCGGTTATCCGGCGTCGGCGGCAGCTTGCAGCACTCGGGCTCGTTCTCCACATCCCATATCTCCAGCCCGGGCTCCTTCCCGATGGCTGCCACCAGGCCGGCGATAAATGGCCGCGCGTTTTCCCACTTTGATTTGTCTCGGAACTCTCCGAATCTGTACATCATGGTCGGCATCACGCCCATGCCGCGCGCATGAGCCGCGCGAACAAAGTGCTGCAGATCGCGCTGCAGAGCTTCTTTGTCGTGTTCCCAGGCGGCGTATGGCACGAACACGCGAACCTGGTTCAACTGCAGCCGTTTCGCATAATCCAGGTCACGTTCGGTCACTGCGGGATTGTACTTGGCCCACATTTCAGGGTGCCCCGCGGTCTCGGCACTCTGATAATTGAATCCCCGCACACCGCTCAGATCCTTTGGAACCCGGCGCTGCGCGGCCGCCGGCAAGGAGATTGAAGCAACAAGGATCGCTATTGCAAGATGATGAGCTCTCATGGCATCCCCCGGAACTGATTCGAAAAGCACCCACCATATTAACCCTCGCGCGGAAGCACGGAATGTGATTCTTGAACCCGGGCGCAGCCTAACTCCCCTTTCACTTCGCAGACAGTTCCGCAGGTTACGATTGAACGTGGCCCAAACAGATCTGCGCTGGCAGTCAAAGCTCGTCCTCCTCATCGTCCTGCCGGGCGTAGGCGCTCACGTATTGCTCGAAGCTCACTGGTGGAGCCTGCAGTCGGCTCCGGTCGCACTCTGGACGCTCTCACTTGCCGCGCTCTTCGGTCTCGTCACGCTCAAGATTCGCGCCGCCACGCCGTGGGCCGCGCTTACCGGAGCGGCCATTCTGGCCAGCCTCATGTTTGCCACCACCTATTTTCCTTATGTGCCCTGGCATACTGCGCTGGTGCCGGTGCTCGTCGTTGTGGTCCTCAGTTCCGCAACAACATCGCTGGGGCGCCGCAAGAAAGAACGATTACACACCGCTGAAAGAAGGCGCGGCCGATCTCCGTCGCAGGTTGCAGCCAATCTCGGCATCGCCGCCATCGCCGCCAGTGAGTTCTTTCAGTCCTGGCTGGTCGATTCGCACGGGTTCACCAACACGACGCTTGTGCCCATGCCTCTTTTTGCAATTGCTCTGGCAGCCCTGGCTGAGGCTGCGGCCGACACGGCATCGTCGGAATTCGGCCAGGTCTATGGCGGCAACCCGCGCATGATCACGACCTTTCGCAAAGCTGAGCCAGGCGCCAACGGAGCCATCAGTCTTGCGGGCACTCTGGCCGGAGTCACCGCCGCTGCAGCGGTGGCCGCCGCCGGAACATACGCTCTCAGCGGCGACCGCACAATGTTCTGGCTGAGCTGCGCCGGCGGAGTCTTCGGCCTGCTCTTCGACAGCCTCCTTGGAGCTACCTTGGAGAAGAACGGCTGGATCAACAACGACGCCGTCAATTTCCTGTCGACGGCCTCTGCCGCAATCTTCGCCATCGCAATCCTGGCAACGCTGCGCCCCCCGCCTCCAGTTCCACCCCTGCACGGCATCACGCACTGAGTCGAAACTCAAAATCGAGAACTGAAGCACCCGGCCGACTCGCTGACTTGCTGGCACGCGCGAAACGCGGCTAACTCCGCTAACAGCGCTAACTCCGCTGCTTTCAGTGAATATGCATCCGCCAGGCCGTATAGCTTAGGATTTCGTGAAGAATGCGGTCGAAGTCGCTAGCTCCACCCTCAATCTGGACCACCGGCCTCGGCGATGTAAGCACCGCCAGCCCCTCGGCCGCGCAGATTTCGTGGATTCGAAACAGGTGCGTCCCGTCGCTCACAATCACCAGCCTGCGCAATCCGTTCGCGCGTGCGATTACGGCAATGCGCCTGGCGGATTCTTCCGTATTCCGGCTCTGCGTCTCGGCGATGATCGCCTGCTCCGGTACGCCTTTGCCAATCAGATATTGGCGTCCCACTCCGCCCTCGGAGTACTCATCCCCGCCGTCGCCGCCCAGCGTAATCATTAACGGAGCGATGCCGCGCTTGTAGAGTTGAAGCGCGCGATCCAGCCGGGCCCGGTAAACCGGCGAAGGCCTTCCGTCATACTCCGCCGCTCCAAACACGCAGATGGCGTCTGAAGGCGCGGCCTGGTCCAGGTCGGCGTAGGACTCGATCTGCACGTACACCCACCGGCACCAGGCGGCGGTCGCCACTGCCCCGACAACCAGCAGCGCCAGGACCCCTCGCATGAGCCAGAAACGCGTTCTTGTGCCGGCCGCGATCGACATGGCCATCATCTTAGACCCCTGAGCACCCTCGGTCTGTGACCGCGAAAACTCTTCAGCGCCGTCTACGAACGCATCCCTTCACCCCGCCGTCAGGTCCGCCGACGCGCTACTTTCATTATCCCCTGTCATGATTGGCGCCGATAGACACTCAGCGCTGCAGCGTCATCACGATCTCGTGCGTCGGGATAGCTCCCTCGCGCAAAATCTCCCAGCGGCCCGGCCCCAGCGAGAGATCGATGATGGTAGTGGGTTGGGTGCGTCCCGTCGGGCCTCCATCAATGATCAGCGGAATCCGGTCGCCGATCTGGTCGCGCACAGCCGCGGCGTGCCCGCACTCGGGAGCACCCTGCACGTTTGCCGACGTCGCCGTAATCGGCAGCCCCAATTTGTCCACAACCGCTCTTGGAATCGCCGCGTCCGGAATCCTGAGCGCCACGTTGCCCGTATTCGCGGTGGAACGCAGCGGCAGCTTCGTACCCGCCCGGACGATGATGGTAAGCGGCCCCGGCCAGAAGCGGTCGGCCAGCTTGTCAATTAGCGGATCGGTATCCCGCGCCAGCTCATAGGCCTGGGCAAGACTCGAAATCAGCAACGAAAGCGGCTTGTGCTTCTGGCGGGTCTTGATTCTGTAAATCTGCTCAACCGCGTACAGATTCACCGGGTCAACTGCCAGACCGTAGAACGTGTCGGTGGGCAATGCGACAACATCGCCCTGCCGCAGGCACGAGACGATGTAATCGATCCGGTCCGGTTGAGGTTCGTCGGGATGGACGCGTAAAATTTCCGCGGACAATCAGTCCTGCCTTAAAAGCCGAATTGGAGACGCTGTAAAGACGGAAACTATCACAGCACCAGCCGTGGTGCAAGTTACATGGCGGCGGTGGGTATCTTCCCAGCCGACCTGCTCCGCACCGGCAAAACGGCTTAGAATCGGCACAGTACGTCTTGGTTCCACGACCGATGCCTGTTCGCATTGTACAAAGTAAGCAGAACGCGCGCCTGAAAGAACTTCGCCGGGCGCTCACATTTCCCGGCCGAGAAGGTCGAGGGCTCGCCGGTATCGAGGGACCAAACCTCATTGAGGAAGCGCTGAACGCGGGCCTGAATATCACCTGCGTCTTCGCCGCCGAGGGGTTCGAGCACCTCCTGGAGCCGCTGCCCATCCCCCCGGAAACCGAAATCCTCCTCATGAAGCGCGAACTGCTCGACGCCGCGCTCGTCACCCAGTCTCCCCAGCCCGTCGCCGCCCTCGTGGAACTGCCCGACTGGACC
>Ga0335085_10017621_pt1 | contig 10285 bp, 9 predicted proteins | sample Lox_Sample_45_FD_206712 | JGI IMG/M metagenome (GOLD analysis project Ga0335085, IMG submission 206712) | Soil microbial communities from Loxahatchee National Wildlife Refuge, Florida, United States - Lox_Sample_4.5 | ecosystem: Environmental > Terrestrial > Soil > Wetlands | place: USA: Florida...
AGCTCTTCGACGCGGCCGCCGGGGCGTACCGGCTGAACGCGCCCGGCTTCCTCCTCGTGCTGGCCACCGATAAGGCCAGCGCGCTGCTCGCGGCCGGCCTGGCCAGCGACGCCGCTCGCGAGCTCGATGATGCGATGGCTTCGTCCCGGCGGCAGCGGCTCGGGCAGAACCTCGCCGAAGCGCAGCTCATCCGGGCTCAGGCGGCGCTGGCCGCCGGGGAACTGTCCGAGGCGCGGCGGTGGGCGGACGCCGCCGGCCGGCGGTTCAGGCAGCGGGGCAACCTCACCTGGGCGGGCGTAGCCGAGCTCACCAGGCTGCACGCCCGGTCCCTCGGCCCGGGGCCCCGGGCGGCCATCGCGGCCGAGGCGCGTGGCCTGGCGGCGCGGCTGCGCGACTGCGGTCTTGTCCACGACGCGGACCTGGCCGAGCTGCTCGCGGCGCGCGCCCAGGTCGCGGCCGGGCAGCTGAAGCAGGCCGGCCGGGTCCTCGCGGCCGCGCCGCGCCACGGCGCCGACGTGCCGCTTGGCGGCCGCCTGCTGCGGCGCCTGGCCCGCGCCGAACTGGCGGAGAAGCAGGGGCAGCCGGGCGCGGCCCTGGCCGAGCTCCGGGCGGGCCTGGCCCTGGTGCAGGCCCGGCGGGGACGGCTCGGCAGTGTCGACCTCCAGACCGGCACCGGCGCCCTCGGGGCGGACCTGGCGGCGGCGGGCCTGCGGCTGGCGCTGCAGAGCGGATCGGCGCCCACGGTGTTCGCCTGGCTGGAGCGCTCGCGGGCGCAGGCGTTCCGGGTCAGGCCGGTCCGGCCACCCGCCGACCCGCAGGCGGCGGGCGTGCTGGCCGAGCTGCGTCAGCTGACCCGCCGGATCCGCGAGGCCGAGCTGGCGGGCGAGCGTGACCCGGCCACGGCCGGCCGGCAGGCGGAGCTGCGGCGCGAGATCCGCGAGCACGACTGGAAAGCCGCCGGCCTGGGCGAGGCCACCGCTCCGGCCAGTCTCAGCGAGGTCAGCGCGGCCCTGGCGGAGAGCGGGCAGACCCTGGTGGGCATCGTGCCCGGGCCGGGCGGGATGGCCGCGGTGGTCGTGGGACGCGGACCGGCCCGGCTCGTCCGCCTGGGCGCCATCGAGGCGGCGGCCGAGGCCGCCCGGCGGCTCAGTGCCGACCTCGACACGCTGGCCGGACGGCGGCTCCCGGCCCGGCTCGAGACGGTGATCAGGGATTCCGCCCGGCATCAGGCCGCCGCGCTGACGACCGAGATCCTCGCACCGCTTCGTTCGGCCCTCGGTGACGGCGGGGTGGTGATCGTACCGGCGGGCTCGCTGGCCGGCGTTCCCTGGGGGGCGCTTCCCGAGCTGAGCGGCCGGCCGGTCACCGTGTGCCCGTCCGCGTCCTCCTGGCTGGCTGCCTGGCAGCGCGGGCAGGCTCCGTCGCTAGCCGGGACGGGCGGGCCGCCGCTGCTGGTGGCCGGCCCGGACCTGGAGCACGCGGCCCGCGAGGTAACCGAGATCGCCCGGTGCTACCCGGGCGGGCGGCCGCTGCTCGGGGAGGCGGCCACGGTCGGCGCGGCGCTGCGGGCGCTGGACGGCGCGCCGCTCGCCCACCTGGCCGCACACGGCCATCACGACCAGGAGAACTTCCTGTTCTCCCAGGTGGACCTGGCTGACGGCCCGCTCATGGCCTACGACATCCAGCAGCTGGTGGCCGCTCCCCGGCACGTGGTCCTGTCGTCCTGCGACGTCGGCCGGACGGTGGTCAGGCCGGGTGAGGAGATCCTCGGCTTTACCGCGGCCCTGCTCTACACCGGCACCGCGACGGTGACCGCGAGCGTCACCCGGGTCGGCGACGAGGCCGCCGTCGGCATGATGACCGCCTACCACCGGCTGCTCGCGGCCGGGATCAGGCCCGCCGAGGCGCTCGCCGCGGCTACGGCCAGCGATCAGCTCAGCCCGTTCGTCTGCTTCGGCGGCGGCTGACGGCGGCATTCCGCTCGTCCCGTAACGACGCCGGGCTCTTGAGAAACGGGCTCATGAGAGGCGACGTCATGACCGGGGGCGGGCCGAGGTGGGCGGCGGCCCAGCAGGCGGTGCCGTTGTGGCAGTTCTCCAAGGCGCTGAGCGCGTTGCTCAGGTCGGCGGGAACGCCCTTGGCGGCCAGGTTGTCCAGCTCGTACGGATCGGTCGCGGTGTCGTAGTACTCCTGGGCGCCGCCCGCGTACCTGACGTAGAGCGCGTTCGCGGTCCGCACCGCCTCGTACGACGGCGGGTCCCCGGGCGCCTGAGTCTGCCGGTCCGGGTCGCTGGGCGAGAAGTCCGGGCCGTGGTGCTCGACGAGGATGGCCTGCCGCCAGTCGGGCGGATCCTGGCCGTGCCACAGGGCGGTCAGGCTGTGGCCGTCCACGTCGGCCGGCACAGGCAGGCCCGCGAGGGTCTCGAAGGTGGGGGCCAGGTCGATGTTGGACGTGAGCTGGCTCGCGGTACGCCCGGCCGGGACGCCGGGCCCGGTGACGATCAGCGGCACCCGGATGTCGGTCTCGAAGGCGGTCTGCTTGCCCGAGATGAGGGTGTACTCCCCCATGTGGAAGCCGTTGTCCGAGCTGAACACGAAGTACGTGTTCTGGGCCAGGCCCTTGGCGCGCAGTTCGTTCTCGAGCTGGCCGATCATGTCGTCGACGGAGAGGTCGTCTTCCACCCGCTTTTGGAACTTGGTCGCAATCGTGTCCTCCTTGGCCGCGGTGAGGGCCGCGTGGCCCTTGAGCCACGGCGGCGGGTTGGCCGGCATCCGGCCGTAGGCGGGAGTCCTGGGGTAGCTGAGTCCCTGGGCCGCGTGCGCGTAGCGGGGTGCGGGCGTATACGGGTCGTGCGGGGCGAACGTGGCCACCTCGAGCATGAAGGGGTGGCCCGAGGCGGCGGCCGAGTCGATGAACGAGCGGCCCCTGGCGGCCAGCACGTCGGTCAGGTAGTCGCTCGCCGCGTAGCCGTAGCGGACTCGCTGGCCGTCCTGGTTCAGGGTGTAGCCGAACTCGCCATAGCCGCCGAGCCCGGTGACGTCCCACTCGTCCCAGCCAGGCGCCACCGGATACCTGGGCTCGTACTGGTTGAGGTACTTGCCCATCATCGCGGTGCGGTAGCCGGCGTCGTGCAGCGCCAGCGCGAACGACTTGCGCTGGTCGCCGTGCTTGTTGAAGGCGAAGTAACCCCCGTCGGCGCCGGCGTTGGTGAAGACCCCGTCGTCGTGCGGGTACTCACCGGTGAAGATGGCCGAGCGCGACGGGCAGCACAGCGAGTCCACCACGTAGTAGCGGGAGAACGTCGTCCCGGCCCGCTCCATGGCCAGCACGTGCGGCATGTGGCTGACCAGGTTCCAGGACAGGTCGTCGGTGAGCACGAAGACGAAGTTCGGGCGGGAGCGGTCCACGGCGGCGGCCGCGTGAGGAGGTTTCCGGTGCGCGGCCGGGGTGGAGGTGCAGCCCACCGCCGCGACGACGGCCACGAGGAGGCCGAGTACGGCCCGGCCGGATTTCCAGGTCATAGCCTCGTCCGAGCCGCATCCCGGACACCGGTCACACCGCTTCCCAGAACCGACGGATCCACATGCACCCAGGCATGTTACTCAGCGCGCCTTACCTCAGCCGCCGCGGGCGGCTGTCATCCGCCGGCGATCGTCAGATCCGGCGCAGGACGGTGACGACCTTGCCGATGATGACCGCCTCGTCGGCCATGATCGGCGTGTAGGCGGGGTTGTGCGGGAGCAGCCAGACGTGCCCGTCGGCCTTCTTGAACGTCTTGACCGTCGCCTCGCGGTCGGCCGAGTTCTCGCTCGGGATCTCGGCGACGACGATGTCACCGTTCTCGACGTCGGAGTCGCGGCGGACGACTACCCAGTCGCCGTCGGTGATCGCCGCGTTGATCATCGAATCGCCGGCGACCTTGAGCATGATGAGGTTGCCCTCCCCCACCAGCTGCTTCGGCAGCGAGATGACGTCCTCGACGGACTCGTGCGCGAGAATCGGGCCGCCCGCAGCTGTCCGCCCTAGGTGGTTGGGGTCAGTCAGTTCAGCGCGTCGCATCACTCGACCTCCAGCGGCATAGCAGCCATTGATGACGACACATTAGAAGTGCTAGCCTGGCTTGTCAAACACTTCTTCGACTACCGCTGGAGGCATGAGATGACCGCGAGAATCGTTCGTTTCCGCCTGGCCCGTGCGCCATCCTGGCATGGTGAACGAGGAAAAGGACGCGCTGCTCGCGGCGCTGAACGCGCAGCGTGAGCACCTGCTCGGCGCCCTGGACGGGCTCGCCGAGGAAGACCTGCGGCGGCCGGTGCTGCCGTCGGCCTGGACGCCCCTGGGCATGGTCAGGCACCTCGCCCTGGAGGTCGAGCAGTTCTGGTTCCGCGGGGCGGTCGCGGGCGAGCCGATCACGCTGACGTCCGGGGACGAGGCATGGCAGGTCCCGGCGGATGTGCCCGCTGCCGCGATCCTCGAGCTGTACCGGGGCGAGGTCGCCAAGGCTGACGAGATCATCGCCGCGACGCCCATCGACGCGATGCCGCGGTGGTGGCCCGACTTCTTCGAGAACTTCCCGCCCCGGCCGCTGCGCAAGACGATCCTGCACGTGATCACCGAGACCGCCACTCACGCCGGCCACATGGACGCGGCCCGCGAGCTGATCGACGGCGGCCAGTGGATCGTCCTCACCCGGTAACCGCGCTCAGGCGAGCGGGAGCCGCGGGCCGAGCTTGGAACGCCAATCCAGCAGGCCAGGATGGTGGCGTGGCCGATCGGCCGGTAAGTATGTGCGCGATCTGCCGATGGCCTGGTGGCCGACCTGCCGAATATGATCCGGCCGCCGGCCAGGGCAGGCGCCTGCCAGCTGGCAGTATCTCAGCGGTTGCGGGGCTGTCCCAGTTTGCTCACGTGCACAACGGCAACTCCAGGCCGCCCGGCTACCAGCTTGGTCAGGTTCGGCAGGTCAGAGGTAACGATGAGGACCGACGGAGCTCGGTCGGCTGCTTCCGCCTGTTCGGCCTGCTCTATCGCAGTAGCGGCGACCATCGCGTCGACAGCCTGCCGCGTCGACATGTCCGCTGCGCCAATCAGGTGGCCCGCTCGCTGCCCTATCGATTCGGTGACCGGCTCGACAGCAATGCGAGTCAGCACACGGCGTACCTCAGCGTCACGGCTAGTTCCGCGGAGGATCTCAGCCAGGATCGCCGTGGACGTCAGTACCCGGTGCCCATCGTCGTAGGCAACCTTCAGCCGCACGTACATGGCACGGTCGGTGGCCGCCTTCGAGAGTCCCTCGTTGTCGAGCACCATGACCCCAGCAGCACGGGGTCGCCGACGACGGCTCATGCCGAGGGCCATTCCGATCGGGCGGCCGCTATCTCCTCTTCGGCGACCGGCCCGTATTCCTGCTCCAGTTCAGCGACCAGGTCGCCTAGCCGGTCATGCTCAAGCTGGCGCAGCAGAGCCTGGGTAACGTAGGCGGAAACGTTGCCACGGCCGACTCGTTCGCGGATCTGGGCGGCGAGCCCCCTCGGGACGGTGGCCGACAGCTTCTCGGTACTGGCCGACTCGCTCATACCCCAATCCTACCAGTGGTGGGATCGGCAGCCGTTGCGGACTCGATCCAGGCGAGTGGCCGATCCGCTGGCCGCTCCCGGCGCGGGATAGCGATCAAGCGTGCCGCACCCGGCTGGCAACCGAGTCGAGGAACTCGGCTGCGCGGGATCGTGACTTGCCCTCTTCCGGTATCAGCGCCCAGCCGGCGGCGTACACGGGGATCGCCACGTGGCCGAGGATCGCGACCGCCGCCAGGCCTACTCGGGTCGCGGTCACGTCGGTGCCGAGGTAATCCGCGATGCCGGCGCCGACTCCGGCGAAGATCCGGTCCTGGGAAGGGCGCCGGAGCGTCCGCGGATGGGTTCGGTTTCCGGCGGTCGCCCGGTCCTGGTCATTACTGTCCTGGGCATCGTCTTGCGGGGGAATGTTGTTCGTTTCCATGCCCTCATCATCGGCGGGCGGGGCGCCGTACCGCTTCAGGAAGATCACCCAGTCGTCCCTGAGTTCGCCCCGGCGGCCGGCTGTTCTCCTAGGGGGCATCCCTGGGCCAAAACGCAGAAGATGGCGAGGGAGCACTCCCTCGCCATCTTCTTGACCTGCGGTTACTCGATGCTGGCGCAGGGCACTTATTCGGAGGGCGCGGTATTCGTCCGGGTCCACGTCGCGGAGCGGCCTGTTCCGTCGGCCCGAACCCTGCCTTCGCCCCTTAGCTGCTCCAGGACGAGCCGGATGGTCGGGTCGCTGACACCGGGCACTGCCGTCCTGATATCTGCGAGGCGGAACGTGGCCGGCGCGTGGCGCAGGATGTGCTCGCGGACGCGCTGCTGCTTGGTCCCGGAGTTCTGGGCCGCAGCCGCGCGGTCGGCGAAGAGGGCGTAGGCACCGGCGATCACGCTGGTGAAGTAGCCGAGCCAGGGCCATGGGTCGGCGGTGCCGTCGTGCCAGCCGTGGGTGGAATCCAGGAGCGCCTGGTAGTAGGCGTCGGCCGATTCGGCGATCGCCTGTTCGAGGCTCACGTAGCGGCCGGCCGTGTAGCCGTGCTCGCTGAGCATGGCACCGGTGAGCAGGCGGGCTACTCGTCCGTTGCCGTCCTCGAAGGGGTGGATGACGAGGAGGTCCAGGATGAACAGCCCGGACAGGAGCACCGGATGGTGCTCGCCCGCCGTGACCGCCTGCTGGTAGCGCTCGATCAGGTCATCGACGGCGAACGGGGTGCTCGCGGCGGCCACCGGCTTGAAGCGGACGGTGGTGGAGCCGTCTGGCGATCGGTCCACGACCAGGTTGTCCTCCGTCTTGAACGCCCCGCCGGGCGCCGCGGTGTGAGCGAACAGCAGCCGGTGCAGGTGCAGGATCAGGCCGGCGTTCAGCGGGCGCCAGTCCTGCCGGAACAGGTAGTCCTGGGCGTCGCGGTAGCCTGCCAGTTCCTGCTCGCTGCGGTTGCGCAGCGTCGTTGCCTGCCGGTTGATGATCCGCTGGGCGCGGTCGGCGTCCGCGACGATGACGCCTTCGATCGCGGATGAGGCGGTGATGCTCAGGATGCGGGCCCGGTCGGCGAGCTCGGTGAGCAGCCCGGGCATCTGGTCGCGGTAGAGCGCCTCTGAGCCTCGGCCGAAGTCGATCGCGCTGAGCCGGGTGACGATTCGGGCTGGCACCAGCCCGATGAGCGTGTCTAGGTCAGCGAAGCTGCGCAAGGAACCTCCCAATCAACCTACTAAACGACCTAATATTAGTTCCGGTTAGCATGTTTACCGGGTTGCTTGGTATGTTCCGGGCTGTCGATCCCTTCGCGGTCGTCGGCCGCACGCTGTCCGACGTAGGCGGCCCAGTCTCGCTTGGCCCACTGGGACCAGCGTTCGGCGGTGCTGATGCTGATGCCGGTCAGGTCGGCCAGCACCGAGGCGGGCAGTTCGGCGGCCAGGGCGAGGCGCCCGCTGTTGCGGCCCGCGTGAGCGTTTATGCCGTAGCGATGGAGGCGGACGCCGAACAGTACGTCCACGGCCGGGCGGGCCGGGCTCTGGCCGGGGAAGAGCCACGGCGCGGGGGTTCCCAGGCGGCCGAGTGTCCAGCGCGGCTCGTCCTGGTCGCGTAGCTGGCGGACAAGGTCCGCCAGCTGCGATGGCAGCATGAGGCGGTGCCCGTCGATGGCCAGGCAGGTCGCCTGGCCATTCTCGACCACGTTGTCCTTGGTCAGCTGGGTGATCCGGCTGACCAGCATCCCGAACAGCAGGACGAGCGCTCCCCCGACCCGCAGGTCCAAGGGCATGGCCTCGTCGGTGAGGCACCGGTGAAGCTGCCGGATGTGGTCGTCCTCGGCGAGCAGCCGGGCCGGTTCCGGCCGCGGGGGAAGCGGCACCGTCAGATCGCCGACCAGGCCGCGGCTATGTGCCCACTGGAGGAAGTAGCGCACGGTCCGGCGGGTGGTGGTGCCGTCAGCAAGCCACCGATCCAGGTCCGCCTGGGTGAGATCGCGCAGGACCTGGCCGCACTGGTCTAGCCAGGACAGCAGGTCCAGGGCGGCCAGGACGCGGGCGCGCGCGAAGTCGGCTGATCCCCGGGTGAAGGCCCGGCGGGCGGCGGCCCGGCGGGCGCGGCGCAGCACGAACCAGTGGGTGAAGGGCCTGATGAGCCGGGCGTGATGGGCTGGCTTGCCGGCCAGCAGGTGCTCCAGCCAGGGCGCCAGGCGCTCCAGGTGCTCGTTGCGGGCGGGCAGGACGCCCGAGCTGACCAGTATTTCCCTGACGTAGTGCAGGGCTTGGGTCTGCGGCAGGTCATCGAGCAGGTCGTGGGTGACCGCGTCGCCTGTCCTGGCCAGGCGGCCGAGCAGCCGGGCCGACCGGCTCGTGCCGAGCCATTTCACCACGGTGGCAGGGTTGGTGACCGAGCTGAGCGCCTCAAGCAGGGGCTGCATCTGTGCAGAGACTTCCCCGCCAGGGCCGACGAGCAGTACCCGGGCACGTTCGGCCAGGACGCAGCTGAAACAGCGCCGGCTGCTGTGGATCTGTCCTCCCCGGCCGCACTCGCGGCAGGTGTAGTCCAGCCCGGGAGCTCCGGCGCACGGGCCGCAGACCGGCCTTCCCTGCTCGTCGCTGCCGATCAACGGTCGTATCACCCCGCAGCCTGCGCATTCGGCGGGGTGGCGGCGGACATGCTCGTAGCAGCCGACACAGACCGGCCCGGCTGGCCATTCCGCCTGGACCGGCCGGTCGCGCCCGCACCGGAAGCACGGCCGGGGAGGACGGGACCGGCAGCTGCGGCAGATCGGGCTGCCCGAGGAGATCCGCTGGCAGGACCTGGTCTGCCCGCAGACCGAGCAGACCGCCACCGCCCCCTGGTAGCAGCCGTAGCACAGGTCGGGATCGGATGCCGTCGCCCGCCTGGCGATCTTGCGGGTCTGCCCGCAGCGCCCGCATGGCCGCTGCGGGGCCTGGTAGCACGAGGCGCAGACCGGGCCGGCCTCGGTGCTCCCGGCGACGGTGCGCTGCTGACCGCAGGCCGAGCACGTGCGCGCCGGGCGGGTCGCGCAGAACTGGCAGCGGGCGGTGCCGTCGGGCATCCGGGCGGCCGTCCGGCGCGTCCGGCCGCACCCCCCGCATTCGGTCACGACCTGCTCGTCCTTGTCATAGCAGGCCGAGCAGATCCCCCCTTCGGGACGACGGGCGTTGATCCGCCTGACCCGGCCGCAACGAGCGCATGTCCCGGTGCTGCCGCGGGCCGCGCAAGTCCCGCAGACCCGGCCGGAGGCGGTCTTGCGCCGCAGGCCGGTGGTGATCTTGCCGCACCCGGCGCAGGCCGGAGCCGCGACCGTCGGATAGCCGGCCTCGATCAGCGCGTGCGCCAGCCGGACCAGCGCCAGCGGATAGGCGGCCGGGGTGGTGATCAGGGCGCCGGGATGCTCGGTCAGGAGCGCATCGACCTCGCGCAGCGCCCGCCCGCGGTCCGCCCTGGCCACGGCCAGGACGCCATGGGCGCCGGCAGTGTCCAGTCCTGGCACCGAGGCAACCAGACAGGAGATGACGCGAGCCTGCGATCCGCCATCAGGATGGGCTGTCGTCACGACAGGTCCGGGCGGCGGATCGTGCTGCGCTGCACCGGCGGCGGCGCCGCCCGGCCGGGTTCGCCGGCCGTCTTGCGGATCTGCTTGCTGACGACCTCGATCAGGTCGTTGGGCTGGCAGTCCAGGATGTCGCACAACGCGGCCAGCGTGTCGGTCGACAGGCGCTGCGGAACCTGGGTCACCAGCCGGTAGACCTGCTCACGGGACAGGTGAATGCCGCGCTCGGCCAGCAGCGGCACCAGATCTGAGGTCTGGAACAGGCCCTTCTCCGCCATCCGCAGCCGCAGATGCCACCGGATGCCCATCTTCTTCGTCACGGCTTCTCCCCTAGCGGGCCTGCGTAACGCTCGCTCAGCGCCTTGGCCAGGAGACGGTTCCGGAACTCATCCGACACACCGTGTAGATCGCGGTGGAGCTCGCATAGGAATGGCCGGCCTGGTCTTGCGCGAACCGTTCCGGATAGCCGAACTCGATCAGGTGCGTGATATAGGAATGCCGCAGGCAGTGCAGATCCAGCACCGGATCCAGCCCGGCCGCGCCGCGGGCCTCCTCGAACGCCTCATTGATCGCCCGCCGGGACAGGCGGCCCCGCCGCTCGGTCACCCACAGCGCCGGATGGGCACCCGGGCTGAACAGCGGCCGCACCTCCCCAGTCCACTCCGCAGCACCGGCAC
>Ga0335085_10017622_pt1 | contig 10285 bp, 8 predicted proteins | sample Lox_Sample_45_FD_206712 | JGI IMG/M metagenome (GOLD analysis project Ga0335085, IMG submission 206712) | Soil microbial communities from Loxahatchee National Wildlife Refuge, Florida, United States - Lox_Sample_4.5 | ecosystem: Environmental > Terrestrial > Soil > Wetlands | place: USA: Florida...
TGAAAATAGCCCGGTCCAATGGCAATCGCTTACGACGTCGCCCATTTAGGGCCACTCGCGTAAGACTACTTCCAAAACGTTCACGTGCATCGGCGGAGGCTCTTCGACACCGTTAAGGATTTGTATCGAGAAAATAGCTCTTGCCTTCCAGCGTGATTCCACGCTGGGGAAACGTCGGATCGGAGCGGATTCCGATCCACCGTTCTGGGCGATCGATAATGACCTTTTTCCACACGTTCCCGAAGAACATTCCCGCTAGCTTTTCGTGGAAACCGCAAGCCACGAATATTGCATCGAACACGGTACCCGACCAATCGCCCCTCACGCCAGTACTGGGGTTCGCCCTCCCACCTTCTATTGATGTATTTGTGATGGACCCCCAGTTAGGGCTGGGTGAAGCAATCAACTCGTCCAGTCGCTGATTGATCTCCGCTTCGATCGCGTTCCTTTGCGCTAACGGGATCGATAGCCATAGCTGATTGAACTCACTCTGATGTTCAAGGCGTAGAACGTCGTGGCAGTTTCCGTTGTCGTCGATATCGCGGAGGGCCATCGCTCAATTCTATCTGCCTTCGTCATATTCAGACAATTCCTCTGTGGTCGCGGCGGCGGTTCTGGCCAGTGGCGCCATTGCTTGCATGTCAGAAAGACGGCTCGACACACGATTCCAATTGGCTAATCGGAATTCAAAGGGCAAACCGCAGATCGCTCGCCAGCCTCCGGGCCGGTTCCTCCGGCTTCATCCAAGGTCAATTATGAATGTTCCCTCAACCATCTCCGACTATCTACGGCATTGTTCGCAAGAACTGGGCGAACGAATCTTGCAGATGTATCCCGCTCTTCAAGCTCCGCATGACCCCATCTCGGATCGATTCAATAGCCTGCTGCGGACCCCCTTTGCCGCCCAACGCCTCGCCGTAATGGGGATCGTAAAGCGCTGGAACTGCGCCAAGGCCGCTGCGGTAATTGTCACTTCAAGCAAATCATGGCCGGATCGGCCACACTTATGGTTTATTTCACTGCGGCCAAATTATGGCTTAACCTCGACGGCCGCCCACTGGATACAGCAAACGACTGGTATTAGACGAACTGTCCGAGTTCATTCCGCGGCCTTACCACAGAGCCTAACCGCAAAAGGGCGTTATTGATGGCAGGCCGGAGCAGGGGGTAGTATTTTGTGATATCCGGGCCGAGTCCGGCCCTGACACGGGGTAGTGACGGGTACAGATTCCTCTGAAGCAGTTGCCGGACCACAGTGAAAACCTCTTCGCGCAGCGCGACCGCGTTAGCTTCGCGAGCTTTCCTGGCCCGTTCAGCTGACCGCTGGACCACCTCCGCGTTTTCCTGAGGGAAGTGCTCCTGGAAGTATGCCGCGGAGATGCCGAAGGTCCGACAAACTGAGGACACTGTTGGCTGCGCTTCTGCCGCAAGCCACTCACCTATCGAACGACCGAGTCTGTTGCGGTGGTCTTCGGACCAAGCCTTTCGCCTTTCCTTGTAAGCATGGCACAGATCCGGAAAGGTTCGGACAAAGACACCCTCTGCGGTATACCCGAGTCGTCGTCCAATCTGCTTGAGGGACGGCGGCGGAGTCTCTGCGCTCGCGTCCTGAAGAGCACGGCGGATTACGTCTTTTTTTTCCAGAACTTGTTGTTTGCGCTTTGTGACGATGACGCGGCACAGTTCTGGGAATCGCTCCCGAATGCCGCCGGAGCCCTTGTATCCCAGCTTGGCCGCGATTTCATTTATTGATGGCGGGCTCTCCTCCTCGAGGTGTGTGCGCACAATGGCTTCGACGCGGCGGCGCTCAGATCTTGGGTATAACTGCCTTGTGACGATCGGGCGAACTCCGCATTCGCGGCGGCGAAGAGCGATCTGGCTGCAAAACTCGGGCTCCCGTGAGACGAGAGTCTGAGTACACCTGAATTTCAGGCGGCGCGCTACCTCGGCCACACTGGGCGCGGGATTCTCCGCTAGAGCTGCCGCAAGAATGCGTCGGAGTTCAACGGGCTCGATCCGTGGTTGCGACTGGAGTCGAACCCGCAGCCAGTCAATGTCGCGGCCAAGGTGGGCCGGACCTCGCCATTCAGCCGGTACTCCCTGAAACAGCTGAATGAGCGGAAGCTTGAGCTGATGAGCAAGCCGACAGAGATGATCAAGCGTGGGCCGGACTCGGCCGGAGATCCAAGTTTGGAATGTGCATGGGCCGGCGTGCGCAAGAGCTGCCAAGTCTTCCTTGGTCGCACCTTCACTCTGGCGCAAGCACTTCTGCAGATTCGCACGCAGAGCCGTGGCAAGGCAAGAGCTCTCCAACCGCGGCAGGACTGCCAGGAGTTCCCCGACAGATGTGGCCACCCAGAGATCGTACGTGTCGTCGTCCGTCGACCCATTGGCCACCGGCGAGTCGGAGGTTCCCAGCCACTGCGAGCAAATTGAGCAGTAACCGGGGAGCGCCCTCGCTCTCAGGGCTGCGAATTGCGACTGGCAATGTGGGCACCGATCGCTCAAAGGCGAGGAGTGGACGGGACAAACCTTGACGACACGGAGTGCCCAGAGCAACGTGCCGTATACCGGCGCGCCGGTTGTGCGCCAATCGTCCAAGCAGTGGGAGCACCACGCCTCTTTGGTTCGAAAGATATTCGGGTAAGAGATGCATCCATCAAGGGCTGACAGAGTGAGCAGATGAAGACCGCTTTTGCCTGTCGCTGCTTCCAGGTTCCGGAGAAGAACTTCCGAGTCTTTTCCGAGCCCGTTTACCGGGTATGCGTAGTGTAAGCTGGAGCGCGGAACCCGGTCGGGTCGAGAAGTAGAACGGATTTGGAGTATTAGCCGCCAGACGGACACGACGTGGGCTTCGGCCAGTCTCGTCACGTAACTGGCGAGGCTCTCGACGTACGGTGTCCCAAGCCCGCACGGCGTTAGTGCGTAGAGCAAACTCGGGCGGGGTTGGACCGGCTCGGACAGATCCCACCGCGCGAAGCCAGGTAGCTTGGACTCAGCCATTCGACTGCTCCCCACCGACAGCGTCTCTCTTCGGATATCGCAGGCCCGGGCGCTGCCGCTCTGGGCGGTCCGCCGGCGCCGGCGCCATCGGCTGCCGTGTACGCTCGGGGAATCCGAGGCGGAGCCGCAACCGGCAAGTAGCGTCGCTATCCTCACGGAACTGTGCTTCCCCGCGTAACGCTTCCTCAATCAGCCGATCGCATTGCGACACCGACAGCGCATATTTCTCCAGGTGCCTGAGGGAGAGCGTCGGGGCGGATTGCAGAACCGCGGTAGAAAGCGCCTTTACGAGCCAATCCCTCAGAATCCCAACACAACCGATGCTGCGCTCGTAAAGATACTCCCAGTGCTTGATAAGGTCCGGCGGCTCCGGCAACGGCATCTGTTCGGTGAACGTCTGCAGGACCTTCCCGAATATTCGGCGGTCGGCAACCTTCGCGACGTCATAACGTGGAAAGTGGATATCGATGCTCCTGCGACTCAGTTGCCCGCTGAGATTGCGGATCCGAAGCAGATCGTAGGTACCGCACAGGACTTGGACGGTGCTACAGCGGTTGGCGAGCGCCTTCAACACATTGAATTGATCCTCGAGGCTGCGCCCCGAAGCGAGGGCGAAGAGGTGCTGAGCTTCGTCAATCAAAACCGCGTTGGGCCGCCGATAACGGAGAGCCTGTTCGACGGCGTAATGGTAATCGGCCGTAACACCGCGATCGTTGGGGTAGGCAGGCATCATTTGCGGTGTCCTGTCGGCGGAATGCACGCGCCGCTTGCAGTCAACGAGTGGGTCGTTCATCTCCAGTAGCATTCGCTTGAAGTGACTTCGCCAACTAAAGGTGCGGGATTCGGGTGGCGTAGCCTCAATCGCTACTACCGCCAAGCGTGCCGACTCTGCTGGTGGCCCAGCGGCAGCCATGGCGCTGAGCAATTGGCGGATCTTCCCCAACAACGTCGTCTTCCCCACGCCGGTGGGCCCCAAAACGATCACGATGGAGTTGGGCGCCGATTCCATGATGGCTTCCAGGAGCCGGTCCTTGGCTTCCACCAGCAGGGGATGAGCCACCGCGAAATCCTTAAAGTGTTGGATACGGACTGACGGCGGCTGTGCCAAAACGTCAGGAGGGCGGCCATCAGAAGCGATCGAACGTCTGCGCATCAGTGGTAATCGTCTCAGGGAAGTCAACCGAGCTTAGTTCGCTTGCTGGCTCCCCGGCCTGGCCTTCACTCGGATTGACATGCGGTGTCTGCTGTCTCACTGCCTGGCTCTCACGGGCACGCAGGCGCTGCACGAGCAGAGACTCCTGCAAATTCACGGATTGAAATGCTTTGGCGAGCTTGCTCGCGGTGATTTGATATTGTGGGCTGCGATCTCGATTCTGCGCGCGGAGTTCTCTTGAGGCGACCAACAGCTCCTTCTGCGATCGGCCCTGAAAAACCTGAAAGTGGTCGGAGTGGCATTGGACCCACTGGCCACCGATAAATGCATACGCAGTTCCCAGGTCGAAAGGATCGAAACGGACCGCAACCTGTTTACGCTGAATCTTGGGGTCCTCCATGGCATCGCACCAATATGAGATGTAGTTGATTTTGACCCCGCGACTCGGGGATACCATGGCGGTCCCTTTGAGAGTCGTCGGCATCGTCGCGATCATGAAGTCGTGGTCGTAATGGATCAGTCGCTGTAGTCGAGAGCCGGTGTTCTGGAACCCCCGGTTGTAGGCATCTCTCGGGCTCTCTCCAAGGGCCGGATGAATGTTAGTGTCGTAGATCTCGTATAAGTATCGGCAGAGCTGTTCCACAAACGGCGACAGTGGCCAGACCGCCAATTCCTTCGGATTGACAGACTTGGTCACCTGGCGCACGTTACGCGTGATCTGAGTATTGCCGAGCAGGTTGTATAGGAATTGCGTGTTCGTCGTGCCGAACATTCGCTCGACCAACGAGCCGAACCGGGCCTTTGCCGGAGGCCGAGCTTTCTTGATGCACTCATAGCGCGCCAGCAGGGCTTCAAAATACGTGCTGCAGAATTCAGGTCCCCAATCCACCACCATGCATTGGGGTAGCCGGTTGTGCCGGCGAACACATTCCCGCAGCACCATCATGCATGACCGATAGCTGGGCTCCTCGAAATCAACGTGGATCGCGAGGATGCGGCGTGAGAACGCATCGATCATCAGTGTCATCCATGGGCGCCCGAGCACATGCTTGCCACTGGAGTCAGTCAGTTCAATATCCAATTGGGTATGGTCGACATGGCAGATTTCAAACGGCCGGTCGCCGTGACGCGGAGTCTTCAGTTCCAGTTCCACGTAAAACGGCCCATGCTGATAGGCGGCACGAGGTCCTTGCCTCTTCAGAGTTTGCTTGGCTCGATTCCTGTTGCGCACCGCGAGACAGAAGGTAGCGTAGCTGGGTGTGGGAACACTTTCCCGTTTGCAGATCTCCTTCAGTGTCGCCCAAGATGCGATCCTGCTCCTCTGCTTGACGGTCTCGTAGTCGCTTTCAATGACTTCGTTCATCAGCCGCAAGGGTAGTTCTGATAAGCGGCGCGTTGGATTCCCACGATCCGCAGTCCGCGGCAACAATCCGATGTACCCTGCGCCGAACTTGGTTTCGGCGGCGCGATATCGCGCGATCCACCGGCGCAAGGTTCGCGCTGGAACGGCTGCTCCGGTCGGATTCTCTCCGACGAGACGTTGGCGGACGGCGATGGCCCGGTGGTTGGCGACTCTGAGATCCTCCTCGCTCGCACGAAGGATCTCATCGGAAATCTTTCGGCATGCGGTGAGATCGGGGTCTTCGGACGACGGTGTGATGCGGCCCTTCTTGACAAGTGATTCCAGGGTTGCATCCGGCAACTCCAGCAACCTGCCATCTTGGCCGAGGAGCGCAACGGTGGAAGCCCCGATATTGGCAACGTGCCACGCGCTGCCGTCCCATGTGACCATTGCACCGGCACGGAGGGTCTGAAGTGGCAGCGGGAGCGAGTGCAAGAAAGCCTGGTTGTTCGGTTCCGTCGCATACTGCAGAGCAGAATCGCGATCCGGGAAAACTCGGACGGCGTCGGGCTCGATGAGCAGCTCAGCACGCAGATCTACATAAAGCCGTCCCGCTGCGATCAGGAAGAAAATGTGATCTCGTGTTGCGAAGGTCGCAACTTGCCCGAGAAGTTCCGCCAAGGAAATGCCTGGTACCGCAGATGCGTAGGAGACGATTCGCTCCGCGGAGCCTGGGGAAATGCCGCCGCAGTCTGAGCGCATGTAATCTTGAAGAAAGAGCGCATTGCGCTGGAACCGCCAGTCGATTTCTTTGGACGAGCGGAGGCGGTAGTAGAGACCAAACTGGTTCGCGTGCCTCTCGCCTGGAGGACAGTGCCAGCCGCTTGTCTCCCGCCGATAGCGGTTGGGGCTGTGCTCCGCTAGCCTGTTCAGTTCGTCTTCTGTCTTCCACTCCTCCCATCCCGCAGAGTCCTGGCGAATAACGAAAAAGTCCGGTGTATGGCGGACCACCTGGCGTCTGCCGGTTGCGCTGTTGTAGTCCAAAGCAATCGCTTTGGGTTGATCGTAAAACTCCAAAGCCTGCGGGTCGTGCTCCATTTCATAGATGGCCGCCAACTCGACACGGTGACTTTCAAACTGGATGGTCACACCCATCTTTCGGCTGGGGTAAGAGCCACTCACATTGGAACGCCCACCCCCGACGCGGCGTGCCGGCTCGGAACCCCGCACGTGATCGATGAGCGTCCGGGTCGACTCGCTGAAATTCAGCCGTTGATACCATGCCGCTAGCTCGGCTTCAGTGAGCATTGAGAAATACTATCCTCTCTGAGTTATCGGCATCTCTTCAGCACCGGCCATATCAGGAAGGCCGTAAATCGACACCGAGCCGTATTCGCTACTCAGCTCTTTCCTGTCTGGTTTGACGTGGCACCTGGCTGGACCGATAGGTTGGCCAATGTGCAGTTTCCCCCGTTTGCACTTTCTCGAAAAGGATCAAAGCATGCCAATTCCCAACACGATTCACGACTACCTACGTCTGTTCGCTTCCGAACTGGGCGATCGAATCATGCAAAGCTACCCGGCGCTTCAAACCGCAGACGATCCTCTATCACCCCGCCTGGCGAGTCTGCTTCGAAAACCCTTTCCTGCCCAAGCTATCGCCGCGATGGGTGTCGCTAAAAAGTGGGAGAGGGAACGGAGTGCTGCGGTGATCGCAGAATGTGGGACAGGAAAAACTCTGATATCGCTCGCTGCGCTGCACATTCACAGCGATGGACAGCCGTTTACTGCGATCGTGATGGCGCCGGGCCACGTCACCCTGAAGTGGTGCAAAGAGGCGCTAGAGACGATTCCCCGGTTGAGAGTGTTTCTCATTGACGGCCTGCGGGATCGAGTCAGGGACACCAGCACACCATCCGGCGTCAATGAAGTCAAGTTGCGCCGTGGACAGATCGTCCGCGAGGGTTTGCACACCACGCTCACCGAACTTCGCCTGCGTAAGAACCACAAGAGCGCCCGTGAGCGCTGGCAGAAGGAGATCTGCTTCGGGCCGGCGCTGTTCGTGGTCGGACGGGACAAAGGCAAGCTGTCCCACTTTTGGCGGCACGCATACCGCTTGGCTCGGTCGGGACGCTATCTGGGGAGCGTGGTCAACCCGGACACGGGTACGCGGGTGGAGATGGGCGAGCGCTGGCTGATCGCCGCCGACTTTCGCAAGGCGCGCTTTGGTGAGGTCATTGGCGGCACCGGTGAGAAGGAAGAGGGCACCGATTTGAAACCCAGGCGGCCAATCTATAGTCCGCTTTGGCAATCCGATGGCAGGAGAATTCGTCGTGTGGCACCCCTGGACTTCATTGGGCGCTTTATGCCCCACTGGTTCGATTATGCCGTCTGCGACGAAGCTCACCAATTGGCCAACGATACGGCACAAGGTAACGGTTTGGGAACGCTGGCGGCCTGCGCGGATCGCACCGTGATCCTCACCGGCACGCTGCTGGGCGGGTACGCCAGCGATGTCTATAATCTGCTTTTTCGGTTGGAGGCGGGCAAGATGGTCGCCCACGGTTACGACTGGGGGGAGCCCGGGCTGCGTTCTTTCGCCCAAACCTACGGTGTGCTGGAAAAGGTCACGACGATCGAACCCGCGGACAACGGTTGCTCGAAAGCGCGCGTCACTAAACAGATCAAACGCAGGCCCGGTGCCTCGCCCTTGCTATTCAGCGAATTTCTCATGAGCCTTGCGGCCTTCGTTTCGTTAGAGGATATTTCGGGCGAACTGCCCCCATATACCGAGCAAGTCATCGGTGTGCCAATGGACCCGCCGCTTCGGGCCGCATATCAAGCACTGGAGGAGCAGATCAAGGCCGCCATCAAAGAGCACCACTTGAATCATTCCGTGATCAGCGTAGGGTTGAATGCCCTGCTTCTGTATCCGGATCACGCTTGGAACATCGGAGATCTCTATGGCTACGAGTATGATCCCGAAACGCAGCGGCGGGAACGATTCTTGATCGCCCAGCCAGACGATTTGGATCAGGGGTTCGTGTACGCGAAGGAAAGGCGGCTGATTGAGATCGTGAAAGCGGAACTGCAGATGGGTCGCCGTTGCTGCCACGTGTACGCCGTATATACCCGGAAGCGCGATGTTACACGGCGTCTCGAGAGTATTTTGGCGCGGGAAGGGCTCCGCGTAGCGGTGCTGACGTCCGATGTGCCCCCCGAAAAGCGGGAGGCATGGTTTGCGCAGAAGGTGCGAGAGGGAGTTCAAGTTACGATCAGCCATCCAAGAATTATTGAGACGGGGATCGATCTCCTGAACCACTCCAGCCTGATCTTTTTTGAGTCGGGCTACTCGCTGCACACTCTCCGGCAGGCCAGCAGACGGTCGTGGAGGATCGGGCAACGCCAGCTCGTCCACGTCTTCTACTTGCACTATGAGGAGACAATGCAATCGAGCTGTCTGCGTCTGATGGGCAGAAAGCTGCTGGTTTCACTCGCCATGGAGGGCAAGTTCAGCCGGGACGGGCTGCAAGCACTCGATGAAGACGACGACATGCTAACTGCGATGGCGCGCGAACTCGTCACCGAAAACGGTGTCGGTGAGTCCGCTGCGGCAGCCTGGCGGCAGATCCAGGCGGAGAACAGCAACGTTGTCATTCCTGCGACCGGCACGCCCGAGCCAGCGTCGATTGTCGAGGATGTTCCGCGGGCAACACCAGTGGTTGCGCCGACCGGGACCGTTGAGGCGGCCCTCAAAATTCTGAAGTTCGGATCGCGCCAGACATCGGCGCGCTCTTCTCTACGGCGAAGGGATGTGCCGGCGGCTGATATGCAGTTCCCGCTGTTCTGAAGGCACGTCCTCCAATTGCAATTTGGTGCCTGCTGCTGCCGCCGCGCCGGATCTGATGCGCTCGACTCGAATCCGGCGTTGCAACGGAATTCCCATTTTTTTCCCAGAATTTACGGCGTCTCCCACCAACCCTCGCCGCGATAGCGCCGCCACACGTGCCGGGGATAAAGTCAAAGGCAGCCATAATGACGCGAAACGCGGCACTATCGCCTACACGGGAAACCGAAGGAACTCGCTGATCTCGGCAGAAGGCGGCAGCCTTCAATCGGTGCCACGAGCCGGATAAGGCGAGAGGTCTACGTCCGAATCGGTGAGAGGCTCGGGGCGAAATTCCCTGGGCCTACCCGGCGTCATTGCCATCCAATCGACTTTGCCACCTATCGCCCGCGGGATAGGTCACGAAAGTCGCCCATTTCCATCCTTCGAAAAGCCAAGAGTGTGACGCTCATCCGGAGACCATCGGCTTCGAGGCACTCACAGACAGCTTTAGAGTGCGGCCCATGTCGAGAGCCGCCGTAATGTCGGGTCAGAGCATTCGTAGGCGACCGACACTGCTTCCGAAATTGATCGCTTCATTTTCTCGCTGTTGCATCTGGGTCTTGTCAGCGGCAAGCGAATTTCATACCTCCCTCGCACTATTTGTGAGGAATGCGCGTCCTCACGGTTCTCTCCACACTCGCTGGAGGCTGGTCTAATTACCATGGACCCCGGGACCGGCGCGGGCCAGGTCAGCGCCCGGTGTTGGGCGATGAGGGCGTCGATATGGGCCGCCACCTGGGCCTCTCGCATCGCCACCCATCCCATCACCCGGCTAGACGCAATACTGTTCACTTAATGATTCTGATTTGCCCGGCAAGATCAATGCGACGGGTGCGCAGGCGTTTGCGTGGGCGCAGCGCGTAGTTGCTCATCTTGCGCTTCACGCCACGCGGGTTGA
>Ga0335085_10017623_pt1 | contig 10285 bp, 7 predicted proteins | sample Lox_Sample_45_FD_206712 | JGI IMG/M metagenome (GOLD analysis project Ga0335085, IMG submission 206712) | Soil microbial communities from Loxahatchee National Wildlife Refuge, Florida, United States - Lox_Sample_4.5 | ecosystem: Environmental > Terrestrial > Soil > Wetlands | place: USA: Florida...
TGGATAGAGGATTTTACGAAATAACCCCCTTGGAATCAACGCCATAGCCGAAAACGTAAAAGGTACAACCCGTTGAAAATAAATAAGTTAAGCTAAAAAATAGGGGGGTGGGGGGGTGGTACGGACCGGTCCCTGAGCCCCTTGGTCCCTGGTCTGTTCGCCCGTCCCATTTCGGCCTGCGGTTTCAAACTGGCGCTTCCCTCCTGCTTTTCTGCGCCTCTCCGATTGCCAACGGCCAGTCCAGCCTTACTCTGGTCAGCATGGCCATCCTCTCCGTCGATCTCGCCTTCCGCCGCTGGTCCGATCTGGGCGTCGTTGTCCTCAACCGCGTCCGGCATCAATTTCCGGGTGCAAAAGGCGCCGTCGTGGCCTGCGAAATCATTCCCTTCCCTGATCCGGGACTCGACCCGGAAATAGGTCGCGGCCCCACCCACGCGGAAGTCGACGCGGAGATCCTGGCCGGGCGGCTCAACCATCTCTGCGCCATCCGCGGCATTCGAGTTTTGATGCTGGATGGTCCCCAAGCCTGGAAATCCCGCACCAACGGTCTCCAGCATGCGCGCGGATGCGAGCGGCAATTGAACACCGTCGCCAAAACCGGCCTGCCCGGCGTGGTCAAGCCGGTCACCTATCGTACCTTCGCCGAGTTCTGTATGGATGTTTACGATGCGCTCTGCCGGCGCGGCTGGCGGCGGCTTGAAACCCGCGATCAGCCTGGCCAACCTGCGCAGCGCATTTTAGTCGAGAGCTATCCGCACGCAGCCTGGAAGTCGCTGGGATTGAAGCCGCTGCCTGCGAAGCGGCGGGCCAGGGTCAGCGATTTGGCCGAGGCTTATGGTGCATTGCGCGCGGTGGTTCCCTTCACCACCAATCGCCCGCCGAATCACGATCAGTTGCAGGCCATCATAGGCGGCCTGCCCGGTCTGGATTTGGAAGAGCTCAACCCCGCCGCCGTGCGCATTGTCGGCAGTCCCCCGCGGCGCGAGGAAGGGCACTGGCGCGAAGGCTTCATCGTGCTGCCCGTTGCACAGCGCCCTCCGGTGCGTCTCCGCTGGCTCAACTCGAACCAAGTCCCTTAGTCCCTCGTCCCCTTGGTCCCTGCCTTCAGAACCAATACACCACGCCGATGGTGGCCCGCGGATTCCACGTACGGTGGGGTGAGTTGGCTAATTCCGAAGTGTTATTGATCAGCGAAAACGAGCCGGCAACGCGATCGCCCACGGCACGTAATGCCAGGCGGTGCGTCAGTTCGTAACTCATACCGGCCCCGTAGCCTCCGGCAAACGAGGTATCGGGATTCATATTCTCGCCGCCGGTGTGTTCGACACCCAGCTCCGCGAAAGCCAACCCGCTCAGCTTCCACAACAGGTGGGCATGGGCGCTGGGGCCGGCCATCATTGTATAAACCGACGGGTCGCCGGGATTGCCGGGGCTGCTGCTCTTGAGCGAGGGCTTATAGTAGTCGACGGCGCCCATCAGGCCGAAGATCCTGCCCCAATCGCGGGTCACCGCCACCTTGCCTCCGATCAATCCGTAGCGCGAGCCGTTCACCTGGTTCAGGCTGGTGTAGGCGAAACCGCCGTAGACCTCGTACTTATAGGAAGATGCGCCCTGCTCAGAGCTCGGCATAGCTTCCGGGTTTACCTGGCTGGCGGCAGGCTGCGGCATCAGCGCGGCCCAAAGCGCCGCCAACATCGCAATCAACAACGTCCTCTTCAAGTTGAAACTCCCCTCGTGCGCTTTTCGAAACAACTTCCGCCAGACAAACCTGCCGCTCCCGGGCTTCGCTCCGGAACGGGTATCCTGGCTGGTTTCCGGTACCCTCCTAGACTATTCCTTCCCCCCGCATTTCACGAAGCCATTCACATCAAAAAACTCAGCGCGGGCTATTGCATTTTCGGGATTGCTGTAGACCGAAAGCACACCTTTAAGTGGCTTTTTTATCAAGAAAAAGCCACCTGGCACACCCCTTAAAAAGTCTATATTGATTCGGAAAATGCCGTAATCTGCTCGGGCGCTCCTCGCTGGTCTTGAGTGACAGCCTAAAGGTAGCTTAAAAAGCACGTTCAAATGCCCATGAAAAGTCTTTCGGCGGTCGTGGACTCAACGCGGGAAGGCCGCCAAAGGCATTGTTGCATCCCGAACAGCAGACAAGATCGTAATCCTCTGATCCTGCGGAGGGCTTAATCTTCTTACTGCTCTGCACCGCCGCTCGTCGCCGGCAGCGTAAACAGGAATTTGCTTCCCTTGCCCGGCTCGCTTTCCGCCCAGATGCGTCCCCCGTGCTGCTCCACGATGCTGCGACACAGTGCCAGTCCCAGCCCCGTTCCGCCCAACGCGCGCGAGTCCGAGGCGTCGCCCTGCTGGAAGCGCTCGAAGATGCGCTCCAGTTTTTCCTGTGCAATGCCGCGTCCCTGGTCCTCGACGATGAAGCACACCTCGTTCTCGCCCGATGCGTTTGTGCCTGCGTTTCGCGCCGACAGCCGGATGGTGGTCTCCGGCTGCGAAAATTTGATGGCGTTCGCCACCAGCTCGTTCAGCACCTGCAACACCCGCTCTGTATCGGCAAACACTGGCGCCGCGTTGGCCTCGATTTGGAACGCGATGCGCGTCTGCGTGGCCGCGTAGTAGGCCACGTCGGCCGCGCGGCGCAGCAGGTCGACGGCCTCCACCGTCTCGCGGTGCAGCGGCAGACGCCCTTTCTCCGCGCCGTCGAAATCCAGAATGTCATTTACCAGCCGGATCAGCCGGTCGCAGTTGCTGATCGCCATGTCGATCATCTGCCGCTGCTTTTCCGGCCGCTTGTCCAGCGAGCCCGAGTGAATCAATCCCAGCGACGCGCGCAGCGAGGTCAGCGGCGTTCGCAGCTCGTGGCTTACCGTGGAGATGAACTCGTCCTTCATTTTTTCCAGGCGCCGCCGTTCGCTTACGTCCTGGAAGGCCACCACCATGCCTGAAATGCGGCCATTCTCCATCAGCGGATTGGCGCTGTACTCCACGGGAATCGCCGTCCCGTCCCTGCGCCAGAACACTTCGTCCCGCATGCGGATCGGCTCGCACCGACGCAGCGCCTGCAAGATCGGGCTCGTCGACTTGGAATACGGTGTCCCGTTGGCGTGGCTGTGGTGGATGATCTCGTGCACGTCGCGCCCCGTCAACTGATCGGGCGTATAACCCAGCACCTTGGCGCCGGCTTCGTTGATGAAAGTCAATTTGCCGTCGAGATCGATGCCATAAATCCCGTCGCCCACAGCTTCGAGAATCAGTTCACGCTGCCGCGTAGCCAGGTGCAGCGCCTCCTCGGCGTCGTATTGCTCCGTCACGTCCATGCCGTGGCTCAAGACAAACGGGCGTTCGCCGGGCAGTTGCATGCGCCGGCTGCGCACCGCAATGCGCCTGAAGACGCCGTCGCTGCGGCGCAGTTGCAACGCGCCTTGCCAATCGTCCGCGCTCTCCAGCGTGTTCAGGCAATCATGGAACGCAGCCTTCCCCTCTACGTTCATCAGCTCCGTCACCATGCGCCCTACCAGCGCCTCGGCGCGATAGCCCAGTGTCTCGGCCGTAAACGCGTTCAGCGATGTCAGCCGGCCCTCCATCGAGCAGGTAAAGACAAATCCCAGGCTGTTTTCCACCACCTCGCGGTAACGGGCCTCGCTCGTCAGCAGAGCCTGCTCCATCTGGCGCTGGTCGGTAATGTCCTGCCCGCTTATCACCAGATATTGAATCTCGCCATTCGGCCCCTGCAGCGGCCGCAGAGTCCAACTTACGCGCCGCGTTCCTCCGCCTGCCGCCTGCCACGCCGTTTCGTGCGGCCCCGACGCCTGTCCTTGAGTGGCCTCGCGCAGTTTCGCCGCTGTCCAGTCGCGATCGTCCGGCTCCAGAAACGCCTCTACAAACGGCCGCCCGATGGCATTGGCCAGGCTCAATCCGGTCAGTTGCGAACAGGGATTGTTCATCCGCACCACGCGGCCCGCCGTATCCAGTACCGTCACCAGCGCGGGAATCGAGTCCAGCGTTGCCGCCACGAAGCAGCGTTCGATGGCCAGCGCCCGTTCCGTCCGCTGCCGCTGCCGCTGCGCCTGTTCCTGCATGCGGATGCGGCCGTACAGTTCCAGCCGCGTCACCGCTTGCCGGCTCAAGGTATCCAGCAGTGTCAGATGTTCCTGCTTGAACGCGCCCGGCCTGCGCGCCAGCACTGCTATTGTGCCGATCGCATGTTGCGCGCTGGAGACAAGTGGCGCAGCCGCGTAGGAAAGGCAAGGACTGGCCCCGCTCAGCGGAATCCCTTCTGGAGGAAAGCGCGGATCCTGGCTGGCATCCTCAATCAGCAGCGGCAAACCCTTCTCCAGCATCCACTGGCAAGCCGTCGTCGTGCGCGGCTGGTCGGTCGCTTTGAATCCAAATCGAGACTTGAACCAGAGCCGGTTGTAGTCCATCCAGCCTACGTAGGCATAATCGGCATTGCACAGCACTGCCGCAAGCTCGGTCAGCTCATCCAGCGCGGGGTCGGTGTTGCGATCGAACAAGCTCAACTCCGGCCGCACAACCGCGTCCTGGTTCTCGCTGCTTTGCGGGCCGAGAATTGCATACATAGATACACGCATCCGATTGTCAGTATCGGAGAGATTGCCAAACTTGACTCTTCCACGAACGGGGCAACTAAAGAAAGAACAACTTACAACTCAGGTACCCCATGTTTCCGGGGCATCGGATTTCTCCGATATTACTATAGGCACTCATTGTCTGTTACTCAGGCCTCAGTTCACAGAGCACAGTTCTCGGTTCTCTGGACCCTCACACCTGATCCCTGTTCCCTGCTTTTAGTGTTCCGGCAGCTTGCAGCAGTCGCCCGCCTCTGGAGGCTCGTTGGCGCCGGCGTCCAGCACCACCTTCCAACTGCCATCCGGTTCTTTGCGCCACATCGTAATGTAACGTCCGCTGGTCGCCACGGGATTGCCCTGCGTATCCTTGCTGTGCCCCTCGAAATGACCCCAGGTGTAGCCCATGTCGCCCGAAGGCCCCATCATTGCGTCCGTCGGTGTCCATGTAAGCTGGTAATCCCTAGGTGACCAGTTGGCTGACTTCACGATCGCTACTTTGCCGATCAGCGGTGCCGCGCCGTTGCCCAGGGCCACGCCGTCATCGGCAAACCATGCGGCAAAGCCAGCTCCACCCCGCTCCAGCACATCCTTGGCAAAGCGCGCTTCCAGACCGTAAAGCAGCATCTTGCCCGCATTCATCGTCGTGTTGGTCAGTGGGTTCGGCGTCTGCGATTGTGTCCCCGGCTCCAACATCTGTCCCCACGCCGCGCTCGCACTCAACCCCGCTGTCAAACCTGCCATCACAATCAAAATCGAAAGCACTTTCCGCAATCCAGCCACCTTCACTCATCCTCCGCACATTCTTTGAAAGTTCTCTGCGCCCATCCTACAACGTCAGCTGACACCAGGGAATGGACGCCTGTTTCAGAAATGCCACGGCTCTGGCGGCCGCGGCACCTATAGCGGTTCTCCAATTGGCGTAGAGCGGAGCCTTGACCCTTAAGTGGCGTTTTCCCTCCGGGGTCCCCGGCAAGTGATTTTTACTTGCTGGGGTGGAAGTAAACGCCACCTTGCACGCCCCTTAAGACTCCACAGAAATTGGAGAACCGCCGTAGGCCGGCATCCCGTCCGTCTCATACCTCTCCCTCAATCCACCGTCTAATCAACCGGATCGCGATTTCGCGCCTAGGTATACTAAGGACGAAACAGAAGGAGAGACCACCCCATCGAAGGGGTCTGTCGCCCCAGAGCTGTCACTTGATGCTCCGTTTCCCCGGGGGTAAGAACGACATGGGATCGCTGATCGAGTCCATCCATTCACCCGCTGACGTTAAACTCCTCAGCTTCGAGAAGATGGCCATTCTCGCGGAGGAGATCCGCGAATTCCTGATCCAATCCCTCGCCAAAACCGGCGGTCATCTGGGTCCGAATCTGGGCGTCGTAGAGCTTACCATCGCGCTCCACGCGGTCTTCAATACTCCTGAAGACAAAATTCTCTTTGACGTCAGCCATCAGGCGTACATCCACAAGATCCTCACCGGCCGCCTCGACCGTTTTGAGACCATCCGCCAGCCCGGCGGCATTAGCGGCTTTATGCTGCGCACCGAGAGCGAGCACGATTGCTACGGCGCGGGACACGCAGGCACCGCGCTCTCGGCCGCGCTGGGTATGGCAGTGGCCCGCGACCTGGCCGGGGGCAGCGAGCATGTTGTCGCTGTGGCCGGCGACGCCGCCTTCACCAACGGCATTTCCTTCGAGGCATTGAACAACATCGCCTCGCAGACCAAGCGCATGATTGTGGTCCTCAATGACAACGAGTGGTCCATCGACCGCAACGTTGGCGCCGTGGCCCGCTATTTCCACCGTATCGTTACCAACCAGCGCTACCAGCACCTGCACGACCGCGCTGCGCGCCTTATTGAACGCGTCGGCGGCAAGACCGCCGTCAAAGTCGTCCGCCGCGCCGAGGAGGCCGCGAAAGGCATGTTGTGGCCCTCCATCCTCTTTGAAGAGTTCGGCCTGCAATACTACGGCCCCATCGACGGCCACAACATCCCTGTCCTCGTCGAATCATTCAGGTTCCTCAAGACCCTCGACCGCCCCGTGCTGCTGCACGTGATTACGCAGAAGGGACGCGGCTTTCAGCCTGCGATCGACGGGCAAAAGAAATTCCACGGCCTCGGCCCTTACGATCCCGAAACCGGCCAAACCCCTGACGGCATGCCCACGTATGCTGAGGTCTTCGCCAACACGCTCGCCGATCTGGCCGAAAAGGACGACCGCGTCATCGCCATCACCGCCGCTATGCCCAACGGTACCGGCCTCGATAACTTCCGCACCCGCCATCCCAAGCGGTACTTCGACGTCGGCATCGCCGAAGAGCACGCGGTGGTCTTTGCCGCGGGCATAGCCACGCGTGGCTTCCGTCCCGTCTGCGCCATCTACTCCACCTTCCTGCAGCGCGGCTTCGATCCCATCATTCACGACGTCTGCCTGCAAAGGCTGCCCGTGCTGTTCTGCATGGATCGCGCAGGTCTCGCCGGCGACGACGGCCCTACGCACCACGGCCTTTTCGACATCGCCTATCTGCGCGGCATCCCTGAAATCGTGCTCATGGCGCCCAAAGACGAGGATGAACTTGCCGATATGATGAAGACGGCCCTCGAGCTTGCCGGGCCCAGCGCAATCCGCTATCCTCGCGGCGCCGTTGCCGGGGTAGCGCGCAAGGCCGATCCGCAATCCATCGCCATTGGCAAAGCTGAAGTTTTAGCCGATGGCTCCGATGTCGCCATCCTCGGCCTCGGCTCCATGATTTCGCTTGCCAAATCGCTCGCCGCCGCCATCGAGCGCGACGGCTACTCCGCCGCCCTTGTCAATCCCCGCTTCGTCAAGCCCATTGATCGCGAAATGCTCGAGCGGTACGCCCGCCGCGTCGCCGCCTTCGTCACTTTTGAAGATCACGTAAAGATGGGCGGCTTTGGCACGGCCGTTGTCGAGGCGCTCGATGAGATGGGCCTCGCCATCCCCGTCGTCCGTATGGGCTGGCCCGATCAATTTATCGAGCACGGCAAAATCGACCAGCTCCGCGCCCGCTACGGTCTCACCGTGGAAGCGGCGCTTACGCAAGTGCTACCGCTGCTCGCGCGCCGCCGTCGGCGCACTCTGGTGGCCTCCTAAGTGCTGCTTCAGTCAATCAACCGCACACCCGCCTGTCGTAGTAGAGAAAGTAATACCTCATCGTGTACGAGGCGGAAGATTGATCCGCAGGCACCGGAATGGCGTGTGCGACAATCCACATCAGGCTGATTTCGCGATGCGATTGGAAGGCTATCTTCTCGCCTTGGCCTGCACGTTGGCCCTGGCTCCGGTTCCAGCCCGGCCGCAAGCCGAGCCCCTCGCACCCCCTGTTCCGCTGGTTCTCGCAGGCGGAACAGTGGTTGACGTCACCAACTGGGGCCACTCCGCGCGCGACATTTCCAATGCCATCGTCATTATCCGCGATGGATTCATCACCGACGTCGGCCTGCCTGGCGCTATCACCATCCCCAAGGGCGCGCGCATCATCGACTGTACGGGAAAATATCTGATCCCTGGTCTGGTCGACGGCTATGCCGGCATGAACTCCCAGGCCCAGGCCAATGCCAATCTCTATATGGGCGTTACCACCGTGGTCGCGCGCGCCGACTACCAGCGTGGCTTCATCGATTTCAGCGCCCAGCCCAGCCCTCACATCTACCCCATCGACACCGTTGGTGTCACCGACAACTGGAGCTTGCTTTCTCGCCGTCCAGAGTGGGTCTCCGTGCTGCGCGAGGGCCCGCATAGCACCGAGCTCAGTCCGCAAGACACGGCCCGGCAGATCGTCGACACGGCGCATCTCGGCACGCGCGTGCTTTTGCTCACCGCTCATCTCACCGCCGCCAACTCCCAGTGGATTAATGCACGTGCTCACGAGACGGGTTTGGTCACTTACGGCATCTTCGTCTCTACGCCCTACCGCGTCGGCATCGAGGCTGGCGTGGACGCGCTGCCGCTTATGGACCACTACATCCTCGGCGTCATTCCCGACGAGTTGCAGCGCCCTCTGGTCGACGATCCCGACGGTCCCTCGGTCACTACGGCCTACGATTACTCCGAGCGCATACCGCCCACCGATCTTCACCTTCGCGCCTATGCGCACTTTATCGCCACACATCACGCCGCGCTCATGCCCGCCTTCAGCCTCTACTACGTCGAGCTCCCCGGTCATCGCAACCTTTGGCAGGAACCAGCCGCCGCGCTCCTCGATCCCGAACGCATGTTTCATCCAACAGATCGCGCTACCGGCGACATGATCTACCCGCTACCCGCCTGGGCGCACCATCTGCCCGCCCCCAGCCAGCGCTGGATGGAAGAAGACCTGCAGAAAAAAGCGGCCCAAGCCGCCATGCGCCTGTGGCGCATTAACGAAACCATTTTTTCGGCCTTCCCCCACTACCTTGCCGCTTCGGGCGCCGACTCCATGGGCACCATGCCCGGCATTTCCCTGCACACCGAGCTCGAGCTGCTCGTCCGCCTCGGCCTTTCGCCGCGCGAGGCCCTCGCCGCCGCCACCAACAACTACTCCCTCCAGTTTGGCTGGAACGAGCTGGGCCTGATCGCCCCCGGCCGTCGCGCCGATATCCTCGTCGTCGACAGCGACCCCACCGCCAATATCTGGAACGCGCGCCGCATCTCCACCATCCTCCTCAACGGAGAACCCATCGACCGCGACGCCCTCCTGCATCTGAAAAAATGAAGAGTGCCTCGCACCACCCGCTGACCCGCTAACCTGCCGACTCGCTGACTCGCCTTCCATCATGTACCCTTGAATGCAGCGGCCCATTCACAACATCATGAGCGCAACTTCTTTCAAAGCGAAGTCACAGCGCCATAATCGATTTTTGATTCTTATTGCAGCGTACAAGCTGCTCTATGCGCTACTCCTCATTGGCATCGGCCTCGGCGCCCATCGCCTGCTCCACAAAAACATTGCCGACGAGATCGACCTCCTCACCCGCCATCTGCGCCTCAATCCCGAGACGCACCTCATCGCCTTCCTCCTCAAGAAGGCATCGCTCATTAATGATCCCCTCCTGCGTCGCATCGGCTTTTTCGCCTTCTCCTACGCCGGCATCACCGCCGCCGAAGGCATTGGCCTCTATCTCGAAAAAGCCTGGGGAGAGTTCCTTACCCTAGCCATCACTGCTTCCTTTCTGCCTCTGGAGATCTTCGAAATCTTTCGCCGCCTTACCTGGCTCCGCGCCGGCCTGCTCATCATCAATGCGCTGGTCTTCTTTTATCTACTACATCTGGTCCTCGAGCGCGCCCATGATCGCGACAAAACCCGCGAAACTCACTCGCGGCCACTCTGACCCTCAGCCCCTGATCGTCGCCTGATTCGCAATCTTCGCCGTTTATTCCCCTATCACGCTCCTTCGCGCCTGTCCAGCCCCGGAATCAGAGCAGTAAACACCACATCTTGTGGTGGCAAAAATATTTTCTTCAATTAGTCGATCTCCCCGCAGAGAGCCTTATTTTCCTTTGCTTTCCACAGATTTTTCGCTTGGCGTGGGGAGAAAACGGGGATACTATCGACTCCATGGAGTTTTTTGGAGCAAAAAGGAATAATTTGGAGCTAACAGGAAAGTAAGTGTTTGGCTTCCAAAACCGGTTCCGGGCTCCGAATTGAGTTTACTTGGTTTTTTGCCTCGCGTGAACGATTT
>Ga0335085_10017624_pt1 | contig 10284 bp, 11 predicted proteins | sample Lox_Sample_45_FD_206712 | JGI IMG/M metagenome (GOLD analysis project Ga0335085, IMG submission 206712) | Soil microbial communities from Loxahatchee National Wildlife Refuge, Florida, United States - Lox_Sample_4.5 | ecosystem: Environmental > Terrestrial > Soil > Wetlands | place: USA...
TTGCAACCAAGCTCACGGTTATTATCGGCGGCGTGGGCAGGTTTAATGAAGAAATCTTAATCCCGGCTTGATTATCCACCAACCGTGCCGGTAGAAGCTAGCACTTTACCCTACGGACTTTCCCGTCAAGATGAACATAAGATCCATCGGATTGCTACCTATCATCAGCTCGCAAGCCGCTCCTTAATATGCTCGACCGGAAGGACCGTGATCCGCTTATCCAGCTCATAGGCTTTGTCCCCGGGGTACACTACAAATAGATGCTTAAGTTCCAGGTCGTCAAGAGCGACGCGCATCGACTTGGTGGCTCCCGGTGCGTCGGCATACTTGACTTCTACTCCGTACCGCGCGCCGCGGGCGAAGACCAACAAGTCCAACTCCGCCCCGGATTGAGTTCCCCAAAAGTAAACGTTACGCTCACCGGCCAACGCGGCGATCTCCTCGATTACAAACCCTTCCCAGGAGGCGCCCAATTTCGGATGCCCTTCCAAGAACCGGAACGACGGGACACTGAGCAGAGCGTGAAGTAATCCCGAATCTCGAATGTAAACTTTTGGGGATTTTATCTGCCTCTTGCCGAGGTTGGCGTGCCACGGCTGGAGTTGCCGTATGACCAGGGCCCCGGTCAGCGCATCAAGGTGCCGGTTTATAGTGTTATAGGACTCCCCCAGGGAGCGAGCGAGTTCAGACGCGTTCCAAACTTGGCCATGATAGTGGGCAAGCATCATCCACAGCCTGCGCAGCGCCACGGGCGGTGTCTGCACACCCAACTGGCGGATGTCCCTTTCCAAAAACGTTTGAATGAAGTTCTCCTGCCAGGACCGGCACGCGGCTTCGTTCCTGGCCAGGAACGCACGTGGAAACCGTCCCCGCCACCAGAGCCGCCGCAGGTCCTTGCGGCCAACCTCCGCGAGATCAAAGCCGCCCATTTCGATTAATCCTATGCGGCCCGCCAGCGATTCGGAACTCTGCTGAAGCAATTCCGGTGAAGCACTGCCCAGAATCAGGAAGCGGGCGGGCAGAGGCTTACGGTCGGCAAGAACACGGAGAAGGGGAAAGAGTTCGGGCTGGCGCTGGACTTCATCAATCACGACTAACCCTCGGAGGTCACGGAGGGCCAGCATGGGTTCAGACAAGCGGCGCTGGCTGACCGGGTCTTCCAGGTCAAAGTACTCCACCAGTTTGGCCTCGGAAATTTGCCGTGCCAGGGTGGTTTTACCGCATTGGCGCGGCCCGTAAAGCACCACCACGGGATTCCTGCGCATCGCCTTACACACCCGGTCGTGCAATTCCTGCCGTTTGATCATCCTTGAATTATATACATCGCATGTATAAAATACAAGGAACTTCTGTAGCCTTACGATGGGCCGCTGGATGCCAAATCTCTTCAAGGAAACAGGCAGGGGGGCGGAGCCCCGCTTCTAACACCCCAACGATGAATGGCCTTTCTCGAAACGCCGAAAGTCCGCACCTTGCAAGTCTGCCAGGGGATGGCAGATTTGCAAGGTTGTCTGGGCGCACGGCATTGCAATCCCACTTTTCACCGCCGCCCGATACAGCATCCGGCTTTTCATTTGCCAAGGATTCTCGGTTCCTTGAGCCGCGATTGTCCCAAGTTACTGATGCGGGCACTTGTAAGGACCAGCCCCGGATCTTGCGCGCTCAAGCGTCGGGCCGGGCGCCAGCCACCGAACGGTCTCGCACAACCCACCAGGCAGCCAGCGGGCCGATAACAAGCGAGGCCAGAATTGCTGGAGGGAAGAGGGGAGAAATCCACCCATCTGGCATTACGGATGGGGGCAGCAGCTTATGAGGCAGCGTAACCCACAAAGGGACCGACAATATTAGCACTCCTGTCATTGTGAGCACGGAGCCAATGACGGCCCGGGTTCCGTGGCCGCGACGAAAAACTCCACGGCGTGCAAAAAACCACTGTTGGACCACAATTGTTACCACCAATGACGGGGCACAAAGCCACGCAGTAAGCATCACCAGTTCGTGAAATAGTATTCGTTCATCTCCCATAACTCTAAACTCCCCTGAACGCTTGGTCGACGTCACAGCCGCTTCCGTTTTTGGGTTTCGGTTTCCCCACAGTACGGCGTTGATCAACCTCCCCGGCCCCCCTGCGGAGTCAGCGCGGCGTATAAAACCCTAAGGCCTCAAGTGGCCACCCTGGGTGTCCGAGCCCTTCAGGGACAAGGTATTCTAAGGAATCGTGATCCGTGGGCGGCGGGCCCGAATGGCGCGCCTTTGCCCACGGCTATTCAATTTCAACCCTTGCAGGGTTGAGAACCACACTGGCCCACACGGCCTCACCCCTCGCATCCGGAAAAGGATGTGGGGCGTGCTCATCTCTAAGTGCAGCGGCTGTAACGAATTCCATACCTTACTGCCGACGGCCTTCCACAGACTGGCTACCACCCTGCTACCTACCGCCAACTACGTGTTGCCTGCGGGCTACTGCCTTGGATACTCGTAGAACCCCCGCCCCGTCTTGCAGCCCAGCCAGCCGGCGGCGACCATCTTCTCGAGCAGTGGGCAGGGGCGGTACTTCGAGTCGCGGAAGCTTTCATAGAGCACGAGCATGATGTCGCGGCAGACGTCGAGGCCGATCAAGTCGGCAAGTTCCAGCGGGCCCATGGGGTGGTTCATGCCCAACTTCATGACGTTGTCGATGCCTTGGGCGTCGGCTACACCTTCCATCAGGCAGAAGACGGCTTCATTAATCATGGGCATCAGCACGCGGTTCGAAACAAAGCCGGGGAAGTCGGTCACGCGCACCGGTGTCTTGCCCGTTGATGCCGCCAGTGCAGTCGCCTGCTCGATGGTTTCGGGCGCGGTTTGCAGGCCCGGTACCACCTCCACCAACTTCATGACCGGCACAGGGTTGAAGAAGTGCAGGCCGACGAATTTGGCCGGACGCCCTGTGGCCGCCGCCAGGCGCGTGATGGAGATGGAAGAGGTGTTGGAAGCAAAAATTATCTCCGGACGACAGTGCGGCTCGAGCGCATGGAAAACCGCAGCTTTTACTTCAAACTTCTCGGGTGCGGCTTCAATGATAATGTCAGCTCCAGCCAATTCCGCGGGCTCGGTAGCCGTGATCAAGCGGGCCAGCGCCTGTTCGCGCTGCTGGGCGGTTATGCGTTCCTTTTCGACGTCGCGCGCCAGGCCCTTGGCAATGCGCTTGGCGCCCGCGTCCACAAGCGTCTCCGTGGTGTCGAGCAGTACGACGCTGTGCCCGGCGCGAAGCATAACGTGGGCAATGCCGTGACCCATCTGGCCTGCGCCTACAACGCCAACGGAGCGACCTTGCGTTTGCATGATTTGACCATTTTCCATCTTCACCTGCCTTCGCCTCGACTTCCCTCGCGACCCTTAAGTGCCATTATTTTCATCAACATCGTGGTAAGCAGATAAGCACACACGCCTAGCCTTTGTCAAGGATAAAGTGAAGAGTGGGATTACCTCAGGACATGAATCGGGATACCCAGGTTGCGATTCCTCCAGTGCTTGTCGCGGGTCAGGTGTTGAGCGCCCGGTTCCTGGTTCAGCCAGGTGAGCAGAGCCGAGGCGATCCATGTGTCCCTCATTCACTTAAGTGACACTGGTATACAATATTGCCGGATATGAGGAACCCCGCTTCAATGAATGAAGTCGTCAAAACGGACCCAGGCACGGCGCGGCCCAACGGCTACCTGAAACAATTGGACACCGTTCGCGCCGTTGCCGTGGCCATGGTGATTGCCACACACTGGGAGCCGCGGGCCACCACGTTCTGGTTTAATGGCGGCTTTGGCGTCAAACTGTTTTTCGTCCTTAGCGGATTTTTAATTACGGGAATCCTTCTGGATGCGCGGAATAAGGCGGAACAATCAGGGTTGCAGCGCACCGCCGTAATCAAGAACTTTTACGCACGCCGATTTCTGCGGATCTTCCCGCTCTTCTATGCGACCCTTGTGCTCACCTTCCTTCTGGGCGTACCGGCGGTTCGAGAATTCATCTGGTGGCTCGTCGCCTACCTGGGAAATGTGATTCTTGCATTGCGCGGAGCGTGGCTGAGCGGAATTGCACATTTCTGGTCGCTGGCTGTGGAAGAGCAGTTCTATTTAATATGGCCCGTCTTGATGCTATTTACGCCCCGGCGGCTCCTGTTCCCGCTCATCGCCTCGGCTATTGTCTTCGCCCAACTCTTCCGGCTCATCCTATTTCTGGAGGGCATCAACGATGTTACGGTAGGAGTTTTGCCTTTTGCTTCGCTCGACACGCTGGGGCTCGGTGCGATGCTGGCGCTGCTTTGGCAGGACCGCGGCGGCAAAGCCAATAAGACGGCGCTCGCGGTTCTGGGCGCGGCGAGCCTTGCCGGCTGCGTCGGCTTTTTTGCGCTTCACATCGCCAGTTGGCTGCGCGGCGTTCCTGCGTATTGCTCTTATATCATGACCGTGACCGATGCCCTGACAGCGTTTGGCGCCGTCTGGTTAACGGCGCGTGGTTGGCGCGGACCCCTGGGGTGGGCTATGAATTGGCCTCCCCTGGTGTACCTGGGAAAGGTCAGCTACGGGCTTTATATTCTCCACCCTTTCATGCCGGAAATTGTGGTCAGGGTGTTTCACCTGCTGCGAGTGCCCAGTGTCGCTCCACTCGGTCCCCTCTTCGTCTTCGGATTGAATGTGACGGCCCTGATCGCCGTGTGCAGCCTCTCGTGGCACTTCTTCGAAAAAAAGATCAATAACCTCAAACGGTTCTTCCCCTACGTGTCTCCCGTGGCGCTCCAACCCTGCGACGCGGCTGCCCCTGCCCTTGCAGCGCAGGTGTCCCCACCCGCGTCCTGAGAGCAGAAGAATGAGAGCGATTTCGGCGATGCGCCAGCCCGGTTTCACACGGGCTTGGAGCGCTTGTCTTAATTCACTCCCTTGGGGCCGGGAATCGGCGAGTGGGGGATGATCGTATCGGGCTCGACGGCGCGCGAGGGCGTCGATGGGGCCGCCAGTGGCCCCGATGGCGAAGTTGGCGCGGGTGGCGAAGGTGGGCCGGGTCGCGAAGGTGGCGTCTGGCCGGAATCTCCCGCGGGCGGCTCGGATTGGGCAGGGGGTTCTGAGTCTTCCTCTTCTTCTTCTCTCACCTCATGCTCGGGCGCTCGGCCGGTGAGGACCGTCCATTTGAGCGGGTAAACGTCGGGGTCGAAGATCACAAAATAGAAATGCCAGATCAGGATGGAGAATGTGGCAAGAATGGCTTCATAAAAGTGTATGGCGGTGGTGACATTAAGGACCGACAGGGCAGAAGGCAAATAAGCGAGCACCCAGTCGTGCGCCCACAATATGACGCCCGTTGCGGCCATCACCGCCGTGCCCCACACGAGCGCCCAATATTCAGCCTTTTCCGCATAGTTGAAGCGCCCATAGCGCGGCGGGCTGGGGCGAGAACCCAGGTTATAGACCACGGTTTGCACGGCATCCTGGACGTCGCGGACTTTGGGCAGCATGGCTTTTACCCAGCGGCGGCCATCGCGTTTTGAGAAGAGATAGATCACGTGGTAGACGGATGCCCCCATGAGCACCACTCCGGCAATGCGGTGCAGCCAGCCGCGCAAGGGGAAGTTCTTTTCCCATTGCACAATAGGCTCCGCCCAGAAGGAGTGGGGATACTTGAGGGCGAAGCCGGTAATGACCAGCGTAATAAAGCTCGTGAGCAACAGTACGTGCTGTGCACGCTCGCTCAAGGTCAAACGGACTTGCCCGTGGCCGGCACGGTACTGCTCCAGAATGCGCCGCGCCTTGCGCCACCAATCCAGGAGGTTGTGCACAATCATGAATCCGAGAATCACGGGAATGGCCAGCAGGTAAAAAGCCTTTACGAAACTCATGACGCGCCCTCCCGCCGTGGTGGTGGGAAGGGTGTGCACGGCGCCGATGGCGAATCGCTGTCCGGCGTCGGGATGGCATTTGCCGCAGGTTTTGCCCAGATTCGCCTTGTTCACGGTCGAGCGCGCATCGCTGGAGGGGAAAATGTTGTGCACGCCGTGGCAACTGGCGCAGTTGGCCACCGTCTGCTGTCCGGAGCTGGAGGCCAGGCCGTGGTAACTATCCTCGTACGTGGGGACGCGCGAGGCCGGCACGTTGAAGCGTCCCATCAATTGCGTGTTGGCGTGGCAGCGCGAGCAGGTAACCTGTGAAACGTTGGCCAGGTAGACCGTCGATTGCGGATTGCCCGGCGCCAGGATGCGATGCTCGCCGTGGCAGTCCGTGCAGGTAGCGGCGTCCGTCACTCCGGCGGCCACCGCCTGTCCGTGGATGCTGGCGCGATAGGTGTCAAAGACCTCCTTGTGGCAGGTCGCGCAAGTGGAGGCAACGTTTTGCTTCCAGATCTTCGAGTGCGGGTCGGACGCCGGAAGAATGTCGTGTACGCCGTGGCAGTCGTTGCAGGATGCCGCCTTCAGATTCCCCTGCTGGATGGCATGGCCGTGTACGCTCTGCTTGTAAGCTTCCACAGGCAGCGCCACGGCAAACATGTACTTGGCTGCAAGTGCCGGGTTAGAGTGGCACTGCCCGCAGGTGTCCGGCAAATTGGCCTTGCCGACCGGCGATTTAGCGTCGGTGGTGGCAACCACCTGGTGCGCCGGGCCGTGGCAACTCTGGCAGGTGGGGGCATCGCCGTTCATCTTGGCGTGCGCGCGCCCGTGAATGCTGGAATTGTACTGGCTGACTTCCGTCGAATGGCAGGTGGCGCAGAATTGCACTCCGCGCGCCTTGGGGCTGGCCACGTCATGCTGCCCATGGCAGGAAATGCACGTCGCACTGTCCTTGGGGTCGCCCAACATGGCGTGCGCGCTGGCACTGAGCTTCGCCGGCACATCATCGTGGCAGGTGATGCAGGAGGCTGACGCCGTCTTTGCCGTGTGGCCGCTCTGGGTGGCTCCGGCGTGGCAATCCGCACAACCCAAGTCTTTGTGGACGCTATGCGCCAGTGAGGCAGGATTTACCGTGATGGACTTGCCCTGCGAGTTCACCATTCCCGTCGCCGGCCCGTGGCAGGAAAGACAGTCGTCCGCAGCCAGCAGGGGGGTTGTGAGAAGCCAGTAGGCCGCTACCAAGCCTAAGGCTAAATGTATTCCAGAGAAAGCCCCGCCGATAAAGTATGAGCGGGATAAGCGATCCGGCACGGGTGCTTGGCGATGGGGGGTCACGGTGGTTCTCTTGGGGGAGCGAAATTGGGGCAAAATGCGCATATTAGTGACTGACAAGAAGGACTTAGCGACTCCTCGTCAGTTTTTTCCTGCCTCGACTATTGCTATTGCAGTTCGAATGCCGCAAATCTCAACAACCTCATGGCCATAAATGGACAATAGCGCTTATTCGTCGGGGTGTACGGTTACTCTGCGTTGGAGGGAGATAGCAGGGCTATCCGGCATGGAATTTAGGGCTAACCCCAATCTTCAGGATTGCATAAGCCCTGAAACCTGGCACCTGACACCTAACACCTTCTTATCACTGCGTAACTTGGAAGCTGAAGACCGCGTCTTGTCTAATCTTGCTACCCGGGGGAGGGGATTGCGTCAGGACTATTCCTTGCGTCCCGGCGTTGGCAGCCATTGGCGCCACCTGCCCCACTTTGAACCCGCCCTTCTCCACCGCCCGGCGAACGTCGGCGATGGGCTGGCCGATGAATCGCGGGCACAGGAAGGCCCGGGGCAATTCGCCGCCAGAAACCAGCAGGTTCACCGTCGGCGTGCGAACCTCCGTGGCGGCGGGCGGAGGGTCCTGGGCAATCACTTGGTCAGGATCGCCCGGCCAAGGGAACACGGCAACGTCGCCTACCGTGAGCCCTCGTTGAATGGCCGTAATGCGTGCCGCGCGCACGCTATTGCCCACCAGGTTGGGCACCGTCAACAGGGGAAGCCCCAGGCTGACGAGCACGTGCACGTGCTGCCCCATCTTCAGCGGCGTGCCGGGGGGCGGCATCTGCTGGGCGATAGCATTGGCCGGATACTGCGTGCTGTAGATCTTGTCCTCAACCTTCAACTCCAGGCCCAGCCCTGCTGTGAGGCGCTGGGCGGATTCGACCGGAATCCCCACCAGCTTGGGCATGTTCTCCTGCCGGCCATGAATGGTCAGGCGGATGGTGGTGATGGCGCTGAGCAGCGCCACGGCCACCAACACCGTGAAGAGTAGGAAGAGCCGGAATAGGCTGCGCAGTCGATCGCCCACGCTCATGGCAGGGGATTCTATCACGAGGCAGGGCAAGATTTGGTCTTTAGGCGTATAATCGCTTTCGGGCTGGGAATCCCCAAATCCTTCAAGGAGGAAGATCCATGCAGACTCGGCTTGGCATGACGGCAGGCGCGGCGTTGCTGGTTCTGGCCAGTACGCTGGCGGCACAGACGGGGCCGCTCAAGGTCGGCGACAAAGCGCCGGACTTTACTCTGCCCGATCAGAACGGCAACAAGATCACCCTCAGTCAGTATTTGGGTAAGAAGAACGTGGTGCTGGCGTTTTACGTGCTCGCCTTCACCGGTGGTTGAACGAAGGAACTCAAGGCGTATCAGGCTGATATCGCCAAATTCGAACAGAACGGAACGGTGGTACTCGGAATCAGCGTCGATAGTTCACCCGCCAATCGCGCCTTCGCCAAGCAGGAAGGCATCAACTTTCCCCTTCTCAGCGATTTTCAGAGAACCGTATCGAAGGAGTATGGCATTCTGAACGAAGAGCACGGCTTTGCAAATCGCGCCACGTTTGTCGTGGATCGCGACGGGGTAATCCAGCACATCGAGAAAGGCAGCGAAGCCATCGACCCGAGCGGAGCGGGCGCCGCGTGTAGTTTGCTGGAACACCGCAAACAGCAGTGATGAGTGAACAGTGACAAGTGACCGGAGGACGTCCTCCCTGAGCATGAGAATCCGGCTCTTGGGGATGGTGGTGTGGAGCATATTCCTTATGCCCCTGTTTGGCACGTCTGCGACTCTGAAGGTGGGTGACCACGCCCCAGACTTCGCGTTGCCTGACCAGAACGGAAAGATGGTCAAGCTGGCGGATTTCCGGGGCAAGAAATCGGTTATCCTGGCCTTCTACATTCGCGCCTCGACCCCCGGTTGAGCGAAGGAGATCAAGGCGTATCAGGGTGATATCGCCAAGTTCGAAGCCGCGGGCGCGCAAGTATTGGGCATCAGCCTCGACAGCCAGGAGCGCAACCGCAAGTTCGCCGAGGAAACGGGCGCGACCTTCCCGCTTTTGAGTGACAACGACAAGCAAGTGGCCAAGACTTACGGCGTGCTCAATTTCACGCGCCTCTTTGCTAACCGCGTCACCTTTGTCATCGATAAGGACGACATTATCCGCCATATCGACGAAGGCTCCGACGCCATTGATCCGAACGGTGCAATGCAGGCGTGTCCCCTGCCGGGGAAGAAGTAGGCAGCAAGCAGAAGGCGGAAAGCAGTAGGCAGAAGGCAGCACGCGCTAGGCAGACGAAGGGTAGCGCGGACCTGCTTTTTAGGTCCGCGGCTTTTTCAAGGCATGGCAGAAGAGCCGCGGACCTAATGAACAGGTCTGACGCGCTAAGTCCGCTCATGCCCAACTGCGACTGCCTCCGGAAGACGGGCCGTTCGGCCCTACAAATCAGCAACGACCTTATCGTTCTTGACCGCAGGAATTTCAATCACCACGGTCATTCCCCCCAAGCGTGCGCGATGCACCACGCCCGCGGCGAAAACCAATACGCCGCCGCTCGCGAGCTTTATGCCCTCGATTGGTGAATTCGCTTCAAGGCGAAATTCGGCTCCCAGCGAATGTTCGGAGAAGTAGATTTCCAGATGATGGGGATGGTAGTGGGTGTCCTGCGGGGCCTTTTCATTGGCGAAGCAGATGGCAAACGGGCCGAGCGTGTCTTCCGCCAGCCCGGCGGCAAATTGGCGCGACTCGCATAACAGGTTGGGATCATCGCCCGCGGAGTGCCGCCATTCAATTCCCTGCAGCAACTCCTCCGCCTTCAGTGGCCTGCCTGCGGCTTGGAGCCTGGCAATCAGTTCGCCGGCCAGCATTTCCGGCGCTACCACCTTCACGTCCTGGCGCGAGTTCAGCCCAAAATGTTCGACAACCTCTTCCAGCGGAATGGCCAGGACTCTCCTTGTGGGCATCAGGGGTTCACTCGAAACTATCAATTTGGCTTTGGTTGTTGCAGCTTATGCACGGCGAACTCGGACCGGGCGGCGCCATCGATCTTCACGCCTTTTTCGGAACACCATTTTACCAACTCCTCCACATCGATGTCGACCTTGACAAAGGC
>Ga0335085_10017625_pt1 | contig 10284 bp, 12 predicted proteins | sample Lox_Sample_45_FD_206712 | JGI IMG/M metagenome (GOLD analysis project Ga0335085, IMG submission 206712) | Soil microbial communities from Loxahatchee National Wildlife Refuge, Florida, United States - Lox_Sample_4.5 | ecosystem: Environmental > Terrestrial > Soil > Wetlands | place: USA...
GCCCTCGCCGCCGGTCGCGATCACCGCGTCGATGCCCCAGCCGGCCGCCTTCTCCGCGTGCCGGCGCGCGCCGGCCGGTCGATCTGCGCCGCGCCCATCATCACGTGCCTGCGGCCCGCCGCGAGCATCGTGAACACCTTGGCGTACGGCAGCCAGCCCTCCAGGCGGCCGTCGTCGTCGACCAGGCAGGCCTCGCCGTCGGTCAGCAGCAGGTCCGGCGCGAACGTCAGCCGGGCCAGGCGGGCGCCCAGCGACGGGATCAGCCCCATCGGGCTGGCCAGGATCGCGCCGTCGCCGCGCCACGCCTCGGCGCAGGCCACCACGCACACCTCCGCCCGCGTCGGCTCGTTCACCGGCCCGCTCACTGCACCGCTTTCTGGTAGGCCGCCTCGTCGGATTCCAGGTACGCGGCCGCGAACCGGCGCCACTCCCGCGGGTCGGCGGCGGCCACCGCGTAGCGCTTCTGGAACGCCTCGTCCCGGCCGTAGTCGGGGACGCAGCTGGTGAAGTGGGCGCCGTTCGGCGTCTCGGTAACCCCGTGCACCATGGCCCGGTTGAGCAGCATCGTCTGCGGCGAGCCTTCGAGGCGGGGGACGAGCCGCTCGCACGACACGTACGCGCGCGCGGCCGCCAGGCAGAACAGGTCGTCGAAGTACGGGTCCGGGCCGAGGTACTGGCCGTTGCCCCTGGCGTCGGCCCGGTTCATGTGCACCAGCGCGACGTCCAGCCGCAGCGCCGGCATGGCCACCAGTTCTTCCTCGTCGCTGTACGGCGACCGCACGGTGCGCAGCTCCGGGTTGACCTCGAGCACGCCGGAGCCGAGCCCGGCCCGGATCGGCAGGAACGGCAGCCGGTGCGCTGCGGCCAGCAGCCCCCAGTGCAGCATGCCCTCGTCCAGTTCGGTCAGCTCGACCGTGCCGGCCTGGCGGGCCCGCCGGAAGTTCGGCTCCAGGGGGATCGAGTCCAGCGACGCGAACCCGGTGACCACCCGCCTGGCCTGCCCGGACGCGACCAGCAGCCCGACGTCCGGACCCGCGTAGGACACGATCGTGAGGTCCTTGAGCGGCGCGCGCAGGATCGCCCGGACCAGGGCCATCGGCTTGCGCCGCGATCCCCACCCGCCGATCCCGATCGTCATCCCGTCCCGCAGCTCCGCGACGATCTCGTCCGGCGTCAGTGCTACCCCGGGGGGACGACCCCCCGGAACCCCCCGCTGTCGGCGCCCCACCCACCTCCCCATTCCCCCTTCACTGCGTCGCCTTCCCTCGTCGCTCGTTCCTCGCTCCTCAGTCCAGGCAACGCCGCGCGCCGACGGCTCGCTCATGCGTGCTCTCCGTCGACGAAAGCCTGACGGGCCCGGTCCCCGGCGCCGGCCAGGTTCAGCTCGAACGTGAACCCCTGCTCGTACCGGTAGGACCGCTTGACGTCGACCGGGTCGATGCCGTTCAGCGCCTGCTTGGCCAGCCTGATCACCGCCGGGTCCTTGGCCGCGATCTCCGCCGCCAGCGCCCGCGCCGCCTCGCGCAGGTCACCGGGCGGCACCACGTCGAGCACGGTGCCGAAGGCGAGCAGCTGCCGCGCGGTCACGGTCCGGCAGGTGTAGACCATGGCGCGCATCAGCGGCTGCGGCACCAGCCGGGCCAGGTGGGTGGCCGCGCCCAGCGCGCCCCGGTCCACCTCGGGCAGCCCGAACGTCGCGTCCTCGGCCGCGATCACGATGTCCGCGTTGCCGGCCAGGCCGACGCCGCCGCCCAGGCAGAAGCCGTGCACCGCGGCGATCACCGGTACCGGGCAGTCGTAGACCGCGGCGAACGCGGCCGCGCAGCCCCGGTTGGCGCCCAGCAGGGCCTCGTGACCCCCCTCGGCAGCATGCGTCCGCTGCATCTCCTTGATGTCCACCCCGGCGCAGAAGCCGCGGCCCGCCGCGGCCAGGACCACCGCCCTCGTGCCCGCGTCGGCGCCCGCCGCCGAGATCGCGGCGGCCAGGTCATGCCAGCCCCGCACCGGCAGCGCGTTGACCGGCGGGAAATCGATGACCACCTCGGCGATCCCGTCCGCTGCCCGCACCTCAACGCTCATCGCCCGCCGCCCGCATCGCCCGCATCGCCCGCCGTGACGCCATCGTCCGCTGCTCGCATCGCCACTGTGACGCCATCGCCCGCCGGCGTGCCCGCCACCTGCGCGTTCCTTGACCTAGCGTTTGCTTGGGCGCGAGCCTAACATGACGCCATGCAGCCCGTCGACCAACCGTTTCCCGGCCTTTCCGGCCGCCGGGTGATCGTGACCGGCGGTACCAAGGGCATCGGCGCCGGCATCGCCCGGGGGTTCCTGCGCTCTGGCGCGCAGGTCATGGTCTGCGGCCGCCACGAGCCCGTTTCCCCGCCCGCCGCCGACGGCCGCACCGCGGCGTTCACCATCGCGGACGTCAGGGACCCGGAGCAGGCGCAGCGGCTGGTCGCGGTCACCGCGGACCGGTTCGGCGGCGTGGACGTCGTGGTCAGCAACGCGGGCGGGTCCCCGCCCGCCGCGGCCGCCACCGCGTCTCCCCGGTTCCACGCCCGGGTCATCGAGCTGAACCTGATCGCCCCGCTGCACGTCGCCCAGGCGGCCAACGCGGTCATGCAGGGGCAGCCGGACGGGGGGTCGATCATCATGATCGGCAGCGTGAGCGGCACCCGGCCGTCACCGGGCACCGCCGCCTACGGCGCCGCCAAGGCCGGCCTGCACCACCTGGTCACCAGCCTGGCCATCGAATGGGCGCCCAAGGTACGGGTGAATACCGTCGTCCCGGGCTTCGTGGCGACCGAAGCCTCCAGCCCGCACTACGGCGAGGCCGGCGCCGTGGCGGCCGTCGCCGCCGGCGTCCCGCTGGGCCGGATGGCGACCCCGGACGACGTGGCCGACGCGTGCCTGTACCTGGCCTCGCCCCGGGCGTCCTACGTCAGCGGCGCGTCCCTCACCCTGCACGGCGGCGGCGAGCCCCCCGCCTTCCTGTCCGCGCACCCTTCCTGACCTCGGAGTGGTCCTGGTCCGGCTCGGCGCGGTCGCGTTCGTGGCCGCGTCGGCCGGCTGCGGGCTCGCCGGGTCCGGCGCGTGGCTCATCGCGGCCCGGGGCGCCCAGGGGCTGGCCGCCGACGAAGCCACCTGGAGCCACCGCCATCCGGCCACCGGGGAGCGGGTCGCCTCGTTCCCGGTCGCCAGCCCGGCCGACGTAGACCGGGCCGTCCACGCGGCAACTTCGTCACGCCGACCCTGTTCGCCGACGTGTCCAACGACATGAGCATCGCCCGCGAGGGCGGCCGCGCCGCCATCGAGTCCTACACTGGGCTCAAGACCGTCCTGCTGCCCTTCACGGGCGAGATGATGTAGGCCGGGAGCCGCCAGACCCCGCCGCAGTGGCGGGCTCCGCCGAGCGGGCCCGGCCGGCCTGAAAGGGGGAGCCATGAGCTCCGCTGCCATACGTACTCCGGCTGACGTGGCCCGGGCGGTCTTCGACGCTGTCTCCAAGAGAGATCTCGATGGCGTCGTGGCCGCGGGAGCGCCGGAGTCCGTCGATGACTTCGTCGCGATCGGCGAGTTCCGCGGGCATGACGCGGTGCGGGCCTTCTTCCGCGAGCTGTTCGCCGCCTTTCCTGACTTCACGATGACCGTCGACAGGATCGTGGCCGACGACACCACAGCGGTCGTCCAGTGGCACGCGGCCGGCACCTTCACCGGCGGCCCGTTCCAGGGCATCACGCCGACCGGGCGCCGGGTCGAGGTCCGCGGGGTCGACGTGATGGAGATCGCGGATGGGCTCGTCCAGCACAACACCATCTACTACGACGGGGCCACCTTCGCCCGCCAGATCGGCCTGCTGCCGGGCGTCGGGTCCCGCGCCGATCAGGCCCTGCTGGCCGCCTTCAACGCGAAGACGACGCTGAGCCAGCGGGTCCGTGATTGGCGGCAGCGCAGGTCGTCCCGGACCCAGTAGCGTTCCGCGATTCCGCCTGAACGGCAGCTCGGCTCTGCAAGAGCAGTGGACCGTCCAGGTCCGCGCGCAGTGGGCCGCCCACCGCGCCGCCGCGTCCGAAACCGGGAGCGACGGCGCGGCCTGGCTGGACGGCGACGCCGCCGAGGCGATCGCTTGCGACGCCGCCATGGCCCCCATTGTCACCGGCGACGTCAACGTCGAAGCGCTGGAGGACCTGGTTCGGCTCTGCACCGAGCTCGGCAAGCTCCGTCACAGAGATGTCGGCGACCACGACACGGATGCAGGCCCGGACGGCGAGCCCGGCACCACCGGCCCGGACACCATTTCGGCCCGGGAAACCCTCGAGCGGGCCATCATCGGCGCGGCGGTCGACCTGCTGTCCGGCCCGGGCGGGCTGGCCAGCTTCCTGCGCCGCCGCCAGCTGGGGGCGCGCCTGGGCGGGCCGAGCCTGCCGCTGGACATCGGCTACTCCGAGACCGTCCCGGCCGGGATCCGCAACGCGGTGCTCCTGCGCGATAAGCACTGCCGGTGGGCCGGCCGGTGCGACCAGCCCGCGTCGGCGTGCGAGGTGCACCATACGACGCACAAGGCCGACGGCGGGAAGACGTCCGTCAGGGACTGCGTGTTGCTGTGTTGGTTCCACCACCAAGTCGCGATCCACCGATGGGGCTGGACCCTGGTCCTGAACCCCGACGGCACCACCACCGCCTGGAATAAGGACAAGACCAAGGTCCTGCACAGCCACGGACCGCCCGCCCGGGCCGGGTAAAGACCCGGGCTCTACAGCCGCAGCGCCTCGGCGGGTACCAGCCGGGCCGCGCGCAGCGCGGGATACAGGCCCGCCACCGCCCCCACTAGCAGGGCGACGCCCGCGGCGGCGAGCAGTACCGGTACCGGCACCACCGCGTCCCAGTGCCGCGCCGCCGCGTAGACGGTCGTGGTGAACCCGCCGAGGACCGCCCCGGCCACCCCGCCGCAGCCGGCTAGCAGCGTCGCCTCACCAGCGAACTGCACCGCGACGTGCAGCCTGCGCGCGCCCAGCGCCCGCCGCAGGCCGATCTCGCCGCGCCGCTCGAGCACCGCGATGACCATGACGTTGGCGATGCCGATGCCGCCGACCAGCAGCGCCACCGCACCCAGCGCCAGGAACTGCTCCTGGAACGCGACCGAGGCGTCGGCCCGGGCGGTGAGCGCGGTGATCGGGTCGGCCACCGACACGTTCTGCGGCGCCGCCGGGTCGGCGGTGGCCGGCAGGACGGCCGCGACCGCGGCGATGCTGGCCGGGTTGGCGCGCACGTAGATCTGCACCGGCGCCGCGGTGGCGTGCAGCAGCCGCTGCGCGACCGGGTCGCCGATCAGCGCGGTGCGGTCGAGTTCGGGGGCCAGCGGCAGCCGCCGCATGATCCCGACGACGCCGAACCACCGGTTGCCCAGCCAGACCTGGACCCCGGTCCGGTCGATGCCCAGCGCGGCCGCCGCGTCCGCGCCGAGGACCACCGCCGGGTATCGCGCGGTGGCGGCGTTGAGGAAGCGGCCCCGGGCCAGCTGTCCCTGCAGCGTGCGCAGCAGGCCGGCATCCGCCGAGTACACCGTGATCGCGTTGGTGTTCGCCGGAGAGATCCGGTCGTTCCGGTAGACCTGGGCGTTCACGTCTCCGATGGCCGCGGCGCCGATGACCGGGCCGACCCGCGCGACCATGGCCGGCGCCGACGGCGGCAGCGTCACGGTCTGGCCGCCGAACGACTGTCCAGGAGCCACCGTAAGCAGGTTGGTGCCCAGCGCGTCGATCTGCGCCACCAGCTGGGCCTGGCTGGAGCTGGCGACGCCGAGCACGGCCACCATGGTGGCGATGCCGAGCGCCACGCCGACGGCCGACAGCGCGGCCCGGGCGGGCCTGCTGACCAGGCCGAGCAGGGCGAGCGGCCAGATGTCGGCCGCCCGCAGGCGGCTCACCGGCAGAGCCGCCCGTCCGCCCGCCCGCCCCTCGGCCCGGCCGGTCACGACGCCGCTCACGACGCCTCGCTGTCCTGCTTGATCCGCCCGTCGCGCAGCCGGATCACCCGGCTCGCGGCCCCGGCTATCTCCGGGTTGTGCGTGACCACCAGGATCGTCGCGCCGCGCGAGTTCAGCTCGGCGAGCAGGGTGAGGATGCCCGCGCTGGCCGCCGAGTCCAGGCTCCCGGTCGGCTCGTCGGCCAGGATGACGGCGGGCCGTCCGGCCAGGGCCCGGGCGATGGCGACGCGCTGGCATTCGCCACCGGACAGTTCGGCCGGACGGTGCCCGGCCCGGCCGGACAGGCCGACTTCGGCCAGCGCGTCGGCGGCGGCCCGGCGGCGCTGCGCCGCGGGGACGCCGCGGTACAGCAGCCCGGTGGCCACGTTGTCCAGCGCGGTCAGCGTGGGGATCAGGAAGAACTGCTGGAACACGAAGCCGATCCGTCCCGCCCGGACCCCGGAGAGGGCCCGGTCCGGCAGGCCGTCGACGACGAGCCCGGCCACCCGGACGCTGCCCGAGGTCGGGCGCTCGAGCGTGCCCGCGATGGCCAGCATGGTCGACTTCCCCGACCCGGACGGGCCGACGATCGCGGTGAACTCGCCCGTCCCGATCGTCACGCTCACCGACCTCAGCGCGGCCACCGGACCCGGATGCACCTTGGACACCCCGATCAGCTCGAGAGCGCTCGCAGTGCTATCAAACACGGTGCCGTTCACTGGGCCACCACCACTCTCGTCCCGGCCGCAATGCCCGGCCCGCTGACCTGGACCTGACCGGAGGCGAACAGGCCCGCGGACACGCCGACCAGGCGATGCGCCCCGGACGGCGTGACCACCTCAAGCCCGTACCCGCCGCCGGCCAGCGCGAGCAGGGCCGAAACCGGCACGGCCAGCACGTCGCGGGCGGACTGGACCGCCAGCGACACCTGCACCTGGACGTTCACCCCGGTGCCGGTGGCCCCCGAAGGCGTCACCGTGAGCTGGGCCGACCTGGAGGACACCGCGGTGATCTTCCCGGGCACAGTGGCCTGGGACGGCAGCACGATCGAGACGCTCTCCCCGACCGTGGTCGGCGGCAGGGTCGGGTTCAGCGGCACGGTCACCGTCCGCTGGCTCGTCGTCACCTGGTACGGCTGCTGGCCGGGCGCGGCGGCCTCGCCCGCCGCGACGTTCATGGCGCCGGCCAGGACGGCGGTGGGCAGGAAGACCACCTGCCCGAGCGGGATCGCCCCGGTCACGGCCAGCCCGCGAGCGGCTTGCCAGCGCTCCACGGCGTCCGCGGTGGCCAGGTCGTAGTGGCCGGTCGGGGTGGTGAACAGACCGCCGGCGAAGTGACCGGCGATCAGGCCCGCCTGAAGCTGCCGGACATCAGGCCCATCGGTCATCCCGATACCGAACGGGCGCCAGGCTGGCATCGGTCCGGCCAGCAGTATCACCGGGGTGTCGTCCACCCGGTACAGCACGCCCCCGGTCCGGACGGGGGCGCCCGGCCGCGGCAGCCAGGTGTAGATGCCCGTCACCAGGTTGATGACCGGCCGGGCCGCCGCGTAGCCGAGCGTCCCGCCGGTCAGCGCCGTGCTGACCAGGTTCGTCCGGACGACCGTGGCCGTGGCCAGGCTCGGCGGTGCCGGGGCGGCCGGGGCCGCCTGGCCGCCCAGGACCGCGACCGCCGTGACCGCCCCGGCCAGGGCCGCGCCCACCAGCGACACCGCCAGCGCACCCCGTCGCGTCCGCCGCCTCACGGGCCGGTCCCGTCGTCCCTGACCCCGGCAGGCAGGAAGTGCCTGCAGGCCGCGTCGGCCGCCCGGAACTGCGGCGAGTACCGGCCGAAGTCACTGGTGATGCCGGGCACGTGCCCCAGGTTCAGCTCGCCCAGCGGCGTCGGGTCCAGCATGTTGATGCCGTGGCTCCGCATGCACTGCGCGTACCTGGTCAGCGCGGCCAGGTGCGGCGCCGCCGACGCCGCCGCCGCGGCCTGCTTGGCGTCGATGTTGGCCTGGATGAAGTGGATGCAGGCGGCGTAGGCCGCATTGGTCGCCGGGCCCCGGCTCGGCAGGTCGATGGACAGGCCCGCGTGCCCGGGGCGGTGCACCGGGTCGGACACCTGGACCCCGTGCCCGCGCATGCAGCGGGCGAAGCTGACGATGTTCTGATCACCCTGCTGCCGGGTCAGCGGCTGGGGCGCCGAGGTGGCCTGCCCGGTCCCGGACAGGCTGGCCACGGGGGCGCTGCCCGGCCCCCGGGCCGCCGATGAGCAGCCGGCCGCGAGAACCGCCAGGACCGCGAGAGCAGCAACGCGGCCCGCTCCGGGCCGCAGACGATGACGCATGACGATGACCTCCAAGCTGCCGGCACCCGCCGGTCAGCAGCAGTGGTACACGGCCAGCCGTCACACGGGGATCACACCGGGACGGCACCTCCGGCGGCCTTCCGGCGGCGGCGCCGCGGTAACGCCAGGTCGCTGTCGCCCCGGCCGGCCCGCGGCCGCGCAAGCTTGTGATAGCCGTGTGACCCCGCCTGGTGCACGATGGCTGCATGCGGGTGCTCGTGGTCGAGGATCAGGCCGAACTGGCCGATGACATCGCCGACGGCCTGCGCGACCAGGGCATCGGCGCGGACATCGCCTACGACGGCTCGGCCGCCATCGAGAAGGCGCTGCTGAACGCCTACGACGTCGTCGTCCTGGACCGTGACCTGCCCCGCATCCACGGCGACGCGGTCTGCGCCACGCTGGTCGGCTCGCCGTCGCAGGCTCGCATCCTGATGCTGACCGCGGCCGGCACAGTGGGCGACCGCGTCGACGGCCTCAACCTGGGCGCCGACGACTACCTGACCAAGCCGTTCGCGTTCGCCGAACTGGTCGCCCGGGTCCGCTCGCTGGCCCGGCGCAGCCCGGCCGCCGCCCCGGTGATCGCCCGCGGTGACATCGTGCTCGACCGGGCCAGGCGGCGGGTCAGCCGGGCCGGCCGTCCGGTGCCGCTCAACCGCAAGGAGCTAGGCGTTCTGGAGGAACTGCTGATCGCCGACGGGGGCATCCGCAGCGCCGAGGACCTGTTCGAACGGGTCTGGGACGAGAGCACCGACCTGTTCTCCCGGACCGTGACCGTCACCATCGCCCGGCTCCGCCGCAAGCTCGGCCTCCCCGACCCGATCGAGACCGTCATCGGCGTGGGATACCGCCTGCCATGAGGTACCTGCCATGAGGTGGCCCCGCTGGCCGCAGAAGGTCAGGACCCGGCTGGCGTTGCTCTACGCCGTGCTGTTCTTGATTTCAGGCTCGGCCCTGCTCGCGCTCACCTACGGGCTGGTCGCGGCCAACCTGCCCGCGCAGAGCACCACCGCCCAGGCCGGCTCCGGGCTCGACAGCAACCAGCTGGCCAAGCTGAGGGCCGCCTGCAGGCGGCCCTATCCCGATCCCGGCACGGTCCTGGCCTGCAAGCAGGCCTTCAACGCCGGGGCCGCGGCGGCCAGCGTGCGCGAGCGCGCCCTGAACAGCCTGCTGCTGTTCTCCCTGCTCGGCCTGGGCGTGATGACCGTCGCCTCGGGCGGCCTGGGCTGGTACGTCTCCGGCCGGGTGCTGCGGCCGGTGCGGGCCATCACCGAGACCGCCCGCCGCGCCTCCGACCAGCACCTGGGCGAGCGGCTGGCGCTGAACGGCGCCCAGGACGAGCTCAAGGAACTGGCCGACACCTTCGACGACATGCTGGAGCGGCTGGACCAGGCGTTCGCCGCGCAGCGCCGGTTCGTCGCGAACGCCTCGCACGAGCTGCGCACCCCGCTGACCGTGATGCGGACCGCCATCGATGTCGCCCTGGCCAAGCCGAACCGGACGACCCAGCAGCTGGAAGAGATGGCGGCCCGCGTCCGCCGGTCCGTCGACCGGGCCGAGAACATGATCGAGGCGCTCCTGGTCCTGGCCATCAGCGATCAGGGCGTGACCAGCAGCGAGCTCCTCGACCTTTCGGCGGTGGCCGAGGACGCGCTGGAGCTGGCCGCGCCCGGGATCGCCCGGCTGGAGCTGAGCGTGCAGGCGGACCTCGCGCCCGCCGAGGCGACCGGCGAGCAGCAGCTCATCGAGCGCATGGTCTGGAACCTCGTCGACAATGCGGTCCGGCACAACGAGCCGGGAGGCTGGATCCGGATCTCGACCGGACGCTGCCCGGGCGGCGCCGTCCTGCGCCTCGCCAACAGCGGGGCCGTGGTGCCGGCCGACGCCGTGCCCACCCTGTCCGAGCCGTTCCGCCGGGTCCGCAAGGAGCCAGACGGCGGGGCCGGGCTCGGGCTGTCGATCGCCCAGTCGGTCGCCATCGCGCACGG
>Ga0335085_10017626_pt1 | contig 10284 bp, 5 predicted proteins | sample Lox_Sample_45_FD_206712 | JGI IMG/M metagenome (GOLD analysis project Ga0335085, IMG submission 206712) | Soil microbial communities from Loxahatchee National Wildlife Refuge, Florida, United States - Lox_Sample_4.5 | ecosystem: Environmental > Terrestrial > Soil > Wetlands | place: USA: Florida...
CCCCGATGACCTGGCTCTGGGCGGTGAGGGGGTTGATCGGGAAGCCGCAGTCGTTCACCGAGACCATCCTCAGGACGCGGACCTCGCCGGTCTCGGTATCCACCTCGACCTCGGCGAACTGGGTGCCGGCGAGGTCTCCCCGGAAGGTCTCGTACTGCTTGGGGCGCTTCGCGAGGCAGTCGATCGTCTCGCCGCTCATCTTCGCCGCGGCCTGCTTGAAGGTGACCGACTTCGTCGGCTCCTTCGCCACGAAGATCCTCCCGTTCGCGGCGTCGAGTTCCCCGGCGGTGACGCCGAGCAGCGGCGCCGCGAGGGCGAAGAGCTTCGCGCGTGCCTCGCTCGCGGCCAGGCGGACGACCGGAGCCACCGAGTTGATGGTCACGCTGCCCCCGGAGCCCGGGCCCTCGGGGAACTGGGTGTCGCCGACGCGCATCGTGACCGCGGAGGTCTCGACGCCCAGCTCCTCGGCCGCCACCACCGCCATCGCGGTGCGGGAGCCGGTGCCGATGTCCTGGTAGCCGGCGATCACCTCGACCGAGCCGTCGCGGTGGACCTTCAGCTGGGCGCTCGTGTTCTCGGCCGCGAACACGTACCAGTTGCCGTTCGCCATGCCGAGGCCGCGCTTCTTCGCCCCCCTTGCCGGGCCGAAGCCCCCGGTGGACATGTCGCCCGCCTTCTTGTTGCGGCGCGCCCAGCCGATCTCCCTGGCCCCGATGTCGTACTGGGCGAGGCGGACGGGGCTCGCCTCGTTCTTCCGGCGGACCTCGAGCGGGTCGAGCCCCAGCTTCTCGGCCAGTTCGTCCACCGCGGACTCGATGCCGAAGGCGCCCTGCGAGTGGCCGGGGGCGCGGAGGGGCGCCGAAGGGCCCGCGTTCGTGTAGACGTCGTACTCCTCGGCCTTGAAGTTGGGGTTCTTGCCGTGGAGCGCCGCCGCCGGCCCCGCCGTTCCGGCACCGCCGGCGATGCCCGCCGAGCCCCAGGACTGGTAGTGGACGGCGGTGATCGTGCCGTCCTTCCTGGCGCCGACCTTGACCGTGAGGAGCGCGCTCGGGGCGTTCCCGGTACACAGGTGCTCCTGCTTCCGGTCCAGCATCAGCTTCACCGGCGCCCCCGCCTTCCTCGCGAGCCGGCACGCGACGACGGCGAAGGCGCTTCCGGTCGCGGACGGCCCGAGCTTGCTGCCGAAGCCTCCCCCCATGTGCTCGCAGAGGACCCGCACGTTCTTGCGGTCGATGCCGAGCGCCTCCGCCACGCCCTCGCGCACGGCGAAGATCGCCTGGGTCGAGGCGTGGATCGTGAGCTGGTCGCCCTCCCACGAGGCGACGACGCCGTGGGTCTCGAGGGAGGAGTGGGTGTGGACCGGGCAGTAGTACGTCCCTTCGTGGACGACCTCGGCCTCGGCGAAGCCCTTCTCGACGTCGCCGCGGCCGCCGCCCCGGCGCCCGCTGTTCGGACCCGCGACGTTGCCGCGTCGGGGCACGTCCCGCCCGGCGGGGCTCTTGTCGAGGTCGTAGACGAGGGGGGCACCCTCCTTCATCGCCGCCCGCAGCTCGTGGGCGAAGGGCTTCTCCTTGTAGGTGACCTTCACGAGCCGCGCCGCGTCCATCGCGACCTCCGGCGACACCGCCGCCACCGCGGCCACGTCCTGGCCGGCGAAGCGGACGACCCGCGAGTCGGCGGTCCACACCGCCTTGACCCCCGGCAGGGCCTCGGCCTTCGAGGTGTCGATCGAGGCGATCTCCCCCGCGGGCACCGCGGCCCCGATCATCCGGCCGTAGAGCATCCCCGGCAGCTTCACGTCGTAGGTGTACTTGGCGTGCCCGGTGACCTTGAGCGGCGCCTCCATGCGCGGGCGCGGCTTGCCCATCTGGTTGAACTTCGGCCAGCTGTCGGCGTCCCACGGCCTGAGGTCGCCGGCTGCGGGGTGGACGTCCATCGGCTTCGGATCCGACGGAAAGCCGGCCTTCGCCTGGAATCCCTGTTCCTTCGGAGCCTGGTCGTCGGCGTTCATGGCCTACCCCCTCTTCGCTTTCGCCGCGCTCTGGACGGCCTCGAAGACGCGGCCGTAGGTCCCGCAGCGGCAGAGGTTGCCGGCGAGACCGGCCTTGATCTGGTCGAGGGTGGGGCTCGGGGTCCGGGCGAGGAGCGCGGTGCCGGCGACCACGAACCCCGGGGTGCAGAAGCCGCACTGCATCGCGTCCTTCTCGACGAAGGCCGCCTGCAGCGGGCTCATCTTCTCGGGGGTCCCGAGGCCCTCGACGGTCGTGATGTCGTGGCCCTCGGCGTCGACGGCGAGCATGAGGCAGGAGACGACCGGCTCACCGTCGAGGAGCACCGTGCACGCCCCGCAGCCGCCTCGGTCGCAAACCTGCTTGGCGCCCGTGAGGTCGAGGTGGTTGCGGAGGGCGTCGAGCAGCGTCACTCGCGGCTCGACCATCAGCTGGCGGACGGAGCCGTTGACCTTCAGGCTCAAAGTGACGGCGTCCGGCCCCAGGACCTGGGCCGCCTCGCCCCGGGCGCCCACCCCCACCACCGTGGTGGCGGCGGCGCCCACGCCGGCGGTCTTCAGGAAGCTGCGGCGGGAGAACGCGGGAGCCGCGTCCTCGTCGGGGAGTGGGGGTTTCCTGGCCATGGCTCCACCTCGAGGAAGAGAGCCGGGGCGACGGCCGCCGGCAGGGTTCTCAGAAGCGTGTTTCTTGAATTGTGGTTCCCGGCACCGGCAGCCGTCAAGCCTCGTTCAATCGGCTGGATCCGGGTGCACCAGGCGGCCGGTGTGAACGTTTGTCACGCGAGGATCCATTTCTCGCCTTCGCGCGTCATAATCGACGTCATGCCACAGCCGCAGCCCGACAGCGGCCTCGTCGGCCGGACGCTCGGTCCCTACCGCATCCTGGAGTCGCTCGGATCGGGAGGGATGGGCCACGTCTACCTGGCCCTGGATCCGCGGCTCGACCGGCGGGTGGCCCTCAAGGTGCTGCCCCCCGAGATGGCGTCCCACCCGGAGAAGATCAAGCGCTTCGAGCGCGAGGCCCAGGCCGTGGCCTCGCTCAGCCACCCCGGGATCGTGATGCTCCACTCGATCGAGGAGGCGGACGGGCTCCGATTCCTGACCATGGAGCTCGTCGAGGGCGAGACGCTCAGCAAGTCGATCCCCGCCCGCGGCTTCCCGATGGAGCGCTTCCTCTCCCTCGCCATCGGCCTGACCGACGCGGTGAGCGCGGCCCACCGCCAGGGCATCCTGCACCGGGACCTCAAGCCCGACAACGTCATGCTCACCCCGGACGGCCGGCTCAAGGTCCTGGACTTCGGCCTCGCCAAGCTGCGCGAGGGCGGCGACGACGCCGACCGCACGACGAAGGAGACCCAGTCGGTCACCCAGGACGGGCGCATCGTGGGGACCGTCGCCTACATGTCGCCGGAGCAGGCCCAGGGCCTGCCCGTCGACCACCGCTCCGACATCTTCACCCTCGGCATCCTGCTCTACGAGATGTCGACGGGGGAGCGGCCCTTCCGCGGCAACACCAACCTGTCCGTCCTCTCCTCCATTCTCAAGGACACGCCGCGGCCGGCCAGCGAGCTCCGGGACGACATCCCGAGGCCCCTGGCGCGGATGATCCAGCGCGCCCTCGAGAAGCGGCCCGAGGATCGCTACCAATCGGCGAGCGACCTGCGCCGGGACCTCGAGGACCTGAAGCGCGACGTCGACAGCGGGGAGCTCCTCGTCGGAACGACGGCCGGTCGGGCGCGGCTCGTGGCCGCCCCGACCGGGCGGCGCCGCTGGACCCTGCCGGTGGCGATCGCCACCGCGCTCCTCGTGCTGGCGGCGATGGCGGCCCTCTTCTTCCGGGGCCAGCCGCCGGCCACCGCGGAGGACGGGCGGCACTCGGTGGCCGTCTTCTACTTCGACAACCTGACCGGCGACCCGGCGCTCGACTGGCTGCGCACCGGCCTCACCGACATGCTGGTCACCAACCTGTCGCAATCGCCCGGCCTCCGCGTCCTGGGCACGAGCCGGCTCTATCAGCTCCTGGAAGAGGCCGGCCACCGCGACGACCGCACGGTCTCGGCCCAGGTGGTGGACACGATCTCGCGCCGGGCCCAGGCCACGACCGCCCTCGTGGGCAGCTTCGTGCGCGCGGGGTCGCAGGTCCGGATACAAGCGACCCTGCAGGACCCGAAGAGCGGCGAGGTCCTCGCCTCCGAGCGTGTGGAGGGCGACGCCGGGGAAGGCCTCTTCGCCCTCGTCGACGACCTCACCGGGCGGCTGCGCGGCCGCCTCGAGACGCGGGCGATGGTGAAGCAGGCCGAGATGCACCACCCGTGGAAGGAGAAGAAGCTCGAGGAGGTGACCACGTCCTCGGTCGCGGCATTCAAGTCCTACGCCGAGGGGAACCGGTTCCACGAGCGGCTGCAGGAGAAGGAGGCCCAGGCCTGCTTCGAGAAGGCGGTCGACGCCGACCCGAACTTCGCGATGGCCCTCGCCAAGCTGTCGGTCGTCCACGGGAACCTCGGCAACCAGGAGCTGGCCCGGAAGTACTCGCGCCTCGCCGTCGGGAAGGCGGAGAACCTGCCCCCCGGCGAGCGGTACTACATCGAGGGCCGCAACTACTCGATGGACCCGGCCTCGAGCGACCAGGCGATCGCGGCCTACCAGAAGGCGGTGGACGCCGCCCCCGACCACACCTCGGCCCGCAACAATCTCGCCCAGGCCCTCATCGAGGTGCGGCGCTACCCCGAGGCTCTCGTGCACCTCGAGGAGCTGCGGCGGCGGGGGATGACGTTTCCCGGCACCTACGCGAGCCTGGCCGAGGCGTACCTGGCCACGGGACAGCCGGCCCGGGCCCGCGACGCGCTCTCGGCCTACGTGACCGACCACCCCGACCGCTCGGCCGGCTACGAGAACGTCGCGTTCTTCGAGCTCGCCCAGGGTCGCCCGGAGGAGGCCCTCGCCGCCCTCGACACCGCGGCCGGCCTGCACCCGGACAGCCTGACGAAGATCGAGCTCGGCCGCTTCGTCGCCCACGCCCTGCGGGACCGGTGGACGGAGGCCGAGGCGGCGGCGAAACGGCTGAAGGCGTCGAAGGATCCCCGGGAGAGGTGGGAGGGCGGAGCCGCGCTCGCCATGGCGAGCCTCTATCGGGGCGACCTCGGCGAGGCGCGCCGGCTGGCGGAGGAGGGGACGAAGAGCGGAGGGGGCATTACGGAGCGGATCGGAGCGGGCCTCTTCCGGGCCCGTCTCGAGGCCGACCTCGGGCGCGACCGCGAGGCGATCGCCGTCGCCGACCGCGTCCTCGGCGAGAAGGTGAAGGAGCCGAAGCTCGCGGCGGAGGGGCACGCGGTGCGCGCGGTGTGCCTCACCCGGCTCGGCCGGAAGGCGGAAGCGGCGCGGAGCCTGGCCGAGGTCGAGGCGTTCCTCGCCACCATCCCGCCCGCCCTCGCCGAGCCGCGCCGCCTGCATCTCCAGGGGGAGCTCGCGGTGGCGCGGGGGGATCGCGCGGGGGCTCGCGAGGCCCTCCGGAAGGCGGCGTCTCTCGCTCCCGTCCAGGCGTTCAACATGGAGATGGACTCCGGTCCGGTCGAGATCCGCTACGCGCTCGGGCGCACCGCGCTCGAGGCCGGCGAGCTCGACGAGGCCCGCCAGGCGCTGGCCAGCGTCGTCGAGGCGGGTCCCCCGCGGGTCATGACCCCCGTCCGGTACGTGCGCAGCCTCGCCCTTCTCGCCTCGCTCGAAGACCGGGAGGGGAAGACGTCGGAGGCGCGGAGGCTCTACGAGCGCTATCTGGGCTACTGGAAGGACGGCCAGATCGACCGCGCCGAGGTAGCCCGCGCGGGCCAGCGTCTGGCCACTCTTCGCTCCCGCCCCGCGGCCTGACCGGCGAGGCCATGATCGGGGCCGCGGCGCTGGCGCTCGCGGTCGCCTCGCCTCGCGCCACTCCGGTTCCCGGGCCGCCCGCTCCGTCGGTCCTCCGCTACGACCTCCGCCCCGGCGACCACCTCGTCTACCGCCAGCGGCTCGAGCGCGGCGTGACGTCGGCCTCCGTCGACTCTCGATCGGAGGTCGAGTGGGAGAGCCACGTCCTCGTGCTGGGCGAGGGCGGCGGCTCGTGGCGGGTCGGCCTCCAGCGCAACCGCACCCGCGCCGAGCTCCTCCGCTACCGCGAGGACGGCCACGACCGGCTGGATTCGGAGCGCCGCGCCTTCGCCGAGGCCCTCGCGAAGCGCGGGACGGCCTTCGCCGAGGCCAACTGGCTGACGCCGTCGGGCACCGCCCTCTTGCCGTGGGCGGCGGCGCGCGAGGCCACGAGCGAGCGGCTCCCGTTCTTCCACGAGGTGGAGCCCCTGCCGGCGGCGGCGGTGGCGCCCGGCGCCTCGTTCGCCTCGACCGGCCTCCTCGCTCTCGAGATGCGCGTCGCCGGCCTCGAAGCGGTGGGCGGCGAGGAATGCCTGCGCCTCGAGGGCCAGGCGTCGGGCCTCGTCGTCCGCCACTGGCATTGCCCGGGAAGCGGCACCCTCGGCCGGCTCGAGTACGAGGCGCGGTACGGGGGGCCGGGCGGAGTCGAGGTGGAGGAGCGATACCGGCTCGAGCGCATCTCGGAGTCTCGCGGAGAGGCGGCCGGAGCGTGGCTGCGGGAACCCGGGACGGTGCGCGGAGTGCTGTCCGCGCTCGCCGCCGCCGACCGGCTCGACCTCCCCGTGGAGGCGCTCTACCGGAGGCTCGACGGCGCCGACGCCGACGTCGAGCGCCTCGTCCTCGCCGTGGCTTGGCGCCACCGGCTTCCGCCCCCGCCGGCGGACGTGCTCGGCCGGCTCGCCTCGAGCTCCTCCCCTCGCGTCGCCGCGCTCGCCGACCGCTTCCTCGCGCCGTCGCCCGCCCCGTCCGAAGAGCTCGCCCGCCTCGCCCGCGCGGTGCGGTCGAACGAGGAGCCGCCCCCGTGGAGCGGCCCCGCCGAGCCGGGGTGGGGGAGGAAGGCCCTTCTCGCCCAGCGCTCCCCGGCCCAGGTGCCGGGGGCGACGCTCCGCTTCATGCGGACCGGGCGGTTCCGCGGCCGGCCCTACGTCCTCAACGTCCCCGACGACTACCGGGGCGACGAGCCGCTCCCACTGGTGATCGTCCTCGGCGGCGGACCCGGGAGGGCCATCCCCACCGCCCAGACCGCACGGTCGTCGCTCGAGCCGCTCGGCGTGCTGGCCGTCTTCCCCCAGGCGAACGGGATGTGGTGGGAGGAGGAGCCGGCGGCGGCGGTGGAGGCGCTCCTCGGCGAGCTTCTGGCCGAGCTCGATGTCGACACCGACCGGGTCACGATCACCGGCTTCTCGAACGGGGGCACCGGCTCCCTCTTGTACGCGGCGCGCCTTCCCTACCGCTTCGCCGCCGTCGCCTGCCTCATGGGCGGCGGGCTGCCGTTCTTCGAGCGCGACACGCCGATCGACCCGGCCGCGATCGCGCGCATCCCCTTCCTGTTCGTGCACGGGGCGCGCGACGAGCTCATCCCGCCGTGGGCGAGCGAGCGCACCGCGAAGGCCCTGAGGAAGGCGAATCCCGGAGCGGTGGCCGAGGTGCACGTGCTCGCCGACCGGCCGCACGACGTCGTCTACGGGCGTGACGACGACCTGACCTTCCCGTTCCTCGGGAAGTACGTCCGCGATCCCTTCCCGAGGAACGTGGCTCTCCGGGCGCGCTCCCTCGACCACGCGCGCGCCTTCTGGATCGAGGTCCTGGAGAAGGGTGGCGGCACGGCGGAGGTCGACGGCTCGATCGAGGGCCGAGGCATCGCTCTCCGGACGAGGAACGTGAAGCGGCTCCGGCTCCTGCTGCGCCGGGACCTCGTGGACCTCGAGGCGCCGGTGCGGGTCACGATCGACGGGAGGGAAGCGTTCAAAGGCGCCGTCACCGAGGACCCGGCCCTCCTCCTGCGGAGCTGGCGCGAGACCGGCGACCCCCAGCTCGCCCATTCGGCCGAGATCACCCTCAACATCCCGGCGCGCTCCGGCTCCTGACCGGCGCTCGTCGGCAGGGCCTCCTCCGTTAGACTGCTGTCCATGCCGGACCGTACCTCCCGCCGACGCCTCCTGCCTTGGCTCTCCCTCCTCGTGGTGTGGGTCGTGTGGGGCTCCACGTACCTCGCGATGCGCGTGGTCGTGCACGAGATGCCGCCGCTTCCCGCGGCGGCCACGCGCTTCCTGTGCGCGGGCGGGGTCATGGGCCTCGTCGCGCTGGTCGTGGACCGGCGGCACGGCTGGCCGGGCCGGAGGCAGTGGCTCGACTACTCCCTGATCGGCGTCCTGCTCCTCTCCGTCGGCAACGCGCTCGTCATGTGGGCGGAGCAGACGGTGCCGAGCGGGACCGCCGCCCTCATCGTGGCCACCGTTCCCGTCTGGATCCTGCTCCTCGACGGCCTCCGGGCCGGCGGACAACCCTGGACGGCACGGGTCTGGATCGGGACCGCGGTCGGCCTCGCCGGCGTCGCGCTCGTCGCGCGTCCCGAGGGCCGGCTGGACGCCGCCCACGTGCTGGCCGTCGTGGCCCTCCAGGTGGCCACGCTGTCCTGGACCGTGGGCTCGCTCTACGCCCAGTCGGTGCCGAAGCGCCTGCCCCTCGCCTCCGCCGCCGCCATCGAGATGCTGGCGGGGTCGCTCGTCCTCATCGCGGCCTCCTGGCTCCTGGGCACGGGCGGGTCGCGGATGGCGGCGGCCTCCGCCCGGGCCTGGGGTGGCGTGCTCTACCTCGTGGTCTTCGGTTCCCTGGTGGGCTTCACCGCGTTCGCCTACTGCCTGAACGAGCTCCCGGCCACGACGGTCGGCACCTACGCCTACGTGAACCCGGTGGTGGCCGTGATTCTGGGCGCGGTGGTCCTCGCCGAGCCGCTCACGCCCGGCCTCCTCGCGGGGGGGCTCCTCATCGTCCTCTCGGTCGTCCTCACCACCCTGCGCAAGCGGGGGTAGGGAGGTCACAGCTTCCGGAGGCGGACCTCCTCGACCGAGTGGTCGCGGGCCTTGCGCAGGACGAGATGGGCCCGCGCGCGGGTGGGAAGGATGTTCCTCCTGAGGTTGGGCTCGTTGGTTTCCGCCCAGATCCGCGCCGCCGTCTCCCGGGCCTCGACGTCGGAGAGGCCGGCGTAGCGGTGGAAGTAGGACGAGGGGTCCCGGAACGCGGTGTCGCGCAGGGCGAGGAAGCGCTCGACGTACCAGGACCGGATGTCGGCGGTCTCCGCGTCCACGTACACCGTGAAGTCGAAGAAGTCGGAGACGAAGACCCGGGGCTGGCCGTCGGCCACCGGGCCCGCCTGCAGCACGTTGAGCCCCTCCACGATCACGATGTCGGCCCGGTCGATCGCCTTCCGCTCGCCGGGCACGATGTCGTAGGCGAGGTGCGAGTAGACCGGAGTGGTGACCCGGTCCCTCCCGGCCTTGAGGTCGCGCATGCAAGCGAGGAGCGACCGCACGTCGTAGCTCTCCGGGAAGCCTTTGCGTCTCATCAGCCCCCGCTCCTCGAGGACGGCGGTCGGGAGGAGGAAGGCGTCCGTGGTGACGATGTCCACCCGGGGGTGGTGCGGCCAGCGCGACAGCAGCTCGCGAAGGGCGCGGGACGCGGTGCTCTTTCCGACGGCCACGCTTCCCGCGAGCCCGATGAGGAACGGGACCTTGTCCTCGCCGTGGCCGAGGAAGGTGGCGGTCGCCCGGAAGAGGCCCTGCACCGCGGCGACGTAGAGGTTCAGCAGGCGCGACAGCGGGAGGTACACCTCCTCGATCTCGCGGAGGGACATCCGCTCGATGCGGCCGTGGATGCGCTCGAGGTCCGCGTCGCCGAGGGTGAGGGGAGTGTCCGCGCGGAGGGCGGCCCACTCGTGGCGGGAGAACCGGAGGTAGGGAGAGAGGGTCAAGGGAGGCTCACCGGGGCGGGAGGTCGGGGGATCAGTAGAGGAGGAACCGCTCCCGGCGCCGCCGGAACGCGGCCAGCTCCTTCCGCCACCCCGCGACGAGGCGCTTCGGCGAGACGCCCCTCTCGATCGCCTTCCGGACCCGGTCGGTCCCGCACAGGATGTCGAACGGCCGCTTGACGTACTCGTACTCGTACGGGGGATCGCGCCAGGCGAAGTGCCCGGGGTCCTGCCGCCGGGCGTGGTGGACGAGGAGGAGGTAGGCGAGGAACGCGGGGAACCGGCGCCGGTCGGTCACGTGGACCTGCACGCCGTGGCAGAGGGCGCCCGCGTGCTTCTGGAAGGTCGGGGTGAAGGCCGCAGCGCGGAAGGCGCAGCCCGGGATCCGCTCTCCCTCCAGCGCGCG
>Ga0335085_10017627_pt1 | contig 10284 bp, 7 predicted proteins | sample Lox_Sample_45_FD_206712 | JGI IMG/M metagenome (GOLD analysis project Ga0335085, IMG submission 206712) | Soil microbial communities from Loxahatchee National Wildlife Refuge, Florida, United States - Lox_Sample_4.5 | ecosystem: Environmental > Terrestrial > Soil > Wetlands | place: USA: Florida...
TGGGTCGCGGCCGGCCACGGCGGGCGTCTCGCTGTGCCGGGAATGCCGGGTCCGCCCGGATCGCCCAGGCGCGTCCTGGTTCAACTCGGGGTAATACCGGCCTCTGCTGTTGGCGGTCGTCAGAACTTCGACTGCTGACTGACGGCGCTGCGATCGTCGTGGCCGCGTAGCTGGGCGACCGATGCGGCGAGGTTCTTCTTGACGACGCTCAGTTAGCTGAAGTCAGCCGGGCGGGCGTTGCCGACGACGAGATGCGACTGATCTGGCTGCGCAGCTTGTCGTTCTCCATGGTGAGCAGGTTGAGCGCGCGGGCAAGGGCGCCGGCGGCCTGCTTGTACTCATCGCGTTCGGCGCGCATGCCGTCGAGTTTGCAGCGCAGCTCGTCGTTCTGCTCGCGCAGCGCGGTCTCGCTGGCCGGGATGGCGTGCTGGGCTTTGACCCGGGCGTTGAACCGGTCTTTCAGGTCGGTGTGCTTGTGGGTAAGGACGTGCCGCTTAACTCCGGCTTCGGCAGCCAGGGAGACGATGGTGAGCTTGCCGTCGGAACGCAGCGGGAGGCCATCCAGGAGCCTTTCCATCGCGGCCTCGATCTCGCCGCGCTCATCCATGGTCGTCTGCTTTCGCGGTGATACCGGTCCGGGCGTGCCGCCCGGCGATCTGCTCCAGGGCGCCGACGCGCTGGAGCAGCCGCTGGCGGATGGGCTCGGGGGCCAGCGGGCTGGCGGCTTCGGCGCGCAGCCGGGCGGTCTCGGCAGTCAGGGCGTCGATGTGCTCGCCGGTGCGGGCGATGTTCGCGCATGCCGGGTTGCACCGGTCCAGGTCCGGGTGCGCGGCGGCCTTCCCGGCTGCCCGGCCGGGATGGCACAGGGCCCTGGCGGGGTCGTAGTTGCAGGCCAGGAAGGCCCGGGGGTTGTCGTGGACCTGCAGGGCGGGGTCGGCGAGCAGGGCGCGGGCCTGCCGGGGTGACAGGAACATTCCCTCATACCGGGTGGCGGCCTCGCGGGCGGCGCTGATCAGCCGCGGGGCGGCGGGGCCGGAGACCGTCTCGCCGGCATCGAGGCGGTCGCTGACGCGGGCCAGGTAGCTGGCCATGGTGGCGGCGGTCTCGATGTCCAGCACGCGGGCCAGGCCGTGGCGGGCACGCCCGGCGTATCCCTCGCTGGTGGTGATGGTGCGCAGGTGGCCGTACTGGATGGCCAGGGCGATCCGGCCGCCGGGCAGCCGCGCGATATGCCAGGCTACCGTCCTGCGGAAGCGGCTGAGTGTTACCGGGCCGTTCGGGTCGGCGGGGATCGCCTCGCTGTCCAGCCCGTGCTCGCTGGCGTAGGTGTTGACCCAGGTGATGAACTCGGCGATGCGGCTGTTGGCCGCCTTGGCGGTGATCACCTGCCCGGCACGGCGCCGGCTTCCCCGGGTGCCGGGCGGGGGAGGCGGATGGCGCCGGGTCCGGGGCCGTACGCTGTCCAGCCACGGGGGTTTGAGCGGGAACAGGTGGCCGCTGGTGGTGAGCTGTTCGAGGATGCCGATCGCGGTGTGCACGGGCGGGATCACCGTCCACTGCCGGGCCGCGCCGCCCGGTGCCGGGCTGCCGTCGGCGTCCCGGACGCCTTTGAAGTGGTGGCCGTGCAGCCGGTAACGCACGGTGCCGGACCCGTCGTCCACGGGTTCGGGGCAGCAGCCGGTGCGCAGGTGCAGAACCTCGGCCGGCCGCTGGCCGCTGAGATAGGCGACGACCACCAGGCAGGCGGCGGCCAGCCGCAGCGCGAGGGCGGTCGCCTGGTGGTAGCTGATCGGGCTGATCCACGGCCTGCCGTGCACGGTCCCGGTGATCGCGATGTCCAGCGGCGCCGCGCCGGCGACGGGGAGCCGGGCGCGGCGGACCGCGTTCTGGACCTGGGTGATGCTCGCGCCGGTCACGCCGGCCAGGTAGGAGCAGGCGGCGGACCTGCGGCCCTTGATGGTCTCGCCGGGCAGCGGGGTGCCGCCGTGGGCGTGTTCATCGAGCAGCGCGGCGAGCGCGGCAGCGGCGTCGGTGCTGTGGCGGGGAGCGATGCGGGAGCGGAGGCACTGCTGCTCGGCGAGGGCGGCGAGGATGTCGGGCGCGAAGTCCTCGGTGAACCGCAGCGCCCATACCAGCAGCGGCGACATCACCGCCGGGTGGATGGGCGCGGTGGCGTTCTCGTTCCGGCCGTCCTCGGCGGGCAGGTAGTTGCGTGTCCCGTCGGCTTCCCACGGCGGCATCGGGATGCGGTCGCCGGGCGGCAGGTGCGGTGCGAATCCCCACAGCGTGCTGACCGCGTCCAGTGCCCGGCTGCGGGTCCGGTTGGCGCCCGGCAGCCGGGCCATGTGCGCGGCCCACTCGTCGTGGCAAGCGTCGTCCACGTCGGCCAGGCGGGTGATGCCACGGCCGGCCAGCCAGGTGGCGTAGCGGCGCCATTGCTCGGTAACGGCGGCGATAGTGGCGGTGCTGGGATGCTCGACCCGGCTGGTGGCGGCGCGTTCCAGCAGCGCCTCTGGCGTGGGCAGGGTGATCAGCGCCCATCCGGCGCGTTTGAAGCTGCCGCGCAGCGCCGGAGGGAAGCTGGCCCAGTTGATCCGGCGGCCTGGCTCGTGCTCGCGGAGGCTGAGCGGGGACAGGTCCCAGATGTCGTCACCGAACCGGGACAGGCTCCCTGGATCGGTGCCGTCCGGCAGGCGCCCAGCGGGAGCAACGGGGGCACCGCCAGGGACGTGCCAGTCCTCGTCCCTGAGATCGGGGAGCGGGACAGCTGTGATGGTCATGCGGTGTACCGGCCGGTGAGCAGCTCGCGGATCAGCTCCCGGTCGGTGTCGCTGGCCGCGCGGGCGGCGGCGTCCCGTTCGGCGGGGGTCGTGTTGTCTTCCAGCAGCGCGGTCAGCCGCAAGAAGTGCGTGCGCCAGTCCTGCGCCCAGACCGCCGCATCGACCGTGCCGCGCAGCTCGTCCAGGCCGCGGTGCAGCCAGGCCAGGCGGGGCAGGTGCCGGCGGGTGGCAACCGCGTTACGGCAGCCCAGGCAGTCCAGGAACGAGGCGGTGCACGGCTGGCCCGGCGGGCTGAACGGGCTGTCGCGGTAGTCCAGGCACGCCCCGGTTGCGGTATCCAGCGCGCCGTCCGCGAGCGCCTGGGCCTGCTCCGGGCTGCCGACGCACTCGGTGAGCTCGCCTGTCCCTGCATCCAGCAGCATCCGCATCCGCACGACCTGGCGGGCGTGGCCGACGGCGTCGGACAGGCCCTGCGCGGTGACCTGCTCGGCTTCGGGCCTCGTTGCGGGGTCGCGGAGCACGTAGACCTGCTCGTGGGTCTGGTCGGTGTTCTGGACCGGTTCCCGGCGGATGAGCACTTGCACGGTGCGGCGCAGCCGCCGCAGGCTGACCTGCCCCGGCCCGCCAGGTCCGGCCAGCCCGGCGCTGGCCGCCCACCGGTCCACGCTGTCCCTGGGCGCGACGCCGAGGCAGAACATGCTCTTCCCGGCGGGGGTGGCCCGCCGGCTGACCAGCAGCCGCGATGTCAGCTCGCCGAGCGCCGCCAGCGTCAGGCGGGCCGGCTCGGTGGCCTGGATCGCCTGGCGGATCAGCCGTCCGGACGTGCCCGGCCCGGCGTCGGCCAGGTTCACTGACGTGTGCCGGGTGCGCGCCGGGCGGCGGCGCTTGAGGACCGGCACCCGGTAGATGTCCAGGCCGTCCTCGCCCGCGCCGGGCATGTCGTCGGGAACGGTCATCGCATCCAGCACCGACCGGTTCCAGCCCTGATCGCACACCAGCAGCACAGCCAGCGCCGCCGCTTCCCGCATCGTCAGGAACAGCCTGGCCCACGTGTGCTCTGGGCCGGCGCCGCCCAGCGCCTGGGCATACCGGGCCAGGACACTACGGTCCCCGGCGGCGGAGAGCGGGACGTCGCCGGTGCGCAGCAGCACATCCAGCGCCTCGCCGGTCAGGTAGTCTGCGGTCCCGGGCCGGGTCTGCCGGTACTGCTCGCGCAGCCCGGGCCGCGGGAACTCGCCATCATGCCAGCAGCGCAGATGCTCGCGGCTGGCCCTGATCCGCGACAGCGCGGCCCGGAACGTGCTCGCCGCGGCCGTCTTGATCTGCTCGAACTCTTCCCGGGTGTAGGCGGCCTCGGCGGCGGCGGGGCCGGACGGGATGCGCCGCGCTGCCGCCGATGCGGTGGCGGGAGGGATGCCCGGGACCTGCGGCAGCCACTGGCGGGTGATCAGCAGGCAGGTGCGCCCCCAGACGGTGGCCGGGCGGGATAGCCGCCATGCGGCCCACACCGCCGGGGTGATGTCTTCGGGCGTCGCTGGCGGCGGGTCGAGGGCGGCGGCGTGCCGCAGGAATTCCCGGATCGCCTTATACCCGTTGGTGCACGTCGCGGCGGCCCGCCACGGCTGGTCCGGCCCGGCCAGCCGCGCGAACCCCTCAGCGCATGCCGCCAGCAGCGGACGCGGGCCGGGCAGCATGCTGAAATCGAAGACGCCCTCTGTCCCGCCGGACTCGCCGGGCACAGTGACGGTCAGGGCGGCCGGGTCGAGCTGGCGTTCCCGGGCATACCCGGCGGGAGGCAGCGCGGCCCGCCGGGCGCGCCTGCCGCCGGTCACGGCACGGCCTCCCCCGCCGGGCCGACGTCGATGACCAGGCGGCTGGAGGCGGCCACCCGGGACAGCAGAGCCTCCAGGTCCTCATCGTGGTCGAGCAGCGACCTGACCTGCAGCCCGCTCAAAGGCTCGAGATACACCTGGCGGGTTGTCTGCTCGCTTTTGTGACCCAGCAGGTCACGGACCATCACCCACGGGTCGCCGTACACCTGCCGGAAATGCCTGCGTTCCTCCGGCGTCAGCCCGAACCGGCGGTCCAGCGCGTGATGCAGCGCCACCAGCATGTACAAGGCAAACGAATGACGCATCATATGCGGCGAACAGGCAATCGCTATCCGCCGCCTGCCGTCCTGCCGGGTGGCGGCGGCGAAGACCGCCGCCACCCGGGCGTTGGCCGCGTCGAACACCTTCTCCCACGACGGGTACGCCATCGGCATCCCGGCCTCGGTCAGCCACAGCCACAACGGCTCCAGCCCATGCTCGGTCTCGGTGAACAGGCGCATCCGCTCGGCCGGGCTGATCGCCCCCACCTGGGCCTCCGCTGGCCGGCCCTGCTCATCGCGCCACCGCAGCTTCCGGCGGGCGCCGTGGCTGACCTTGGTGACGATCAGTTTTCCCCGCATCTGGTCGTAGCGCCGATGCCGCCGGGCGCGGCGGATTGCCTCGGCCCGGGTAGTGGCGATGTATCCGGCGACGCGCCGCAAGGCGGCGGCTGAGGCGTAGAACATGCGCTCGCGCCGCTTGGCCACCGCGCCCGCGGCACTGCCCTCGTAATAGCAGTGCCCGGCGGCCGCCTCGGGAACCTCCAGCGTGAGCAGGCAGCCGCCTTCGCGCAACCGCAGCCCGCTGCTGAACAGCAGGTCCGTGAACGCCGCGTTCCGCCCGTCGTTGCGGCCACGCCACGACGGGTCCGGCTGCCCGGAGATGTCGTAGCCGAGCAGGCCCACCTGGAGCCAGAGCCGGTAGGTCCGCGGCGTCACCCACTTGACATCCGAGCACCGCACATCCCGGGGTGCCTGGTCGGCGGCCATCACGGTGCTGCCGTCCCGCAGCCGCACCGCGTGGACCAGCACCGGGCTGCGCGCGATGTGGCCTTTCTTTTCCGCCCACTCATACAGCAGCCGCAACGCGGCCAGTTCCCGCTGCCACTTGCTGCCGCTGATCCGCCGACCCGGCTGGCTGCGGCGCCGCCAGGATTCCCAGTCCAGCAGGTCGTCCGGGTCCGCCTCGTGCCAGTGCTTCCCGCGCTGCCAGAGAAAGGAGAAGAACAGCCGGTAGTCCTTGGCGTACGCCTCCCGTGTCCCCTCCGCCAGCCACGTGAACCGCGACCTAGCCAGGAACCGGGCCAGCACCGGGTCGATCCGGAACTGCGGATCGATCAGGATCGGCTGGCGGTCGCCGATGTCCGCGTCGGCCTCGCGCTGGTCCAGGTCAGCCCACCCGGCAAGCACCGGCACCCGGCAGGACGGAACCGGCCGGTCCCGCGCCGTCCAGTACAGCGACCACTGGCTTTCCCCCGCATGCTGGCCCACCACAGCAACCTAGCGGCACCGCCAGCGGCTGCACCGCAGCAACACGCGCCCGCGAGGCGTGCGCCCGCTCAGCGGCACCCAGTCACGGCAAGGACGGGAGGGCACGCCGACGCAACCACAGGTCACCAGCGGCCCGCGCCCGGCAGCAGCGGCACGCAGCGCGGCCGGATCGCGTCGGCCCTGCACGCTCGTAGCCTTCCTTGCCGACTGGCGCCGATGGAGTATCCGGGGCGACAGCTACCTCTGACCTCCGCGCAGCCCAGCAGGCCGGGCAGCCGATGACCCAGGCAACCCAGCAGATCACTGTCTTGCGGTCAAGCGCGGCGAGGTTGTCCCGGGCAATTAGCGTTCCCGGACGCGCGTCTCCGCTCAGTTTCGCCGGTCATGCCTGGCCACGATCTGGATGGCCATCTTCTGCCGTGACCGGCCAGGCAGCGAGCTTGCCGGCATGCCCGGGGCGGCTGGCCTGGTCCTGACCTGCGGTGGCCGCCCAGCTGGCCAGCAGGTTCAGCGCGTCGCCGGACGGGCTGCCGGGTTCGGCGGTGTAGGCGCTGATCCGCAGCCCATCGTCGGCGGCCAGGTCGAGCGCCTCGAAGGCCAGGGTCAGGTCGCCGACCACCGGGTGATGCAGGCGCTTGATGCCGCTGCGGTGGAACCGGACGTTGTGCGCGGCCCACATCTGCCGGAAGGCGTCGCTGCGGGTGGACAGCTCCCCGATCAGGTTGGACAGGGCGCGGTCGTGGGGGTTGTGCCCGGCCAGGGACCTGAGCATCGCGACGGTGTCGCGGGCCATGGGCTCCCAGTCGAGGTAGAACTCGCCGGCGCGGGGGTCCAGGAACAGGAACCGGGCGGGGTTGGCCGGGCGGGCGGGGCTGTCGAAGACCGGGGAGAACAGGGCCTGGCCGAGCTGGTTGGCGGCGAGGATGTCCAGGTGCCCGTCGCGCAGGTAGGCCGGGGCGGTGGTCATCGAGTCCAGGATGCGCTGTACGGCCGGGCGCACCTGGGGGCGTGCGGCCCGGCGGGGTGCCCGTGCCGCGGTGCTGGCGGTGGCCGCGTGCACCAGGTCGAACAGGTGGGCGCGTTCGGCCTCGTCCAGGTGCAGCGCGCTGGCCAGTGCCTCCAGGACGGTGTCGGAGGCGCCGCGGGCGTTGCCGCGTTCCAGCCGGGTGTAGTAGTCGACGCTGACCCCGGCGAGCATCGCGACCTCTTCGCGGCGCAGCCCGGGGACGCGGCGGTTGCCGCCGTAGGCGGGCAGCCCGGCCTGTTCCGGGGTGATCCTGGCCCGCCGGGTGGTCAGGAAGTCGCGGATCTCGTTGCGGTCGCTCATGCCTTCCACGGTACGGTCCCTGTCGCTGAGCTGGGAGGTGCAGGTGGCACCCTGCTTACTGGAAGCCGGTGGGCGTGCGGGGTGTGTAGGGCGCTTCGAGCCGCTGTATTTCCTCATCGGTGAGCCGGATGCCGAGCGCGGCGGCGGCGTCGGCCAGGTGGCCTGGCCTGGTGGGGCCGACGATGGGCGCGGTCACGACGGGGTTCTTCAGCACCCAGGCGAGGGCGACCTGCGCCATGGGCACGCCGCGGTCGGCGGCGACCGCCTGCACCTGGTCCACGATGGGCTTGTCATCATGCGGCAGCACCCAGCGGGCGACGTCGTCGGTGTCGCTGCGCGCGGTCTGCTCGCCCCAGGGCCTGGCCAGACGGCCCTTGGCCAGCGGGCTCCACGGGATGCTCCCGGTCCCCTGGTCGGCGAGCAGGCCGAACATCTCGCGCTCGTCCTCCCGCTGCATCAGGCTGTACTGGTTCTGCATCGACACGAACCTCGTCCACCCGTGCAGCTGCGCAGTGTACTGCAGCTTGGAGAACTGCCAGGCCCACATCGAGGAGGCGCCGATGTACCGGGCCTTGCCCGCCTTCACCACGTCGTGCAGCGCCTCCATCGTCTCCTCGGCCGGCACCTCCGGGTCGAAGCGGTGGATCTGGTACAGGTCGACGTAGTCGGTGCCCAGCCGGGCCAGGGAGGCGTCGACCTGCTCCATGATCGCCCGCCGGGACAGGCCGGACCCGCCCGGGCCATCGCCCATCTTGAAGAACACCTTGGTCGCCAGCACCACGTCCTCGCGGCGGGTGTACTTCCTGATCGCCCGGCCGACGATCTCCTCCGACGTGCCGTAGCCGTAGGCGTTGGCGGTGTCCCAGAAGGTGATCCCGAGCTCGACGGCCTGCCGGAAGATCGGCTCGGCCTGCTCGTCGTTCAGCGCCCACTGGTTGAAGCCGCGAGACGTGTCACCGAAGCTCATGCAGCCAAGCGTGATGCGGCTGACCTTGAGCCCCGACATGCCCAGCCGGGTGTATTCCATACCCTTTCCTCTCAGTTCTTTCAGTCCGCAGGGGAAGTCGTGAACGACCACATCGTGCGCGGCGGGCCCTTTCTGCGGACGGGTGCGCCAGCAAGGCCGTGTTCCCGCCCTGGGCCACTGCTAACCAGTCAACGCGCTGCGGCGCTGGCGCGGGAGTTCCTGTTGTTCCGGGTACCGGCAGTGCCCCCGCAAGGTGTGGTCGCGCCCGGTGTCAGCGCAGGGTCAGGTTCCAGCGGCCGGCGCGCAGGGAGGCGATGACGCCGCCGTCGATGAGCAGGTCGGTGCCGGTGATGAAGCCCGCGTCGGGGCCGAGGAGGAAGGCGGCGGCGGTGGCGATCTCGTCGACCGTGCCGACCCGTCCGGCGGCGGAGGTGGTGATCATCTGCTGGTAGCCCTCGGCACCGGGTCCGGACATCTCCTCGCGGGCCAGGGGGGTGAGGATGATGCCGGGGCTGAGGGAGTTCACCCGTGCCCCGCGCTCGCCCCAGGTGACCGCCGCGGCCTGGGCGCGGACGTGGTTGGCCTGCTTGGAGATGCCGTAGGCGACGCCGGAGTTCGGCACCGCCTGGTCGCTGAGGACCGGCAGTTCCAGGAGCTCGTCGGCGGGGGTCTGGCCGAGCAGGCGGGCGGTTTCCAGGTCCAGCGGGGGCGGCATGTGGCCGGCCATGGAGGAGATGACCAGCCCGGCGCCGCCGGGAGCGATGACGGCCTGGAACTCCTCGAAGACCAGGGGGGTGCCGACCAGATCGACGGCCAGGATCGCCGCGGGCGGCGCCTGGACGGGGGACAGGCCGGCCGTGTTGACGACGTTGACCACGGCACCGAGCCCGGCAGCGGCCTGGGCCAGGGCGCGGACCGACTCGCGGGAGGAAACATCGACCTGGCGGGTGCGCACGGTATGGCCGCCGGCCGCCAGCGCGTCTTCGGCGGTGGCCAGGACGGTCTCGCTGTGGTCGGCGAGCAGCACCGTCCGGCCGGCGCCCTGGCGGCGGGCGATGGCCTGGCCGATACCTCCTGCGCCGATGACGACGACGACTTCAGCGGGCATGAGCTTCTCCTCGGGTAGGTGAGCCGACCGATGCGGGCGGAGCACGGGCAGCGCGCCGCCCAACCGAAGCGGATATTTGATATCCGGTTAATGCCGACTCTAGCACGGCAAGCGGATATCGTCTATCCGCTTGTGATAGCGTGAGGCCCGTGACCGGCCCTGACGGACGCCCGCTGCGCAAGGACGCAGAGGCCAACCGCGGCCGCCTGCTGCAGGCCGCCGCGGAGCTGTTCGCCGAGCGCGGGCTGCAGGTGACCCTCAACGACATCGCCCGCCACGCCGGCGTCGGCGTCGGCACCGCATACCGGCGCTTCGCCAACAAGGAAGAAGTCATCGACGCGCTGTTCGAGCAGCGGCTGGAGCAGGTTGCCGTGATAGGCGAGCACGCCCTGGCCGAGCCCGACCCCTGGCGGGGCCTGGTCACCTACCTGGAGCAGATCCTGCGGCTGCAGCTGAACGACCGGGGGCTGACCGGCATCATCAACCACCCCTCCCTGGGGCAGCACCGCCTCGCCGAGGCCAGCGAGCGCATCGGCCCGGTGCTCAACCAGCTGGTCGACCGCGCCCGCCAGCACGGCAGCCTGCGCGACGGCCTGGCCGGCACCGACATCGTCTTCTTGCAGCTCGCCCTCGACGCCATCATGGACGCTACCCGGGAGGTGACCCCGCAGCTGTACCGCCGCTACCTGGCGATCTTCCTCGACGGAATCCGCGCCGAGGCCGCCGGCCCCGGCCCGCTGC
>Ga0335085_10017628_pt1 | contig 10283 bp, 8 predicted proteins | sample Lox_Sample_45_FD_206712 | JGI IMG/M metagenome (GOLD analysis project Ga0335085, IMG submission 206712) | Soil microbial communities from Loxahatchee National Wildlife Refuge, Florida, United States - Lox_Sample_4.5 | ecosystem: Environmental > Terrestrial > Soil > Wetlands | place: USA: Florida...
GTAACTTGGCACCATGGCCAAGGGCTCCGGCGAGAAGCTCATCGCGGACAACCGTCGCGCGCGGCACGAGTACCACCTGCTCGAGCGCGTCGAGGCGGGGCTCGCGCTCGTGGGGAGCGAGGTCAAGGCGCTGCGCCAGGGCCACGCGATCCTGCAGCGGGCCTACGCCGACCCGCGCGACGGCGAGCTCTGGCTCGTGGGGCTCCACATCCCGCCCTACGTCCAGGCCTCGGTCGAGCCGCACGACCCCGACCGCGACCGCAAGCTTCTCCTGCACCGCCGCCAGATCGACCAGCTGACCTCGAAGGTCGAGGAGCGCGGCCTGACCATCGTGCCCACTCGCCTCTACTTCAAGGACGGGCGCGCCAAGGTCGAGCTCGCGCTCGCACGCGGCAAGGAGCTCCGGGACAAGCGGCGTGACATCGCCGACCGCGAGGCGAGGCGCCGGATCGAGCGCGAGCTCAAGTCCCGCCACTGACGGCGTACAGGCGCCACTCGCCCTGAACGCCCTTCAGCTTGAACTCGCCGCGGTCGTCGAACCGGAGTCCCGAGCCGGCGACGAGATCGTGCACCGTGCGGGAGACGAGCACCTCACCGGGTCCGGCCTTCCCGGCCACGCGGGCCCCGATGTGGACCGCCACCCCTGCAAGCTTGTCCCCGACGATCTCGCATTCGCCCGTGTGGACGCCGGCCCGGATCTCCAGGCCCAGCGGACGGACGGCGTCCACCGCCGCGACCGCGCAGCGGATGGCACGCGCGGGCCCGTCGAAGTTCGCGAGGAATCCGTCGCCGGCGGTGTCGATCTCCCGTCCGCGGAAGCGCTCGAGCTCCCGCCTGATGGTTGCGTGGTGTGCCTCCAGCGCCTCCCGCCAGCGCCGGTCGCCGAGCTCGGTCGCCCGCTCGGTCGAGCCGACGATGTCGGTGAACAGGACCGTCGCGAGCACGCGGCTCGGCTCGGGTGCCTCGCGCGCGCCGGTGAGGAACTCGCGGATCTCGTCCAGGATGTCGTCGCCTCCGCTCGCCCACGGGATGTGGACGCTCCCCGGAAGCTCGACGTATCGGGCGGAGGGGATGTTCGCAGCAAGGAAGCGGGCGGCCTCGACGTGGCAGACCGGGTCCTCGACGCGGTGCAGGATCAGGGTCGGCACCCGGATCGAGGGAGCGACGTCGCGCACGTCGATCTCCATGCCCATGTCCATGAACGCGACCGCGTCCTGCGGAGTGGCCGAGGCCGTCTGGAGCCTCGCGAACCAGGAGTTCGAAGCCTCGGCGTCCGGGTCGTCCGGGAAGAAAAGCACGGATCCCCGCCCGCCGGCGCCCCAGAGCTCCGGCACCCGGGCCATCGTCGCCTCGTGCTCTTCCCGGGTTGCCTCACCCCAGGGCCAGTCGTCCGTAGTCTCCTCCTTGACCTCGGCGCCAACCAACACGAGTGCCTGCGTGCGCTCCGGGTGAGTGGCTGCGAAGAGCATCGAGAGCGGGCCGCCCTCGGAGACGCCTACCAGCACCGCCTGCTCGGAGCCGACGGCGTCCAGCACCGCGCGCACGTCGTCCATCCGCTCCTCGAGCGTCCCCACGCGGACGCGCTGGGAGAGACCCATGCCGCGCTTGTCGAAGAGGATCAGCCGGGAGAAGGACGCGAGCTCCTCGCAGAAGCGCCGGTAGCCCGGGTGGTCCCACAGCACGTCGAGGTGGGTCAGCCAGCCCGCGACCCAGATGACGTCCGGCCCTTCGCCGAGAACCTGGTAGGCAATCTCGATGTCGCCGCTCATCGCGTAGCGGACCGGCGGCCTCAAGCGAGCGGCCCTCTCAAGTGAATGCGGCCGATGCCGGGCCGGTAGCCGAAACGCTCGTTCAGGCGGCGGATCGGCGCGTTGCGCTCGTCGTTGCGCGTGCGGAGCTCCTCGTAGCCGTTCGCCTTCGCCCAGCCGATCTGCGTAGCCTTCAGCGCGCGACCGACGCCGCGCCCGCGCCACGCCCGCTTCACGCCGGTCAGGTCGTGGTACGCGCTCGTAGGCCGGGCCTCGGTGAGGTGGAACTTCGCATACCCGACCACCTCGCCGTCGGCGAGCGCCACGAACGTCGCCTCAGGCCGGTCTCCCGAGATTTGCATGTCGTGCGCGAGCCAGTCCTCGAATGGCTCGATCAAATCGTCCTCGAAGCCGGGCACGTCGGGCCACGCCTCGAGCGCGACCTCGTACATCCCGTACGCGAGCTCTGGCCGCTCGGCCCAGGTGACGATCTCGATACCTGCTGGCGGCTCGACCGGGGGCGGCTCGATCCCGGCGAGATCGAGGACGACTCCCCGTTCGCGCCGCTCCTGGACGAACCCGCGTCGTTCGGCGAAGGCCAGGCTCTCCGGATCGTTGTCGAGCACCGGCACCTCGATCCGGTCGAGCTCGCGCTCGCGGCCGAAGTCAGAGATCGCACAGTAGAGGGCCGTCCCGACCCCCTGGCCGCGCTGCTCGGCGAGCACGGTCGTGAGCGCGTAGACGGTCTCCAGGTCGTACGGCTGGATCGCCGCCACGGCCGATCCTGCTGGACGGCCGTCGACGCTGGCGAGCAGGTCGACGTGGTCCACGAGGCTGGCCTTGTAGGAATGCACCTCGGCGAGAGTGGCGCTCTCGTACGGCCAGACCTCGTTGTAGACGTCGAGCGAGGCGCGTTCGTCTGCCTCGCTTTTGCAGGGAGAAACGAGGATCACGCAGCTACACTACGTGCACACATACGGGGGCGACCAGGCTTCGACGTGGTCGGTTCTCCGGCAGAGCTGCAAGCCGAGGTCCCCGGTTGGCCTCGTAAAACAACCGGGATCAACGTAAGTGCGAAGGACAACTCCGCACTCGCTCTCGCTGCCTAACCCGTAGCGAAGCGCGTCGCTCCGAGCTCGGCCCGTGGCTCGGGGAGCGGCGTCAGAAACGGGCTAGGCGCGGAGGGAGAGCCAATCGCCCGAAGCGCGACACCGAAGGATGGCTAGCCCGGCGGTTGGTCGGCTGCCAACCGGCCGGCGGGCGAAACGCAACGGCAGCCTAAGCTTGTAGACGCTCTGATCGGAGCGATCGCGGACGCGGGTTCGATTCCCGCCGCCTCCACTTTTTCCCGCTATCGGCGCTTTTTCGATCGGAACGATTCGATCGGAAGGGCGTCGATCGGAATCATTGTCCGCAGCTACTCGCCCCAGACCTTGCGGAGCTTCGCCTCGAGGTCGGCGGGTGAGCCCTGGACGTAGATGTTCGCCGTCGTGCTGACGTCGGCGTGGCCGAGCAGCTGCTGCGTGGCGTAGATGTCGCCCGTCGCGAGGTAGAACTCGGTGCCCGACGTGTAGCGGGCGCCGTGCATCTTCTTGCCGTGCGTCGTGCCCTCGTCGACGACGCCGGCGCGGGTGAGGCAGCGGTACCACCACCGATGAAGCGCCGGTCCCGAGAGCGGCTTGCGGCGGTTCTCCCAGATCACCGTCCCCTTTGGGCCACGCTTCTGTGGGTAGAGCAGGTGCTCCGTCGGGTCGCGGCGGAGCGAGAGTTCGGCGATGTCCTGGCGGAGCTCCTCGGTCGGGATCGGCGTGTGGCGGATCTTGCCGCCCTTGCCGTGCACGCGGAGGCGCCGGCGGCCGAGGTCGAAGTCGCGGTAGCGGATCGCCGCGAGCTCGCCTTTGCGCAGGCCCATGAGGAAGAGCAGCTTGAGCGCGACGCGGTCGCGGAGCTCGGGCTGCGCGGCGACGATCCGGACGACGTCGTCGGCGGAGAAGAGCTCGCGCTCGACGTCGCGGAGCCGCGGCGAGCGGATCGGGACGACGGGATTGCCCTGGAGCTTGAACTCGGCCTGCGCCCACTTGAAGAACGACATCAGGACGGCGCGCACCTTCTTGCGCGTCCGCGGCGCCGCGTCGCCCCAGCGCTCGTCGATGAACTCGCGGAGCCGCGTCGTGCCGTCCGGCGGCTCGAAGTCGGCGAGCTCGAGGTCGGCGTGGTCGATCGCAACCTTGGCGAGGATCGCCTCGTAGTCACGCAGCGTTTCGGCCGTCGCGCCGTACTCGTTCCGAAACCAGCGGATGAAGTGGGCGACCTCGAGACCGACCGGCGTCGACCGGTAGGACTTGTCCTTCACGGCCTCTCGCATGATCCGGGCGGCGGCGCCGAGCGTCAAGGACATCGTCGTTCGCGCTGAGGGACGCTCGCGACGTACACGGGCGCGCGGCGGTGCCTCGACCGGCTCGATCGCCGGCAGCTCGAGGCGGAGCTGGGCGACGCCTGGTTGAGGCACGGACGAGATAGTAACAAAAGTGATCCTAAAGAGGAAATCGATCCGAGAGGTAGAATCGGTTCCGTTGTGACCAGCGGACTGCTGATCAGGGAGGCACGGCTCCTGGCGGGCCTCTCGCAGGGCGAACTCGGCGCGCGAGTCGGCAAGGACCGGGCTCAGATCGCGCGGTGGGAACGCGGGGCCGTCGAGCCGAGCTTCGAGACGTTGCGCGAACTCGTGCGTGCGTGCGGTTTCGAGCTCAACGTCTCCATCGGCGCGGCTCGAGTGGACGAGGCGGGGGCGAGGGTTCTGCGTCGGAAGCTCCGCCTCTCGCCGCAGGAGCGGTTCCGGGAGCTTCTAAGGGCGTCCAGGAAGTGAACCCGGCCGACTCGAAATCGCCGTTCGACCCGCGGGCGCTCCTTGCCGCGCTCGATCGGCATCACGTCGCGTTCATCGTCATCGGCGGCCTCGCGCGCGTGATCGAGGGAGCGGACGAGATCACCCGGGGGGTCGACATCACGCCGTCGACGAAGCCAGAGAACCTGCGGCGTCTCGCTGACGCCCTCGGCGATCTGGGCGTGAGCCAGAGTGAGGTCGACGCCGAGGAGCCAACGACGATCATGACGCCGCACGGGGAGCTGCGCATCGTCCCGGTCCCGGCCGGCACGCGCGGCTACGAGGACCTGCGCCGTGCGGCAATTCGTGAGCCCATCGGCTATGGACTCCGACCCGCTGTCGCGTCGAAGGGCGATCTCGCACGCATGCTCTCCGCACTCGGCCGCGACGAGGACATCGAGAAGCTTTGGCAGCTCCGGCGCCTGATCGAGCTCGAGCACGAGCTCGACATCGGCATCGAGCTCTAGCCTCGCTCCGTCGCCTTGTGCGACAACCATGGCAGGCGGGACACAGATGCACTTCTGCGAGAAGTGCTTCGGAACGCGTCCGCGCGTGCTTGGATGATCCGCGGCCGGAACGATTCGAGGCAGTGCCCCGCAATCGTTCCGATCGCCCCCGAAGTGCGGTGCGAGGAGCCGAGCATCCAGGGATGCATCTGCGTCTCGCTGGCTACCGCGGTGAGCAGCTCAACGCCGCCGTGGATTTGCCGATGACGAAGAGTGGACAGAGTCCACAATCTCGGCGGCATCGGCGACAAGACCGCGGCGCTCGCGGAACTCCCCGACGCGCCGGTGCTCACCTCGACACGCTCGCCATCTTCGGCGGGGTCGAGGTTGAGCACCGCAAGAGGTGACACGGGCGCGGTCCGCCGTGCGTCCGTGGTGGATCTGTGGGCGCGGATCGGAGTTCGCCACGATTCCGCCCGACCGAGCGCGGGGTACTGTGGAGGCGAAAGGAGGTGTCCGTCCTGAACCGGACCGGTGCCGTCGAGGATCGCGCCTCGCCGGCTTCCTCGAGGGGTTTCGGCGCGCCGGCGGGGGAGCCGCTCGTCGTCTCCGTCGTCGGGATCGACGGCTGCGGCAAAACCACCGCGTTCGAAGGACTGCTCGCAGCCCTCGCAGCCGACCTGGTGGTGACCGGGATCGGCGACCGCGTGCTCGGCGGAGGCCCCGGACGGCCGCTGCGCGAGCGCATCGACGTCCCGCGCACGCGGCTGACGCGCCGCGTCGGACGGCTGGCGAAGGGGCTGCGAACGCCGGCGCTCTACAAGAACGTCAAGTTCCTCGACCTGACCGAGCGTACGCGCTTGGTCGACCACGTGATCCGGCACGACGCGCCGCGCATCGTCGTCTGCGACGGCGATCCACTCGTGAACACGGCCGCGTGGGCGGCCACCCGCTTCGCGCGTGAGCGCCTCGCCGGCGGCGACGACGCCCTCGCCGAGGGGCTCGCCCTGCTGACGCGCGAGCGGACGATCGGTCTCCGCGCCTTGCCGGGCGAGCTGCGGCGGTCGTGGCAACTCGCGCTGCTCAACCGGCTCGGGCTCGGACGCTTCGCGTACCCCGACCTGGTCGTCTTCCTGCGGATCGACCCCGCGGTCGCGCTGTCGCGCATCCGCGCCCGTGGCGCGCCGCTCCAGGCGCACGAGACCGAAGCGTTCCTCGGCGAGCTCGACGGTGCGTACGAGCGGGTCTGCGCGCTGCTCGAGGAGCGGCGCGGGCTGCCGGTCGTGCGGCTCCGGGTCGACGAGCTCTCGAGCGAGGAGACCGTCGCTCGCGCGGCCGTGGCCGTGCACGACGCGCTCGAGCGGCGGGCCGTGGCCGCGGCCGAGAGCGAGGCGGCCGATCCCCGCGCCATCGACGTGATCGCCACGACGATCTCCGGGTCGCTCGAGGACCAGGCGAAGGTCGGGCGGATCGGACCCGAGTTCCGCCTTCGGACGCGCCGGCCGGTTCGCGTTCACGTTGCTCACACCCACGCCGAGGCCCGGGACCTCGCCCGGGCCGCGGTCGAGCGAGGAGGTCGCCTGCTCGTCTCGGCCGGCGGCGCCGGCACGTTCAACGCGGTCGTCGGGGGAGTCCACCTCGACGGGCCCGTGCCCGGCGACTTGCGGCTCGCGTTCCTGCGCAAGGGATCGGCCGACCTGATCGGAAAGGTGCTCGGGATCCCCGACACGCTGCCTGAGGCGGCGCAGGCGATCGTCGGCGGGATCGAGAGCGGCGAGACGGTCGACGCGGACGTCCTGGCGGTCGACGCGACGGCGCCGGACGGGACGCTGGTCCGGCGGCGCCTCGTCGGCTTCGGCGGCTTCGGCGTGTTCGGCGACATCCCGCGCTTCACGGAGTCGCGCTTCGTGAAGACGTACAAGGGCGTGCTCGGGCAGCTCTTTGGCGACCTCGGGCCGTTCATGACGGGCTTCGCCCTGGCGACGGTCTACTGGAACATCGAGCGCCTTCGCGGGCGCCGGCCGCCACTATCGCTCGTGCTCAACAGCGAGGAGCTCGCGCCGGAGACGTGGGTGTCGGTGATCGTGATGAACGGCGACCTCGGGCGCGACTTCAAGCTGGGCCGCGACCTCGAACTCGCGTCCGGCTCCTTCCGCGTGATCGCGCTCCGGTACCTCGGTCTGCGAGCCACCGTCCGCCAGGCGATCGCCTGCAAGACAGCCGCAGTGCTCGACGAGCCCGAGCGGTACGGAGCTCTCGTGCGCGAGGTCCGGACGCTCACCGTGCGACCGTCGCGGCCCGAGACGGTGCAGATGGTGAACATCGACGGCCTGAAGCAGCCGGCCCGCGACGAGGTGTCCGTGTCCGTGGGCGGCCGCGTCGCACTCGTTCCAGGCCGGCCGCGCGCGGCCTGAGCCGGGCGCCGGAGCAGCCATGGAGACGCTCGTCGATCTGCTGGACGCCGCGGCCGCCGAGCATGGCGACCGAACGGCCGTGTCGATCCGCGCAGGGCTGCGAGAGGACACCTGGAGCTACCGCCGCCTCCATGCCGTCGCCACGGCGGTCGCCGCGCACCTGAGCGAGGATCTCGCCGCGCCGCCCGGGAGTCGCGTCGTTGTGTGGGGGCCGAGTTGCCCGCAGCTCGTGGCCGCGTACTTCGGCGTCTTCCGGGCGCAGCTCGTGCTCGTCCCCATCGACCCGAATGCGACCCCGGAGTTCGTCGACGGGGTGTTCGAGTCGACCGGAGCGGTCGTTCTCCTCACGGACGACCTTCGGGCGACGCAGCGCCGCGAGCGCTACTCCGGCCCCTCCCGACCTGCCGTGATCACGCTTGCCGAGCTGCCGTGTGACGGAGCCCGCGCGTGCGCCCGCGGGCGCCCCGCCGCGGCCGACTTAGCCGAGATCGTCTTCACCTCCGGGACGTCCGGCAGCCCGAAGGGCGTCATGCTCACACACGCGAACGTGGTCGCGAACGTTCGCGCGGCTCGCGCGGCGCTGCAGCCGCGGGCGGACTTCCACCTGCTCTCGCTCCTGCCGCCCTCGCACATGTTCGAGCAGACCGCTGGCCTCTACCTGCCGCTCCACGTCGGCGCGAGCGTGCACTTTGTGACGAGCCGACAGCCGCCCGTGATCCTCAACGCGCTCCGCCGGCACCGCGTGACCGCGATGACAGTCGTTCCGCAGCTGCTCTCGCTCCTGCTCGACGGGATCGAGGCGGAGGTCCGCCGCCGGGGCGCGAACGGCCGGTGGCGGCTCGCTAACCGCGTCGCCGGTCACCTTCCCTTCCCGCTTCGCCGTCTCCTCTTCCGCTCCGTCCATCGCGGGCTCGGCGGCGCACTCGAGCTCCTCGTCAGCGGGGGCGCCCCGCTCCCGGAGGACGTTGCAGCGGCCTGGGAGCGGCTCGGGGTGACCGTGCTCGAGGGCTACGGCGCGACGGAGTGCGCGCCAAGCATCGCCACGAACACGCGGGCGGCGCACCGGCCCGGCACCGTGGGGCGAGCAGTTCCCGGCGTCGAGGTGCGCGTCTCGGACGACAGAGAGCTGCTCGTGCGCGGGCCGAACGTCAGCCCGGGCTACTGGCACGACGAGGAGGCGACGCGCGCCGCCTTCACGGACGACGGCTGGTTCCGGACGGGCGACCTCGGCGCCGTCGACGCCGACGGCTTCATCCACCTCGGAGGCCGGCTGAACGACGTGATCGTCCTGGCAAGCGGGCTCAACGTCCACCCGGAGGACGTCGAGGCGGAGCTCCTCCGCGAGGGCGCGGTCGCCGACTGCGCGGTCGTCGGGACGCCTGGCCCGCGCGGCGCGCCACGGGTGCACGCGGTCGTCGTGCCCGCGGACGGCGGCGAGGGCGCCCGGAAAAGGGCGGCCGCGGCGGTGCGCACGGCGAACCGGCGCCTCGCGCCGCACCAGCGCGTCGCCGAGCTCACGCTCTGGGAGGACGGTGAGCTCCCTCGCACGGCCCTGCGCAAGCCCAGGCGGCATGCGGTGCTCGCCGCGCTCGCCGGGGAACCTCGGGCCGAGCCTGCGGTGGCACCTCCCCGGGCCCCTGCCGAGGATCGCCGGGCCCGCGTGCTCGCCGTCGTCGGGGCCCTCGCCGACCCGCCCCGCGCCGTCGACCCCGGCTGCGACCTCGCCCTCGACCTCGGCCTCGACTCGCTCGCACGCGTGGAGCTCGCCGTTCAACTCGAGACCGAGCTCGGCATCTCGCTCGAGGACGGCGACCTCGCGTGCGCCGGCTCGGTCGGAGACCTGCTCGCGCTCGTCGAGCGGGACGAGGCCGCCGCGTCCGCGCCGGTCGCGTTCCCGGACTGGGCGCTCGGCGGGCCCGCACGTCTCGCCCGGGCGGCTCTCCAGGCCGTCGTGCTCCTGCCGGCGCACGCGCTCGTCTGCACGCCGTTCCGCGTCGAGGGTCGCGACCGGCTGCCGCCGGCGGCCTCGCCCGTCCTGCTCGTCGCGAACCACGCGAGCCATCTCGACACGCCCTCGATCCTGCGCGCGCTGCCGCCCGCGCGGCGCGCCCGCGTGGCGGTCGCGGCGGCCGCCGACTACTTCTTCCGCACTCGCGCACTCCGCGCGGCGACACCGCTGGTGCTGAACGGCTTCCCCTTCTCGCGCGAGGGCGCCGTGCGGTCGAGCCTCGAGCACTGCGGCGAGCTCGTCGACCGCGGCTGGTCCGTCCTCGTGTACCCGGAGGGCACCCGCTCGCTCTCCGGCGAGCTCCAGCCCTTCCGCACCGGCAGCGGGCTGCTCGCGACCGGCCTGCGGGTGCCGGTCGTCCCGGTCGCGGTCGAGGGCACCTTCGCCCTCCTGCCGAAGGGGCGCAGCCGGCCCCGCCGCGGCCCGGTCACGGTCCGCTTCGGCCGGCCCGTGCAGCTCGACCTGTTCGAGGACCGCGCTCGCGCCGCCCGCCGCCTCGAGAGCGAGGTGGCGGCGCTCCTCCGCGGCCCGCACGGGACGTAGCATCGCCCCGTGGGCCGCTTCTCCGGACCTGGTACCGCCGCTCCGGGCGGGACCTGCCGTGGCGGCGCATGGACCAGAGGGCGCCGTTCGACCCGAAAGGACGAGGGAGAGGCGGCGGGAACGTTGCGCGGGTTCGATTCCCGCCGCCTCCACCTCAGGGGTTCCAGCTCATCCTGGAGTTCATGCTCAAGCGTCGTCAGATCAGGCGAAGCTTGTGCGTGTCGAGTGGCCGCTGCTCGG
>Ga0335085_10017629_pt1 | contig 10283 bp, 7 predicted proteins | sample Lox_Sample_45_FD_206712 | JGI IMG/M metagenome (GOLD analysis project Ga0335085, IMG submission 206712) | Soil microbial communities from Loxahatchee National Wildlife Refuge, Florida, United States - Lox_Sample_4.5 | ecosystem: Environmental > Terrestrial > Soil > Wetlands | place: USA: Florida...
GCACGCCCATCGGTGCCGCCGAGATCGACGGCGACATCACGACGCGGGACCTGACCACCTTCCTCTTCAACAACGTGTACCTCTATGATGGCGACCCGCGCTTCTGCTGCACGCTGGGGTTCCACAGCTACGACTTCGAGCCGGGCGACCCCTCAAACGGCAACCGAGAGCGGCGCTACGTGATGAACTTCGCCAGCTGGATCGATCCGGGCCTCTTCTCGTTCGGCTCCGAGGACGTCACCGCCCACAGCCACGAGGTGGCGGAGGCCATCAACGATCCCTTTGTTACCAACCGCACGCCCTGGTGGCTCTCCGTCGATCCAGTCGTTTTCGGCGGCCAATGCCAGGACTGGCTCGAGACCGGCGACGTGATCGAGGTGCTCACCTCCAACCCGGTCTACGCTGTGGCCATGAACCACCGCACCTACCATCCGCAGAACGAGGCGATGTTCCCCTGGTTCGCCTTCCAGTCGCCCTCGCGGGCGCGGAACCACTCGTACAGCTTCCCGGACGAGACGGTGCTGACCACCCTTTCGCCGCCACCATTCCTCGCGCCGCCCGGACCGCTCCTCCCGGGCTGCGTTTCGCAGTGAACCGCGTGTCCTTGTGCCAGTTCAGGAGTTGGAACCGCGAATGCCGCATGGCCCTCTCCAAGCAGGTGCCTGACCACCACGCAGAGGTACATGCACCTGAGCCCCGCGGCGAAGGAGAGCGCGATCCGGCTGCTCGAGCTCGGCGTCCGGGGAGAGAAGCGGGGAGAGACAGGGGAGAGCGTTGGTGCGTCAGAAGAAAACAGGAGCTAAATCAGCAAGGTAGTGGCGGTAGCGCATGGGAATCGAACCCACCGAGGACGCCTCTCAGCGCCCGCCACCGGTTTTGAAGACCGGGCCAGTCACCAGATCCGGAAGCGCTACCGCGGCGGAACTTAACAGCTTTCGATCCGGGGTCCAGAAAGAAGAGGGCCGCGGGAAAACCCGGCGTAACCGCGGGGACGCCGTGCCGTCCGAGGATGAGCGCGCGCCGCGTCGCAGGACATTCAGGTTCGCTACGGGCGTTTGGTTCCCGTACGGTGGCACCATGGAGGCGTTCGTTCGCCCGTTGCTGTTGCCTTTCCTTGCGCTGTCGGCTGTCGGGCTCGGTCTGAGCGTCGTCTCGCTCCTGGCGACTTTCTTCGACTCGCAGGGACCGTTGGGAGACGCCGCTTGGCTACTTCACATCGGCATATTCGTCGTCTGGCTTCCGACCGTGTTGGTCGGGAATCGACTCACGAGCGGTGCTAGCCGGAGAGACTGGTGGAAGGCGGCGATTCGCGGCCGCCGATCGTGGTCCGCGGCTTCTCCGGCCACTGGATGATCTTCTACGCCGTGGCGTTCGCGGTCCTCTATTCCGCGCTCCGCCTTCCGTCGTGGCAGTCGTTCAGGCTTTGTCCCTCCGGGCATCGCTGCGGTCTGGACGCCAGATTCTGCGATCAGTGCGGCGCCCTGTTGCCAGAGGGGACGGCAGCCCCGTGAAACAAGCGGGCCGCTCGATCGAAGACGGTTGCAGGAGGCTTCATGAGCCGCTGCCCGCTTGCCCTGGTCGTGCTCGCCGCCATGGCTGCGTCCGCGGCGCCGGAGTCGAAGACCCCGCCTGACGATCCCGTCTACGTCCTCCTCCGGACCGACCGCAAGGCGTTCGCTGAGGAAGTCTCGAAGGACGCCACCTCGGAGTCGGGTCGCGCCAAGGCCGTCATCCTCTGGCTCACCCAGCACATGGACTGGCAGCCGACCGACTACAAGCAGCGGACCGTGCAGGAGGTGATCGAGCGACGGGGAGGGAATTGTAACGATCTCGCCCGGGTGGCCCTGGAGGCGATGAAGGAGCTGCACTTGCGGCTGCGCCGCGTCCACGACGTTCACGTCCGCACGCCTTCGCCAGGGCGAGGCGAGCGCGCGCACGCGCTGGTGAAGGAGAAAGGGAACGGGTACTCGATCTTCGGAAGGCACCACAACGACCACGTGTGGCTGGAGGTCTACGATTCGGCCGCCCGCGAGTGGTATCCGGTCGATCCCTGGAGCGGGCTCGCCGGGCTCGACGAGTGGATGAAGGCGCGGGTGTGGTTTGGCAAGCGGACCAGCCTGGCCCCTGACGCCGCCGAGATGATCGTTCCCATCGGCATCTTCGCCGCCGACGACGGCGATCGCTTCTCGATCGATCGCACGAATCACTACCTGGTCGACGAGTTCGATCGCCTGTACGGTGGGCGGCTCCATGGCCTGCCTGCCTGGAGCCGGTGGGTCGCTCTTCTCGACCAGCTCGACGACAAGGTGAAGGGAGCGTTCGCAGGGACCACCAACCTGCACGACTCCGAATCGCAGATCGACTCGCTGGCCGCGACCTACCACGAGCTCCGCTCGGAAGCCCGAAGGCTGCCTGGCGGAGAGCGATAGCGCCTGCGGGAGCGGAACCCGCAGGCGCTCACCGGACCGGAGCTAGAACCGGGCCGACGCCTGCGCCGTGTTGCCTGCGCCGTCCATCGCCGTGACGGTGGCCATGCCCGAGGCGATGTTGCAGGTCGGGGTCAAGCCGGATTGCGCCGAGCCGTCCGGGCAGATCCAGCGGGCGGCGATCAGCTTGCCCTGGCCCCCTGTCACCGACGCCTTCATCTGCATCTTCCCGCCGGACACCGGCGTCCCGACGATCGACAGCTGGAGGGGCGCGTCGACGGTGAGCGTCTGCGTCCAGGAGCGGTTCTGGCCGGTGGCGGCGTCCGTGACCGTCGCGGTCACCTTGTAGACTCCGGGGCCGGCGAAGCCGTGATCCAGGCGCGCGTGGTTGGCCGAGAGGCTGGCGCTCATGTCGCCGAAGTCCCAGTAGATCGAGCTGAGGATGTGATCGGGGGAGCCGTAGTTGCTCTGCGGCTGCGCCACCGAGCCGTAGAAGTTGATGGAGGGCTGCGCCGTCTCCAGCTGCGAGGGATAGAACTGGATGCCGGGCAGGCTGGCCACGCTCGGGTCGCTGACCGCCGTCACGGCAGTCGGGGAGGCCGCCACCTTGAAGCCCAGCGCGGCCGCGTTGGCGTAGCCGGCGTCGGCGGTCTTCTGCGCCAGATCGGGTCCGACGTTGTACTTGGCGAAGTCGCCGGAGCCGAGCTGCAGGGTCGAGTAGTCGCTGGGGTTCCAGTTGTATCCCAGGAAGTCACCCGCCAGCCCCACCGGGTTGACCGACTGCGCGTCCTGCACGGAGGCGCGGATGGCGTCGTTGACCTCGGCGAACGACTCGCCGGGGTTGCTGACGTAGAGCAGGTTCCCGATGCGGATCGCCGTCACGTACGTGCCCAGCGTGGTGGGACCGCTGCTCCCGGCGGTGCAGGCGCCGGTGCACCAGGGCGCCGCCAGGGCGCGGGGGATGGAGCAGTTGCCGCCCAGGGCGGAGTTGCAGCTGGGGCCGCCGAAGGGGCCGTTCGAAGCGTTGTACTGCATCAGGGAAAGCAGGCCCTGGTTGTACGCCGTCGAGCCCACCGTCAGCTGCACCAGCGTCTCCGCGCCGCCCAGCTGATCGCTGGTGAGCGGGGCCGCCTTTGTCAAGGCGAGGCGGATGGCGCTGGTCACGTAGTCTCCCTGGTGGACCACCTCGGCATACGTCGAATCAGACCCGGGAGATTCCTGGCGCCCCAGGGTGCCGGAGCCGACCACGCTCACCCCGGACATGCTGGCGTCGAGAGCCATGCGCACGTAGCCCGGCACGTCGGCGCCGAAGCCCTGCACCGTACTGCCGTCGAAGGGGCGGAACTCGTCCGGGTGGTTGGGAATGTCCACGTACATCGCGTTGGTCGCGCCCGTGTCGGGATCGCGCGCCCAGAGGATCGGCATCCGGGCGTCGACGGTGAAGCCGTCCACGTGGTCGGTGCCCTGGCCGTTCTGCCAGATGATGGAGCCGATGTCGCCGTTGGCGAACCAGAGCTCCGAGGTGTGGAGGTTCGAGGCGGCCAGGTCCACGGCCTTCACCACGGCGTCGTGCACCTGCTTGACGTAAGCCCGGTTGTCGCTGCCCATCAGGCCCCAGATGCCCACCAGGGTGGGGGTGGCGTGCGAGTGGGTGGTCGACACCATCACCGCCGTGCGGTCGACGGAGAAGCCGTGCTGCACCAGCGCCGCGGCGGCATCGACCCGCGCGCCGAACTGGCCATAGCCGGCCTGCTGCTCCTGGTAATCGCTGAACCATCCGGTGCTGTCGACCACGGCGAAGGCGACCGCCTGGGTCCCCTTGGCCACCACGAAGGCGCGGACCTGGAGCGGGTCATTGCTCACCTGGATCGCAGGCTTGCTCTTGTCGGAATACCCCCCCACGTAGAGCGGCACGTTCGCATCGATGCCCACCACCGCCGCTCCCACCTGGAAGAGCGCGTTCGGGTTCGTCGGAGTCGGAGTCGGAGCTGGCGTCTCCGGGGCCGGTGCTTCCGGACTCTCAGGAGTGGCCGGGCCCCCGCATCCGGCGAAGCAGGCAGCAGCGAGGCCCGCTGCGAGCAGAAGAGCAGATCGATTCGAACGCATCATTTCCTTCTCCGTGTCGGTTTGAATGGGGACTGGACGCACCCGACCATCCGCCGGCCACGAAAAGAGCGAGACGCCCGGGAGGTGCGGCAAAACGGCGCACGGCAGAAACCAAGCCCAAAGCCGGATGCGCGGCTCCCTCTTACACAATCCGCAATCTGCCAACTCCCTCTCCGGATCGACTGCGCATTTCCCGCAGCGCGCCGTTTGTCTCGACTCGCCGTTCCTTGAAAACTCTCACAGCCCGGCGCTACGCGCCCCCGCCGCAGTCGCACGTTCACTACTCGGCCAACGAGTACTGGGTGAAGGCCGCCTCGCTGCTGCACACGTCATCTCCAGCCACATGCACGGCAGCGCCGCCTTCCCCGCCCCGGGCTCGGCCACCACCGTGCCGGGGAAGGGCAACTGCCAGCAGCCGCAGAACCCGCTCAACTCGGCGCCCATCCAGCGCGCTCTCTGGATCGCCATGGACGAGTGGGTCACCGAGGGCAAGGAGCCGCCGCGCACCGAGGTGCCCAGGCTCTGGAACGGAACGCTGGCCCGGCCGCTTCCCCAATCGGGGATGGGCTTCCCGAACATTCCGGGCGTGACCTACACCGGCCTGAAGACCACCCGCTACCGGTTCAACCTCGGGCCCCTTTTCTATTCCGAGGGCATCGCCACCATCAACCCGCCGCTGATCACGCCGCCCTACGAGGACAACCCCGCCAACGGGCCCATCTATCCCAGCTTCATCCCCAGGACCGACAGCGACGGCAACGACATCGCCGGCGTCCGCATGGCTGACATCTCCGTGCCCATGGCGACGTACACCGGCTGGGCGCTGCGCCCGGCGCCGTGGACGAACGACGGATGCGAAAGCTCGGGGCAATTCATCCCCTTCGCCAGGACGAAGGCCGCCCGCCAGGCCTCGGGCGATCCCCGTCTTTCCGCCGAGGAGCGCTACTCCTCGCTCAACGAGTACGGGGCGAAGATCGGCGAAGCCCTGCAGCGCCTGGTCGACCGGCGCCTGCTCCTCTGCGAGGACTTCGGCCCCGAGTTCGACCGGCTGATCCAGCAGATGGGCAAGACCACCGGCGGCCTGACCAATGCCGACGGCTCCACTCCCGTGGCGCCGACCTGCGTTCCGGCCGAACAGCAGCACCACCACCATCACCATTGGGGCTGGGACGACGACTGAGCGCTCCTGAGTGCGCCTGGAGGCGCGACGTGCTACGCCACGCCTCCATGCGCATCGTTTCCCCCGCCGAGGCCGTGGCCGGGATCCGCTCCGGGCAGTCGCTCTTCCTCCACGGCGGCGCCGCCACGCCCTCCGTCCTCCTCGAGGCCCTCACCGCCCGCGCCGCGGACCTGCGCGAGGTCCGCATCCACCACCTGCACGCGGAGGGGCCCGGCCCGCACCTCGCCGTCCACGTGGCGGACAGCTTCCGGCACGTGGCGCTGTTCATCGGGAGCAATTCCCGCGCCGCCATCCGCGAGGGGCGGGCCGAATACGTCCCGGTGTTCCTCTCCGACATCCCCCAGCTCTTCGCCCGCCGCGACATCCCCCTCGACGCCGCCCTGATCAACGTCAGCCCGCCCGACGCCCACGGCTTCTGCTCGCTCGGCGTCTCGGTGGACATCGCCCAGCCCGCGGTGCGCGCGGCGAAGACGGTGATCGCCCAGCTCAACCGGGCCATGCCCCGCACGCACGGTGACGCCTTCGTCCACGTCTCCAACATCGACCTGGCGGTGGAGGCCGACGTTCCCCCGTACAGGCTGCACTTCGACCCGCCGGACGACGTGGAGCGGCGCATCGGCGAGTACATCGCCGACCTGGTGCGAGACGGCTCCACCCTGCAGCTGGGCATCGGCGCCATCCCTTCGGCCGTGGCCCTGGCCCTGCGCGACAAGCGCGACCTGGGGGTGCACACCGAGATGTTCACCGACGCGGTGGTCGACCTGGTGGAGCGGGGCGTGGTCACCGGCGCCCGCAAGGAGATCAACCGCGGCAAGGTGGTGGCCGCCTTCCTCATGGGCAGCGAGCGCCTCTACAAGTTCGTGGACGACAACCCCATGGTGGAGATGCGCCCCACCGACTACACCAACGACAGCGCGGTGATCCGCCGCTTCCGCAAGATGGTGGCCGTCAACTCCGCCATCGAGATCGATCTCTCCGGCCAGGTGTGCGCCGACTCCATCGGCGCCCAGCTCTACAGCGGCGTGGGCGGGCAGATGGACTTCATCCGTGGCGCGGCCCTGGCCGAGGAGGGGCTGGCCATCATCGCGCTCCCCTCCAGCGCCCAGGGCGGCAAGCGCTCTCGCATCGTGGCCACCCTGCAGCCGGGGGCCGGAGTGGTGACCACGCGGGCCCACGTGCAGACCGTGATCACGGAGTGGGGCGTGGCCCGGCTGCACGGCCGCAGCATCCCGCAGCGGGCGCGCGCCCTGATCGACATCGCCCATCCGGACTTCCGCGAGGACCTGCTGCGGGACGCCCACGCCCTCCACTGGCTCTGAAGGGCTATTCGCTCCGCCGGCGCCAGAGCCCCCAGGCCCAGGCCGCCACCACCACCGCCAGGCAGATCGAGCCGAGCAGCACGTAGCGGCCCACGATCTGGTCCGTCGACCAGCGGTACGTCTCCTGCAGCACGCTGGGGTCGCTCAAGCCCACGCCCTCGTTCATCCCGAAGGGGATCCGGTCGGTGTCGCTGCGCGCGCCCCACCAAAGCGCGAAGGCGTCGGCGAAAGCCGCCGCGCCGATGGCCAGAAAGCCCCAGCGCAGCCACCCCTGCTTCAGGGCGCTCTCTTCGGGCGCGTAGACCGTGAGCATGAGGAAGGCGCCGATCACCAGGCAGCCGCCGTCGCCCATGAAGACGATCACCTGGCGCGCCCCGTCCACGGAGAGCAGAAGGGTGCAAAAGAGTTGCAGGCCGAGCAGGACCAGGAGCGCAGTGCTCAGCCGCCGCCGCTCCGCGCGCCAGGTGAGGAAGGCGCCCGCGGCCAGGGCGGCGAAGACGAGGAAGCCGAAGAGCCCGGAGCGCGAGGTCGCCATGGGCGTCAGCCAGGGGCCGGGAAAGGCGGGAAATCCGCACAGCCAGGCGGCGGTGGCGTGGCCCACCTCGTGCACCCACATGCTGAGGAAGACGCGGACCAGGAAGTGGCCGGGCCCGGTGGCGACGAGGAGGAAGAAGACCGCCAGCGCCGAGGGGATGGCCCAGGTGCGCAGCCGCCCCTCCAGCCGCGCCTCGGAGACCTCCCACTCGCTCTCCACGCTCAGCGCTCTCGCGCCCGCGGGGGGGGTTCCGCGGCGCCGGTGGCCGGACCTTCCAGCATCGCCGCCCGCTCCTCCAGCGGATTCCGCTCGGGCAAGGCCGGCGCTCCCAGCGCCCGCTCCATGGATGCCAGCCGCCCCTCGATGGCCGCCAGCCGCGCTTCCAGGCGCAGGGGAACCGCCTTCTCCTCCAGGTCCATCTCCCGCATGCGCAGCTTGTAGCTGGTGCGCAGCCAGATGATGCCCAGGGGAATGGTGGCCAGCGCCAACAGCCCGAGCGCGGGCTCGAGCGCCTTCACCAGCAGGCTGAACGACACCGGATCCATGCACCCTTCCTATCCGGCGCCGCCGCCTGCAGGCAAGAAACCCACGTCCTGCTCACCAGACCGTACACCGGTTTTGCGGGGCCATGGGCGCCCCGGCCTGGCAGGAGAACGCCTTGGCGAACTCCGGGTTGTCGGAGAGCGGCCCGTTCACCCGCCACTGCGCGGTGGAATGGGGATTGTTCTGGGCCTGCAGCCGGGCCGCCTCCGGCCGGTAGTTCGTGCACCAGGTCTGGGCGAAGGCGACGAAGAAATCCTGCTCCGTCTTCGCCTCCAGAGTTCCTCCCCGCTTCTCCCGCAGGGCGGCCAGCGCCAGCTTCACCCCGCCGATGTCCGCGATGTTCTCCCCCAGGGTGAGGTGCCCGTTCAGCTTCACGTCCTCCACCGCAGTGTAGCCGTCGTACTGCTTCGCCACGCACTCCGCCCGCTCCTTGAAGGCGTCGTTGACCGGCTTGGACCACCACTCGTGCAGGTTCCCGTCCCCGTCGAACTGCCGTCCTTCGTCATCGAAGCCGTGGGTGAGCTCGTGGCCCATCACCATGCCCATCCCGCCGTAGTTGGCCGGCTGCGGCGCGTCGGTCTTGAAGAAGGGCGGCTGCATGATCCCCGCCGGGAACACCATCTCGTTCATGGAGGGGTCGTAGTAGGCGTTCACCGTGGGCGGGGTCATCCCCCACTCGTTGCGGTCCACCGGCTTGCCGATCTTGTCCAGGTCGCGCCTGGTCTCGAACCGCGCCGCCTCGGCCACGTTGGCCAGCAGCGAGTCCTTGCCGATCTCCATGGTGGAGTAATCGCGCCACTTCGCCGGGTAGCCCACCTTGTTGTTGATCTTCCGCAGCTTCTCCCTGGAGGCGGCGCGCGCGGCGTCGTCCATCCATTCCACCTGGGCCAGGTTGCGCTCGAAGGCCCCCTCGATGCCCTCGATCAAGTCCTTGGCCATGCTCTTGCCCTCGTCGCCCAGAGTGGTGGTGACGAAGGTGCGCCCCAGCGCCTCGCCCAGGGCCCGGTCGGTCATCTGCACGCAGCGCTTCCAGCGGGGGAGGATGGCCTTGGCCCCGGTGAGCGCCTTGGTGAGGCGGAAGCGCTCCTCCACGAACCCCTTGCCCAGGGTGTTCGCCGAGGATTCGAGCAGCTTCCAGCGCAGGTAGGTGCGGACGTCGCCCATCTTCTTCTTGTCGGCGACCAGCTTGTCCATCCCGGCGAAGAAGTCGGGGACCAGCACGTTGATCGCCTGCACAGAGGGCGCCCCCAGCTCCTCGAAGTACGTGTCCCAGAGGAAGTGCGGCGCCGCCTTCTTCAGGCCGGCGCGATCGAGGCGGTGGTAGATCTTGTTCGGGTCCCGCCGCTCCACCTTGTCCATGGAGGCCTTGGCCAGCGCGGTCTCGATGGACATCACGGCCTGCGCCTGCTTCTTCGCCGTCCCTTCCTGCTCGCCGGCCAGCTCCAGCATCTTCGCCACGTGGTCCTGGTAGAGCGCGCGCAGCTCGGTCATGCGGGCGTCGTCCTTCAGGTAGTAGTCGCGGTCGGGCAGTCCCAGCCCGTCCTGGTCGGCGCCGCCGATCACCTGCGTCGCGTCCTTGAAGTCCTGCTGGGAGCCGAAGCCGAAGAAGGCCCGGGCCCCGCGCGCCTGGAGGAAGGCCACTTGCCGGGCCAGGCCGCGCGCGTCCTTGATCCCGTCGATCTTCCGCAGCCCGTCCTGCAGGGCCTGCAGCGAGGCGGTCTCCGCCTTGTGCTCGTCCATGCAGGTCCCGTAGAAGTCGCCCACCTTCTTCGCGAACGGGTCGGCCGGATCGGCCTCGCCGCGCGCGTCCTTCTCCAGGATGTCGTGCAAGAGCGCCTCGTTGCGCTGGAAGATCTCGCTGAAGCCGCGCCCCCAGATGGCCCGGTCCTCGGGGATGGGCGTCTTCTTCAGCCAGCTCCCGCAGGCGTACTGGTAGAAATCGGCGCAGGGATCCGCCGTCTTGTCCATCGCGCTCTCGTCGATGGCCGGCGGCTCCGGCTTCGCCTGCGCCACCGCGCTGCCCGCCGCCGCCGCGCCCACCGGCGGCGCGGGCTGCCCGGCCGCCGGAGGAGCCGGGGAGGGCGCTCCGGCGGTGGCCGCGCCGGGCGGATTGGCCGGCGAAGGAGGCGTCTGGGCGGCCCCGGGCGCGGGAGGGGGCTTGCTCTGCGGGCCCG
>Ga0335085_10017630_pt1 | contig 10283 bp, 9 predicted proteins | sample Lox_Sample_45_FD_206712 | JGI IMG/M metagenome (GOLD analysis project Ga0335085, IMG submission 206712) | Soil microbial communities from Loxahatchee National Wildlife Refuge, Florida, United States - Lox_Sample_4.5 | ecosystem: Environmental > Terrestrial > Soil > Wetlands | place: USA: Florida...
CTGTCGAGAAAGTGGACCCGAAGTATCCGCCCGAGCTAATCAAGGATCACGTGGAAGGCGAAGTGGTGCTTTACGCGATCATCCACAAGGATGGGTCGGTGGATAGCATTCAGGTGGTGCACAGCGTCGATCCACTATTGGACAAAGACGCGAAGGAAGCGTTCGCGCATTGGAAGTTTCGCCCGGGAGCACGAGAAGGCGAACCAGTGGACCTGGAAGCGGTGGTTTACATCCCATTCCGCTATCGCGCGCCGCAATAGCAAATTGCTGGGTTAGAAATGCGCGCGCAAGTCGCGGAAAGCAGCCACGATCAGGAGCTTGCCGATTCCGCATTCGATTTCGTCTTTGTCGACGGCCCAAGTGGAAGCGTGCGGGATGAACACAGCATTTAAGCCAGCCTGCAGCGCCGGGTTGATGTCGGTTGCCGGGCTGTTTCCTACCATCCAACCTTGTGACTTTACGATCTTGAATTCGTCGACAAGGCGCTTGAATACGGCAATGTCCTTGTCCATGACGATTTCAATGGCATCGAAATAGGGTTGCAAGCCGGAGCGCTCCACTTTACCTGCTTGTTCCGCCGCTTCGCCCTTGGCCAGAAGAATCAAGCGGTGGCGTTTGGAAAGATAGGCCAGAGTTTCCGGCACACCTTCCAGAATTTGCGGAGGTGTGTTTTCAAGTTCCCCAGCCATTTTCTCGATTTCTTTCACCACTTCGCGGCGGGCCATGCTGCCAGCCAACTTCACGTAGGTTTCTTCAAGTGAGCGGCGGAAACTGCGGACGCCATAACCGTGCTGGCGAATGTTCCGGCGCTCGGTTTCGTTCAAAATATGCCGCACGTAATCGGGCGTGTAGCCGAGATATTCGAGTTCGGCGATGAAATGAGCGATGGACTTCTCGAAGAAAACGTTATTTTCCCAGAGAGTATCGTCCGCATCGATGATGATGGTGTTTCGCGCCAATGAATGACCCCGAGCTCAAATCTTGCGGTAGGAAAGAAGATAAGAGAAGGAGTTTTCGCGAGACTTGTGAGTAGAGCGAACGGGTGAAAATTGATGCCGAAGACGAAATTCAGGCAGAGGCGGGAAGGAATTCGTAACGCTCGATGCGCGCGGCCACGCCGCGGCGCCCGTCGATGGGCTCGACGCGAAGCACACGCGCGTAGCAACGGATGTTCACATCACCGGCTAGAGTGATCTGCTGCGGAAGCGTGAGGACAAATTCGATGGAGCTTCCGGTTTCCAGGCTGGCCTCAATCATGAAGTAAAGGCCGCGGAAGCTGACGTCGCGCGTTTCGCCCTGCTTTTCGCTAACGCTGTCCCCCCCCGAAAAGCGCACTTTGACGGGAAGATTCATCGAAAACCGCCGCGCAGCACGACGCTCCACATCGTTTTCCAAGAGCCCTCACTTCCGTGAGACAGATGCACAAGCTATCATCGCTTTTCGCAGGGCGCAATCGAATTTCGGCATTCAGGCGAACCCGCGACGAAGCGCATTACTCTAATTCTTCGCCTTTCTTTCAGAGGGATTCCATGACCGAAGTGTTTCATCGCAATTTTTTTCTCGAAGGCAAAGTCGGCCGCCTGGAAGCCATGTTGTGGACCGCTCCGCCCTCCAAGCAGCGCCTGGTTGCCGTGGTCTGCCACCCGCATCCGCTGTTCGGCGGCACCATGCACAACAAGGTGGTTTACCAGGCGGCGAAGGCGCTGCACCGGCGGGGCATTCCGGTGCTGCGATTCAATTTTCGCGGCGCAGCGCTGAGCGAAGGAGAACACGACCGCGGCCGAGGCGAACAGGACGACGTGCGCACAGCTATCGATTTTCTCGCCAGCGAATTCCCGGAACACCCGATATTGCTCGCGGGCTTCAGCTTTGGCTCGTGGGTTGGATTACGTGTGGGCTGCGAGGACGGGCGGGTAACAAAACTCATAGGCCTGGGGATACCGGTAGATACATCCGATTTGTCGTACCTGCGCGATTGCCCGAAACCGAAACTGATCATCCAGGGCGGAAACGATCAATTCGGATCGAGGACAAACATCGAAGTGCTTTTTGCCAGTCTGACTGAGCCAAAACGGTTAGTGATCGTGGAAGGCGCGGACCATTTTTTTCAGGGGAAGCTGAACGAAGTAGCCGCGGCAATCGATGCGTGGGTGGAAGAAAGCGAACGATGACGCCCGCTGTTCGAGACTAAGTGCGCGGTTGAAAAACCTTGAGAAATTCGTCGCGCGCGGCGGGTTCCAGGCTCACGAGCGCCAGATTCTCGTCGACATGCCCGACATGGCTCATTCCAACGAGCGCCGTGGTAATCCCCGGAGCCGATCTCGCGAATTGCAAAGCCAGCGCAGAATCCTTCTTCATGTTCCAGGCGCTGTGCATCTGCGCGGGCAAATTACGCGTGAGCTGGCCCTGCAGAAGGGCCGCACTGGCCACCAGAGTGATACCCAAGGCCCGGCCCGCCTGCACCATGGCCATGGTCTTTCCGGCGACAATTTGATTGGGACGCATCAGAGCTTCGGGCATAGCCAGGTTCAAAGGCAACTGCACGAAGCGGAATCGATGGTTGCTTCCGCCAGCTTCCGTTGCGAGCGAAACCACATCTTCCAAAGAAAGATACCCCTGAGCTTTCGGATCTTCACGAAAAGCATTCCAGGTAGCGAGTCCATAGGCAGTGATTTTTCCGGCGGACACGGCAGACTCCAGAAATGAAAAGGCATCCCGCAAGCGTTTGCGAAATTCCTCTCGCGGAATTTCATCGAGCTGCGTTTCGGGATTGTGCACGTAGAAAACGTCGATGCATTCAAGGCCGAGGTTTCGGCGGCTGCGCTCAAGCTGGTCAGCCAGGTAGCGCGGCGTCATGCAGTGGCAGCCCGCGGCAACATCTTCGGGCGTAAACACACCGGGATTCAAAAACTCGCGGGAGAAATAGTCGTTCGCATCGGCGGGCATTTCATTGTCGGGAGTGAGGAAACCAGCCTTGGTGCAGAGCACGATCTCGTCGCGGGAAAATCCGCGCGCCAGGAGTTGCTTCAGCGCCTCGCGGACGGACCGTTCGCTGCGTTGAAAGCGGTAATTGATGGCGGTGTCGACGACATTGATGCCGCCCTCGGCCGCGGCAACAATGGCATCGCTGTAACCGCGATCGGTGGCTTCATCCGGCTCTCCCAGATAGGTACCGATGCCGATGGAAGAAAAGATCAGTTCGGACGGAGTCTGGCGGAAATGGCCGGCGGCCGACTTGCCGCGGAATCTGGCGGCGTAGCGCAACGTACCCGGGGCGGTGGCGGACCCTGCGATGAGCTTGCCTTGGGGTGTGGCCCGAGAGGACATGCGCGCCTCGTGATCCATCGTGATTGTTGCGAAGAAAGCGAAGTATATCAGACGGGGGAAAGCGGAAGTTGGATTCGGATTCAGGAGACAGTCGGCGCGTCCACTTCCTGCGTGTTTAGCTCTTGAACGGGGTCGCCGCCGGCCAAACCTTGCGCGATGATCAGCTCGCGGGCCTGCACGCGTATCTTCGGCAAATAGCGCGCGAAGGTTGCCGCGCCGACGATCGACACCATTCCGCCAATAGCGACGGTCCATGGCGCGCCGATTCGAGCAGCGGCTGTTCCAGCCAGCAGGGCACCGATGGGAGCCATTCCAAGGAACATCATGGAGTAAACAGCCATGGTGCGGCCGCGCAGGCGATCCGGAACCATCGACTGAATCAAGGTATTGGTGGCACCCATCTGCACCATGACGAAGAAACCAACCGGGACCAGAAGCAACACAGACAGCGGATAGTACCGTGAGAACGAAAAGAGAATCAGTGAAACGCCGAAGCTAGCACAGGAGATCGCCACGATTTTCGCCAGGCCCTGCAGCCTGGTGCGCGAGGCAAGGGCTAGAGCGCCCAGCAGCGCGCCGATGCCAGTGGCGCCCATGAGCACGCCGAGCGTACGTGCGTTGCCGTGCAAAATGCGGGCGGCAAAAATGGGCATGAGCACGGAATAGGGAAGCGCCACGATGCTGTTGAGCCCGGTGAGCAATAGCAATGCGCGGATAGGCGCGGTCTGCCTCACGAAGCGGAATCCTTCGGCGATATGCTCCAGCGGAGAAGCGGAGTGTTTTTCGATCTTCGACCGCTGGACGCGCATCATCAACAGACCCGCGATAACCGCGATATAGCTCACCGAATTGGCAAAGAAGCACCAGCCTTCGCCGATGCTAGCAACCAGAATTCCGGCGACGGAAGGTCCGATGACGCGCGCGCTATTGAACATGGAGGAGTTCAGCGCGATGGCATTCATCAAATCTTCGCGGCCAACCATCTCCACAAGAAAGGATTGCCGCGCGGGCACGTCAAAGGCGTTCACCACGCCCATGAGGGCGGCCAGAGTGATCACCTCATTCACGGTGACGCGTTTGGTCAACGTCAAAAATGAGAGGATGCCCGCCAGGATCATCGAACTGGCTTGTGTGACCACGATAATGCTGCGTCGGTCCATCTTATCCGCGACGAAACCACCGAGAGGCCCCAGCAAAAATATGGGAATTTGGCCGGCAAAGGCCACAGTCCCGAGCAGCAGCGACGACCCAGTGAGCCGATAGACGAGCCAGGCTTCCGCAATATTGTCCATCCAGGTGCCCACTAGCGAGATCATTTGGCCGCTGAAAAACAGCTTGAAATTACGGTGCTTCAGCGAGCGGACCATTTCGCGGAATCGCGAACGGTCCTGAAGCTCGGGGCCGGCTTGTGGCCCGGTTGTGGCCGTTTGAGCCATCACTCAATTGTACGCTGTAAGTTGCCGCTGCTTTCCCCGATTGTGACGGGGGATTACTTTACTTCGCGGGCTTGCGCCGCGGTTTTGAGAAAGCTTTGAGCCGCTTGATGCGTTCGCGAGTAAAAGCAGCCCTTTGTTCCGGAGTAAGCCGCGGGGCCATTTCGCCCGTAGGGGATGATTGCGTAAGAAGGCGACTGCATGCGCGCAGGATGCGACGGTACGGCCAGTCCGCTTGTCGAAAGAAAATTTCCCCGTCCCGGGGATTGGAGTAGAACCAGCGCGCAATCAAGCAAAGATGTTCGCTCAGTTCTAGAGGGGCTTCGTGCAATCCGAAACGCTGCCTGCGCTCGTCGGGCGATGAAGGCGTGGAGACTTCTTGCGGCGGGGTATCCGAGGTGTCGCCGGCTTGGACGACTAGCGCTTCGCTGGAAACGACCGCTTTCTCCAGTCCCGCGCGTAAGATCGATTCGACCGATTTCGGCTCGCTCGAAAGCTCGGCAAATCTCAGGAATATCGGTTCCTTCAAAATGCCAGCGAGAACCGGGAAGGCCACAACGGTCTTATCTTCAGCGCCACGCTGCAGAATTACCACGCTGAAATCATCAATCTTCCTGGTAATTTCCGGCAAAGTGCGCAGCACGGCAGAGGCTTTCTCCAAGCGCTTGTGCAGCGCGGCAGCATGTTCAAAATCGAGTGCTTCGCTGGCAGCTTCACGTTCCCGTTCGATCTCGTGTATCAGCGCACTGCCAGTGCTCGCCAGTGTTTCCAAAACGCGACCCACTTCAAGGTCATATTCCGCTTTCGTGCAGCCCGCGAAGCACGGAGCGAGACACATTTTCATTTCCGAATAGATACAGCCGGGATATGCCGGATCGCGCCGGATTTTGATCTGGCACCGGCGAATCTTGAAAAGGTCCAGAAAGGCTTCGCCGAAGGCGTCCGCCGCTTTGCGTGAAGCGAACGGCCCGAAATAGAGGCCGTAATCTCCGCGAATCTTCCGCGTGACGTAGCACCGCGGATACTCGCTTCGCAAATTCACCTTCAGGACGGCGGGAGGCCGAATCCGGGCGATCTCGCGGTATCGAGAAGGAAAAAGAACGCGGGCCTGCTGATAGTGCGTCAGCGCCTGCTCGAATTTGGAGCCGGTTAGTCGATAACGGATGCGGGCGGCAACATGCCGCAAATTGAGCCGCTTAGTTGTCTGCTCCGGCACGCTCAGTAGTCTTTCCGCCGCGCGGCGCACATCCGCGGTTCGCACCAGATAGGGCTCCGCACCAGGCTCGCGCATCTCGATCAGCAACACGCCCGGCCGTGCTGGCAGTGACGCAAAAAATTCGGGGTCGAGGCCGGGTACGAATTCGCGGGCACAGTCCAGATCGAGCATAAGGAGAGAATACAACGCCATGGTATGCCGAGACGCCAACACAGTCGACGGAGCAAAGGAAGACGTGTGCGGGCCCGCGAGACCCAGCCTTTACTGGCGCGAGTGGAGCGTCATGCGGATGCCGTGACGAGGCCGAAGCGTAATTAGCGGTTCGGGTTCGACAGGGTGGCCGGGAACGAGGCGAAACTGGAAGCGCTGCGCGAGAGTAGCAATAACTATGGCGGCTTCGAGCATCGCGAATCCCTGACCGATGCAGCGACGCGGGCCGTCTCCAAAGGGGAAATAGGCTCCGGCGGGAAGCTGGTCGGCAAGACCGTTGAGCCAGCGCTCAGGACGAAACGCGTCAGGATCGTCGTAAAAACGGGGATCACGATGCATGACCCATTGCGACATAAGTATGGTCACGCCGGAGGGAAAATCGTAGCCGCCGATCTGAGACGGCTCAATGGAAGTGCGCGCGATAATGTAGGCGGGTGGATAGAGGCGCAGCACTTCGTGCATCAGCGCGTAAAGATAGGGAAGCTTGGGGAAATCGGCTGATTCGGGCGGCCGGCCATTGAGAACGCCGCGCAATTCTTCGTGGAGGCGCGCTTCGGCGGCGGGATTTTGGGAGAGCAAATACCAGGTCCAGGCGAGCATCTGCGCGGTGGTTTCGTGGCCGGCGAGGAAGAGGGTCATGGTTTCGTCGCGTAGCTGCTTGGGAGTCATCTGCGTACCGTCTTCGTCCATGGCGGACATGAGCAGCGAGAGAAGATCAGCGTGATGGCCATTTCTGGCGGCGGTTTGCGCGAGCGACTGGCGCTGCTCGATGATGCGGAAGACGAGCGAATCGAGATAGGCGCGCTCACGGGTCGCGCGCTTGTTGCTCGGTGTGGGCCAGGATTCCGGAATGCGAATGGGTGAGCGTTGACGGCTGAGCGAGTAGCGCATGAGAAAGGTCATGGAATGACCAACCTGGTGCGCCTCATCGGGAAGCGTGGTCCCAAAAAGTGTGCGCACGGCGACATCGAGGGTAAGGGCCATCATTTCGCGGGCGAGGTCGCGCTGCTCACCATCACGCCAGCCATGGATGTGGCGCTGGGCGCTTTCGATCATGGTGGCGGCGTAGTCGTTAATTCGCGAGCGGTGGAAGGCAGGTTGCGCGAGACGGCGCTGGCGGCGCCAGAAGTCCCCCTCACTGATGAGCAGGCCCTGGCCGAGGAGACCCTCGACAATCCGCTTGGTCAATTCGCTCTTGTGAAATTTGGCTTGCTGGATGACGAGGACCTGCTCGATGAAGTCCGGATGATTGAGGAAGATGCGATCCTGGAAAGCGACAGGAAGGCGGACGATGTCGCCGTATTCGCGGGCAACGCGACGTAAGGTGCCGAGAGCATCGCGACGGATGGCGAGGGTGAGGCCGATGACTGGGAGCCCTCGGGCACCTGGCGGCTGGCGAGTTGTGGTTGTGGACATCTCTAAAAGATCCAGGCGCGAAAAATTCTGGCGCACACGCGCCCCCCATTCCTTACTACGGCTGAACAGGCTACTTTACTTCAGTTCTTATCGCGACGCGCGGCGCGGTGAGACGTCGCGCCCGAGCTATCGCATGCATTCATTAAAACAACAAGAAGAGCGGCGAGTGGGATTGGCGAGAGCGCTATCAAAGCTCGGATTTTGTTCGCGCTCGCGGGCAGCCGAACTGATTCGTGCCGGGCGCGTGCGGCTGAACGGGAACGTCGCACGCAATGCAGAGGCACCGGTGCGGATGGAGAAAGACCGCGTCGAGGTGGATGGGGTGGTAGTCCGAGGCGAGCGGCGCGTTTATTTCATGTTGAACAAGCCGCGAGGAGTGGTGACCACGGCATCAGACGAGAAGGGACGCGAGACGGTGTACGCGTACGTACCGGAGGGAGCGCCCTGGGTGGGAGCGGTGGGGCGACTCGACAAAGCGAGTGAAGGATTGCTGTTGCTCACGAATGACTCCGAGTGGGCGGCGCGTGTGACCGCGCCGGAGACACATTTGGAGAAAACTTATCACGTGCAGGTGTCAGGAGAAATGGACGCGCGGAAGCTGGGAGCGATGACGAAAGGTGTTCTAGCGGACGACGGGGAAGTTTTGCGGGCGAAGCGTGCCGAGGTTTTGCGAAGCGGAGAGAAGAACATGTGGCTCGTGATAGTGCTAGACGAAGGAAAGAACCGGGAGATTCGAAGAATGATGGAGAAGTTGGAGATTGAGGTTTTGAGGCTGGTTCGGGTGTCGATTGGGCCGCTCGAACTGGGCGAAATGGGAAAAGGCGAGTGCCGAGTGTTGACGAAGGGCGAAAAGGAAATGATCGACAGAGCGATGGGAAAGATACCGGCCCGTAACTAGCGCCTCCCGTCGCTCATCTACGTGCGAGGCGCAGACATTGCGCCATTCTAAGCAAGAAGGGCGCGATGGGTGGGACACCCGCTACACGCCGGAGATGGGCGTGGCGGAAGCTGATCTACTCGCTGGCGGACTGCGATGGATTCTTATCGCGGTCGCGTTTGGCGATGACATCCTGGCGAATCTGGCGGAGAGCGCTGCGATAGCATCTCCAGCAGAGATATTTCCAGGTGTTTCCGAACGGGATGAGCGAGTAAGAAAGGTAGTCTTCCAGGCATTCAGTGCAGTACGAGACCTGCTGAATGTTTTCGAGAATTTTCTTTTCGTGGGCTGCGCTTTTCACAGAACAAAAATAGCGGCGCCGCGCGCAGACAACTATCGCGCAGAGGTACCGAATCGGTAGGACGCGGAAGCGGCAGAAGTACTAGCCGAAAGGAACCTGGAAATACTGCGCGGCGGTAGTACTCGATTTTTCGCCGCAAAACGGGCGGCGTGATGCCGGTGAGTGCCGCGAAGATGATGTTCGTGTGAAGAACGGAGCTGCATGCATGGAGCGCGGGCGGGCTCAGGGCAGCAACTGGACGCTCCGGCTGATGATGGTGACGTCACCATCCTGCGACGGGACGGCGGTGAGCGGGCGCGAATCGAGCAGGAATTTGCCTGAGGCGGGAAGGTTGTAACTCATGTCGACCACGTAAATTTGACGAGGCTCGCCGGCAGGAAGTGTGAATCCCATCTCTACCCCTTCGGTTGGAACAGCAAGACATCGATAGACGTTCCAATCACCGAAAAGGAAAATTCGTTTCGTGGCAGCACCGTCGAGGGGCTGGCCGCCCATGGTCACGTCTTTCACGCCTGACTTGGGCGGAAAGAGAACGAGAACTTCGGGCGCAGCGCGTTCGGATTTCAACAGCGCGCGATAGTGTCTTTCGTTGCCAGCCGCAGAAGCCACCGAAGAAGATTGAAGAATGGTGAAACTCGGGGCCGAATCCGTGAGACGCGGGGCTGGGCTGTGGTATGCGGCACCACGATCCCAGGGAAAAGGGCCTTTGTTGGCGCGGGCAAAATTGGCGGCGATGGCAATGGGCTCGGGCAATCGCCCAGAGGCGGGTTCGACGATCCACTGCGCCACATTCGTGTCGGCATCCTTCCAATATTCAATGTTCACGCGCTGCGGGGACCTAGTGGAGAACTGCGGGAGGATAATGGTGAAGAAAGCGGCAGTGATACACAAGGAAATCGGCGCCCAGGCAAAAAGCGCGCCAGCCGTGCCATGAGCGCTGGAAATATCCGAAAACAAGGGCAGCGTAGGCGTGAGTTCAATAGCCACCAGGATAGCAATCAAGGGAAGAACAGAATTTCCGAGGCCTTCGTAAAGCAAGAGGATGGCGGCAAAGCCGATTGCACCCGCGGCCACGAGCGACAGAAACGCGGAAGCTACGGCGAAAGGTCCGACTGAAGGGCCGACCTCTTGAGCGCGAGGCCTGAATATTGCGGGCGTCGCGGATATGACAGACACAAGGGCAGGAATCAGGAAAAGGTAGCAAAGGCCGGGAGCGGCCAACGCCAACACCAGGGAAAAAGCACACCACCAAAGCCAGGTCGCAGACCAGAGTCCCCAAAAACCGGCTCGACGTCCAAACAGGATAGCGACAGTAAAGGCGACTCCCGCTCCGAGCGACCAGAAAGCAAGCTGCACCGGACGAGGGTGTGCCACCCAATCAACCAGTATGGCACTGCCAAGATGTAGCAGAGTTCGCAGAATGAAAGCGACAATGGCGGTGAT
>Ga0335085_10017631_pt1 | contig 10283 bp, 7 predicted proteins | sample Lox_Sample_45_FD_206712 | JGI IMG/M metagenome (GOLD analysis project Ga0335085, IMG submission 206712) | Soil microbial communities from Loxahatchee National Wildlife Refuge, Florida, United States - Lox_Sample_4.5 | ecosystem: Environmental > Terrestrial > Soil > Wetlands | place: USA: Florida...
TTTTCCAAGAATTCTCCTAACTTTTCGACGCATCCCGGACAAAACTCACGCCCAGCTTTTGCAGAGCCAGCGCAAACGCAGCGGAGAGCGTTGCTTTAGTGGTCACATCAAGAAGGTTGATGCCCAAGTGCACGATGGTCTGCGCGATCTGTGGCCGCACGCCGCTGATGATGCAATCCGCACCCATCAGTCGCGCCGCGGTAACCGTCTTCAGCAGATGCTGGGCCACGATCGTATCGACAGTGGGCACGCCCGTAATATCCACGATCGCAACCCGCGAGTTGGTTTGTACGATTGCCTGTAACAAAGATTCCATCACCACCTGGGTGCGGGCGCTATCCAGCGTGCCAATGATGGGCAGCGCCAACACGCCGTCCCAGAGCTTTACCACCGGCGTGGAAAGCTCCAGCAGTTCCTCCTGCTGGCGGCGAATGACTTCTTCCCGGGACTTCTGGTAGACCTCGGTGGTATACAGGCCCATGGTATCCAGGAGTTCTGTGGCAGACCACATTTCATCGGCCAAGGCCGATGCATCATTCTTGAACTCCTGCCGCAGTTGCGCAAACAGCGGGCGCTTCATGGAAAACACAAACAAAGCCGTCTCGGAAGATGAAAATCCCTGCTGAACCCGGCTACTGGAAATGTCTTTTAGCAACTCTCGCGTCCGGTCCCACGCGGAAGACTGGAAATCCAGGCCGCCTTTGAGCCCCTCCTTCATGGCCCGGAGAAGTTCCGAACATTGGGCACGCAGGTCGGAGTCGGTCAGCAAATCACTTCGCCGCACCGAGCCCTTCATTTCTTTTATCCAGTCGGTGAGGATTACGTCTTCATACTTATTCAGTAAGCCGACGAGGCCGGCGCTATTCTTACTCATGGGTATGGTGTCCATTTCGACTCCCCTGATGATCCTTAATTCACGGTTTACAACGGCGGAAATAAGACCCTCTCGTCGACCCAAGGGATTTGCAGCCTCTGGATGAGAGATTCTGTTTTCGAGCTTGCCCAACAGATAATACAGCGGGTGTGGCTAATGTCTACTTGCGACGGTCGAATAAATTCCGAGACTTAGTCCTTCAGGCCCTAAGTTTGAGCAGGCAGTCGTACCCTGGTCAATACAGTATTCGTTGTAGGGTGTCGGGTCTTTGGCTGTCAAGGGAGGGTTAATTCGATACAATTTGAGTACTTCTACTCTAGTAACTAAGACGATAATGGGAGAAAGCTGTATTTCAGCGACCGACTACTTAGCGCAAGATGGGAGGGTGGCGGTTATTATAGTTTGGTTTCAGAGATTTGCCGATTGAGACGGTAGAAGCAGGGGATTCGTCGCGCGCCCAGGCCATGACGTCCAGAAAAACAACCCAGAGGATATTCTTATTCGCCATATTGTTGCTGTGCGTCAGCGGCACGGCCATTTACTTTTCGTTTTCCTACTTTCTCGAGGGCGAACACTGGGTTGCGCACACCCAAGAAGTGCGTGACGCGGTAGGCGAGGTGGAGACTTCAATTAGCGCTGCGGCGCGAGCCCGCACTAGTTTTTTGATGTCGGGCCATGCTGCTGCCTTGGACGAGTATCACCAGGCAGCCTCGCGCATTCCCGGGGAAATTGCCCGCCTTCGCTATCTGACGGAAGACAATCCTGACCAGGTGAAGCGGTGCGCAGAACTGGCAGCCCTTACGAATGCGCGGTTGTCGGCATGGGATGAAGCTGTCGGGAAAAAGCAGCAAGGCAAACCGGTGGATTTGACTGCATTGCTGCAGCAGAGCGTAACCCAAGGTTCGAGAAGCGCCGAAATCGCGGAGGCTGTTCGGGCAGAAGAGTTCCGGCTTCTCCTGCAGAGAACCAGTGCCGTGCAGCGGCGCTTCATCCTCGCCATTCTGACTGTCGTGCTGGGTTTTATCTTGGCTCTACTCCTGCTTTACTTCCATTACCGCTTGCTGACGGGCGAACTACACGCCCGGATTGAGGCAGAGAAAGCAGCGCGGGAGGCCTATGAACGGGAGGCGGCCCTGCGCCATGAGCAGGACCGCTTTCGCCTTTTCGTAGACGCGGTCAAGGACTATGCGATTTATGTGTTGGACCCAAGCGGGTCTGTGGCCAGCTGGAACCAGGGGGCGGAACGGATTAAGGGATATGCCGCCGCAGAAGTGATTGGGAAACATTTCTCGTGCTTTTTCACCGACGAAGACGTACGCGATGGGAAGCCGCAGGAGGAACTGCGGATTGCGGAGCAAGAGGGACGGTTTGAAGGCGAGGGCTGGCGAGTACGCAAGGATGGGTCGCGCTTCTGGGCCAACATTGTTCTGACTGCCATCAAAGATCAAAATGGCCAGCTTTCCGGTTTTGCCAAGGTTACGCGGGATTTTACCGAACGCCGGCGCGATCAGGAAAGGCTGCGGCAGATGAACAGCGACCTGGGGGCGCAGGTAGCGGAGAGAGTCGTAGCGGAGGAGAAACTGGCCAATTCCGAAAGGTCGTTACGGCAGCTTTCGCGACATCTTCTGGACACGCAAGATGAGGAACGCAGACGCATTGGGCGGGAACTGCACGACAGTGTGGGACAGTATCTGGCAATTTTGAAAATGCACCTGGATTCGCTGGCATCCACCGTTGGCGGGAACCACGACGGGGCAGGCGGTCAAGTTGCGGAGTGCCTCCGCCTGGTAGACGAAGCAATCAAGGATGTCCGCACCATATCGTATCTGCTGTACCCGCCCATGCTGGAAGAGTTGGGACTGAGTTCGGCGATTGCCTGGTATCTGGAAGGCTTTTCCAAGCGCAGCAGCATCAAGACCACGCTGGAAGTGGAACCTGAATTCGGCAGGCAGACACGGGAGATCGAGCTGGCGCTGTTTCGCGTTCTTCAGGAAAGTCTTGCCAATGTCCACCGGCACTCGGGAAGTTCGATCGCGATCATAAAGCTGTTTCGGCGGAATGGCCAAGTTACCTTGCAGGTGGAAGACCGGGGACGTGGAATTCCGCCCGAGCTTCTGGGGCAAGCGGATCAGCACTGGCTGGGATCTCTGGGAGTCGGGCTTCGGGGAATGAACGAACGCATGCGGCAGCTGTCAGGTCAGATCGAAGTTTCTTCCAATGAGAACGGCACCACGGTCACTGCCAGCGTGCCGGATGGGAGCGCCCTCGCCGACCCGGCCCTGGAGCTGGGTTGCGGACAAGCTGCAGTGAATCTATCGTAAAGGTTTGGGAGACATTCATGGGCACAAGGATTCTGCTCGCCGACGATCACGAAATTGTGTTGGAAGGTATTCGCACCCTGGTGGCCAAGTCGGGACGCCCGTGGGAGATTTGTGGCGAGGCCAGAAACGGACACGAAGCGGTCGAGATGGTAAAAGCTTTGAAACCTGACGTCGCCGTCCTGGACATCACCATGCCGGGCATGAGTGGCTTAGAGGCAGCCAGGATCATTTCAAAATTGGGTACCAGCTGCCGCCTGCTGATTTTTACCATGCATGAGTCGGGCAGGCTGGGAATCGAAGCCCGCGATTGCGGAGCGCATGGCTATGTTCTCAAAGCCCAGGCAGCGCGTGATCTCATTCGAGCGGTTGACTATCTACTTGCCGGCAAGAGCTTCTTTGGCACACCGCCGGAAGAGCAGAAAGTGAAAGCGGAAAAGCAAAACCCCAGCGGCATATTCTGCCAGGCGTTCGCTTTCGCGTGGTAGTTGGCAGCAGTCTAAAAACTTAGCTACGCTCCAATTATTGCGAGGTCTCCGCGCTTTCTAATCACCTGAACACGCGCTCCGTCTTCGTGCCGATCCACCTGTAAATCCACTGCCGAGTCTGCCACTTTGAGGTCGCGAATCCATAGCTGAGGGATCGTGTCCGGCAGGTAGGGCTTGTCAAAATGGATTTGCTTTCTTTCGGCATCGAATGAAAGCCCCAGGCACGCCTGCAGCAGCATGAACACCGATCCCGCCGCCCACGCTTGCGGGGCGCAGGCCACAGGATATGAGGTAGGTCCTTCGCCGGGGCGCCGGTCCAGCCCGCAAAACAACTCCGGCAAGCGATGCAGGTCCATGAACCGGCTGGTTTCAAGCAGTGTGGATAGGATCTTGCCCGCGTGCGCTTTGAACCCATAGCGTGAGAACCCGGCAGCAATAATGGCATTATCATGCGGCCAGATAGAGCCGTTGTGATAGGAAATCGGATTGTAGCGGACTTCATTGCAGGCCACGGTGCGGATGCCCCAACCGGAGAAGAAATCGCTGCCTGCAAGCAAGTTGGCCAGGTGGGGGGCAATTTCCCGGTCGGCGATGCCGGTGAAAAGGCTGTGACCCGCATTGGAGGTTCTCACGCAACAACGCTGCTTGTTGCCGTCAAGGGCGATGGCATAACAGGAAAGCTGAGGACACCAGAACGCCTGGTGAAAGCGCGCGCGCAGTTTCAGTGCTTCCGATTCCAAACGCTCTGCCTGCGCATTTTCAGCCAGTAACCTCGCCAGTCGGGCCATGCCGCATTTGGCGGCGTACACGTAACCTTGTACTTCGCACAAAGCGATGGGAGGCTCGGCGGCTGTGCCGTCAGCGTGGAATACCGAATCGTTCGAGTCTTTCCAGCCCTGGTGTAGCAGACCTTGATTCGACTGCCGCGAGTACTCCACGAATCCGTCCCCGTCCGCATCGCCATACTGATCCACCCATTGCAGCGCTTTCAGCAAATTGGGCCATAGCCGACGGATAAAATCATGATCACCGGTCCGCAGATGGTAGGCGTCCGCCAGCATGACGAACAAGGGAGTTGCGTCCACCGTGCCGTAATAGCGAGCGAATGGTACTTCTCCTAACGCGGCCATCTCTCCCCGGCGCATTTCGTGGAGAATTTTGCCGGGTTGCGCTTCCGTCTTAGCCGAGATCTCCGTAGCCTGCGTCGAAGCAAGAAACTCAAGGACGCCGCAGGCGACCGCTGGGTCCAGCCACAAATACTGCAGAGCCGTGATGATGCCGTCACGCCCGAACACCGTGCTGAACCATGGGACTCCGGCATAGGGATAATCCCGCTCCGGATTGCCCAGCAGCATCATGTGAATGTCCGACTGCGAACGCCTGATCCAATCGTTGAATTCCTGGTTTGAAGAAGTAATTTTGTATTCGGTGACATGCGCCGCTTGAGAGGCACGCAAGGCGGTGTCAAAAACGTAGCGCCCTTCTCCGGTATGGTCTTTACATGCGATGATCAGCGTTATGGCGTGTTGCGTCCGCGGTCGCAGTTGTACGTCAAAGAAGAAACTAGAACCAGTAGTTTTGCCCGGCTGTGGCCTGCACTCCAAACGGGTCTGTCTGAGTTTGCCATCCAGACCTTCGTAGCCCAGTACTACGCCGTCTTCCTCGACGATTGGAGGCAGCGGGCGTCCCTTTCTGGCTCTGTGGGTTCCACGAACTTCAAAGATGTCGGCAAAATCGGCAGCGAATACAATCTCGAGACCTATGTCGACAGGATTGAGGCCGTAGTTGAACAATTCGAATTGCTGATAGCAAACCCCTCGCCAAAGAAACTGCCTTCGCTCCAGGTGAAGTGTGTCGCGAGGAACTACGACCGTTCCATCGCGCGACAGATCGACATTGGACAGATCGGCGGTGAATAAGGAATTGTCCTGCTTGACCGTTGAGCTAAGCAGCAGAGGCTTGGCATTTCCGAGATACACTTCCAGTTGTGACAGGATGCGCGTGCCTTCGTAGAATATTCCCTGCTCGTCGAGGCCCGTGGTTTCGATATCTCCATATCGATTGAAGATGGCGAACATGTCGCCATACTTCAGGACGCGGGTGCGGTCGTCTGCCGGCGAAGATCCCGTCGCTATGTAGTAGGGCTGTTTTACGCCGCCTTCATCCACTTCTGGGCTCCGTTGGAGGGCAGCAAGGTGGCCGGTTCGTTTTGCAAATGTTCGTAGACAGCGAGGTAGTCGCGGCACATGCGCGCCGCCGTGAAGTGGTTGTCGAAGTGGCGCCGGCAGTCTGCGCGGTCGAGAGAGTCCAGCATACGTGCCGCTTCGACTGCTTCGTCGGAATTCTGAACCATAAAGCCATTGATCCCCGGCCGGACGATTTCCGGCACAGAACCGCGAGCATAGGCGATGATGGGAGTTCCGCACGCCATCGCTTCAATCATGACCAGGCCAAAAGGCTCGGGCCAGCAAATAGGAGTAAGCAGGGCTGCAGCATTCCCCAGAAATTCGCCTTTTTCTGCATGGCCAATTTCGCCCAGATACTCAATATTACTTCCTTTGATCAGGGGCTTGATCGTGCTTTCATAGTAGGCGCGGTCGACTCGATCGATTTTGGCGGCAATCTTGAGCGGCATGCCGGCCTTATTGGCGATCTGGATTGCCTGGTCCAGCCCTTTTTCCGGAGAGATGCGGCCGAGAAACGCCAGGTACTTACCGGGTTTCGAATAGAGCTGAAATGCGTTGGGGGCCAGGCCGTGATGAATGGTTGCCTGCCAATTGAGCCATGGGAGTGGGGTTCGCTGCGCGTCAGAAATGGAAACCACCGGTGTTTCTCGGAACTCGCGGTACAAGGGGACCAGGTCCGGAATATCCAATCTACCGTGCAACGTAGTCAGCGACGATCCAGCCTGCCGGCGACTCAAGGGAAAATGTAAGTAGTCCACATGAAAATGAATAATGTCAAACGGATCGTCTTCGTGCTCTTGCAAGACGCGCTCCAGCATCAGAATGTGATAGGCCAGCGAGTCGGAGCAATTGGGATCAAGACGCAAGGCCCGTTTGCATATCGGAATCAGCTTCGCCTTAGTGAGGGAATCGCCGCTGGCAAACAGGGTTACTTCATGACCCTGGTTGACGAGTTCTTCGGTGAGCTGAGAAACAACCAGTTCCGTTCCTCCGTAGAGCCGGGGGGGCACACTTTCATACAGTGGCGCGACCTGTGCGATTCGCATTGGCGCAATTCGTACCTTTCTTTATTCGGACGACGAAGCTACATGGCGGGCAGTCTGGCGCTTTGCCTTTTCCACCGCAATGATTCTAGAAAGTTTAGTTCTGCGATCCTATCCGGATTTCACTGTAAAACCGGATAGACATGGCTTTGCAGGACTCTAATCCTGATCATCAATTGATTCCCGATGATTGATTCCTGATCATCGATGCGCCGCGGAAGGTCTGCTACCTACAGTCAATGCCGGATTGTCCTCGAAGGGTCACTCTGCCATAACAGTGAAGATTTCGAATTTCTAAACGGAGATATCCCCCCATGAAGGTTGAAACATTCCAGGATTTTTACCACAAGCTGTTGGCCGATGCCTTTGACGCAGAAAACCAGCTGCTTAAAGCACTCCCCAAAATGGCGAAAGCCGCTTCTTCCGAGGAACTGCGCAGTGCGTTCGAAGAGCACCTGGTGCAAACCAGAGAACACGCTTCGCGAATCGAGAGGATTTTTGAGATGAGCGACCTGAGCCCTAAGCGGGCGAAGTGTAAGGCCATGGTGGGCCTGATTGAAGAGGGCGAGGAGGTAATCAAAGAATTCGAAGCTGGCGATCTAAAGGATGCGGCACTTATCTGTGCAGCTCAGAAAGTCGAGCATTATGAAATCGCCGGCTACGGCACTTTGAAGACATTGGCCTCTTTACTGGAAGAAGACGACGCCGAATCGCTGTTGGATGAGACGCTCGAGGAAGAGAAAGAGACGGATCAGAAACTCAATCAACTCTCGGAGTCCATTAACCCCGAGGCCCTGGAGGAGGAACCAGGGGAATCGGGTGAGCCGGGCCAGAGGAAGGGAACCAGGACCAGTACTCGAGGCAAACAACGGGTGGCCTGAGGTTCGCTTCTGACAGGGGCTAAGACAAAAGAATCGTTGCCCTACGATTGAATCCGGGGCAGCCTACAACAACCGCTGGATTGAGGAGAAAACATCCGGCGGTTAGTCTTGAAGACGAATTCCCATCCCCGCAAGGCCAGTGCCGGGGGTTAAGCCTTCGGCACTTGCCTCCCGCCTAAGTGGTTTGGTTTTTCATGGTTCCGAATCACCCTGAGTGGTGACTCGCATCACGGTGACGGCTTCGCTGCGGCATCTAGTATCAAAAGCTGGTGTGCAAAGAATCGCATTAGCTTGCCAAAGTTCCGTCTGCGACGGGTCACACGGCAGGAGGTCGGTGCCACACCATCTCACAACCTGCAGATTTTGCGGCGCAGGTTGTAGAGTGTATTTGAAGACTTCGGGCAACCCACGCTGTGCCAACCTTGATGATCCACAGCCGGCTACATCTGCCGCCACTCTCAATTCCACCGGGAAAGAGTCCCGCGTGTCCGGTCGTTGCTCAACTTGAGGTTGGTTACCGGCAACCTGGGCAAACATGGATCCGGCGTCTTTGCGCTTTGCAGCAGAACAGCCTCGAGGGCGTGTGTGACGGCGCAGAGAGTCTGACCTTAACTTTTCTCAAGGGCATGCTGTCAATGTTGTGGCGGCATAAACCGAGAAGGGTGGCTTGGCGGCAAGTCTCCAGGAGGCAGCCATGAAAAATGATCGTGACGTTGTCGTATTGAGCGCTGTCCGCACGGCGGTCGGGAAGTACGGAGGAGCCCTGCGGCACATCCCACCTACGGAATTGGGTGCTGCGGTACTGAGGGAGTCCGTCAAGCGCGCTGGAATTGCGCCCGATGAGGCCGGCCAGGTGGTTTTTGGAAACGTAATCCATACTGAAGCCAAAGACATGTACTTTGCGCGGGTTGCCGCAGTTCAGGGTGGGGTACCAGTGAGGGCCCCGTGCCTTACGGTTAACCGGCTATGCGGCAGCGGATTGCAGGCAATCGTCTCCGCCGCTCAAAGCATTCGCCTGGGAGAGACGAACGTGGCCGTGGCAGGAGGTGCGGAGAGCATGAGTCGCGCTCCCTATTGGATTCCCGGGCTGCGCTGGGGACAGCATATGAATAACGCCGCGGCTATGGACGTGATGGTGGGAGCGTTGACCGATCCTTTCGACGAAGTTCACATGGGACTCACTGCGGAAAACATCGCCCGTAAATGGGGCATTTCCCGCGTAGAGCAAGATGAGTTTTCCGTGGAGAGCCACCGCCGTGCTTTGGACGCCATCCATCATTGCAAGTTCAAGGCGCAAATTGTTTCGATGGAGTTAAAGGTTAAGGGCGGGCACGTCACCTTTTCGACTGACGAGAGCCCTCGAGTCGATGCTACCTTCGAAAACCTGGCAAAGCTGAAACCGGTTTTCGACAAGGATGGGACGGTCACTGCCGGTAACGCATCGAGCATCAATGACGGAGCGGCTGCTCTTGTCTTGATGGACAAGCGTACCGCGGAAACGCGCGGCCTGAAGCCGCTGGGTCGGCTCGTGGACTGCACCATAGTTGGAGTGGACCCGAAATATATGGGAATTGGCCCGGTTCCGGCGGTCAGGGAATTGCTCCGAAGGGTGGGTTTGTCTCTGGAAGCAATCGACATCATTGAGCTGAACGAAGCCTTCGCCGCTCAGGCCCTGGCCGTGATGCGCGATCTGGGGTTGCCATCAAGCCGGACGAATCCGAACGGCAGCGGCATCTCGCTTGGGCATCCCATTGGGGCGACGGGTGCGATCCTTGCCGTCAAGTTGCTTCACGAACTGCGCCGGATCGGCGGCCGTTATGGCTTGGTGACGATGTGCATCGGGGGTGGGCAGGGAATTGCTGCGCTGTTCGAAACCATGCACTAAGTTTTGTTAAGCACCTGCTGCACTGCAGCGAACTGCCGCAGGGTGACTGTCCGCTATTTCGACCGCTTGCCCAGCCAGCCGTCGATGTGCGGCCAGGTGCGCTTGTGCGCTCCGCTGCCCGCCATGATGCCTATGTGCCCGCCGGGCACGTGAAAAGCTTCCTTATCCGCACTGCTTACCCTGGCCAGGAGAGCTTCCGACTGGCACGGTGGCGTAATGTGGTCGCTTCCTGCGATCACATTCAGCAGGTTCGCACGAATGTTGCTCAGTTCCACACGTTCGCCTCGCAGCATCCACTCTCCACGCATCAGCCGGTCGTTGCGGTAGAGGTCCACGATGAGCTGGCGAAACGCAGCACCGGCCAGCGGGATATTATCCGTGACCCAGGTGTTCATTGCCTGCCAGGCGGCGATCACGCCGGGATTGTCCGCGTTGTCCCATAACTTGACGTAGTTTCCAATGTAGTTCTCCACTGGCTTCAGGGCCTTGGCGCCATAATCAATCATTTCTCCGGGCATATTGCCGAAGGCATCCAGCACCTTGTCTATGTCAAAATACCGTTCGTCTACCCAACGCGCGAAAGTAAGGTGGGCTTTGTCGGAAAAATC
>Ga0335085_10017633_pt1 | contig 10282 bp, 15 predicted proteins | sample Lox_Sample_45_FD_206712 | JGI IMG/M metagenome (GOLD analysis project Ga0335085, IMG submission 206712) | Soil microbial communities from Loxahatchee National Wildlife Refuge, Florida, United States - Lox_Sample_4.5 | ecosystem: Environmental > Terrestrial > Soil > Wetlands | place: USA...
TGCTCGTGATTCTCAATGCCATGCTCCACAACCAAACACCCTGGCAAACGCCCCCGCTCACGCCCTCGATCTCTCCCCTTTCTCTCCGCCTGAGCGCGGATACTCAACACGGTTGCTGCTAGAAAAATACCGATGATCGCATCGATCCACTGAAGTGGCTGTTTTTCCTCTGGATGATGCTTGCCTAGACGCTCAGAAAGAACGAAAATAGTGCTTTCACGCTTCTATGTAAAAAGGAATACATTTTGACGCGTTTAATGATGTATTTCAGTTTGCTGGTGCTCACCGCCATGCTTGGTGGCTGCGCCGCCGATCGGATGAATGAAACCGCAGAAAAACTAGACGCGTCGCGAGAGGCATTGCGCACTTGCCTCGCCGCCCACCAAACCGATCCCGATGCCTGCGCATCTGAAAAGGAGATGTTCGAGGTAGATCGAGAAACCTACGAAGCGCGCGCTTCCGCCATTAACGGGGGTGCGGTGGAAGGCGGCGCGGGTGAGCAGTTCCTCAACGGCTTCGCCAAAGGACTCGCCAACCGTCGTGCCCAAACCAACTATCAGCCTATGCTTACGCCGAACCCTCTGGGCCAAACCTATCGCATTACCACACCGGGCGATGTCGTCGGGCAACAGGTGACAGTTACGCCCGGACCATGAAGCTCAAGTCACAAGCAATGCTGCTGCTCTGCGGTTGGTATCTGATGTATCCGCCGCGCACGACCTACAGCATCAAGAGCCATTCCATAGGCTCCCTCCGTAACACGTCGGCACCCCTCTCAAGATGGACAATGCTCGGCTCGTTCGACACGGCAGTCGAATGCGACAAGGCGCTCGTAGCCAACGGCGGAGGGCAAGAAAGCAGCCGCAACGAGGCCGATCTGATCCTTCAATGCATCGCCAGCGACGATCCGCGCTTGAAGGAAAAATAGGCAATGAAGGTCCGCTACGCCACTGCACTCGCCTTGGTGGGTTGGTATCTGATGATCCCACCCGCAATGGCAATGGACTGTGAGAAAGATTCGCTCTCAGACGTATCTGGATCTGGAGCAATACTCGAGATGGCGGTGGGCCGGATTTATAAGGTCGATGACGTCGATCAGGTTGACTCGCAGCTTTGGCTCCCCGGCAGAAGATGTGCTGGTCTGCACCGAAACGAAGACCTTTCAGGAGAAGCGCATCACAATTTATACGATCATCAACAAGGATTCGGATGGTGAGGAAGTTAGTGCAAGCCGGTGGCACTGATCCTGCCCACGAACCGGTTTTGGCCGTTCAGCGGAGGTTGCCTATCAAAATGCCAAACGAGGTCGAAGGAGTCTCTTCTTTTACAACGATGTGGGTAGCGTTGGAGTACGAAGTCAAAATGTATTTCAACATGCGCGTCACGTTCAATAATCCCGCCCTCCATTCCGGCGGTAAGGTGGTGGGCCGGACAGGGGAGACGTCGTTACTATTAAGCAGCTGCATTCGAAGGGCCATTGCGGAAAGCGCGGTTCTTCATGCGCGCATTCTGTGCGATTTGTTTTCTTCCGAACGGAAATCGAAGAGGTACGAAGATGATTGGGTTTTCGGACCTATTCGATGATTGGGAGACGGGTGAGAGGTATAGCAACCTCAAGCTCCACATCGCTGAGATGAAATCAGCATATGGAGACTATAAGACCGAAAACTCCCCATGCTGGCAGTTCAACAAAATGCTGGCCCATCTGACGAAAGAAAGAGGCTTCCGGCAAAGTTACCAGGAGGCCCTGGATACGGTGGACCCGCTGATCCATAAGATCGTGTCGGAGCTTGAATCTTTGAAGCCCGGCTTTCCCGACCATCAAATGTAGACCTCGCCTACGCCCGACAGGCGGCGACTCTCAGCGCGCCGCAGTAATGACGCGATAAGTGTCCAGCGCGGGTGGAAGCTCGCGCGCCGGCAACGTCTGAGCGACCGCTTCGATCTGACGCCTGCGATCATGGATTTCGCGCCCGGTCTCGCGCAGCAGGTGTTCGAGATGTTCGGGGTCCACCAGCCGCAGCGCTTGGGCGAAGTCGTATTCGGAGTCTTCGCGCGAAGCGAGCGCGGGCGAAAAAATTTTATCCGCCGCATGACCGGCGACAAAAAATTTCGCCCGGCAAGACCGCCCAACGCGAAAAAGCCGGAGACTTCTCCTTGCGGATCGGCAGCTTTTTTGTGCGTCTGATAGAGATTTCCCTGTAAACGAAACCAGCCTGGCGCGCGTCCAAGGCGATGGGGAGGTAAAGGACCCACCGAATCGTGGGGCCGAAAGTCGCCTTGTGCGGGCCACCAGCCAGCGCCATTATCTGTCTGGCCGTGAAAAAGTTGGCACCAAAAGTTGTCACCAAAATGGCCGGACGCGCAGATCATCACACGGACAGGCGGGGCTGAGTGATTGGAGCCTTCCGATGAGGAGTTGTGCAGGCGGGTTGCGGAGCGCGATACCGAGGCCTTCGATCTCCTGGTCGAGCGGCATCAGGCGCGCGCCTACCGGCTCGCCTGCTCGATCGTCGGCAACGAAGCCGACGCGCGCGACGTGTCGCAGGAGGCGTTCATCAGGCTCTATGAATCTACCGGCCGATTTGACGCGCGCTCGCGCTTTACCACCTGGTTCCATCGCATCCTGGTCAATCTCTGCATCGACCATCTGCGGCGGAGCCGATGGTGGCGCAAGCTCGTGCCGCTTGCGGGGCCGGGCAGCGAGGCCGATGAGGCGGCGATCGATCCGGCCTCTGACGAGCCGGGGCCCGAGTCTGAGGCGATTCGCAGTCAATCGATCGGTGAGTTGCGCGCGCTGCTCGAGAAGCTGTCGCCCAGGCAGCGCGCGGCCGTGCTGCTGCAGGTGCAGGAGGGTCTGAGCAGCCGGGAAATTGCGGCGGTGCTCGAATGTTCGGAGAATACGGCGAGAGTTCACATCCATCGCGGGATAGCGGAGCTCAAAAAGGCGTTCAAGCGAGAGTAAGGTCGGCGGTCAAGCCGTCTGGCGGTTAAGAAGATGATTACGCGGCATCCCGAAACGGCGCTCGTTCCATATATGCGCGGCGAGCTCGAGGGCGAGGAGCGGGCGCGCGTCGCGCGCCACCTCGAAGACTGCCCGTCGTGCCGCCAGGCGGTGGGCGACGCGGCCGCCGCGCTTGGGGAGCTGGTGCGCCGCGTCGAGGAAATTCCGCCGCCCGACCCGGCGATTTACCGCGCCCAGTTGCATCGCAAACTCGACGCGCGCCAACGGGCCGGCGCGGGCGGCGGGGCGGAACCTCGATGGTGGCGGCGGCCACGGATAGTCGGGCTCTCGATCGGCGCGCTCGGCGCGGTCGCCGCCGCGCTGCTCCTGATTTTCACGATGCATCAAGGCGCCGGCGTCGCGCCGCCGCCGCTCGATCAGCTCGCGGCGCAAGATGCCGCGATGCAGGTGGGCACGATGCAGGAGGCCGCGATGACCGGCGCCGACGTCGGCCTGTTGCGCGACTACCCGATGGTCGAGCATCTCGACCTGCTCGAGAACTACGACGTCATCGCCCACCTCGACGACGTGTCGCCGTCGGCGCCGGCCAGCGATGAGAACCGGTCGTAGGCGGGCCGTGCTTGCGCTCGCGGCGGCAGCGCTCATGACGGGAAGCGTCAAGGCAGGGGCGCAGGAGCGGCCGCCCGCGGCGCCGCCGGATTTGCGGATGCTGTTGAACCTCGATCTGTTCCGGCCGCACGCGGGCGACGCCAACGGCGGCGGCGGTTCGGGCGCGGCCTCGAACGGCTCGATGGTCGATCAGATTCGCGCGCTCAAGGCGATGGGCTATCTCGGCGGAAATCACAACAACGCTCAGGCGGACGCAACCGGCACCCGCGGCGACGCGCCGAATCCGCCGTCCCCGGAAACCGGCAACTCCAGCGATTCAGAGGGACAGCCATGAGCCGCCGCAGGCTCGGCGTTTCGATAGCGCTGGCGGCGGCCTTCGCGTTGACGGCGCTCGCGAATCGGGCGCGCGCGCAATCGTTCGCACCGGTGCCTCCGATGGCTGCGAGCGAGCCGCAAAACGCCGCCGAACGGGCGCTGGCGGCGCAGGATACCGGCACGTGGTCCAGGCTCACGCCCGAACAGCGGGCGCGGGTGCTCGACAATTACCGGCAGTGGCAGCGGATGACACCGGCGGAGCAGGGCGCGGCGCGGCAGAATTTCGAAGAGTTCCGCAAACTCCCGCCCAACGAGCGTCAGCAGGTGATGCAGGGGATGCGCCGATGGCGTCAGCTTCCACCCCAGCGGCGCGAGGAACTGCGCCAGGCCTACACGCATTTCAGACAGCTTCCGCCCGAGCGGCGCGAGAAGGTATTCCAGCGCTATCGGCAGTTTCAGCAGCTTCCGCCCGCTGAGCGCCAGCACATGCTCCAGAACTATCGGCGGTGGCAACAGATGACGCCGGAGCAGCGCAAGGCCGCGCGCGTCCGCTGGCACGAGGCCCATCCAAGGCATGGCGGGCCGCTGACGAAAATTCCCTAGCGCGAGTCTCGGGAGCGGCCGATTGGGCAGCTTGTGCAGCCGGGCACGCGATTTCTAGTCACTCGGATATAATTTTCGGTAGTGACGGGGCGCATCACCAATAATAATACGTTCGGGACCCGAGGCTTCGATGAAGGACAGGTTTGGCGCGGCCGTCCACTATCAAAACGCAAGAGCGATGGAGCTGAGTGAATGCCGTTGAATGAATTTCCACCCGAATGGCGGCGCGGCGTGTATCAGGCGATCGCGCTTCGGCGAGACATTCGGGCATTCAGGCCCGATCCTGTCGATCCGAGGACGCTGGCGCGGATCCTTTCCGCAGCCCATCAGGCGGGCTCCGTGGGGTTTTCGCAGCCGTGGAACTTCATCGTGATCGATGACCTGGAGGTCCGGCGCCGGATCCGCGACCATGTCGAATCCGAAAGGCAGCTGGCGGCGGACGGTTTCGCCGAAGGGCGAAAGGATCAATACCTTTCGCTCAAGCTCGAGGGCGTCCTCGACGCTCCGCTCAACATCTGCGTTACTTGCGACCGAACCCGCTTCGGCCCCGCCATCATCGGCCGCAACACCGTCAAAGACAGCGATATTTACAGCACTTGTATTGCGATACAGAACCTCTGGCTGGCGGCGCGCGCCGAGGGAATCGGGGTCGGCTGGGTCAGCATCCTGAAATCCGAGGTGATCCAGCGAATTCTTGCGATTCCCGATCACGTATCCGTAGTCGGGTATATGTGCATCGGATATCCGGTCGAGTTTGCGGAGCGTCCGCTGCTTGAGACCGTGGGCTGGCTCCCGAGAATTTCCCTGTCCGCGCTCGTTTTCGGCAATCGCTGGGACGCGTCTCCCGATAGTGAACTGACGAGTGCGCTTCGCGATCTCGACGAAATCGCGGGCGGGGAAAACTCGAAAGATCAGGCGGATGATTGAGTGCGACCGGAGATCGAAATACCGTGCCTCGTGCGAATCGCGAGCGCCGCAACGTCGTCTCGGCGAGACCGCGTTGATGGCGGAACACACGAGGCCGATCCAGGGCGGGGCGGCCCGCTAACCAGGATGCCGTAAATCCGCTACGCCTCGGCTTCGGCTCCTCACGCGGGCGCCGTGAAGTGGCCGTGAAAGAGCCCTTCGGGGTCGTACTTTCGCCGGAGCGCCTGCATGCGCTCCCAGTTCGCTTTTGCGTACGCCCGTTCGGCGCGGATGGGGCTCGCGACGATGTCGGATTCGCCGACGTAATGCCCCACCGCATACCGATCGAGTTCCGCGATCGCCGCGCGGTGCCAGGCGGCGTTGGCCGCGTCATCTTCGGACCGCTCCCAGACCGCGTAGCAGAGCAAGAGCGCATCGGCCGTCATCGAATACGCAGCGTCGGGGAGCGGTGCGTGAGTGCCGCCGCTCCTGAAGCTGAGGACCGCGACTGATTTCGTCGACGGCGCGCGCACGAAATGCTCGCGCGCGGCCGCGAGCACGCTCGCCGGCGGCGAATTGGTCCATAGCGTGTCCGCCAGGTAGCGATGCCTTTCAGGCCAGAGCCCGGCGCCCAGCTCGTGCAGCCCGTCGATCGGCGTCGGCGTGTTCAGTTCTTTCAGCAGGCAATCCGATAAGGCCGGACAGCTCTCCAGGGGACCGAGCGCGGCGGCAGCCTCGCTTGCACTATCGACGAATGCGGTGCCGAGAGCCGCGCAGACGAAGCCGTTGGTGGATTTGCATCGATCGGCGATAGCCGGCGGCGCCGCTGCAATCAGAATCGTGAGTTCGACGTGCCGCGGCATCCTGCGCGCGACCTCGGCCGCCCAGGGTCCGACGTCTTCGATCCGTTCGAGCGGGTAGAAATAGCTGCTGGTCGTGACCGCCTGTGGTGCGCGATAAACGCGCAACGTGTATTCGGTTACCACGCCGAAGAACCCGGGCCCGCCTCCGCGAATCGCCCATAGCAGGTCGGAATTTTCCCCTTCGCCGGCGACTACCGTATCGCCGGCGGCCGTCACCACCTTCGCCCCTTCGATGCTGAAGCAGGCCACGCCCCAATCGTTGTAGTTCCAGCCGATACCGCCGTTCAGCAGGTACCCGCTCATTGGAACGGTCCCGCAGTGGCCGACGGGAAACGCCAATCCCTGCGCGGCCAGCATACGATCGAGGTCGCAGCCGCGCACGGCCGGCTGAACCCGCGCCAGGCGATTTTCGCGGTCGATTGAGACGCCGCTCAGGCGGCCGAGATCGATCAGCAGGCTATCGTCGCGGAACGAAAACCCGACCCAGCTGTGGCCGCCGCCGCGCACCGCGACCTTCATCCGGTTGGCGCGGGCAAACTTTATCGCCTGGGCGACGTCGTTCTCGTTGGCCGCCTGCACGATGAGACGCGGACGGCGGTCGGGCGCGAGCAGATTCCAGATCATCTCGTGCCGCAGGTGCTCGAAATTAGCGTCGGTCACGGTTATCAGGGCGCCCTGGATTTTGTCCTGGAGTTCTTTCGATTGCAGAACGTTCTCTCCTTTTCCGCTCTCGTTTTCCTTGCGCTACCCGGCGTCAAGCATAAGCCCTTCGACCGGCCACGGAAACCGAAAACCGATCGGGCCGGGCCGCAACGGGTGCAGAGACGCTGACCTTTGTCAGGAGGAGCTTAATTGGAGGCGGCGAGCGGATTCGAACCGCTGAATCGAGGTTTTGCAGTTATCCGGCCCGCCAAAGGGATATGACTAGCCCGATGGGCGGGGCGGGACATCGAGGATTCCGCGGTTCGCGCGGCTGCACGCTGGAGCCGCCGCCGAAAGAAACGCCCGCGCCGCCAACATCGCCATCGCCAGAGCGAGTTGAGCGCGGCAGGCGCAAAATGCTGGCGGACGACTCACGGCTTCCGCATCATGGCGCTGCCCGATCTCTCGGTGTTTCGCGGAGACTGGTCGCCGCTCCCGTCATTCACCAAGCGGGCGCTCGCCATCACTGCATCTTCGTGCCGGGCAAAGGCGACTCGGTGGAAGTGAGCGAATAGCTATCGAGCAGCCGGGCATTGTGCCGGGCTGCCCGAATGTTGCAAGTGATACGGAGACCGATGTAGCAACTACAGTCCTCTCGCGATTGGCGCGGAGTTTTGTCAGACGAAGGAGTACGGAAATCGTGGACCCTCGATCTTTGCCGGATTGGGTAACCCAGCCCACAAAAGTAGGTGAGCAAGAAATTAGAGAGATTTATGCCCTCGCGGGATTAGCGATATATATGGCGCAGGTGTTGGAGCACGGTGTGTGCAACTGCCTGCTGCTGCTCAATGTCATACACGTGATGCAAGCTAAGCGCCGATTCTTGAATTATGCACACTATGAAAATTATGTTGACACGTTAGAGGAACAGCATTTTAAGCGGACGTTTGGCTCCCTTATAAAGGCCATCAAATCTTCGGGTATCGCGGTCCCGCAGCGACTCGATGACAAGCTGGTCGAAAGCCTCACCGCGCGTAATCGGTTGGTTCATCGCTTCTTTCGCGATCATGCGACGGATTTTGTGCGCTCAGAGGGACGCGCCGCTATGGCTCACGAGCTAAAGCAGATGCGGGTTCTTTTTGAGGAGACCGACCAGCAACTCGACACGATAGCGAAGTCGCTGCTAACGGTTCTGGGGGTCAACGAATACGCGACGACGAGTTAAGTGCAATGATGGAGAAGGGCGTCTCCCAATCCGAGATTCGCTCTTATCTCCGCGAAAAGCACAAGTGCAAAGGAGTCCGAGCAAAGGGAGAGAGGACATAGCGCCGATCCTCCGGCGCGATGCCAAGAAAGTCTGTACCCGACCGCGGCTTTTTGGTCGGGGAGAATCCACAGATCATCTCCTTGATATGCCGGTATTCATGCCGTGCAGGCCGGGCGGTCGATCTGGCGCGGCTGTCGCACCGTCGAAAAGTGCCCGTCAAATAAGCGTTTTCTGGAGAGAAAATTGGAGGCGGCGAGCGGATTCGAACCGCTGAATCGAGGTTTTGCAGACCTCTCCCTTAGCCACTTGGGTACGCCGCCCCCGTGCGGACGATTTTAGCGGAGCCGGAACGCTAACACACGCGCGGCGACGCGGCAATTTAGCCGGCGGCCCGCTGGCGCAAGATCTCCAAAGCGAGTTGACACATCGCACCGATTCTGAGGCAATGGCCTCACGTCCGCAGGCGAGGAGGACCTCCATGCCTACCGTTCCGATCAAGGATGAACATCGCGTCGGCACCGAGGCACGCTACAAAGTCGAGCCCTCGGCCTATCTCCAGAAGCTCTTCGAGAGCGGCACGCCCGACCTCAGCTGGATGAAGGAGACGGGGCAGTGGGGCATGCACGCGAAGCCGTCAGGCCTCGGGTTGCGCCTCAAGGACATCGAGATCGGCAGCTACGGCGTGGTGCCGGAGCGCGGCGGCAAGCATCTGTCGATGGCGCCGCGCGGCAGTATCGTTCCCGACAACGTGCCGTCGCTCGGCTTCACCATCAACAACAAGGACGAGTGCTGGGCCGACAACGTGACCGAGCTCTATGAGGAAGCGGTGGCGCGCCAGTGGAGCTCCGCGCGCGACATTCCGTGGGACGAGCTCAAGCCGCTGCCCGACGACCTCGAGCGTGCGATGTGCCAGCTCTGCACGTTCCTCACCGAGGTCGAATTTATCGCCGCCGACGCGCCGACGCGCTGGATGAGCCGCATCAACCAGGACTTCTTCGAGGTCAAGCTGTTCCTCGCCACGCAGGCGATGGACGAGGCGCGCCACATGGACGTCTTCCGCAAGCGCGCGCTCGCCAACGGCGGCGGCCTCGGCAAAGCCAGCGCCTACAGCGAGCTCGGGCTGAAAAAGATCTTCGACGCGCCGAGCTTCTCGGCGCAAACCGGCCGGCTCCATCTGCTGGGTGAGGGCTTCGTGCTGACGATCTTCCGTCAGGGCGAGTTTATCGCGCCGAGCCGGGTCGACCAGGAAATCTTCCGCCGTTGCATGCAGGACGAATCGCGCCACGTCGGATACGGCACGATGCATCTGCGCGCCCAGCTAAAATCGCGCCCCGAGCTGGCCGAGGAGATTCACACCGAACTCGACGACGCCGAGCGCATCCTGCTCGAAATCTTCAGCGAGCCCGAGTCGGTGGAACCGATGGCGGTGCTCATGGGCGGCGGAATCGCGCATTTCGACAAGGGGATGGAGATGCAGTCGCAATTGTGGCGGCGGATCGTCGGCGAGTACCTGCAGCGCTGCGATTCGGCCGGGCTCGAGCGGCGCCCGCGCTGCCTGCTGCCGACCGACTTCGCGAAACTCGTCTCCTGATGGCGCCGAAGTTTCCTGAGCCGCAGTGGTTTCTCGCCCTGGGCCGCCTGATGGCCGCCCGGGGCGAGCTTTTTCGGCGAATCGGCTACGTCGAGACGCGCTTCATCGTGCGCGTGCTGCCGGACCAGGACGGAGGCAACGACGACGGTGGCGGGGAGGAGCAGAATACCGGTGTCGCGATGCAGGGCTACGCGTTGACCGACGCGGCGGCGCTGGCTCCAGGAGCGGCCGCGTCGTTCGATGCCGATTTCACGATTTGCGCGCGGCGCGCGGTGTGGCGGCGGATGCTGGATGAGATAGCGCGGGGCGGCCGTCCGGAGTTGCGGCATACGCTCAACTCGCTCGCGCTCATCGGCGACGAGCTGTGGCTCGAGTCCGCCGACCAGTTGCGTGAGGACAAGTTCTATCGCTTCAATCAGAGCCTGCAGGAATTGTTCAATCTCGCCGCAGAGTTGCCTGCCGATTGACTTTCACGGGACTGAACGGCCCGGTAGGGGCTTGGGGGGCCAATCGCTAGCAGG
>Ga0335085_10017634_pt1 | contig 10282 bp, 11 predicted proteins | sample Lox_Sample_45_FD_206712 | JGI IMG/M metagenome (GOLD analysis project Ga0335085, IMG submission 206712) | Soil microbial communities from Loxahatchee National Wildlife Refuge, Florida, United States - Lox_Sample_4.5 | ecosystem: Environmental > Terrestrial > Soil > Wetlands | place: USA...
CTCCCCTGAAGATCATAATCTTATCTCTATATCGCTCTCCCAACTTCTCCAAAGGCTCAGAAACCTCGTAGGAATAATGTTCTGTGAAAGCAATGCCGTGGAGACCCTGCTTTATGGCGTGCATGATTAGTTCCTCGGGTTCGGCATCAGTATCCCCACTGAACCTGGAGTGGACATGAAGGTCAATTCTGGTTTTCATCGTTTTATGGTAACAGGAACGCAACCTTTCTTGCAGACACTAAGAAGATGCTGTCATACCTGCAGATACTCCCTCGCAAGATCAGGGTACATCGAGGGGTTAAAGAGAATATTGGTCATGAAGTAACATTCGTGGGTGCAATAGCACTCATTATTCATTATCGATTGTATGACCCTCTTTGCCCTCTCACAACGGAGTATGCCGGTCATATTGTAGGCGTAATCCCTTATGTTCCCGAGGGAGGTCGCAAGGATCTCGCAGGGATAGACCTCGCCGGTCTCTGTGAGCACCAGATTCAGTCGCCCTGCATAACAGGGGATGAGCCTTCTCTTTTCTGTGGTGGTTTGATGGATAAGTCGTCGCTGGAGAATGTCCTGCGCAGCCTTGATTCTGGCGCCCCTGAAGCGATATGTGCGGGAAAGCCCTTTTTTCAGGTTTTTCTCAAGCCGTTCGATGGCGTTGTGATATTTGCCAATGTCCACGTTCTTGCTTTGCTTATGGGAAGGGTTACCGCGTATGAGAGAAATGGTATGGGTTTTTATATGTTTCAAGGCGGCGACAAACTCGATAATCTGATCCATGCAATCCTGATTTTCCGCGCAAAAGACGGTATTGATTCCAAGCTCGAAATGGGGATATCTTTCTATTAGGCCTTCTAAGGCATGGTATGTCTCCATGACCTTCTCGAAACTGCCCTTTCTTCCCCGCAGTTCATCGTGCATTCCCTCCATCCCGTCAAGAGAGAGCTTTACCGCAATCACACTCTTTCTGCAGAGGGTAAGTATCTGCTCGGTCCTTTCACGAATCAATTCAGGGAGCATGCCGTTAGTGGGATAAAGCATAATGGCCGGCTTGTTGTTTTTATAGAAGACCTCGCTTATCTTCACGAGGTCGCTTCGGAGATAAATCTCGCCCCCGGAAAAAGCCAGCCAGAGGAGGTTTCCCATAGAGAGAGAAATCTTCTCGATCTCATCAATGCTTAATTCATGTGAAGGTTCAAAAGCTGTTTCCTGTCCGCTGAGATAAAAGCAGAAGGGGCATCTGAGATTGCACCGCCTGGTCAAAAAGAAGGTAAGGTGTATTACGCGGCTCTTCCTTAAAACAGACCCAGCATGGCGGAACGGGGAATACATCATACCTTTCCTCCTGAACGGAGATATCTCCACATGCCCGCGAGAGCACCCGCCCCCACAGCCAGGGGATAGACCGCGATATAGTAAAGAGTCGCTCCTATGCCAAAGGAGGATCCTTTTGTCTCATAAAAATCCATGATCAGCCCGCGGCTTAAGAACAAATTGAGGGCAATGACAAAAGGCAGGAAGACTAAAAGCATTAACTGTGAGGAAATAAGAGAAAAAACGATCAGGATACCACACGCAAAAAAGGATGCAACATTCACCTTGAGTTCCCTGGATGCTGTTCCCGAGTCTGTGAAGACATCCCTGTTTGCCAGTGAATACTCTGTCCAGAACATCGACTTCCTGAAGGCGTTCCTGAGAGATTTCGCAAATGTGAAGTTGAATATATGCTGCACGAGGATATCTGGGCACATGACGAGTGAGTATCCGGACCTGCGGAGCCTGTGGCTGAACTCAACGTCCTCAAGGATGGGCAGAAAGTATTCAGAAAATCCCCCGCTTTGGTTGAAGAGGGCGCGGTCGATGACCATGGCATGGGTCGCAATATAATCAGGTTCAAGTTTCTTGGTTTCTGAGTAATGTATGAAAATGGACTGGAAGGTGCTGAAGAAGGTGTCATCGTAGGGGATGGCAGTATAGGTTCCCCCGACTACCTTATCCTCTCCGCCCGAAATCGCTTTTGCTGCAAGCGAAAGCGTATTATTCTGCAGAATACAATCCGCATCTATAAAAAAGAGGATATTGCCGCCGGCGTGCCGGGCACCCGCATTCCGTGCCCTGGAGGCGCCGGAGTGTGTGTCAAGGTCCACAAATGTGCACGGAAATTTCTTTATTATTTCAATTGAACCATCTGTCGAGCAGTCATCCACCACAACGACTTCGAAATCAGGATATGTCGATGAAAAGGCCGCTTCCAGAGATTTTCCTATGGTTGCAGCGCCGTTGTAGTTCGGAATAACGATCGAAATACGTTTCTCCACCTTTCTATTATGGAATAAATGCGTAATTCTTATCCATACCGTCTACGATTTTCACCTGTTTCCAGAAGACACAGGGTATTAACCTTGATTCAGCGCACATTGCATTTCACCTGAGAGCCTTGTTCCTTTCCCTTAGTGTTCATATTGGTAATTATTATCAGGGAATTAGTGCCTTGACTATTTAACCTCAACTATGATAAAAACACTCAAAAGTTCTTGAGAACCTTGGAGGGGAACTATGGCAAAGAAAGTTGCGGTGCTTGTCAGGGATAGACAGGATGAGGCATTAAGGATGGCGGTCGGGCTTACTCTGGCGGATGATGAGATCAATGTATTTATTATGGACAAGAAACTCGAGTCCAATGAGTCGAATGACCTCAATGTTGAGACTCTTGGTGATATGGATGCCAAGATATATTCCAATAATCCTGAAAACAAGTTTGAACAAAAGAGCACCGAAGAGATTGCCAAGGCATTGACTGCCTATGATGTGATTATCCCGTATTGATTATAAAGAAAATCCATCTGATAAATAGAAAGGCTGTCATCAAGTCGAGAAACTTATGACAGCCTTTCTATTTTGGATACAGTTGTGTATGCAAAGGTCATTAGCATTGGCCCTTGCTACACAGGACAAACAATCTATTGACAACATCAAGAATGACAAGTAATATTTGAACAGACATCATCTGTATGTTCGCACTAATTAAGGGATAATGCCCATAGTGAATAATGAGTAGGCGAGGTTTTGCATTTTAATTTTCCTTGTGTATACGGGATGCGAATAATGTGAAACATATTCCTTACTCTTTTTTCGGGGGGAATGAAAGGGGGTGAAACATAATCATTCCTGTAGGGAAAACAACGAAGGGTAAATAGGGAAAAGGAAAGGAGGGTTTATGAAGGGTTTTAGAATTATGCTGGTTTTGTTGATGATTATTGTATTGCCGGTGGCAGCTGCAGCACAAAAGGCAAAGACCATTGATGAACTGGCAACGATGTATGACGCGTCAAGCTGTAAGTCTTGCCATGCAGAAATTTATGCTGCGTGGGAGAAATCCCACCATGCGAGGCCGTTGATGGGGGTAAAGGGCGGGCTGATGTTGACGCCCCTTGCACTGAAGAAGGGAGAACCAGGCAGCACTGCATTTTCAGAAGACAGCCCGAAGAAAATGACTGTCAAGAACTTCCCTTGTTTTAAATGCCATCTCCCGCAGGCCGTTACCTCTGCAGAGGATTCAGTCGCAGTTGAGTTAGCTGAAGCGCTTATCGCAAAGGATTCGGCCAAGGTCGCCAAACTGCAGATCACCTGTATTGTTTGCCATAATACCAAGGCGATTATCCACAAGAGGGAATTGGGTGAGCCGGAAAAGGGAGTCCTGTACGGCTTGAAAGACGTGGCTTCTCACGGGGACAAGACCTATACAAAGGTAAAGAAGAGCGCGATTATGAAGGATTCGGTCTTCTGTGGTCAGTGCCACGGCCTCGGTCCGAATCTCGAGTTCGACCAGGCGTTCCAGTGCGCTAACCTCTACGGAAGTTATTTGCACAACTATGTGTCTTCGGGAGGGACGCATACCTGCCAGGAGTGCCACATGCCGAAGGTGGATGGCAAGGCCGATCACCTTATTGCCCCGAATTTTAACGACGATAAGGGGACTTCCGAACTGCTTGCAAAGGCAATTAATCTTGATGTGCAGACTATCGGCTATGAATGGCTAAGAAAAGCGGCAACATACGTCCCAAAAATTGTGGTTGAGACGAAGATCACTACCACTGCAGGCCACAGAATACCTGATGGCTGACCCTCCCATAACAGAGTGGTCATGGTAGTGACCGCAAAGTCAATGGATGGTAAGGAGATAGGGAAAGTGGAAAAGCACTATCACCCTCAGGCCACAAACTGCCGCGACACCAAGGAGAGATACGGAGCACAATGGAAGGTCGCGAATCTCCGTGATACAAGCCTGCAGCCTAATAAGACCAAGGCCGAGACGATTGAGTTTGAACTTCCGGCAGGGGTCAGGGCCGCTGACGTGACCGTAGATCTTGTGTATGAGGATGTCAACCCGGATAACAAATACCCCATTCACTCGATAACGAAGAGGGTAAGTCTTGACAAGTAAACATAGACAAGGTTAAGTGTTTTGGAGAAAGCCCGCCCTTTTGGGCGGGCTTTCTTATGGGGTGAATCAAGCTGGTGAGGGGGTAAGGTATCCTTCCACAAGTAAATCTTCTCCCAGTCTTTTCACGGTAGTATTCTTTAATCTGTAAGCTTCATCCAAGTCTCTCAATGTCTTGCCTCCGACTGCCGGATAAGAAGCAGTCCCGCCCATAATTTTTGGTGCGATAAAGAGCATGACTTTATCAACAATGCCATCTTCAAGGGCATGGGCATTGAGGGAGGACCCACCTTCTATCACAATAGAAGTAATTCCCTTTTCTCCAAGCTTTTTCATAAGCCAATTAAGTTCAAGTGTATGTTTATATAATATTATATAACTCCCCATACTAAATAACTTATTAGCTTTTTTTAGGAGTGCCGGATTCCTTGTATTTTTTGTAACAATAACGGTCTCTGGAGGCACCCTGAGTATCTTTGCATCAGGAGAAACCTCCAAGGATGGGTCTATTAGGATTCTCACGGGATTCCTGCCATTTCTGATCCTTGCAGTGAACTGGGGGTCATCCGCTTTTACCGTACCTATTGCGGTCATTACCGCATCAACGCTGCTTCTCAAGCGATGAACCATCATTCGTGACTTTTCCCCGGTTATCCATTTTGATTGTCCTGCCCCTGTGGCAATCTTGCCGTCAAGGGTCATGGCGACTTTGAGTATCACGAAGGGTCTCCTTGTGGTGATATATTTTATGTAGTATTCGTTCACTTGTTTTGCCTTTTCCTCCAGTACCCCCGTTACCACCTCTATCCCGGCCCGCTCCAACTCCTTCATTCCCTTTCCCGAAACCTTTGGATTCGGGTCTCTCATCGCCATGACAACCCTCTTAATCCCCGAATCAATGATCGTTCTTGTACAGGGAGGGGTCCTTTTATCAGTATGACAGCATGGCTCAAGACTTACGTAGAGGGTTGATGCTCTTGTTTTTTCACCTGCTGCGGTGATTGCCAGGGCCTCCGCATGAGGGGTTCCTGGTTTCCTGTGATATCCTTCTGCAATAATTTTCCCGTTCTTTACGATAACTGCACCCACCATGGGATTCGGACTCGTCATTCCTCTGGCCCTGGTGGAGAGCATAATTGCCCTATTCATAAAAAAAGCGTCACGCATAGTCTAAAATAACATAAAAATCCTTTACATACCAAAAGAATCCTAATACAATACCTATGAAAAAAAGGTGAACATCCCATCTGTTCAGTGGTATGATATAATTTACTGAGACAAGGAGGGAAGATGAGCAATATACTTTTGGGTCTTATCACCCTTTCATTTATTGTGGCTGTTGTTGTGGTTATTTTTGTTATGATTGAGCTGAGGGGGGCAATCAGGGCATTAAAAGAATTCATAAAGACCACAGAGAATTCCCTGAAACCGACCCTTGAAGAATTACAGCAGACCCTCAAGAGCCTGAGAAATGTGACGGACAACGTAACTGGGGTCACTGAAGATGTGAGAGTACTTTCGAGTTCTGTCAGGGACGTGGGCGAGAATGTGAAGCATGTGAGCGAGCTTGTTGATGAGGTCACCTCCTCTGCGGTGGTCAGGGTCTCGGGCCTGAGGGCAGGGGTTACTGCAGCCATGGAGGTTCTTTTGAAGAATATCTTCAGTGGGAGAAAGTAAGTAGAGTGTGAGAAGTTCCCGATTAATTGGTTTTTTGCCGTGATTACGGACGATTAAATTTGCTTTGAGGCAACAGGAAAGGAGAAGAGAATATGAGGCATGACGAAGAATGCGGCCATAGTACGGGTTCCCTATTTCTTGCATTCCTTCTTGGTGGTCTGGCAGGAGCGGGCGCTGCCCTGCTTCTGGCGCCCAAATCAGGGAATGAGACGAGGCAACGGATTAGGGAGCTGGCGGAAGAAGTGAAGGAGAAGACAGAAGACTATGTTGAGCAGGCGAAGGGAAGGGTCAGTTCAACCGTCGAAAAGGGGAAAGGCTATATTCAGGAAAAAAAGTCCATTGTAACCACTGCGGTTGAGGCTGGGAAGGAAGCGTACGAAAAGGAGAAGGAAAGGCTGGCAAAAGAGAGTTAATGCATGAGACTTCCATTGCGCTCGGTATCCTGGACATCATAAACGATCGGTGCATTGCTGAAGGGTATCATTCTATCGAGTCTGTGAGGCTCAGGATCGGAAGGGCCGCAGGCATCATGCCTGAGGCCCTTCTTTTTAGCTTCGACGTTGCAAAAGAGGGTACCCTTGCGGAAAGCGCGAAGCTCATCATCGAGAGTGTCTCGCTTGGGGGAGTATGCAGTGAATGCAATGCCGAGTTTGAGGTTGAAGAGGCGTATGTGCTCAGTTGCCCTGAATGCGGTTCCGCGGCCTTCAAGATACAGAGAGGCTATGAAATGGAAATCGTCGAGATGGACGTGAAGGAAGAGAAACACAATATATCGCCATGATTGATGGAGGTAATTGATGAAGGTGAAAGTAGTAACACGGATTCTTGAGGCCAATGAGAGGCTGGCAGAGGAGAACAGAAAACGGTTTAAGGAAGCGGGCGTGTTTGTTATGAACCTTATGGGTGCGCCGGGTGCAGGCAAGACGTCTCTCCTCGAAAAGACCATTCTGGAACTGAAGACCAGGGTTCGCATCGGGGTGATCGAAGGAGATATTGCGGGAACCGATGATGCGGAACGGATTCATAATACAGGGGTCCCGGTGGTCCAGATCAATACCGGTGGTGCATGCCATCTGGACGCGAACATGATAAGCGAGGTCCTGCCTGAGATGCCGTTGGGGGAACTGGATATGGTAATAGTAGAGAATGTGGGAAATCTTGTCTGCCCTGCGGAATTCAAGGTTGGTGAGGATATTAAGGCAATGGTCCTGAGTATCACTGAGGGACACGACAAGCCTTTGAAATACCCCCTGATGTTTCAGGAGTCAGCAGCCCTTGTGCTCAATAAAGTGGACCTTCTCCCTTATGTAAATGTGGACATGCAAAAACTGAAAAACGACGCCATCTCCCTTAACCCCAAACTGAAGATTTTTGAAGTTTCGTGCAAGACTGGTGAGGGGCTTCATAGATGGACTGAATGGTTGAACGGGCTAAAATAACCCTAAAGGGCGTTGTTCAGGGTGTGGGGTTCAGACCGTACGTGTATATCCTCGCTGAATCCCTTCAGCTCAGGGGGTATGTGACCAACACCCCCGATGGCGTGACCATAGATATAGAGGGGGAGCACGTCGCTGAATTCATAGAGAGACTTCCGAAGGATCCCCCGCCCCTTTCTCAGATAGCCGCTATCTCCATAACCCCTCTCCCTGAATATGGATATGGCGACTTCAGGATAATCGAAAGCAGGGAGGAGAGCAGCCGGGTCCCCTTCACCCTAATCTCACCAGACGTGTCCATCTGTGATGACTGCCTGGAGGAATTGATGGATCCCCATGACAGGCGATATCTCTATCCCTTTATCAACTGTACCAACTGCGGTCCGCGATATACGATCATAAGGTCCATTCCCTATGACAGACCCCATACCACTATGGCGAATTTTTCCATGTGTGCCCAGTGCAATGCTGAGTATCACGACCCCCATGACAGGCGATTCCATGCACAGCCCAATGCGTGTCCACAATGCGGCCCCAATGTGACACTCGTGAACAGCCGGCAACCTGAACTGGATGGCCAAGTGGCCATGGAAAAGACGATAGAATTGCTGAAAGCAGGGAGGATTATTGCCATTAAAGGGCTTGGTGGGTTTCACCTTGCATGCGATGCGACGAACAAAACTGCAGTGGAGGAGTTGAGGGAACGAAAAAGAAGGAGTAATAAGCCGTTCGCATTAATGGCCCCTGACTTATTAGCAGTGGAGCGTTTCTGCACAGTTTCAGAAGAAGAGGCAAAACTCCTGTCATCCCGGCGGCGCCCCATTGTACTCCTCAGGAAAAAGGAGGCCGTATCCCTGCTGCCCGAGGCTGTCTCTCCCCATAACCAATATTTGGGGTTCATGCTGCCTTACACACCCCTCCATTATCTGTTGTTTCACCAGCCATTTCCTGCCAGAGAAGGTGGGATGCTCAGCGGGAGGGAAGCCAATTTTTCCGCCCTTGTGATGACCAGCGGCAATCTGTCTGAGGAGCCGATTGTGAGGGATAATGAGGAAGCGCTTGAGAAGCTTCAAGGTATCGTTGACGCATTTCTTCTCCACAACAGGGACATTTTCATGAGGGTGGATGATTCGGTGATACGGGTGAGATATGAGGGGCCTACAGTACCTTGTCAGGAAGGCAGTATCCTGTCAGATAAGCGCCGGGAGTCCACCCTTTTCCTGCGCCGCTCAAGGGGTTATGCGCCTGAACCATTGGCACTCCAGAGTAATGGCCCTGAGGTCATGGGGTGCGGCGCTGACATGAAGAATACGTTCACCGTCACCAAAGGGGGGTATGCCATTCCAAGCCAGCACATTGGGGACATGGAGAATTATGAAACTGTGCAATTTTATGAGGAATGCCTCGAAAACTTAAAGCGTGTCTGCAGGGTAAAGCCAGTTGCCATGGCGCATGACCTTCATCCTGGATACCTCTCCACACAATGGGCCTTAAGGCAGGGAGTTCAGACTTATGGAATACAGCATCACTATGCACACATCGGTTCTGTTATGGCAGAGAAGGGTCTGCTTGGCAAAGTTCTTGGTGTAGCCTTTGATGGTACAGGATATGGTACAGACGGAAATCTCTGGGGAGGGGAGGTTCTTCTTGCAGATGTCGATGGATTTGAGAGGGTGGCCCATTTCAAATATATTTCCCTCCCGGGAGGTGAGAGGGCAGTGAAGGAGCCGTGGAGAACAGCCATAAGCTATATCCTTGATGCTGCCGGAGATGAGGCGATGGAGTATCTGGAGAAAATAGGTTTCTTAGAGAAATTCGGGAAGGAGCGAACAGAAAAGATCATCAAGATTGCGGGTGCGAGGGAACTTTCCCCTCAATCATCCGGTGCCGGAAGGCTCTTTGATGCGGTTGCGGCGCTTACAGGGGTGTGCGATATAAATACCTTTGAAGGGGAGGCGGCAATGGCACTGGAATCCCTTGTCTCAGGAGGTACTGAGGAGGACTATCCGGTGAATATAATTTTGGAGAAGTCTATGACCATAGACTTTTCACACACCATTATCGGTATCGTCAATGATATAGTGAATGGTACGGAGAAGCGCCTCATCTCGACAAAATTTCATAACACGGTCTCTAATGTTATACTAAAAACAGTGGGCAGACTTTGGGAGACCTTCATGCTCAAAGAGGTAGTTTTAACCGGGGGCACGTTCCAGAATCTCTACCTCCTGGAGAGAACAACGAGGATGCTGGCAGCAACGGGAATGAAGGTATTTATTAATGAAATGGTTCCCTGCAATGACGCGTGTATATCCTTAGGACAAGCCTATCTCATCAGGGAAAGAATAAAGAATAAGGGTTAGGGAGCTTTGAAGAAACCTAAAAGCAAAAGCGTCCACAAGATTCTGTATCCATGTTAAGAAATCAGAAGCAGGGGCAGGGAATGAAGGCAATGCTCGATGACATAAAAAGAATGATGGACCTAATGGGAAGGCCGCTCAAGCTCATGGAAGTGTGCGGCACCCACACGGTTGCCATCTTCAGGCACGGTATCAGGGATATCATTCCCAGAGAAATCAGTCTGTTGAGCGGACCCGGCTGCCCGGTATGTGTGACTTCTATTAAGGATGTGGATTCTGCCATCGCCATTGCGAAACTTCCTGGTGTTATTCTCGGAACATTCGGAGACATGATGCGTGTTCCCGGGGGAGTGGAATGCCTTGCCGAT
>Ga0335085_10017635_pt1 | contig 10282 bp, 13 predicted proteins | sample Lox_Sample_45_FD_206712 | JGI IMG/M metagenome (GOLD analysis project Ga0335085, IMG submission 206712) | Soil microbial communities from Loxahatchee National Wildlife Refuge, Florida, United States - Lox_Sample_4.5 | ecosystem: Environmental > Terrestrial > Soil > Wetlands | place: USA...
AGACCCTGGCCGTCGAGCGAGAGGCAGCGGCCCCGCCCGATCACCCCGAGCGTCTCGGGTGAGAAGTCGGTGCGCGTGAGCGGGGCGACGTGCACCCAGCGCACGCCGGGCAGCGCGACCTCCTCCGCCGTCCACGGGTCGGCGACGGCGTCGACGACCATCCGCCGGGTGTCCCCTTCGTAATCGATGGAGAAGGCGGCGGTGGCCGACGAGTCGCACCACCGCACCGGCAGGCCGAGCCGGACGAGCGGCGGCAAGAGCAGCGACCGGTCGGGCGCTGCACACTTGGCGACCACGACCGCACGCGTGCCGAACGCCCGGAGCGCCCGGGCGGCGTAGAACGGACAGCCGCCGATGCGCGGCGCCGAGCCGTCCACGCGGTCGAGCGACAGCGAGCCGACGACGGCGACAGTCACCTGCGGGATCGTATGGCCCTCCTAGGTCTCGGCGAAAGCGCGCGCCGGGCGGCGCACGAGCAGACCGGCGAGCCCCGCCAGGGCGAACGCGGCCGCGAAGCTCGGCAGCGAGGCGGTGAAGTCCACGGGAGCGGGGTTCGTGTGCCCCATCACGTGCTGCCACCACGCGGGCCCCTGCGGTGAGAGCCACTGGTAGAGGCCGAACCCGACGAGCCAGGCGAGGATCATCTCCGGCCGGAACGCCGGCCCGGCGAAGACGTCGTTCCGGCTGTAGTGCGCGCCCCGGACCAGCCAGTCGGCGAGCAGGACGCCGAACAGCGGGACGAAGAACGAGCCGAGCAGGAACAGGAACGTCGAGAACTGCGAGAGGTCGAGGACGAGCGCACCGGCCGTCGCCAGCACCGCGCTCGCGACGATGAGCAGCCGCTGCGACACCCACGGCACGACGTTCTGGAGCGACACCGCCGTCGAGTAGACGTTCGCGAACGCCTCGTCGCTCTCGTCCACCGTCACCGCGAGCAGCGCCAGCACGGAGACGACCCCGCCGGCCACGACTGCCGCCGGGAGCTGCGCCGGGTCGGAGATGTTGCGCGCCAGCAGGAGCAGAACCCCGAGCGTGTAGAGCCAGACCACCGGGACGAGGTAGCCGATCGTCACCCCCCAGAACGACGATCGCCGTGTCCGCGTGAAGCGCGTGTAGTCGGCCGCGAGCGGGATCCACGAGACGACGCTCGCCAGCATCAGGTCGACCCCTTGCCAGAAGGTCGGGAAGCCGCCCTTCCCGCTCGCCGACCAGAAGGCGGTCAGGTCGGACTTGTCCACCACCCACCACGTCAGGTAGCCGAGCGAGGCGAGCACGAACCAGACCGCGAACTTCCGCACGTACCGGCGGACGAACCCGATCGGGCCGAGGAAGGCGAGCGCGACGGCGACGCCGCCGAAGAGGATCGTCCAGAGCCACTGGGCCCGGAACCCGAAGACGCGGTCGGAGAGCGCGGCGGACGCGCTCGCGATGATGATCAGCTCGTACACCGACCAGCCGAGGCACTGGAGCACGTTCAGCGCCGTCGCGAGGTACGAGCCGCGCTGCCCGAGCGGCGCGCGCATCAGCACCATCGCCGGCACCCGGGCGTCCGTGCCGATCGCCGCTGCGCCGCCGAGCATCACCGAGCCGACGGCCGACCCGATCAGGATCGCGAGGACGGCCTCCTTCAGCGAGAGCGCCGGCACGAGCAGCGTGCCGGCGACGATCACGAGCAGGCTGACGGCGAGGTTGCCCCAGAGGAGCAGCGTGTCGCCGAGCCCGAGCACGCGCAGGCGCTCGGGAACGGGCTCGATCCCCCACTGCGGCGTCTCGATGCTCACTGCCACCTCCCTACGCCGGTCCTAACCGGATCAGGTTCGACGGGTGTGTTCTCAGCCCCTGAGGGCACCCCGGTGCCGCGAGTGTAGCGCGCGGCTCGTCTCGACAGCCCCGGCGGGCCGGTACTAGGAGACCGAGCGGAGCCGGCGGCGGGTGCCGCGCGCGAGCTTGGAGGCGTACAGGCGCTTGTCGGCGCCGTGGAACAGCGAGAGCTGGTCGTCGCCCTCGTCGGGGCTGACCGCGTAGCCGAAGCTCGCGCTGATCCCGCGCGCGGCGAGGACGTCCCGGAGGCGGTCGCAGATGTCCGCGGCCTCCGGCTGCGAGCCGACCTCCTTCAGGACGACGAACTCGTCGCCCCCGGTCCGGGCAAGGGTGTCGCCGGGGTCGGTCTCCTCGCGGAGCACGGCGGCGAGGCGCCGAAGGTGGTCGTTCCCGGCCGCGTGGCCCTCGGTCTCGTTGACGAGGGCGAGGCCGTCGACGTCCACGAGGACGAGCACGAAGTCGTGCCCGCGCTCGAACCGCTCGGCCAGGGCCGCCTCGAATGCCCGCGTGTTGTAGAGGTCGGTGAGGAAGTCGCGCTCGGCGAGCTCCTTCACGCGCTCGGCGAGCTCGCGGTCGCGAGCTGCGGAGGCGCCGACCACCCAGCCGATCGCCGTGAACGCGGCGAGCCGGAGTACGCCCCCGAGCGAGACGAAGTGGCCGGTGGTGAGGTGCGGGTTGAGGAAGTTCCCGACCGCGTAGAAGCCGCCGACGATCGCGCCTGCGATCGAGCCCCAGATCGGGCCGGAACCGAGCGCGAGGAGGACGATCGGGACGTACAGCAGGCGGCCGATCCCGAGCACCGGTACTTCGACACGCGTCAGGGCGACGGAGAGGAGGGTGACTCCGGCGCCGATCGAGGCTGTGACGAGCGCCCGCCTGTGCGCGAGCAGTCCCGAGATCATTGTCGCACCGTGTTCACGATGGTCAATCGACGCGTCCCCCGCCGGGGTGATGCTAGTATCTAGGCAATGCCTAGGCAATCGTACTCGGCTGCCGAGGCCGCTCGGGCGCTCGGGATCAGCATCGACACCCTCAGGCGCTGGGACCGTACCGGACGGATCCGGACGGAGCGGGACTCGGCGAACCGCCGGATCGTGCCCGCGTCCGAGATCGAGCGACTGCGGGGCGGCGACAGCGACCGGATGAGCGCGCGGAACCACCTTCGCGGGATCGTGCGCGAGGTGAAGGTGGAGGGACTGCTCGCGCAGGTCGAGCTCGACGTCACCGAGCCTGCGCGGGTCGTCGCGCTGATCACACGAGATGCCGCCGAGGAGCTCGGCCTGAAGGCGGGCGTGGCCGCCGGCGCCGTCGTCAAGGCGACGTCGGTGATGATCGAGCGCTGAGCCGGCAAGGCAGCGCGACAGGGGGTTCACTCGAACGGGGGACGCGCGAACGCCGCGGTCCCGGCGATCTTCCGAGAATGGTCACGGGCCTTGCCGAGCGGCGGGCACTGGTCGCCGTCTCCTTCACGGCCTACATCCTCCTGGTCTTCATCGGGATCGCGCGGGTCGAGGTCCCCGGCCTCGGGCTCGGTCACCTGCTCTACATCCCCGTCGCGCTGCTCGCCCTCGCCACCGGGCCGTCGTGGGGCGCTCTCGCCGGGGCGTCGTCTGCCGGCATCTACGTTCTCGGTGCGTCGCTGAACCCGAACTTCGCCCCCGACGCGCAGCTGCTCTCGGTTGCGAGCCTGATCCGCTTCGCCACCTTCACCGGCATCGGGTTCCTCATCGGCGCGGCCGCGAGTCGGAATCGCGACCTGCTGCAGAGGCTCAGGGAGCACGCCGAGCGCGACCATCTGACTGAGCTCGTCAACACCCGCGGCTTCGAGTCGGAGCTGGACGCGCGGCTCGCGGGCGGCCTCCCGTTCGCCCTCGTGCTGGCAGACGTGGACGACCTCAAGCTGGTCAACGATCGCGAGGGTCATGAGGCGGGGAACGACTACCTGCGCCGCGTGGCGGCCGTGCTCCTGGCGGAGACGGCGCCGACGGATGCCGTCGCCCGGATCGGCGGCGACGAGTTCGCGGTGCTCGCCGAGGTGGAGCAGCCGGGCGCGGCCGCGACGATGGTGCAGCGGCTCCAGGCCGCCCTCGCAGCGGCCGGGCTCAGCACCAGCCTCGGCTACGCCGTCTACCCCGGAGACGGCGAGGACCATCTCGCCCTCTTCCGTACCGCCGACCGGCGCCTGTACGACGCCAAGGTCACCGTCGTCCGCCGCCTCCGCTCCGTCTCGTAGCCGCTGGACTTCGCGCACCGGGGTGCCCATCAAGGCGACGTCGGTGATGATCGAGCGCTGAGCCGGCGAGGCGCTAGACGATCAGGCCCCAGCGGCGGGCGGTTGCGAGCGCCTCGAGCTGGGAGTGGCAGCCGAGCTCGAGCAGGATCGAGCGGATGTGGTTCCGGACGGTCGGCTCGGCGATCCCGAGACGCCCGGCGATCGTCCGTGCCGACATCCCCTCGGCGATCATCGAGAGCACCTCGAGCTGCCGCGTGGTCAGGCGCGGCTCGCGGCCTGCCGGCCTGGCCGCCGGCGGGTCGCCGGCGACCTCGTCGCCGTTTCGGAGCAGGTGGATGTAGAGCGGCTCCGTACCGTTCCGGATGGCGATCGTCGACACGAGCACGCTCCTCCTCGTCCCCGAGTCCGTCTTGACGAGCAGCCGCTGGCAGCGAACCGGCCAGCCCTCGCCGGCGAGCCGGGCGCCCGAGCAGCCGGGGTGGCAGACGAGCGTGCCGCGCTCGTCGACACCCCCGACCACCTCCCAGCACCGCTTGCCGACCGCCTCCGACGCCGGAATCCCCGTCAGCTCCTCCGCGGCCCGGTTCCAGCTCACAATCGTCCGCGAGTCGTCGAAGACGAACAGCGCGTCGCCTGAGCGAAACTCCGTTGGCATCGCCAGAAGCATCCCAGGCGCCCGTGGCCGCGTCGTCGGCGGTGACCCCGATCGCAGGTGGGGAAAAACCCGGACGGCCCCGCAGGGCTACATCATCGGGACCTGACGGAGGATCTTCGGCTCGATCCGGTCGAGGATCCTCATCAGGCTCGGGCCCGTGACCGTGATCCCGTGGTTGCGGAGGCCGATCACGGCTTCGTTCGGGTTCGGCTCGGCGGCGAGCAGCTCGGCGACGCTGACGGCCAGCTCCTCCGTGCCGCAGGGGTAGTTGACGTCGGTGGCGACGATGCCCTCCATCCACGCGTGGACGTGGAGGATCGCGCCGACGCCGGGATGCGCCTGGTAGATCATCCAGTGCTCGATCGCGTCCACGGACACGCGCCGCGGCTCGACCGCCGGCGGGACGCTGAGCACGATCCGCCCGTTCTCCTGGTCGTAGTTCGAGACGAGCAGGATGTCGCGGCCGGGCGTCTCGAGCTTCGACTTGTCGACGCCGCTCGCGCTCATCCAGAACCGCACCGCGTCCTTGCGCTGGGAGAGGTTCCCGTAGGAGAGGCCGCCGATCCCGTAGAGGCGCTTGACGTGGCGGAGCTCGCGCTCGTTGAGGAGGTCCTCGATCGGGAACGGCGAGGGCAGGAGGTCGAGGTCACCGAGCCTGGCGCCGGCGGCGATGATCTCCGCCGTCACCTCGTCGCCGCCCCAGAGCTCCGGCTCGAGGTCGGTGACGAACTCGTTGTCGATCACGAGCCGCGAGCGCGCGAGCGGGAGCAGCCGCTCGACGACCTTCGCCGCGAGCGTCTCCTCGCCGTCCTCGGCCGTGTCGCCGTAGTGGCCGCGCTCCATCGTCGTGAACCACGCGCCCTCGCCGGGCACGTAGCACAGCGCGATGTTCGCGAGCGCGCGCACGAGCATCGGGTAGTCCTCCGGCAGCGAGTGGCTCTCGCGCTCGTAGAGCCCGACGACGAACGTCCCGCGCGACCGGCGCCGGAAAGGCTTCGCGTCGTCGGCGTCGACGACGTTGATGACGAGGTCCGCCTCGTTTGCGTCGTCGATCTCGGAAAGACCGGCTCGCCCGAGTGCGTTCCGAAGGAGGCTGACGAAACGCTCGAGCGAGCCGGTGGGCAAGCGACCCACGACGGCGTATGTGGCCGTCGCTTGATTGGTTGTACCCGACTCGGCGTCGCCGCCGCGTGGCGAAATCTGACTACTGGTGCTCATCAGGTGATCTCCGACAGAACGACTCCCAGGATAGGAAGCATCACCGTAAGCGTAAACGACGTCCACCCTACGAGGACAAGCGGCCGCCTGCTTCGCTCCGGCCGCCCCTCGCGGATCTCGCGTGCGAGCCGCGGTCCGAGGACGAAGTCGTGCAGGTAGGCGAAGCAGAGGAGGGCGACGAACGCGGTCATCTTCACGGCGAAGACGACGTCCGCGCTCGTGCCGCCGTTCGGGAGGACGGTCGTCGCGAGCGGGATCCCGGTGGCGACGAGGACGAGGAGCGCGCTCCAGCCGATCGGCCGCCAGCGCTCGCCGAGCGTGCGCATCGCGGCCTGCCGCGGCTCGCCCGTCAGCTCGCGGATCGCCGGCACGGCGATGAAGGTGAGCGCGACCGTCCCGCCGACCCAGACGGTCGCGGCGAGCACGTGGACGGCGACGAAGACGGTCTCCAGCCAGTGGGGCACGTGGACGAGAATAGAGCCCGTGGAGCGCGCGGACTGGAACCGCAAGCACGGCGAGGCCGGGCGGCTGTTCGGCGCCGAGCCGAACCGGTTCCTCGTCGCCGAGGTCGAGGGTCTGAACCCGGGCCGGGCGCTCGACCTCGCCTGCGGGGCGGGACGGAACGCCGTCTGGCTCGCCGAGCAGGGCTGGACCGTGACCGGCGTGGACTTCTCCGACGTCGGGCTGGCGTCGGCCGCAGAGCTGGCCGCCGACCGCGGGGTCGAGGTCGATTGGATCGACGCCGACCTCCGGACGTGGGAGCCGCCGGCCGGAGCGTTCGACCTCGTCGCCGTCCTCTACCTGCAGATTCCGGCCGAGGAGCGGCGGGTCGTGCTCGCGCGAGCGGCAGCCGCCCTCGCGCCCGGGGGGACGCTCCTCGTCGTCGGCCACGACCTCCAGAACCTGAACGGCGGCTACGGCGGGCCGAAGAGCCCGGAGGTGCTCCTCACCCCGGACGAGGTGGCCGCCGAGCTGCCCGGCCTGGAGATCGAGCGGGCCGAGCGCGTGCTTCGCCCGGTCGAGACCGACGAGGGCGAGGCGCAGGCGATCGACACGCTCGTCCGCGCCAGGCGGCCCTAGCAAGTAACACAGTGTTACTTGACGTCTGCCTTGGCCAGCCGCCGCTGAGTCGCATGGTTGAGCGACGGGAGGCGAGCTCGTAACACAGTGTTACTTGGGCGCCTTCGTCGCGTTTCGCGGACGTCTTCGTAACGACGCTCAGGCGCCGGACAGGTCGGGCGGGACGAGCTCGGCCAGCTGCTGGCGCGCGATCCGGGACTCCTCCTCGTTCCGGGCATTGGTGAGCGCCCGGCGCAGGTCGAGCAGGTAGTGGCAGAGCTCGACGTTCTCGAGGTCCAGACCCAGCCGCTGGACGGTGCACCCCGGCTCGACGATCGCCCCGCCGTGCTCCCAGAACGCGCACCAGCCGCGCCCGCACTCCTCGTCGTTCCCGATCGCACGGCTCAGTGCGCACATCTCAGGCATGGCCGGAGTCTGCGGCGGCGCCTCTCGGGCGCCATCGGGACGTGCGCGGAATCGCGCTACGGCTTTGCCGCAGCCCGCCGGAACCGCTCGGCGGAGGCGATCGCGAGCAGCGCCAGGATCACGTCGCTCGTGATGCACCACTGGCAGATCGCGTCGATCACCGCGACCTGGATCACGATCAGGTAGATGCCGAACGCGAGCCCGGCGAAGACGATCGCCGCGCAGATCGCCGCCGCCTCGATCCGGGCCGAGAGCGTCGTTCCGAACACGGCGAGGTAGGCGACGAGGCCGAGCACCGCCACCGGGACGCCCGCGGCCTTCGCGTACTTCGAGTGCTGGACGGTCTCGCAACCGCCGGTCGTGCAGGCGAGGCGGGTGCCCGTGTAGCGCGCGTAGACGAGGTACGCGGCGACGGCGGCTCCGGCGAGCGCGAGCACCGCGATCGCGGTGCGCAGCCGGCCGTCTGTCACTTCAGGAGCGCGTCGAGGGCCTGCTGGAAGGGCTCGGGCGTCAGCGAGGTGACGGGGACCTGGCTGAGCGTGCCGCCGGCCGTCCGGCCGGCGAAGAACGTCGGCGTCTGGTTGACGTGCGCGTTCGCCGCCTGCTGGCTCGTGGCCGTGAGCGCGTTGTCGACCGACGGAGACTGGCGGTCGGCCATCATCCTCCCGACGTCGAGCGCAGCCGCCGTCCCGACCGCGCGCAGCAGGTCGTCGGACACCCAGCCGGAGTTCTCGCCGCCCTGGTTCTTGTAGAGCAGGTCGATCACGTTCCAGAGCCGGTTCTGGACCCCGGCGGCGTAGGCGGCCCGCAGGGCCTTCTCCGAGTCCGGTCCGATGAAGGCCATCCCGGAGAAGACGAGCTTCACCTTTCCGGTGCGGACGTAGTCCTTGACGATCGTCGGCAGCGCCTGGAGCGTGTACTCGCGGCAGAACGGGCATTGGAGGTCGGCGAATTCGACCATCGTCACAGGCGCGTTCGGGTTGCCGAGGACGTTCAGCTTCTGGGGGATCCCGCGGAAGAGCGCGGCGGTATCGGCCGCGCCCGTGACCGCGAAGCCCGGGCTCGTCGTCGTCTTCGAACCGCCGGTGGCGGTCGTCGTGACGGCGCTCTTCTCCTTCTTCTTGCTCCCGCCGGTGACGCTGACCCCGATCAGCGCGCCGGCGACGGCGAGCGCGACGACCGCGACGCCCGCGTACAGCACCCACCGTTTTTTGAGGAGGTCTTTCATCGTCCGGGACGTGATTAGCCTAGTCGTCGAGCGTCTCGAGCGGCTGGATCGCGTGCATGCGGACGAAGCCGCAGTTCGTGCACACGAACGGCAGCACCTCGATCGCCGGCTCGCCGGCCGTCTCGATCTCGGTCAGCCGGTCGCCGCCCGCCCAGCCGTCGTGGCCGCACATCGGGCACGGCCCCTTGGCCTTCACATTCACCGCCGAGCGCAGGCTCTTGAACTCGATTGCCATGACTGAAGGCTGGCGTTCCGCGCCGGCGGCTGCATCCGGGAGAAGCCGCAGACGCGATGGGGGGTGCCACCGATCGCGCGGGGCGGCGGCGACCGGCATGATTCGCGCCGTGGCCGAGACGATGCCGGCGCTGAGGAAGGTCGCGCCCGAGCCGGGGCTCCGGCTCGACGAGGTGCCGGTCCCGTCGCCGGGCCAGCACGAGGTGCTCGTCGAGGTGGAGGCGGCAAGCGTCTGCGGCACCGACCTGCACATCTTCGGCTGGGACGAGTGGTCGCAGCAGCGGATCCATCCACCGCTCACGCTCGGCCACGAGTTCGCCGGCACCGTCGTCGAGGTCGGCGAGGACGTCGACCACGTGCGGCCCGGCGACTACGTCTCCGCCGAGAGCCACATCACGTGCGGGATGTGCTTCCAGTGCCGGACCGGCCAGGCGCACATGTGCGAGCGGACGCGGATCCTCGGCGTCGACCGCGACGGCGCCTTCGCGCCGTACATCGCCGTCCCCGAGGCGGTGATCTGGCAGAACGACCGGTCGAAGCTCCCGCCCGAGGTCGCCACCCTGCAGGAGCCGTTCGGGAACGCCGTCTTCGCGACGAGCGAGCAGGACCTCGCGGGGCGCTCGGTCGCCGTGCTCGGCTGCGGGCCGATCGGCCTGTTCACGATCGGGATCGCCCGGGCGTCCGGCGCCGCCGTCGTCTACGCCTCGGACCGCACCGCCTTCCGCCTCGGCCTCGCCGCGGAGATGGGCGCCCACGGGACGGTGAACGTCGACGAGGCCCCCGACGCGGCGGCCTGGTTTCGCGAGCAGAACGAGGGCTTCGGCTTCGACGTCGTCTTCGAGATGTCCGGCTCCCCCCGGGCGATCAGGGACGCGTTCCACATTGCGCGGAACGGTGGCCGCGTGCTCCTGTTCGGGATCCCGTCCAGGCCGGTCGAGATCGACGTCGCCGAGTCGCTGATCTTCAAGAACCTCGACGTGCTGGCCGTCAACGGACGCCGGATCTTCGCGACCTGGTACAAGACCCGCTGGCTGCTCGAGAGCGGCGTCGTCGACCTGCGGCCGCTGATCACGGACGAGATCGAGCTCGCCGACTACGAGAGCGCGTTCGGGAAGTTGGCGGCGGGCGAGGCCTGCAAGATCGTCGTCTACCCGAACGGGCGGCCCAGCGAGCCGCGGCCGGTCGAGCAGCCGGCGCGCGAGCCGGTAGCGGTCGACACCGGCCCGCGCCCGTGGGCCCACCGGTGATGAGCGCCCTCGACGAGCGCCTCCACGCCGAGCTCGAGGGCCTCCGCGCCGCCGGCACCTACAAGCGCTTCAACACGCTCCGCTCGCCGCAGGGCCCGGTCGTCGAGATGGAGGGCCGCGGCGAGGTGCTCGTCCTCTCCTCGAACAACTACCTCGGGCTG
>Ga0335085_10017636_pt1 | contig 10280 bp, 12 predicted proteins | sample Lox_Sample_45_FD_206712 | JGI IMG/M metagenome (GOLD analysis project Ga0335085, IMG submission 206712) | Soil microbial communities from Loxahatchee National Wildlife Refuge, Florida, United States - Lox_Sample_4.5 | ecosystem: Environmental > Terrestrial > Soil > Wetlands | place: USA...
AGCTCCGCTACGGAGGGGATACACAACACTACGGTTGTGTAGATGTAAAGGAGCTGCAGGTGCCCCCTTTGACGAATGTCGCCCCGGCCACCCAGGCTCGCGGTCCGGAGCCGGCCAGGTGAGTGCAGCATCGGCCCTCACCGTCCCGCTGGCGCCGGGCGTCCCCCCGCCGGCCTCGCGCCCCACTCGCGTGGGCCCGATCGGCCGTCTCGGACGCTATACGGCGACCCACTTCCGCACTGTGCTCGCGGTGTGGATTGTCGTCGCGCTCGTGCTCGGGTTCTTCGCTCCGCGGGTCGAGAAGGCGCTCTCGGGCGCCGGCTGGGAAGCGAGCGGCTCGCAGTCCGCGCAGGCTCGCAAGCTGATGGAACGCGACTTCGCGGGTCTCGGCAGCTACGGGCTGATGACAGTCGTCTACTCACCGAGCCGGACGGTGCAGTCGCCAGCGTTCCGTGCGGCCGTCGCCCACGTCGAGCAGACGCTGCGCTCCAACGCGGCCGTGCGCACCGTGATCGCGCCCTCGCCGGGCGCGTCCATCTCCCGAGACGGACATACGGCGATCGTGCTGGCCGGTGCGGCTCGCGACCCAAACGCGATGGTGGCCGCTGCCGACGGTCTGAAGGGCAAACTGCACAAGCTCTCTACGAGCACGGTCGCGGTGAACCTGACCGGTGCGGCCGGAATGTGGTCTGACTTCAACGCCGCCAATCGGGCCGCGATGCTCAAATCGGAGGTCATCTCGTGGCCGGTGACGCTCGGCATCATGCTGCTCGCCTTCGGCTCGCTGGTTGCGGCCGGGCTGCCGCTGATGCTGACGATGGTCGGTTTGCTCGCCGCCGCCGGCTCGCTCTATCTCGGAACGCTGATCACGCCGATCTCGATCTGGGCGATGAACTTCGCGCTGATGTTCGCGCTCGCGCTCGGCATCGACTACGCGTTGTTCATCGTCTACCGCTTCCGCGGGGCGCTCTTCGGCTCGAAGCTCAGCGCCGAGGAGGCGACGGCCGTGTCGATGGACACCGCCGGCAAGGCCGTGCTGTTCAGCGGGGTGACCGTGCTGATCTCGCTGACGGCGGTGATGCTCGTCCCGAGCCCCGCCTTTCGCAGCATGAGCCTCGGGATCATGCTCGCGGTCATCTTCGTGCTGGCGGCAACGCTCACGCTGTTGCCCGCGGTGCTGGCCAAGCTCGGCTCGAGAGTCGACAAGCTCTCGCTGCCGTGGGCGCACTCGGGTGAGCACCGCTCGCCGCGCTTCGCCGCATGGGGTGAACGCCTGTGGCGTCACCCGCTGCGCTACGGGATTCCGGCGCTGGTCGCGCTCGTGGCGCTCGCCTACCCCGTAACGCAGCTGAAGACCTCGATGCCCTCGATCAAGGTCGTTCCCAGCTCGGACTCCTCGCGACTGGGCTACAACCAGGTGCAGGCCGCTATGGGACCCGGGGCCACTGGACCGTTGCAGGTGGTCACGACTTCGCACGACGCCGCAGCGGTGGAGCGTGTGGCACACGGCGACCACGGCATCGCCCGGGTCCTGCCCGTCCAGTCCGGCGCCCACGGCACCGCGCTGGTGACGGCGATCCCGCGACAGGACCCATCCAACCCCGCTGTGGGCGCGACGATCGAGCGCCTGCGCGCCCACCTGCCCGCCGGCGCCCTGGTCGGCGGTGCTGTGGCCGAAAACCACGATCTCCAGCGTGTGCTGTCCGCCAAGACCTCGCTGGTGATGGGGGTCGTTCTCGGCCTCGGGTTCCTGCTTCTGCTCGTCGCGCTACAGGCACCCCTGCTCGCGGCGGTCGGGGTGCTTACCAACCTGCTGGCCACAGGCGCCGCCTTCGGGATCGCCAAGTGGATCTTCCAGGATGGCGCCCTGCACTCGCTGCTCGGCTTCCAGTCGCAGGGGTTCCTGGATGCATGGGGCCCTGTGTTCTTCTTCGCCATGATCTTCGCGATCTCGATGGACTACACGGTGTTCCTGCTCTCGAGCGCGAAGGAGCATTGGGACCGTACCCACGACGCGCGCGAGGCGATGGTGGGCGGCGTCGCGCACTCCGGACGCGTGATCTTCGCCGCCGCAGCCGTGATGGTCGCCGTGTTCTTCACCTTCGCCCTGTCGGGCCCGCTGCCCCCGAAGGAGATGGGAGTCATTCTCGGCGTCGCCGTGCTGCTTGACGCGATGCTCGTGCGGCTGCTGCTCCTACCGGTGCTGCTACGGCTGATGGGCGCCCGCGCGTGGTACCTGCCTCACTGGGCACGCCGCGTACTGCCCGATGTCAGGTTCGGCCACGCGTGATGGAGTCGAGATGAGCTTTACCGCCTTCACAGGACCCGTTTGCGGCTCGCTCCGCCACGAGACCGACGTCAACGGTCGCCACACGATCATCACCGACGAGCCGCAGAGCCTCGGTGGGACAGACACAGGACCCGCGCCGCACGAGCTGCTGGCGGCAATGGTCGCCTCCTGCGTGTCGACCATGATCACGCTCTACGCGCAGCGCCACGGATGGATGATCGACGGCATGAAGGTCGACGTCGAGTACGACGCGCAGACCGTTCCGCGCCACCTCAAGATCTGCGTGCATCTCCCCGAGGCGCTGTCCGCAGAGCAACTCGTGCGCCTTCGGCGTGTCGCTGAGACCTGCCCGGTGCGGCGGGCGCTCGAAGCCGGCTTCGAGTTCGACGAGGAGTTTGTGTCGCAGACAGGTCGCGCGGCCGCCTGAAGGCACCCGTGTGGACCTTCGATCGGCGCTGGAGAGGACTTCATCCGCGGGTCGCGATTCCTTAGCCCGCGGCCGCCGGTCGTACGCGACGCCGCTGCGCCCTACGCGCCCCAGGACTCTGTCGCGCGCGGCTCTCGTCGCCCGCCAGCCCGTGCTTCAGACCGAGTCGTTGTGCGAGCCGGCGCATCTCGTGGCGTTCGCCGGCGCCGACGAGCGTAACTCCGGTCCCGCGGTTGCCGGCTCGTCCGGTGCGCCCTACGCGGTGGATATAGGTCTGATGGTCGGCCGGTGGGTCGAAGTTGATCACGTGCGAGACCTCCTCGACGTCGATCCCCCGGGCCGCGATGTCGGTTGCGACGAGTGTGTCGACCTGCCCCGATTGGAAGCTCGCCAGCGCACGATCGCGCTGACCTTGGGACTTGTTGCCGTGGATCGCCACCGAGCGAACGCCGCGTGTGTCGAGGCGCTTGACAAGTCGGTCGGCCCCGCGCTTGGTGCGGACGAACACGATCGCTCTCTCGCGCTCGGCCTGCAGCTGGTCGACCAGCGCCTCAAGGCGATCCCCGTCACGGACCGGCACGAAGCGGTGCTCGACCAGCGCCCCTGCCGGGTCCGGCGGCGGGCGGTGCTCGTGAACTATCGCGTGCGAGGTGTAGCGGCTCGCGAGCTCGCCTGCCACCCCCTCGAGCGTGGCTGAGAAGAACAGTGTCTGGCGCCGCTGGGGGCACACACGGACAATGCGGTCGATCGCGGGGCGGAAGCCCATGTCCAACATGCGATCGGCCTCGTCCAGCACGAGCATCCGGACGCCGGCGAGGGTGAACACTCCCCGGGCGAGGAGATCCTCCAGACGGCCTGGGGTGGCGACCAGGATCTGTGCCCTCTTCGCCCTGGCGGCCTGGGCGTGGATCCCGACGCCGCCATAGACGGCGGCAACCTTCAGGCCCTTGACGCGGGCGAGATCTTCCAGCTCGCTGACGATCTGCGCGGCGAGCTCACGGGTTGGAACGAGCACGAGACCGGCAGGAGCGGCCCGGCCGACATCGATTCGCTCCACGAGCGGGATGCCGAAGGCAAGGGTCTTGCCCGAGCCGGTCGGCGCCTTGACGAGGACGTCCTGACCGGACAGCACGTCCTCGAGGACCAGTTGTTGGACGGGGAAGGGTGTCGTTATGCCACGGCGAGACATGGCCTCGCGGACGGCCGCGGAGACGCCGAGATCGGCGAAGGACTGCTTAGACATGTACTGCTCCTAACGGCGCTCGCTGGCGCCAACGGTTCGGAGGCTCTGGCTGACCCGAACCGCTCGACGCGGGACCCAAGCGAGCTAACCTCGCGGCCGAAGGTCTCGACCGCTACGCAGACGCTAACAGACGCGCGCCTCGGGGCCCGCACGCGATTCCGCTCCGCCAACCTGTTGACAGGCGCGTGGCCCGGCGATCAGGCGTCCGCGAGGTCCCGACCGATGTCGTCAATCGTGGGTCCCCCGACACCCTCCTCGAGGTGGTCATTTTCCTCGGGCTCGGGGGGCGTATCGGGATCTTGGGAGGCCAGCTTGCGCGCATCCTTCTTGGCCCGCTTCGCGGCACGTCGCTCGCGAAGCCTGTTCTCACGGTCGCGCTTTGCCCACGTCGTCTTCTTCTTGCCTCCTGAAGTCATTCCTACCCGTTTCCTCGTCGTGAGCCCGCAGGTGGGCCTTGCCTCAGACCACGGCGAGCCGCCGCGGCCGATGAATCACTTACACCGTTCAAGCGGGTCGCCCATCGGCCGCGGTCGCCGAGCCCACGGGCTAGGTCAGTGTGACGTTCGCGGCCTTGGGCCCCTTGTCACCCGGTTCGGCATCGTAGGAGACCTTCGCGCCTTCGGGGAGCGAGCGATAACCCTCACCCACGATGGCCGTGTGGTGAACGAACAGGTCGCTCGACTGATCGTCGGGTGTGATGAAACCAAAGCCCTTGTCGTCGCTGAACCACTTCACGGTTCCGGTAGCCATAGTTGTTCTCCTCTGGCTGGATAGTGCTGCGCCGTGCGGAGCTTTCAGGACAACGGCTACGAGCGCTGGCACTGCTGCGTTGGGCAAGTGCCCAACCTGATCTCTGCACCGTAGCAGCAGCGCACCTAGCGCAGCACGCGTCCACCTACGCGCAGCACGCGTCCACCTACGCGCAGCACGCGTCAGCCTTCGCACGAGACGTTGCGGGGATGCCGATTGAGGAGCCACGTCTGCCGAGGTGGCCCTTTGCGCGTCCGTGCACTGCCACGGGCCTTCGGCAATCGGGGAGGGGACCCGCTACCCTTGAGTCACTACTTGCGCTGCACACGGGCCGGTCCTTCGGCGCGTGCGCCCCGTGAGCCCACGCGACCGGGGAGCGAGGACGTGCCAGGACCGCAGCAGCGCCGTCAGCAGGAACGACACGAGCAGAAGCTCAGCGACATCCGTGAGCAGGTCGCTCAGGGCAGGCTCGTGATAAGGCCGATGACGGCGGCGGAGCGCAAGCGCTACCCGCCCCAGGCTCGCGGCGATGCCCGGCGGGGCCGCGCCCAGAAGCAGCGCTAGCGGCCCCTGATGTCGAACATGGCCGCCCCTCTGGCCGAACACGCATACGAGGAGCTTCGGCAGCAGGCCGAGGCGCACACGGGCGAGGTATCGCGCATCCGCCGGATTCAGGAGATCGAGTGTCGCTACGGCGGAGCCGATCGCATCGTTCGCATCGGCGAGCCCGGTGCAGTCCCGGGGGTCGTCGTCACGGCGATATTCCAACTCGGCCGAGAGACCTTCACGATCCATCATTCGCAGGCGCGGGGGGCGCCCGACATTCCGGTGGTGCTCAACAAGAAGGACGTCTACTCGGTAGCCGAGTTCGAGTAAGCCGGGCGGGAGAGCTCCGGCTCGCTGGCGCTGCGATGTTCCGACCCACGCGGCGTCCGTCGCTTCGTGGGATTGGGGGTCAGTCGGCGTTTAGCGGCGGGCCCAGTAGCGACATGTCGTGTCTGTCGAAGATCGCTGCGATCTCGGTGCGGCTGGCTGACCCGCTTCGTGTTGCCGGCCCCAGCTCTTCGAAGAACCGCCGCCCCCCGCCGGGCGCGAAGACCACGATGAGTTCGCCGGGCTCATCTGTCAGGTTAAGGAAGGCGTGGGCGGTGTTGGAAGGCAGGTGGGCGAACCCTCCCTCGTCGAGTTCGAAGAGCTCCTCGCCGATCCTGACCCTGAAGTGCCCCTTCAGGACATGGATCGTCTCCTCCTGTTTGTGGTGGACATGGAGCGGGGGTCCGCCTTTTGGCGCGACTTCGACCGTGAAGTAGTCGAAGGCCCCGTTCGTGTCATCGCCTGTGAGCTTGAACACCAGGTCTCGCCCCGGGCCGGACCCGAGCCGCAGGCCGTCGTCGGCATCGAGGACCGTGTGTCTGATGTCGATCTGCACGCGTCTCTCCTTTGGACCGTTCTGCCGGCAGCTACGATACTTGCGCTATGCAAACACTAGGTCAGGTATTTGCGGATGTCAAGTAGTTCTCCTGAGCAGCCCCTGAACCCGCCCCTGCCGGAAGAGCTCCCGGAGCCCGACCCCTTCACGCCCGCCGAGTTCGGCGCATGGCGGGGCATGCTGCGGGTGCACGCGGCCGTGTTCCGCGCGCTCGACGCGAGACTGCTCGCCGATCATGGCTTCGGCGTTGACGCCTATGGCGTACTCGTGACGCTCGTCGGTGCACACGAGGGCCTGCTGACGATCGGAGATCTCGGCGAGCGGCGCAACCTCAGCCCGAGCGGAATCTCAAGATCGGTTGACCGGCTCGCCACGATCGGGCTCGTCGAGCGGAAAACCAACCCCGCCGACGGTCGCAGCCTGCTCGTGGGACTCACCGCGCAGGGTCTGATCCGACTGCGCGCCGCGCAGGTCACGCACCATGAAACCGTCCGTCAGCTGATGCTCGACCGACTCGGCGAGGAGGATCAGACGCTCCTGGCGCAGCTCTGGGAGAAGGCGATGCCCGGCGCGGTAACCAGTGAACTTTGGCCGCTGTAGGAGGCCCGCCCTCAGAACATCAAAGCGCCGCCAATGCGTTTTGGCGCTCCAGCCCGAAACGGGTCCACCTCCGACCGCGATGAGATGGCCGCGCGGCCGTAGAATCTGCGCGTGGCCGCGGAGCCGCCGGCGCCCCTGGGGCCCGCGATGTGCGACCCCGGCGGACCGTCAGACGATTGGAGCGCGGATATGTTGGTCGACGCGGGCGGGTACGCGAGCAGCGTGGATGAGGCCGGGGAGGGCGCGCGGCGAGCCGAGCGCCTCGGCTACGACGGCTGGTGGGCGTTCGAGACCAAGCACGACCCGTTCCTCGGCTGCGCGATCGGCGCCGAGCGGACCGAGCGTGTGACCGTCGGGACGGGCATCGCAGTCGCATTCGCGCGCAACCCGATGACCGTCGCGATGCAGGCGAACGACGTCCATGCGCTGTCGGGCGGACGCTTCGTGCTCGGCCTCGGCACGCAGATAAAGCCGCACATCACGAAGCGCTACTCGATGGAGTGGTCGCACCCCGCGCCGCGGATGCGCGAGTTCGTGCTCGCGGTACGCGCGATCTGGGAGGCGTGGGCGACGTCCTCGCCGCTCGACTTCCGCGGCGACTTCTACACGCACACGCTGATGACGCCGTTCTTCGATCCCGGGGCGAACCCGCATGGGCGGCCGCCGATCGTGCTGGCGGCGGTCGGGCCGATGATGACCGAAGCCGCCGGCGAGGTTGCCGATGGGATGCTCTGCCACGGGTTCTCCACCGAGCGCTATCTGCGCGAGGTGACGTGGCCGGCGTTGCGCCGCGGAGCCGAGAAGGCCGGGCGCACGCTCGAGGACTTCGAGGTCAGCGCGCCGTCGTTCATCGTCGCAGCCGATACGGAGGAGGAGCGCCGTACGGGCATCGCGGCGGTCCGTAATCAGATCGGCTTCTACGGTTCGACGCCCGCGTACCGCCCGGTGCTCGAGGTGCACGGCTGGGGTGAGCTCCAGGACGAGCTCAACGCGCTCACCAAGCGCGGCGCGTGGGATCAGATCGCCGACGCAGTCGACGATGAGGTGCTGGAAACGTTCGCCATCGTCGGCACGCCCGAGGAGGCGGTGGAGGAGGTCCGCCGCCGGTATGGCGACGTCGCGACCCGCGTCACGCTGACGACACCCGACGGCGCCGACCCAGACCGCTGGGCGGCGCTCTTCGAGCGCCTGCGCGAGCCCGCCGACGCCGGCGCGCGCGCGGGCTGAGCTGTTCGAGCGTCTCGAGCGAGGCTGGTATCAGGTCACACGGTCTCGCTGAGGGCCTTCGCGACGCGTCGCGCTCGGCCACGGTGCGCGGCCACGGTGCCGCGGCCGCGGTGCCGCGGATATGCTCGCCCGAACCCCCGAGGAGAGGACACACGATGGCAGTCGGGATAAGACTCAAGTTCGCCGGCGGAACCCAGGAGCAGTACCAAGCCGTGCACGACACCGTGAACGCGAGTAGCCCGCTCGGCAGGGCCGACGGCTTGCTGGTTCACTCAGCCGGCCCCATCGACGGGGGCTGGGGCGTGATCGACTTCTGGGAGTCCGCTGAAGCATTCGACCGCTTCACTCAGAACAAGCTCATGCCAGTCATCCAGCAGCTCGGCGACCGAGCCTTTCCGAACCCGCCGGAGCGCAAGGACTTCACAGTCCACAACCTCGAGCAGCACGGCGACTGAGCGCGCAAGCCCGCCGCACAGGCTGCCCCGGCGCGCTCCAGGCCATCACTCGTCTCCACCGGGCCCTGAGCTGCCGAGGTCAGCTCCGCGATCGACGGGACGGCCATCCGGTTCCTCGCGTGCAGGTCGGGACCCTTTGGTTCATACGGGTTTGGCTTGGTCTCCGTGCCCGATCCAGCTCTGGGCAGCGACAAGCAGTTCAACGAGATCTCCGAGGCTGCGCATGTCCGCACCCGTTCGTTCGGCGATACGGGCAAGCCTGTAATGGGCGGTGTTGACATGCACGTGCAGGATCTCCGACGCGTGCTTGACGTTCATATCTGCTGCGACGTAGGCGCGCAGGGTCTCGAGCAGCGCGCCTCCCTGCTCGGTGTCCTCCGCGACGAACTGCACAATGTCGGCAGAGATCAGCCGCCGGGCAGTGGGACTGGAGCTGTGCACCAGGTAGTCGAGCGCTCGCATCGTCGGTAGGGCAACGATCCCGGGTTCACCTACGAGAAGATCACGGGCCCCGACGGCCTCGAGGTAAGCATCCGCGACGCCGTCGAGGCCGGGATGAACGGTGCTCACACCTACGGCGAGCTCGAGTCCCTGCGCGCCGAGTCGGTCGCGCGCCGCGCGGACCCGTTCGACGAGCGACGCGATGCCCTTTGCTCGAACCGGCGTGACGATGACGATCTCGCCGCGCCGGACAACCGTGAGCGGAGCGTCCGTGCGCCGGGACGTTCGCGAGAGCGAGCTCGCGGCTGCTCTCAGCGTGTGCTCGTCGCTGTCGGCTCCTACCTGTGTAGCGGTGATCACAAGGCACTCCGTCTGTCCGCTCAAACCCGCGTCGCGTACGGCCCTCGAAGCGGCTGGCTCGAGCGCGGATGCGGCGAGGAGCGACTCGAGGGCGTCCCGCCTTGCGCGCTCTCCAGCCTCCCCGAGTAGCTGCTCCGCTTCGAGGTAGACCTCGGCTGCGTGGATGATCGCGACGTCGAAGTACCTCGCGATCGGCGTGACGAGCCCCAACGCGGCCCGACGACTGTCGTCGTCGGTCGCGAGCGACAGGGTCGTCTCCCAGAGTACGCGCTGCCCGACGTGGAACGAGTGGATGAAGTCGGCGAGGTTGAGCTGGCGCACGCGCTGGGCTGCGTGGCGGCGCATGAACAGCAGGTCCTCGCGCGTGGTCTCGCGCCCGTCGCGGAAGCTTTCGAGGAGCGCCGTCACGTGCTCGCGGACATGGAGTGCGACGTCAGCCCGGATCGCGTCGTTCTCGCGCGCCTCGTAGGTCGCGTTCTGTTCGAAGATCGCGTCGGTCGCAGCGTCAACGATCTCCTCGAGTCGCTCGTCGAGCTGCGCGACAAGCTTCGCGAGCGCGCCGGCTTCCCGCCTATCGGCGTCGACTGAAGCCTTCGTCTCAGAAGCCAGCCTGATCGACCTCCCTCGAGCGGATTGTAAGACGCACACAAGCGCGTTGTCGACACGAGGAGGCCGGCCCCTGCCGTGGGCGCCTCAGAAGCTCTGGCTTCGACGAGCTTCGGGCGCCGGCCATGCGGTCAGGGACGCCCCGGGGTCGTGCGTTTGGGTGCCGGGCACAACTGGGAGCGCTTGATCTTGGGCTCCGGAGCCATCGTCCCGGCGGGCGTATGGGGCGATGCTTCTCATGCAATCGAGGACTCGCGGCAGCACATCCAGGCGCCGCAAGAGACAGTCGACACCGTCGATGGGAGGAAGCGGTAATGAGCAGCCCAGCCACAGCAGCCCAGCAAGCACCAGCCCGCGGGAGCCGGGCGGCGACGCGAGCCGCGCTCGACGTCATGCTCACGGACGCGGCCGTGGGTCCGAGTGTGGCCGGCCGTTTTCTTCGGCCGGGCACG
>Ga0335085_10017637_pt1 | contig 10280 bp, 4 predicted proteins | sample Lox_Sample_45_FD_206712 | JGI IMG/M metagenome (GOLD analysis project Ga0335085, IMG submission 206712) | Soil microbial communities from Loxahatchee National Wildlife Refuge, Florida, United States - Lox_Sample_4.5 | ecosystem: Environmental > Terrestrial > Soil > Wetlands | place: USA: Florida...
GTGGCGTGGTTCGACAATTCCAAGAACAATCCGCACAATCCCGATCCTAGCGCGGCGGTTTACTGGGGCGATCAAACCTACGACGAAATGATGGTGGGATTTTTCGATGTGGCCGTGCCGGCGAACGTGGACAAGAATCAGTTCTTTATCCGGCAACCGGCAATGCACGAGCACAGCCGCTGAAGCGATCGCTGACCGCGTGGTGGTTCATGGCCCGAGACCGGAGTTACCCGAGTGCGAAGTAGTATGCGACAGGAGGCAATCATGTCACGCCGAGCCGCTATTTTGGCTGTTTTGGGGTGTTTGGTTCTGCTGGCGTTCGAACCTTTCGTGATGGCGTCGTATGACACCTTGAGCGCAGTTTTATGGATGCAAACTTCGGTGGAATACCGGGCGAGCACGGAGCAGACCTATCACGTGGCGAAGGCGGCGCTGGTGCGCGAACTCGGCGAGCCTACCCACACGGCGGCGCTGGAGCAGACCGGGGATTTTTCGAAGCTGCCGACGGCGGTGATCTTCGATCTGGACGAGACTGTTCTGGACAATTCGCGCTTTCAAGCGCGCGAAGTCGCGTCGGGACAGCCGTATTTGCCGGCCTGGTGGAACAAGTGGCTCGACGAGCGGTCGGCGGACCTGGTGCCGGGAGCGAAGAACTTCATCGATTTCGCAGTGCAACAGAAAGATCCGGTCACGCGGCAACCGGTGACCATGCTGTACGTCACAAACCGAACCTGCGATGCCTCGGACGACCACGACGCGACCGTGGAGGTGCTGCGCAAGCTGGGCTTGCCGTTGGATCGCCCGTCGGAGCGTCTATTTTGCAAAGGTCCGAACGACAGCGGCGACAAGACGCCGCGGCGCGAGCGCTGCGCCAAGAATTATCGAATCTTGCTGATGTTCGGCGATCAGCTGGGCGATTTCATGATGGTGCCCGACGGCATCGATCTGGCCGGCCGGCAAGTGCTGTTCAAAGCTCACGAAAATATGTGGGGCGAGCGGTGGTTTCAACTGCCGAACCCGTCGTATGGCGATTGGTATGGGGCGACGGGGGCGACCCTCGCCGACAAGATCAAGAATCTCCACCTCTAGAAGCGCCGCGGTCGTTCCCTCCGCGCCATCGAACCGATCCCCTCGGTGACGGGCGCAATTATAAGTCCCGGCAATCTGGCGGCCGGGATTTATCGCATCTTACGAATTCCCACCGGTCCGGCAACCGTAGTAGAGACTACGCCTGCAATCCGGTTTGGGGCCATCGATCTGCAGAGTGCGTTGTCGATTGGAATGAATAACTTCCGCGCGGGCGTCCGGAGAGAAATGATGACAAAGGTAACGGGTTGGCTGATGGGGCTGGTCTGTGTCTGCATGTTTCCCGCACTCGCCGCGGCGCAAGGCGTGCCGCAGTGGACAGTAGATCCTTCCTGGCCAAAGCCATTGCCGCACAATGGGATGCTGGGGCACCCCGATAAAGTCGTGGTCGACAAGGACGGCAATATCTGGGTCGGGAACTTTGTGTCCGTGATGGACCGCCGCATCGATCACGAGCAGATGGGGCTGGCGCAGACGCCGCCGATCGCGGAGTGCTGCACGTTTGCGCCGGGAGTGCTGGAATTCGATCCGCAGGGAAACGTGATCCGGTCGTGGGGCGGCGCGGGCTACGTGCCGGAGTGGCCGGAGGCGATGCGCGCGTTCTACGTCGATAAAAATATGAACGTATGGCTCGGCGGCAACCATGCGCCGGACCGGAGCGTGCTGAAATTTTCTGAGGATGGAAAGCTGCTGCTGGAAATCGGGCATCAGGATGGGCCGACCGGCCAATACGCATCGAATCGGGCCAATCTGGCCATCCCGAACAATCAGGCGACGGACCTGCTGGGCGGACCGTGCGGAATATTCGTGGACGAGGACGCGAACGAGGTCTACATCGTCGACGGCGGCATCAACAAACGGGTGGTGGTGTACGACTCGAACTCGGGAAAATTCAAGCGAGGCTGGGGCGCGTACGGAATTCCGCTGAGCCAGATCGACAACAACAAATTGCCGGCGAATGTCACGCGGCCCGGCAAGGGCGAGGCGGAAAGTTTCGAACCCGACGCGAAACTGCCCCGGGAATTCACTTCGGCGTGGTGCATCCGGATTTCGAACGACGGGCTGGTCTACGTGACGGACACGGATTCGCACCGAATTCAGGTGTTCACAAAAGAGGGCCGGTTCGTGCAGGAGCTGGTCATGACGCGGCCGCCGGGCATCACGTTCCGGCCGGGCGATTTTACGTTTTCGCGCGACCCGGAGCAGAAATACATCATCGTGGTCGACGGCACGAACCACTGCGTGCGTGTGCTGAATCGCAAGACCGGCGCCGCGCTGGGCCGGCTCGGCTCGCGGGGGAACAACGCCGGGCAGCTGAATCCCGAGACGTTCGGGGTGGACTTGGATCAAAAGGGAAACCTCTACGTTTCCGAGACCAAGTATGGGCTGCGGCTGCAGAAGTTCGTGCCCGAGGGTACCGCGGTCTCGTCGAGTTTCTATCCGTCGGAGTCGGCGACCGCAAAAGACGCGCCGCGCTACAAGGTGGAGGCCGCATGGCCCGGGAACCTGCCGTTCACATGGGCGCTGGGAATGATCAATGGAATGGCGGTAGGCCCGGACGATCACGTGTGGGTGCTGCACGATCCACGCAGCATGCCGGTCGATCTGAGAGGCGCGGCGGAAAATCCCGCGGCGGTGGAGTGCTGCATTCCCGCGCCCGAAGTTCTTGAATTCGACCAGACCGGCAAAGTTCTGCGGGCGTGGTCCGGTCGGGAGCGAATTTCCACCTGGCCGCTGCAGGCGCACGGCTTGAGCGTGGACAAAAAAGGAAACGTCTGGATCGGCGGAGTTGGAAAACCGTGGCATCCCGACCTTCCCGGTTTCACGCTTTCCGTGGATGCCCAGGGCAACGCCGTGAAGATGGATTCGCTGATGCGCGACCGCCAGGTGCTCAAGTTCGCGCCGGACGGCAAACTGCTGCTGCAGATCGGCCAACCGTCGCTCGCGCCGGCGGACAATAAGAACACGTCCATTCTCGGCGCGCCCACGGCGCTGGCATTCGACGACGGCGCGAGCGAGGTGTATATCGCCGACGGGCTGATGAACAAGCGCGTCGTGGTGTACGACATGAACACCGGTGAATTCAAGCGCGGGTGGGGCGCTTACGGAATTTCTTTGGACCAGATCGACAATGGCGATCCCTGGGCGAATGAGCTTCCCACCGGACAGATCAAAGATGCGTCGGTCGCGCCGCCCAAGCAGTTTCGCAGCGTGACCGGCATCGCGGTGTCGGACGACGGAAATGTGTACGTGGCCGATCAGATGAACAACCGGGTGCAGGTGTTCACGAAGCAGGGGAAATTCGTGAAGGAGATTTTCGTGGCTCCCAAGACCGGCGGCACGGGATCGGCGTGGGGGCTGGCGGTATCGCGCGACGCGAAACAGCGGTACCTCTTCGTCGCGGACGGCGGGAACGGCGTGGTTCGAATCTTCAACCGTGAAGACGGAACCGATCTGGGCACGCTGGGCAGCAAGGGGCGCAACGCCGGGCAATTCTCCAACCTCGGATTCGTCGCGTTTGATTCGCAGGGAGCGCTGTACACGGGCGAGGTGAGTTTCCCGCGCTCCTGGGATGGCGCTCAGGCGGCCCGCACGGGAATCCCCCAAACGGGCAGCGGGCGGCTGCAGAAGTTCGTGCCGGACAAATAGGCGCGGCTCGGAAACTTACGGCAATTCGGGGAAAGTCGGATAAAATCGCGCTATTCCCGGCGGGCCCGTAGCTCAGCTGGTTAGAGCAGCGGACTCATAATCCGTTGGTCCTAGGTTCGAATCCTAGCGGGCCCACCAAATCCGGATCGCACTTCCCTTTCCGATTCCGCGGCACGGTTGAAACTCGAAAGGCCCGCCGCGGTTTGCGAGAGGCTTTTCTCGCCGCGCGCACGGGTCTTTTTCGATTTCAAGCTGAATCTGGACTAGTGGCTGAGCCTCCAGATGTAGGCGGCGACGGCGTTCACCTGGTCCGGAGTGAGCTGCGCGCCGCCCATGGGAGGCATAGGAGCGCGATACTTCTTCGGCTGCGAGACGCCTTCGGTGATGGTCTTGGCGAGCGCCGCGTAGCTGCCGTCGCTCCACAGGAACGTCTTGCCGGTCAGGTCGGGACCCAGCGGAGTTCCCTTGGCGTTGGCGCCGTGGCAACCGGTGCAGGTGGCACCGGCCACTTGCCCGTGATAGATCTGGTCGCCGAGCGCGACCATCTCGGGCGTGGCGCCCTCGGGAACATTGCCCGCATGCTCCGGTTTTCCGGCGTCGGGGTTCACGCCTTCGGGCGGTTTCGATGGAACAGCAGCCATCGCTCCGGCCGGGCTGGCCGCGCTGGGGCACGGCGTGACGGCGCCGCCGCTATTCGCCGCGCCACCGAGGTAGACGATCTTGTAAATCCGGCCACCCTGATCGTCGGAAACGTAGAGCGCGCCATCGGGCGAAACGGCGAGGCCGCTGGGCCGGTGCGCGGCTCCCGCGGGCGACTCATCCGCGCCGGCGAAGCCATCGGCGAAGATTTCGCACTGGCCCGTCGCGCGATCGCCGGAAAGCGGCTGGTAGGTGACGTTGTAGCCGCCCTGCACGTAGGGCGCGCGGTCCCACGAGCCGTGAAAAGCGATGAACATGCCGGTGCGGTAGCGCTCGGGGAATTTTTTCTTGTCGTAGTGGACCATGCTGTTCGGTGCCCAGTGCGCCGGGAAAGCGGCGACGGGCGCGATCTTGTCCGCGCAGACGCCGACTTTCTTGCCGCCATCGCCGCCGTATTCCGGAGCCAGAACGAGCTTGTTCTGGAACGGGTCGAAATAACATTCGGGCCAGCCGTAGTCTCCGCCCTTCTTCAGCTCGACGAACTCTTCGGCGGGCAATGTGGCCTCTTCCTCCGGCTTGTAGAGATCGGGCCAGTTGGCGTGGAGCTGATCCCGTCCGTGCTGGGTGACGTACAGGCGTCCGGCGCCGTCGAATGCGAAGCCTTCGCCATTGCGAATTCCGGTGGCGTAGCGTTCCGCCGGAGAGAATTTCTGACCGGTTTTGTTCGCGTCGTAGAGCCAGACGCCGCCGCGGGTGGCAAGCTCCGGGCAGGGGTCGATGCCGGGCGATCCGGCGGTGCGATTTTCTTTCTGGCAGGCGTTGCTGGGGCTGGCTACGTCGATGAACATCTGGCCCTTCGAGTCGATGACGAAGGGATGCATGGGATGATCGCCGGTGAGCGGAAGGCCGGACAGAATGGTGACGCCCGCGCCGGCGGGAGCGATGGAGCCCGCCGTGAGCGGATATTTCACGATGCGATCGTTGATCTCGGCGTAGACGGAGTCTTTATAAAGCGCGACGCCGGAGCCGCCCGCTCCGCCCGTGGCCACGGATTCGCCGAAACGCTCGATGTCGTCCGCTTTGCCGCTGCCGGATTTGTCCTGCAGGGCGACGAGGAAGCCGCCGTCGTGAGGCTTGTCATTGCCGTAGTAGCGGCCGGACCAGGTGTTGACGTACACCACGCCGTTGGCGGCGACCGTCAACTCGCGGGCGTGGCCGATGCCGTCGGCAAAAATCGTGGCGCAGAATCCGGCCGGCAGCTTCAGGCCGCTATTGTCGCTCGGGCAGCCGGACGCAGCCGCGTCCGCGGTGGCCGCAAACCAGCGGCGAGCCTGCGACCAGCCCGATCCGGCGCGGGAGGCGCACAGCCAGGCCAGAGCGGCGCACACCAGCAAAATTACAGTCCCATGGAATCGCTTCATCGTCGGCTTCCCCCAGAATTTTTCGAAGACCGCAGCACACCCTGCGGTTTAGCGCGGTTGATAATATCACGGCCATGCGAATCGATGCGGCTGCGACGCGGACGGCGACTTAGACGACGATGAGGTCGGAGGGCTCGGATTCGGCCTGTTGAGAGGACTCATCGCACGCCGTCCGGAATTCGTCCGTGGCAGCGGCCCGGCGATTCCGCCGAACGCCGCAAAAAGTTCCGCTTTTCCGCAGCATTTACATTTTATTTCGCGCTCATTTTGTATGATGTCCCGTCGCATTTGCGAAACCTTGCTCGCGATGCGCTCGTCCCAGTTTTGTGCCCTTCGATTGGCCCTGAAGCATCGAAGGTAGGATGGGGTGAACCCTCAAACTCATGGACAACAACCCGAAGAATCCTCCTGCTCCTCCCAATCCTCCATCGGAAACTTCGTCCGTAGCACCGGCCGGCCGGCCGGCTACTTCGCCCGCAGCGCAACGAAGCGGCGCCGGCTCGCCCGATGCATCCCACAAGCCCCGGCACCTCTGGACCTGGATCGTCGTGATTGTCCTTCTCATCGTCATTTTTGTCGCCTATCGAATGTGGAGCGCCCACGAGGCCCAGGAAAAAGCCGCCGAAGCCGCCAAGCGCGCCGCGCAACAGGGCACGCCCATCACCACCGCCACAGCGGCGCAGGGCAATATCGGCGTCTATCTCGACGCCATCGGCACGGTCACGCCGGTCTATACCGCCTCGATCACCAGCCAGGTGAACGGCCAGATCACGAGCGTCTATTACAAGGAAGGCCAGTTGGTGAAAAAGGGCGACCCGCTGCTTGACATCGACTCTCGCGCGTACCGCGCGACGCTGCTGCAAGCCCAGGGCATGCTTGAAAAAGATCAAAACGTGCTCGCGCAGGCGGAGCTTGATCTCGAGCGCTACAAAGCCGCGCTGGCGCGCAATGCGATCGCCGAGCAGATCGAAGCCGACCAGGAAAAACTCGTCGCCCAGGATAAAGGCGTGGTGAAAAACGACGAGGGAACCGTGCAATACGACCAGGTGCAGGTCGATTATTGCCACATCACGTCGCCCATCGACGGCCGCGTGGGCCTCCGGCTGGTGGACCCCGGCAACGTGGTGCAATCGAGCGGAACGCTGACGCTCGCGGTGGTGGCGCAAGTACAGCCGATCACCGTGGTTTTCACCATCGCCGAGGACAGCCTCGGCCCGGTGCAAACGCGGATGCGGCAACATGCCGTGCTGACGGTGGACGCCTACGACCGCACCGCGCAGACGAAGATCACCAGCGGCCGCCTTTCCGCGATCGACAACCAGATCGATACGACCACGGGCACGGTGAAAGGCCGCGCGCAATTCGACAACAAGAACAACGAGCTGTTTCCCAACGAGTTCGTGAACACGCGATTGCTGGTGAACACGCTGATGGGCGTGACGCTCGTCCCTTCCTCCGCCGTCCAGCAAAATGGCTCGTCTTCCTTTGTCTACGTGATTCAGGACAACGTCGCTCATCTTCGAACCATCAAGCCCGGCGTGACCGACGCGGGCAACACGCAAGTCGACGGCATCAATCCCGGAGACGTGGTCGCCAACAGCGGCTTCGACAAACTGCAGGACAACGCCAGGGTCGCCATCGACAATGGCAACGGCCAGCCCAGCGGCCAGAACAGTCAGGGCAGTGGAAACTCCCACGAAGGCGGGCATAAGGGCGGAAAGAAAAGCGGGAGCACTTCGCCGTGAGCCCGTCGCGCCCGTTCATCCTGCGGCCGGTCGCCACTTCCCTGCTGATGGCCGCGATTTTCCTGGTGGGAATCGTCGGCTATACGCAGCTGCCGGTGTCCGCGCTGCCGCAGGTCGATTACCCGACGATCCAGGTGCTGACGTTCTATCCCGGCGCCAGCCCGGACGTGATCGCCACGACCGTTACCGCGCCGCTCGAACGCCAATTCGGCGAACTGCAGGGTTTGAGCCAGATGACGTCGTCCAGCTCGGGCGGCTGCTCGGTGATCGTGTTGCAGTTCAATCTAAGCCTCGATATCGACGTCGCGGAAGAGGAAGTTCAATCCGGCATCAACGCCGCTCAGAGCCTGCTGCCCTCCAATCTCCCGGCGCCGCCGATTTACAGCAAGACGAACCCGGCCGATGCGCCGGTGCTGACGTTCGCCGTCACGTCCAATTCCATTCCGCTCTCGCTGGTCGAAGACCTGGTCGATACGCGACTGGCGCCCAAAATCTCGCAACTCAGCGGCGTCGGCATGGTCACCATCAGCGGCGGACAAAAACCCGCCGTTCGCATCCAGGCCAATCCCCAGCAACTCTCGTCCTACGGAATCAATCTCGAGGATCTTCGAACCGCGCTCACGCAGGCCAGCGTGAACGCCGCGAAGGGTAATTTCGACGGGCCGCGCCAGGATTACCAGATCGACGCCAACGACCAGCTCATCAGCAGCAAGGATTACCGCAAGGTGGTGGTGGCTTTCCGCAACGGCGCGCCGGTGATGCTGACCGATGTGGCGCAGATCGTCGACGGCATCGAGAACAATTATCAGGCCGCGTGGATGAACCAGACCCCGGCGGTGATCGTCAACGTGCAGCGGCAGCCGGGCGCCAACACCATTAACGTGGTGAAGAGCATCAAGACGCTGATGCCGCAGCTCGAAAACAATCTCCCCGCCGGCATTCAGGTCACCACGCTCACGGACCTGACCACGTCGATCAAATCGTCCGTTTCCGATGTGGAATTCGAGTTAATGCTGGCGGTCATATTGGTGGTCATCGTGGTTTTCCTGTTCTTGCGCAGCCTGCGCGCCACGATCATCCCCAGTGTGGCCGTGCCGCTTTCGCTGGTGGGCACGCTGGCGGTGATGTACCTGTGCGGCTATAGCCTCGACAATTTGTCGCTGATGGCGCTGACGATTTCCACCGGCTTCGTGGTGGACGACGCCATCGTCATGATCGAAAACATTTCGCGCTACATCGAGGAAGGCGAGCCGCCGCTGCAGGCGGCGCTGAAAGGCGCCGAGCAGATCGGCTTCACCATTCTGTCGCTCACCGTTTCGCTCGTGGCGGTCTTGATTCCGCTGCTGTTCATGGGCGACGTCGTCGGCCGCCTGTTCCGCGAATTCGCGGTCACGCTGGCCGTCACGATCATTTTCTCCGCCATCGTCTCGCTCACGCTCACGCCGATGATGAGCGCGCGCATCCTGCGCCACACTCCCACCAACCAGCAGAGCCGGTTCGCGCAGGCTTCCGAGCGCGTTTTCGACAAGATGATCGGTTTCTACGCGCGCACGCTGAAGTTCGTTCTCCAATACCAGGCCATCACGCTCTTCGTCGCCCTCGGCACGCTCGTCCTCACCATCGTTCTCTATATCGTGATCCCCAAGGGCTTCTTTCCGGTGCAGGACACCGGCGTGATCCAGGGCATTTCGCAGGCTTCGCAAAGCATCGGCTCCAAAAGCATGATCGAAAAGCAGCAGGCGCTGGCGAAGGTGATCCTCGACGATCCGGCGGTGCAAAGCCTTTCTTCCTTCATCGGCGCGGATGGCACGAACACCACGCTCAACAGCGGCCGCTTCTCCATCAACCTGAAGCCGCTCGACCAGCGAAAGATGAGCGCTTCGGACGTCATCCGCCGCTTGAGCAAGAAAGTCGCCGGCGTGCAGGGCATCGACCTTTACATGTCGCCGGTGCAGAACATCACCGTCGACGACCGCGTGAGCCGCACGCAATATCAGTTCACGTTGGAAGATCCCGATCAGAACGAGCTGAATCTGTGGACCGGCCGCTTCGTGGACAAACTGAAGCAGTTGCCGGAACTCGAGGACGTGGCCACCGACCAGCAGAACAACGGCCTGGCCGTGCAGCTGGTGATCGACCGCGTCAGCGCCTCGCGCCTGGGCATCGCGCCTTCCACCATCGACAACACGCTCTACGACGCCTTCGGCCAGCGGCTGGTCAACATCATGTACACGCAGACGAATCAGTACCACGTCGTGCTCGAAAGCCAGCCGCAATTCCAGCAGGATCCGAACATCCTCTCGCATCTCTATATTCAATCGAGCGCATCTTCGGGGCTTTCGGGCGCCGCGGCCGCTTCCTCCTTCGCGGCATCGGGCTCATCGTCCGCGGGTTCGAACGCTCTGACGGGCACCGCGCTATACACGCCTTCCGCCAACACTTTGGCGCCGCCGGGAAACGTCTTCACTGCGAACACCTCCGCCACCACGTCGAGCAAAGGCGTCACTTCGGCAGGCAGCACCAGTTCGACCATGAGCAATTCCGTCCCGCTCAGCGCCTTCGCGCATTTTGAAAAGACAACCGAACCGCTGCTTGTAACGCATCAGGGCCAGTTCCCCGCCATCACCGTCTCGTTCAATCTCGCGCCCAACGCGTCCCTGGGCAACGCCATCACCGCGGTCGACAAAGTGCAAAAGGATCTGAAGATGCCGGCCAGCCTGCAGGCCGCGTTTCAGGGCAC
>Ga0335085_10017638_pt1 | contig 10279 bp, 8 predicted proteins | sample Lox_Sample_45_FD_206712 | JGI IMG/M metagenome (GOLD analysis project Ga0335085, IMG submission 206712) | Soil microbial communities from Loxahatchee National Wildlife Refuge, Florida, United States - Lox_Sample_4.5 | ecosystem: Environmental > Terrestrial > Soil > Wetlands | place: USA: Florida...
CGCGGCGGCGAGCGCACCCAGCAGCGGGTAGGAGGAGATGAACCAGTTGAGTGCCTGCCGCCACGGCGTCTTGCGGCCGCTCTCGCCCGCTAGGTCATCGGTCACGCCGCCCGCGACGTCCACGGCGGCACCGACCGCGCGGGCCAGCCCGGCCGCGAGCCGGTCGGGCCAGTTCGGCAGGCCTCCCCAGCTGCGGGCCGCGAGAGCGCCCTCCCAGCGCAGGTCGCCGCTAGGGCCTCCGGTTCCGGCACCACCCAGGTAGGGCGGGGCGCCCAGGGAGCGCAGCCGCGCGGCGGAGGAATCCTCGCCCTCGGCCAGGCCGGCCAGGTGCTCGTGGCCGGCCAGCCCGCCGAGTCCCTCGGGCGGCCGCCCGATCTTCAGGTGGGCCAGGAACCGGTTGACGGTCACGCAGGCGGCGAGGTTCCACGCCGCGTCGAAGCGGGTCCGGGAATTGCGCCCCGCGGGAAGTCCGGCCGCCGCGCTCCAGCCCGCCAGGTGGTGCTCCGCCAGGTGGTCGAATCCGAGGTGCAGCAGGCAGTGCGCCACGACCCAGGCCCACTCCTCCGGTTCGCCGCGCCGGCGCGGATGGAGGTAGACCTCCCCGAGGCTGGTCACCACGGCCCATCCCTCGGGCGGGCACCGGTCGTCGCCGTCGGCGGCGCGAAACCCGGCCCGGTACGCCAGCGACGCGAACAACGGGTGCCACTCGATGACCGCCAGGCCGCGCTTCCTGTTCTCGGTCGCCGGGTCAATCCGGGCCTTCGCCCGCCGGCCCGGCTGGCCCTTGCCCGGCATTGCTAGACCTTGGCCCCGTCGCGCGCCGCAGCGAGCCGGGGCAGGTCGCGGACCACCTCGACCATGAACCAGGAGGGCAGCCGGGCATCGCTGGCGTCCTCGCTCACCCCGTCCTGCGCACCCGCCACCACCATCTGGGCGGCCTCGACGCTGATCTCGGCCAGCTCGGTGAGCAGGCCCTTAGCCCGGTGCGCAAGCTGCACCGCGTTGCCGCTGAGCTGAGCCCGCGACACCGGGAGCTCCTTGGCCAGCCGGGCCCGCAGGCCCTGCGCCATGAAGTAGCAGACGTCGCGCTCGGCGGGATCTGACGGCCAGTGCATGGTCCCCTTGAGCAACGCGTCGAGCGACCAGGCGTGCCGGAGCTGGCGGACGTAGCCGCGGAACTGCCCCGCGTGCGACGGCGACACCGTGCCGAGCGCGAGGATCCGCAGCAGCTCATCGGACATCTCCGGGCCGTCCGCCGACCCCGCGCCGTAGGAGTGGAGCAGGTCGGACAGGATGTGCCAGGCGCGCGGAGTGGAGAACGGCTCCTCGTGCCGGGGCGGCGCGGTAGTCAGGTGGTCAGGCCGCTGGCTGATGTAGTCGACGACCCACGGGTGGATCCCGCTGCGCCGGGCCCAGACCAGCCAGTCGCGCGGGCTGCTCACCAGGTGCACGTGCACCATCCGGTTGACCAGCGCCGACGATATCGGCCGCACGATGGCCGAGTCCTGGCTCCGGTTTCCCGCCCCGATCACCACGGATTCGGGGTGCAGCGTGTAATTGCCGAGACGCCGGTCCAGGATCAGGCTGTAAAACGCCTTCTGCACTTCGTGGCTCGACCCGTTCAGCTCGTCAAGGAAAAGCACGTAGGGCTCGTCCCGGGCGATCGCCTCCGGCGGGCAGAAACGGCTGCGGGCCTGGTCTCCTTCCCCGATGATCCGGGGCACGCCGATGAGATCCTCGGCCGCGAGCTGGGTGCCGAGCAGCGTGTGGCACTCCAGTCCGACCTGCGTCGCGAACTCCTCAACCAGGCTGGACTTGCCGATGCCGGGCTGCCCCCAGATGAAAACGGGCCGTACCACCGCGGCGTGCAAGAGGAGTTCGGGCAACTGCGCCGGGGTGACGGTAACAGAAGCGTGCATACCCCGCCAGGGTACGGTTCGCCCCATCCGTGAGTCACTCGAATATAACGGGCTCGCTGCCGCCGCGACCCGGAGGGGCGGAATCTTCCATTCTGGAGTCGCAGGAAATGCATGTCCTGATCCGATCGCGCGGGCCGGGCTCATCGTCGGCCCGCACGACCCGACCGACCAGTTCGCCTACTGGCCGCGCCACGTCGCGCGCGGCGGCCGGATCCTGCCGGTACGCAGGACGCTGTCCGGCAGTGGGTGCCCACCGCCCGGCTGCTGGCGGGGGGGCGGAAACGTGGACGGCCGACCCGGAGCGTACCGCTCGGGCCGGCCATCAGGGCAGTACCGAACGGGAGTAGTGACACGCCCGGATAATGCTGGCCTCGCCTCCCTGAGGGAAGCCAATAGTGGCGAACACGATCACCGGCCTCTGGGTACGCTCGTCACATGCCATGGAGGCGCAAAGGGGAGGCTTCGCGGTTGCCTGCTGACATACAGCGGCAGGTCGACGACGTGCGGGCCGGGCGCTCGACTAGTCTCCAGCTTTACACAAGTGAGACGAGTAACAAGCTTACCGCGGTGCCGGGGGAGGTTCGCGGCCTTACCGGCCTTAGAACCTATCACTGACTAATACCGCTATCGGCACCCTCCCGAGCTGGCGGGGTGAGCTCCCCGACCTGGAAGCCATCGATATTAGATACAATAATGTCGCGGCCCCCTCCCCCTCCCTGCCAAATGTTCACTGGGGTATTGAGGCCGAGCAAGTCTTTAAGTTTGGCGGCTCATTCGATCCTGGCAGGATATTTTCGATAGCGATTCGCAACACAGCTCCTCGGGATGCCGTCCAGCGCATATTCGACCTAAGCCGGGATGGAGCGCTTAAACTTTCTAAATTTCTTCTCGGCTCCTCCTGGCCGGCGAGCCCGGGTAGACTAAACGCCCGGTCCTTCCGGCTCCCAGCTGACGCACTGGTCCCGGAACCCCCATCAGTCACTCATCCTTGGCTCCGGTAACGACATCAATGCCACTTTGTTGTCGTTATCACGACATCAGTGCCACATCGATGTCGTTCAGGACAGTGACCCTGGACAGGAGAGAATTCCGATGCGACCCGAGGACTTCCGGTGGTCGCGGGCGTGTTCCTGTCCATCGTGCCGCTGGCGGCGCTGTTCCTATCGCTCCAGCGGTTCTGGCGTATCGACCCGATCTCCGGCGGCCTGAAGGCTTAGCGGCGGCGTGCTCTCCCTGATGATCGGGTGGGTGGGGATGGTGCGCCGCCGCAGTTCGGCCTTCGGGGCGGTGGCCTGGTAGATGGCGTCGGCGGCCACCTCGTCCAGCGGGACCCCGAGCACCCGACGGCGCCGCAAACGCCGGTCAATTCCAAGATCCTTCGTCAGTTTCGGCCCTGATAAGGGCCCGAACTGACGGAAGATCGGCTCGCGACCAGCCCGGCCAGCAGGATCTCCGCTGTCCGGCGCAGCCGCGGCACGAGGTCCACGCAGGCGTGGCTCAGTTCTGGATCGGAGGCGTAGAGCTCGGCCAGGACCGGCCCCGGATTGGCGATCTGCCAGACGGCGCCGGCCAGCGACGCCAGCGCGCCGACGAACTCCAGGCCCTCGTCCTCCGTCAGCGCGGGCAGCGCCCGCTGCACCAGCGCGGCGGCCTCGTGCACTGCACAGCAGGGGACGGTCGCCGAAGCTGCGCGCGACGACATCGGCGACCAGGTCAGCGCGACCTCGTTCGGCATGATCGAGCGCAGCCTGCAGGGCCTGCACCCATTCCCGCCAGGCGGCGGCGGTGAGCTCGAGGAAGATCTGCTCGCGGGTCTCGAAGTAGCGCAGCAGCGCGGACTTGTGGATGCCGACCCGGCCGGCGATGTCGGCCAGGCTCACGTTGCGGACGCCGTCCCGCCGGGCCAGGTCGGCGAGGCCGTCCTGGCGGCCGGGCATCAGCTGGTCGCCACCGCCCGGCAGCCCGCCAGCGTGGCCGACCTGGCCGAACGCTACGGCGACCAGGTCCGCCCGGTGGCCCTCGACGTCACCGCCCCGGACGCCGCCGCGGCGGCGGTAGCGGCGGGAATCGAGGCGTTCGGCCGGATCGACGTCGTGGTCAACAACGCCGGCTACGCCAACCTCGCCGCGGTCGAGGACATCACCCTGGCGGACTTCCGGGCTCAGGTCGAGGCCAACCTGTTCGGCGTGGTGAACGTGACCAAGGCGGCGCTGCCGGTGCTGCGCGCCCAGGGCGGCGGCCACATCATCCAGGTCTCGTCGATCGGCGGGCGGCTAGCCACCGCGGGCCTGTCCGCCTACCAGGCGGCCAAGTGGGCGGTCGGCGGCTTCTCCGAGGTCCTGGCCCGCGAGGTCGGGCCGCTCGGCATCAAGGTCACCGTGCTGGAACCGGGCGGCATGCAAACCGACTGGGCCGGTTCGTCCATGCAGGTGCCGCCGGTCAGCGAGCCCTACCAGGCGACGGTCGGCGCGATGGCCAGGGTGCACGACGACCTCGGCAGTTCCGCCGCGCTCGGCGACCCGGCCAAGGTGGCGCAGGTCGTCCTGGCCGTCGCCGGGATGGACGAGCCGCCGCTGCGGCTGATCCTGGGCAGCGAGGCCTACGCCTACGCGACGGCGGCGGCCAGGGCGCGGGCCGAGGCCGACGCCGCCTGGCACGATCTCACGATCTCCACCGACCGCGACGACGCCACCGACGCCCAGCGCGATCCACTGGGCGACCCGCTCGCGGCGGCCCGCGGCTGACCGGTTTCCGCTTAGGCCAGCCCGTCCTGAACGAAGCCGAAGACGCGCTCGTCGAGGTGCTGCCGGGCAGCGGCGGGGACGTCGCGCAGCGGCCCCTGGCCGGTCAGCACGGCCAGCCCGTGCACGGTGGACCAGATGGCGTACTCGATGCCGTCGCGGCGCTTTCGGTCGAGCGCGCCGGCGTCGACCATTTCGTTCAGGGCGGCGCGGAGCTGGCCAAGCGGTGACCGGTCGGGACCGGTCCCGCCGCCGTCTCCGGCGACGTCGTAGGCGTGCTGCTGGGGCAGCGCGAACGCGGTGGCGAACAGGCCTGGCTCGTCGCGGGCGAAGGCCAGGTACGCGGCACCGATCGCGCCCAGCCGCTGGCCGGCCGCGACCGGATCGCCGTGCGCGCCGGGCACCTGGGCGACGCCGGCTGCCATCCGGCGGGCGAGTTCGTCCATGGCCGCCGCGCAGACCGCGGCGAGGAGTTCGTCCCGGTCGGCGAAGTGCCGGTAGGCGGCGTTGGGCACCACGCCCACCATCCGGGTCGCCTCGCGGAGCACCACCGCGTCCGGCCCGCCGGTGCGAGCCAGTTCCAGGCCAGCCGCGACCAGGCCGTCGCGGACGGCCCCGCGCGGACGGCGCCGCCGCTCCCCCGGGCGCATTTCTTCCGTCGCCGCTGCTGGTCGGGTGGCCGTCACCGCGCCAGGATAACAAAGTGGACAGCGTCCACTAATCCAGTTAATGTGTACAGCGTCCACATTCAGTACGGGGAAGGAACACCATGACCAGGATCACGCCGCTGCTCGAACGCAACGAGCAGTTCGCCCGTGACTACACCGCTCCGGCTCTCGGCCTGCCGACCGCGCAGCTGATCGTCGTCACCTGCCTCGACCACCGGGTCGATCCGGCGATCGTCCTCGGGCTCCGGCTCGGCGACGCGCCCGTCATCCGCAACGCGGGCGGGCGCGTCACCCCGGCCGTCATCGAGGACATCGCCTTCCTGGCGTTTCTCGCCGGGCAGCTGTTCGGCGACCAGCTGGCCGACGCGCTCTTCGAGGTCGCGGTCATCCACCACACGCAGTGCGGGACCAGCTTCCTCGCCGATCCCGGTTTCCGGGACCAGGCCGCCCTGGCGACCGGCGTCCCGGCGGCGGCCCTGGAGGCGTCCGCGGTCACCGACCCGCACCTCACCGTCAAGGCCGACGTCGAGCGCCTGCTCGCCTCGCCCCTGATCCCGCCGATGGTCAGCGTGTCCGGCCACGTGTACGACATCGCCACCGGGCGCGTCACCACCACCGTCGACGCTCAGTCCCGCTGACGCGGAACGGCCGAAGCGCCCCGCCGCCGGGCGGGGCGCTTCGGTATCGGTGCTGGTTTTGGTACTTGGTTCCGGTGCCGGTCAGCCGGCCAGGACGCGGGCCGGGGCGGTGGTCGCCTCGGTGGCCCCCTTGGCGACTGGAGTGCGGCGGGCGCGGATGGCCAGGGAGCCGGTCCGGGTCAGCAGCATGGCCAGGGACAGGAAGATCAGGCTGTCGGTCAGCGCCGCCAGCGTGACGTGGTGGGCCATCCCGAAGCTGAACAGCTGGGCGGTGAACAGGTGGTGCGCGCCGTAGTCGAAGAACAGCCGGCCGGCCGAGACCACGATCCAGACCGCGGCGTAGGCGACCCCGGCGTGCGAGGTGACGGCGCCGGTCTGCTGGTCGCGGCGGACCCGCAGGCAGACGGCCGCGGCCAGGCCCAGGACCGCCCCGGCCGCGATCCCGGCGAGCTCGATCAGCAGGCCGTTGCCGGAGGTGACCACGCCCTTGAGGAAGAACGGGACCACGACGGCGGCGGCCAGGAACGGGCGGATCAGCCGCAGCCGGCCGACCGTGCGGGTGCCGAGGTCGGAGACCAGCACCATGGTGAGGATGACGAGGGTGACGATCAGGACGCTGGTGTCCACTTCGGAACTCCCTTAAGCGGTGGGCTGGTTACGTGTCCCACGCTAGGAACCGGCCGGTTGCAGCCGCGTCAGCCCGCGGCCTGAGGCCAGGTCCAGACCGGGTGGAGACGACGCCTCCACCCGGCCCTCCACCCAAAGCCGAGCGCCAACGCCAGGCGCCGGGGCATTGCGCGCATTCCAGGCCTACCGGATGATTACTCTAAGAGAGTAGACAGTATCTCTTAGTGTTCAAGGAGGCCGGTCATGGCTCCGTCAGCCTGGCAGTTGCTGTGCGACCTGGAGGCGTGGCGGGTCACGCAGGTTCCCCGCCCGCCTCGGCCCCACTCCCCGGGCCAGCCGCCCGGCGCCCCCGACGGAGACGACGGCGACCTGCTGGCCGGCCAGCGGGCGGCCGCGCTGGCCGCGGCCTACCATGGCGGCGCTGGCCCGGTTGGGTTCGCCTGGGTGCGGGACCGGGCCGGCGGCCCGGTCCAAGTGGTAGCGGCCGGCCGGCCCCTGGCCGCCATGCCCGCGAACCACACCACCGCGAACCACACCACCGCGAACCGCACCACGGCGAACCGCACCACTGCGAACCGCACCATCGCCGCGACCGCGAGTGGCCCCGCTGCGCCGGACGACACGCACCAGGACGTGCCGCTCAAGCTCCCGGCCGGCGGCCGCGGGCAGGCGCTGGGCCCGGGCGGGCTGGCCCGGATGCTGGCCGCGCTGCCGGCCTGGGTGCGGGTCGCCGGGGTGGCGGACAGCCTGCTCGCCACCCCGGACCCGCCGCCAGCCCGCCCGCCGGTTCACACCACCAGGCCGAGCCTGGAAGACGGGCTGCTAGCCGCGTGGCCGGGACCGTTCGCCTGGATCGTGCTCGCCGAGCCAGCCGACCGCGCCGAACTGGAGGAGCTGACCTTCGGGGTGTTCGCGGCCCAGGGGGCGGCACAGCGGTTCGACAACCCGCAGGCGCAGCTGAGCGTCCGCCGGCTCCAGGACCGGCACGCCGAGCTGCGCCAGGCCGCGTCGACCGGCCTGTGGCGGGTCCGCGTCCTGGCCGGCGCGGCCACCAGCCCCGAGGCAGCCGAGGTAGCTGGCCTGCTCTGCGCCTCGGCCGACCTGACCGGCCTGCCGTACGCGCTGGTGCCCGCAACCGGGTGCGGCCGCCTAGACCGGCTGCTCACCGAGGCCAAGACCAGCTCAGCCCAGGCGGACAGCGACCCGGAGCCGGCCTCCCCGTTCTACGGCTCGTCGAAGCTGCTGGCCGCGCTGGCCCGGCCGCCGGCCAGGGAGATTCCCGGCAGTGCCCGCTTCGTGCTGCGCCCCGAGTTCGACACCATCCCGGAAACCACAACCGAGATCAACGAACGAGGAATCTTCCTGGGGCACCTGCTGGACCGGGAGCGCCTCCCGGCCGGGCCGCTGATGATCCCGCGAGCATCGCTGAACCGGCACACGTTCGTCTGCGGGGCCACCGGGGCGGGCAAGTCCCAGACGGTCAGGCACCTGCTCGAGCAGGCGACCAGGGCGGGCATCCCGTGGCTGGTGATCGAGCCGGCCAAGGCCGAGTACAGCCAGGGCATGGCCGCCCGGCTGGCCGCCGCCGGCAGCACCGCCGCCACCGCTGGCACGGCCGCCGAGGTGATCAGGATCCGGCCCGGCGCGGCGGACCAGGTCGCGGCCGGGATCAACCCGCTGGAGCCCGCCGTATGGTCCGACGGCAGCCGGTTCCCGCTGCAGACCCACGCGGACCTGATCAAGAGCCTGTTCCTGGCGGCGTTCGAGGCCGACGAGCCGTTCCCGCAGGTGCTGAACGCGGCGCTGACCCGGGCCTACGACGAGCACGGCTGGGACCTGGTCCTGGGCGAGCCGAAGGTACCCGGCACCCAGCCCGGCTACCCGACCCTGGAAGACCTGCAGGCCGCCGCCGACGCGGTGGTGCGCGAGGCCGCCTACGGCGCCGAGGTCGAGCGGAACGTCCGCGGCTTCATCACCGTCCGGCTCGGCAGCCTGCGGCTGGGCACCCCCGGCCGGTTCTTCGAAGGCGGCCACCAGCTCGATTTCACCGGGGCCCTGGGCCGCAACGTGGTCCTGGAGATCGAGGACGTCGGCGACGACCAGGACAAGGCGTTCCTGATCGGCGCGGTGCTGGTCCGGCTCACCGAGCACCTGCGGCTGCGCCAGCGGCGCGAGCCGGGCGGCCCACGCCAGCTGCGCCACCTGACCGTGCTGGAGGAAGCGCACCGGCTGCTGCGCGATCCGGGCCCGGGCCAGCGCGGCCCGGCGGCCAAGGCGGTGGAGCTCTTCGCGGCGCTGTTCGCCGAGGTCCGCGCCTACGGCGAGGGCCTGGTGGTGGCCGAGCAGATCCCGTCCAAGCTGATCACCGACGTGGTGAAGAACACCGCGGTCAAGGTCGTGCACCGGCTGCCCGCCGAGGACGACCGCCGGGCGGTCGGGGCGACCATGAACCTGACCCCGGCCCAGGAGCAGTACGTCGTGACCCTGCCGCCCGGCGAGGCGGCCGTGTTCGCCGACGGCGCCGACTACCCCTGGCTGGCCCGCATGCCCGACGGCACCACCCGCGAGGCGACCGAAGCACGGGCCGCCGGGCCCGCCTCCATCGTCACCTCCCGGTCGGGCACCTGCGGGCTTGATTGCCAGACCTCGCCGTGCACGCTGCGGCAGATGCGCCAGGCCCGGCGGGCGGCCGAGGCCGACCCGCGGATCACCGGCTGGGCCGAGCTGACCGTGCTGGCCCACCTGGCCGGCTGGGCCATGCCGTTCCCCGGCCCGGAGCTCATCGCCGACCTGCGCGGCCTGGACCGGCGCCGGCTCGACTGCGCGCTCGGCCACGCGGTCGACGACGCGGTGGCGGCCCGGGCCGCGGTCATCAGCACCCGGGTCAGCCCCGGTCCGCTCGCGGTCCACGCGGTCGCGGCGATGCGGCTGGCGCTGACCGACGGTTCCTGGCTGTGCGACCGGGAGGAACCGCGCTACCTGGCCCCCTCCTACCGCTGGGTGCTGGTGCTGGAGAGCCTGGAGAAGGCCTGCCGCGACGGGCAGGACGGCCGCCACCCCCGCAGCGGGGAGTGGGAGCGGACCTACGGCCGCGCCATCCCGGGCCCGGACTGCGCCCGCCAGCTCGCCGCCGTCGCCCGCTGGCACGCCGACGCCCAGCGGGCCCGGGAAGAGCTGCACGCCGTGGCCTGGGGCCGACGGCCGGCGGCCGTATTGGAGCGTGCCGCCGGGGCGACGGCCGGCGACCAGGATTGGACCGAACGGGTGGGCAGCTTGCTGGCGGCCTTCACCCAGCCGTGTCGCTGGCCGCTGGATTACCTTCTGCCACGTGACGATAGCCGGATGTAACAAGCATCGGCGCGGGTGTGGCATCATCGAAACCGGGAGACGGGCGCGCGGAACCGGACGACCGCGAGAGGAACCGGCGCCATGACCGTCCAGCCTGCGCTCGTGCTGGACCGGCTGTTCACCCCCGGGGCCAGGCTGGGCTGGGTCTTCCGTGACCCGCGGCGGATGGCCGCCCCGTTCCCCGAGCCGCGACCCGACCCGGAGCGCACCCGGGACCAGGTCGCCGCGCGGGCCGCGGCCGCGCAGGCCAGGTACGCCAGGGCCCGCCGCTGGGTGGTCAAGCCCAGCCTGGCCGCGGGCCTGACGCTGGCCCTGGCGGCCGGGTACCTGGACGGCCG
>Ga0335085_10017639_pt1 | contig 10279 bp, 10 predicted proteins | sample Lox_Sample_45_FD_206712 | JGI IMG/M metagenome (GOLD analysis project Ga0335085, IMG submission 206712) | Soil microbial communities from Loxahatchee National Wildlife Refuge, Florida, United States - Lox_Sample_4.5 | ecosystem: Environmental > Terrestrial > Soil > Wetlands | place: USA...
CGAGCCTTTCTTCGAGCTCGAGCCAGACCGGCATCGGGTAAATGCGTACGTACTCCCCCGTGAGGCTGGTCAGAAATACCTCGCGGCCGTGTTTCTCTTCGACGAGCCGGCGAAAGGCGTTCGGAACCTTGAGCCTCCCTTTGTCATCAATTCGGGCGGAGGTACTACCCCTGAGCACGAGACACTACTCCACTCTTCTCCAGAAAATTCCACGAAGATAGTAGGGTTGTGGCCTTGTGAAGTCAACCGCAAAATGTTGTGGGGTCAACAAGTTACGCCAAATGTTCGCCTTTTAATCGCCCCTGCGGTCGTACACCCGACACGTCAGGCCAAGCCGGCTCGGAGTCGCGTGTTACGATGCGAGGCTCAACCCATGCTGCGTGCGGCGCTTATCGGATTCGGACAGACCGGAAAAACCACCCTTTTTCAGCTCATGACCAGCGCTCGGGAACCGTCGCGCGCCTCGCACGGCAAAGCGGAGGCGACGATCGGGATCTCGAAGGTGCCGGACGCGCGTCTGGACCGGCTCACGGCGATGTACAACCCGAAGAAGCGCGTGCCGGCCACGATCGAGTTCGCCGATCTCGCCATGCCCGTCCAGGCCGGCGCGGCCTCCGCGCTCGTCGACGTCGCCGCGTACAAGAACGCCGACGCGCTGGTGCACGTCGTGCGCGCGTTCAACGATTCCACGGTGCCGCATCCCGCCGGCTCGGTGAGTCCCGCGCGTGACGCCCAGGCGATGGAAGACGAGCTCATCCTCGCGGATCTCGGGCTCACCGAGCGCCGGCTCGAACGCGTGGACAAGGATCTGAAGAAGGGAAAGTCGCCGGAGCTCGAACGCGAACGCGCGGTCCTCACGCAGTGCAAAGCGGCGCTCGAGGAAGGACGGCCGCTGCGCTCGCTGAACCTGCAGGGCGACGATCTGCGACGGCTTCGCGGTTTTCAGTTCCTCTCGGCGAAGCCGCTGCTCATCGTGCTGAACGTCGACGAGGCGAACGTCGGCGACGACACGCAGAAAGCCGCACAGGCCGCCGGGCTGACCGGGTTTCTTTCACGCGCCGCGACCGGCGCGGTCGCCGTCTGCGCAAAGATCGAGCTCGAAATCGCGCAGCTCGAACCTGCCGATGCCGCGGCGTTTCTTGCGGACCTCGGCCTCAGGGAATCCGGACTCGATCGCGTCATACGCGCGAGCTACGAGCTGCTCGGGTACATCTCGTTCTTCACCGTCGGCGAGGACGAATGCCGCGCGTGGTCCATTCCGCGCAACCTGACGGCGCCCGTCGCGGCCGGAGAAATTCACAGCGACATTCAGCGCGGCTTCATCCGTGCCGAAGTCGTCAGCTACGACGCGCTGATCCAGCGCGGCTCGATGGCCGCCTGCCGCGATCACGGCGAGGTCCGCCTCGAAGGCAAGGACTACATCGTCGTCGACGGCGACATCATCAACTTCCGCCACGCCACATGATTCGAACCGTCGTCGTCTGCGAGGCGCAGGTGCCCTTCGTACACGGCGGCGCGGAGCTGCACGCGCGTGGACTCGTCGACAACCTGCGGCGCCGCGGCTACAGGGTCGAGCCGATTGCCGTGCCGTTCAAGTGGTATCCCAAGGAGGAGCTCCTCGCGCAGGTCGCCGCGTGGCGGATGCTCGACATCAGCGAGTCCAACGGCGAACGCATCGATCTGGCGATCGGCACGAAGTTCCCCACCTACTTCGCGCGCCACCCGAACAAGATCACGTGGCTCTTTCACCAGTACCGCGCGATCTACGACCTCTGCGGAACACCGTACAGCGAGTTCACGCACAGCGAAGCCGACGTGCGGCTGCGCGATCGGCTGATCGAGCTCGACACCAGCGCGCTGCGCGAATCGCGCGCGCTGTTCAGCAACGCGAAGAACACGGCCGATCGTGTCGCGAAGTACAACGGACTGAAGGCGGAGGCGCTCTATCACCCGCCGCCCCTCGCGGGAACGTTGAGGGCGGGAACAGCCGGCAATTATTTTCTCTCGGTCGGCCGTCTCGAAGGCAACAAGCGCGTCGACCTGATCATCCGCGCGCTCGCGCACGTCGATCGACGGTGGCGGCTGATCGTCGTCGGGGAAGGGCCGCTGCGGCACGATCTCGAGACGCTTGCAGCGACGGCCGGCGTCGCCGATCGCGTGACCTTCACGGGCGCCGTGGATGAACGCACACTCGTCGACCTGTATTCGCGCGCGGCGGCCGTCGTGTTTCCGCCGTACGACGAGGACTACGGCTACATCACGCTCGAAGCGTTTCTCTCGCACAAACCCGTCGTCACGACGACGGATGCGGGAGGCCCGCTGGAGTTCGTCACCGACGGCGTGACGGGCTGCGTCTCCGCGCCCGACGCGGAACGCCTCGGCGCCGCGATGTCCGCCACCGTCGCCGACCCCAGACGCGCCGCCGCGATGGGTGATGCCGGCTACGAACGCGTCCGCGGCATCTCGTGGGACACGGCGATCGACCGGCTGATGCAGGCGGCTGAACGGTGACCGCGGCCTCGATCGATCGCGTCTCCGTCGTCGTGCCGGCGTACAACGAGGGCGGCTCGATCGCGACGCTCGTCTCCGAGCTGCGCAGCGCCGGCCCCTGGCGCGAAATCATCGTCGTCGACGACGGATCGAGCGACGAGACCGCCCGCCGCGCCGCCGACGCGGGCGCACGCGTCGTGCGTCATCCGTACAACAAAGGCAACGGCGCGTCGGTGAAAACGGGAATCCGCCAGGCAAACGGCGAGTACGTGCTCATTCTCGACGGCGACGGCCAGCATCGTCCGGCGGACGCCACGCGTCTGGTGGCGAAACTCGGCGAGTACGAGCTCGTCGTGGGCGCGCGCTCGCCGGCAACCCAGGCGACGCTCGCGCGCCGCATCGGCAACAACGCCTTGAACGCCCTCGCGAGCTACCTCACCGGGCAACGCATTCCGGATCTCACGTCAGGCTTCCGGGCCGCGCGACGTGAGCAGCTGCTGGAGTTCATTCACCTGCTCCCGAACGGCTTCTCCACGCCGACGACGACGACGCTGGCGTTCATGAAGGCGGGATACAACGTGTGGTTCGAGCCGATTGACGCGGGCGTTCGCCACGGGCGATCGAACATCCGCTTCGGTCCCGACGGCATGCAGTTCGTCGTCATCCTGCTGAAAGTAATTACGATCTTCAGCCCGATGCGCGTATTCCTGCCGCTCAGCCTCGCGTCGTTCGCCGTCGGCGGCGCGTACGCCGTCTGGACGATCTTCACGCAGTCGCACGTCACGAATTCGTCGGTGCTGCTGATTCTGCTGAGCGTCATCATCTTTCTGGTCGGTCTCGTCTCCGAGCAGATCTCGTCCCTGCGTTTCGAGCGGCGGGAACAGTGACGGACGCGCAGTCACCGTCCGTGCTCGTCGTCGTGCCGACCTATAACGAGCGCGAGAACCTGCCGCTGCTCGTCGATGGACTGCTGAAACATGCCGGCGTCAGCGTGCTGGTCGTCGACGACAACTCGCCTGACGGAACGGCGGCGGTCGCGCATGAACTGAGCGCCCGGCACCCCGGACGCATTCGCCTTCTCGAGAGACGAGGCATCCGAGGGCTGGGCCGGTCGTACGTCGACGGCTTGAAGCTCGCGCTGAACGACGACGTCGATCTCATCTGCCAGATGGACGCGGACCTGTCGCACGATCCCGCGCAGCTGCCGCGCCTGATCGCCGGAGCCGCCACCGCGGACGTCGTCATCGGTTCGCGCTACATTCCCGGCGGAAAAATCGTCAACTGGCCGCTCCGGCGCCGGCTGCTCAGCCGGTTCGCCAACATCTATGTACGTACGATCACGCGCCTGACTGCACGCGATTGCACGAGCGGCTACCGGTGCTGGCGCCGCGACGCGCTGGCGGGCATGCCGCTCGATCGCTTCATTTCCGACGGTTACTCGTTCCTGGTCGAGATGCTCTACGTCGCCTCGAGGCGTGGATGCCGGATCGGCGAAGCGCCGATAACCTTCGTGGAGCGGCGGCTCGGCGAGTCGAAGCTGTCGCGCGCGGTGCTGATCGAATCGGCAATCGCGCCTTGGCGTCTCATCGGACGCGATTCATAATAGAAGCGTTTGCCACACAGTCTGAGCGTCTTTTTCCCCGCGTACAACGACAGCGGGACCATCGCCAGCATGGTCATCCGCGCCGACGCGGCTGCCTCGGCGTTGACGTCCGACTACGAAGTCATCGTCGTCAACGACGGCAGCGCGGACGCGACGGCGGACATCGCCGACGAGCTCGCGCGGAAGTACGCGCACGTGCGCGTCGTCCATCATCCGAAGAACCGCGGATACGGCGGCGCCATTCAGACCGGCGTCCGATCGGCGACCAAGGACCTGATCTTCTACACGGACGGCGACGCGCAGTACGACCCGGCGGAGCTGGCGCTGCTGTGGGAGCGGATGGCCGACGGCGTCGACATCGTCAACGGCTACAAGATCAGCCGCGCCGATCCGATGCACCGCATCGTCATCGGCCGCCTGTATCATCACATCGTCTCGATCCTGTTCGGCTTGAAGATGCGCGACGTCGACTGCGATTTCCGGCTCATGCGCCGGTCGATGTTCGAGCGCGTCGAGCTGCGGCAGACGAGCGGCGTCATCTGTCTCGAGATGATGAAGAAGATTCAGGACGCCGGCTTCAGGATGGTCGAAGTGCCGGTGCACCATTACCATCGCGCGTTCGGCAAATCGCAGTTCTTCAACTTTCCGCGGATCTTCAAGACGGGCATCGGCGTCATGCGGCTCTGGATCGAGCTGGTGATCCGGCGCCGGCATCTGCGCGCGCGATCGGCGCCGGTCGTCACGCGGCACTCGTGACGACGGATTACCTCCAGTTCTATCGGGGCCGCCGGGTGATGGTGACCGGCGGCCTGGGGTTCATCGGCAGCAATCTCGCGCGCAGGCTCGTCGATCTCGGCGCCGAGGTCCTGCTCGTCGATTCGCTGATCCCGGCGTACGGCGGCAACCTGTTCAACATCGACGGCATCGCCGATCGCGTGCACGTGAACGTCGCGGACATCCGCCAGCAGAGCACGATGAACCACCTCGTGCAGGATCGCGCGGTCATCTTCAATCTCGCGGGACAGGTCAGCCACATCGACAGCATCCGCGATCCGTACACGGATCTCGACGTGAACTGCCGCAGCCAGCTCACGATTCTCGAGGCGTGCCGGCACAACAACCCGTCCGTGAAGGTCGTGTACGCGGGCACGCGGCAGGTGTACGGCAGGCCGGACTCGCTGCCCGTCACCGAGTTGCACCTCGTGCGTCCCACCGACGTCAACGGCATCAACAAAGCCGCCGGCGAGTACTACCATCTCGTCTACAACAACGTGTTCGGCGTCCGCGCGTGCTCGCTGCGGCTCACGAACGTCTTCGGTCCGCGGCAGCTGATCAAGCACAACCGCCAGGGATTCATCGGCTGGTTCATCCGCGCGGCGATCGAGAACCAGACGATTCAGCTGTACGGCGACGGCTCGCAGCTCCGCGATCTCGTGTACGTGGACGACGCGGCCGACGCGTTCCTGCGGGCCGGCGCATGCGACGCGTGCAACGGCGAGGTCTTCAACGTCGGCGGCGCGTCGCCGATCAGCCTGAAGGATCTCGCCAGCAGGCTCGTGAGCATTGCCGGCGGAGGACACGTCGAATGCGTCGCGTGGCCCGAGGAGAAGAAGGCCATCGACATCGGCAGCTTCTACGCCGACTCGAGCAAGCTCGCGCGCGCGACCGGCTGGACGCCGTCCACGTCGCTCGACGACGGCCTGCGGCGCGCGATCGATTTCTACCGGGCGAACCTGTCCCACTACGTATGATTCCGTTCAACTCGCTCACGCCTGCGGCCGACGAGGCGCGCGCGATTCGCGCGGCCGTCGATCGCGTGATCTCGAGCGGACGTTTCGTGCTCGGCGCCGAGCTCGACGCGTTCGAACACGAATTCGCGGCCGCCTCCGGCGCGAAATACGCCGTCGGCGTGGGCAACGGCACCGACGCGATCGCGCTCGTGCTCCGGTCGCTGAGCATCGGCCCTGGCGACGAAGTGATCACGACGCCGCTCTCGGCCGCATTCACCGCGCTCGCGATCACGATGACCGGGGCGACGCCCGTCTTCGCCGACATCGATCCCGTGCGGCTCACGATCGATCCCGAGCGTGTCGCCGCGCTCATCACGCCGAAGACGAAAGCGATCGTTCCCGTCCACCTCTACGGCCAGGCCGCCGACATGACGACGCTGCTGCATCTGTCGGCGCAGCACGACGTCCCGATCGTCGAAGACTGCTGCCAGGCCCACCTCGCGACCTCGGAAGGCGAGCCCGTCGGCACGATCGGCGAGTACGGCGCGTTCAGCTTCTATCCGACGAAGAACCTCGGCGCGCTCGGCGACGCCGGCGCGATCGTGACCGACCTCGACGGCGCGAATTACCTGCGTCAGCTGCGCAACGGCGGCCAGACGGATCGGTACCGGCACTACTGGAGCGGCGGCGTGAACTCACGGCTCGACGAGCTGCAGGCGGCGATCCTGCGCGTGCGGCTGCCCGGGCTCGCCGCGGCCACGGCGCGGAGACGGTCGCTGGCCGCGCGGTACCGCGCGCTCCTGAACGACGCGCCCGTGGACGTCCCGCGCGAATGCGATCCCGGACACGTGTATCATTTGTTTGTCGTGCGCAGCCGCATGCGTGACGCCCTGCAGGCGCACCTCGCCGCGGCCGGCATCGAGACGCTTATCCATTACCCCGTGCCAATTCCCGATCAGGAAGCTTTCGCCGGCGCACCGCATGCGGACTGCCCCGTCGCCCGCCAGGTCTGCGGCGAGCTGCTGTCGCTGCCGTTCTATCCGTCCATGAGCGACGCCGACGTCGATTTCGTCGCGGGCGCCGTGAAGAAGTTCGAGACACGCTGATGCGCGCGCTCATCACCGGCGGCGCCGGCTTCATCGGATCGCACCTTGCCGAGGCGCTGCTCAACGCCGGCCACCAGGTCCTCGTCCTCGACAACCTCTCGACCGGCTCGATGGAGAACATCTCGCACCTCAAAGGGCGAGGCGGCTTCGAGTACTTCATCGACACGGTCGAGAACGAAGGACTGCTGGCGGAGCTGATCGATCGCGCCGAGGTCGTGTTTCACTTCGCCGCGGCCGTCGGCGTGAAGCTGATCGTCGAACAGCCGGTCTACACGATCGAAACCAACGTCCACGGCACCGAAGTCGTGCTCAAGCACGCGAACAAGAAGAAGAAGCTCGTGGTCATCGCGTCGACGTCCGAGGTGTACGGCAAGAGCGAGTCCGTGCCGTTCAGCGAGGACTCGGATCTCGTCATGGGACCGACGCCGAAACACCGCTGGGCGTACGCGTGCAGCAAAGCGATCGACGAGTTCCTCGCGCTCGCGTACTGGAAGGAACGCAAGCTCCCGGTCATCATCGTCCGCTTCTTCAACACCGTCGGGCCGAGGCAGACCGGTCAGTACGGGATGGTGATCCCGAATTTCGTCCGGCAGGCGCTCGCCGGAGAGCCGATCACGGTCTTCGGCGACGGCACGCAGTCGCGCTCGTTCACGCACGTCGCCGACGTCGTCGGCGCGCTGCTGAAGCTGGTGGCCGAGCCGAAAGCCGTCGGGCAGGTCATCAACATCGGCAACACCGAAGAAGTGTCGATCCAGAAGCTCGCCGAGCGCGTCCGCCAACTGACGGGCTCGACCTCGACCATCAAGCTCGTCCCCTACGACGAGGCGTACGAGTCCGGCTTCGAAGACATGCCGCGCCGCGTCCCCGATCTGTCCAAAGCCGAGAAGATGATCGGCTACAAGCCGAAGCACACGCTCGACGACATCCTCACCCAGGTCATCGACTATTTCCGCCGGAAGTAGGTCTATACTTCAGGAAAGGCTTGCAAATGCGACCTCTTCTGCGCACGGTTGCTCTCGCCGTCTCGGCGTGGCTCGCGCTCACGGGCGTGGCGCGCGCTGACGTCCACCTGTCGATGCGCAACGGCCGCGTGACGCTCGTCGCCAAGGACGCGACGGTCCGCCAGATCCTCGCTGAGTGGGCGCGCGTCGGGAAGACGAAGATCGTCAACGGCGAGCGGATCCCCGGCGGCCCGATGACGATCGAGCTGCGCGACGTGCCCGAAGCCGAGGCGCTCGACGTGCTGCTGCGGACCTTGAGCGGCTACATCGTCGCGCCGCGCGTCACGCTCGGTCCGGCGGACACGTCGGTCTTCGAGTCGATTGCGGTGATGCCGACCGTCGCGCCGACGGCGCGGCCGCCGGCGTCGTCTTCGGCGCCCGCGCCGTTTTCGCCGCCGCCGGTGTTCAACCAGGTCGAAGACGATCAGCAGAATCCGGCGCGGCCGGCGCCCGGCGCGCAGCAGGGGCGCCCGCCGATCTTCTCGACGTTCCCGTCGCCGCAGCAGGGCGCGCGGCCCGTGCTGCCCGTCGTGCGCCCCGGCATCGTGCCGCAGCAGCCGCAGAACAATCCCAACGAAGTCCAGCCGCAGCAGCCGATCGCGTTGCCGCAGCCGGCGCCGGCCGCGACGCCGTCGGGCCCCGTCGGTGTCGCCGCACCCGGCATGATCGCGCCCGCTCCCGCGCAGCCGGGGCAGACGCGTCCGCCGAACGACTGAGCGCTGATGTCGCTGCTGAACGACGTCACCGCGGCAATCGCCGACGCGATGCGCAAGCAGGACGCTGCGCGCCTCGCGCCGCTTCGCATGCTCAAAGCCGCGTTCATGAACAAGAGCGTCGAGAAAGGCCGCGACCTCGACGACGCGGAAGAACGCCAGGTCGTCAGCTCGCTCGTCAAACAGCGGCGTGATTCCATCGAGCAGTTCGCGAAAGGCGGCCGCCAGGATCTCGTCGACAAGGAGACCGCGGAGATCACGGTCCTCGAAGCGTACCTGCCGCCCGCGGTCGATCCCGCGGCGCTCGACAAAGCCGTCACCGACGCCATCGCCGAAACCGGCGCGACGTCCGCGAAAGACATGGGACGCGTCATGAAGGCCGCGATGGCGAAGCTCGCCGGACAAACGGTCGACGGCAAGGCCGTCAACGACCTCGTTCGCCGCAAGCTCGGCGCTTGACGACGGGGACGACCGGACAGCCACCACCCGTTCTCGCGCGCTCGGCCGGCGTCACCGGCGTCGCCACGCTCACCAGCCGCATTCTCGGTCTCGTCCGCGACCAGGTGCTCGCCGCGATCTTCGGCGCCGGCACCGAGATGGACGCGTTCATCGTCGCCTTCCGGATTCCGAATCTCGTTCGGGATCTGTTTGCCGAAGGCGCGATGAGCGCGGCGTTCGTGCCGACGTTCACGAGCCGGCTCACCATCGACGGCAAGCCGGCCGCATGGCGCCTTGGCAACAACCTGATCAACGCGCTCATCGTCTCCACCGGAGCGCTCGTCGCCGCCGGCCTCGTGTTCGCGTCGCCGATCGTCCGGGCATATGCGCACGACTTCAGCGCGGTGCCCGGCAAACTCGAGCTGACGATTTCGCTGACGCGCGTGATGCTGCCGTTCCTGACGATGGTCGCCCTCGCCGCCGCGGCGATGGGCATGCTGAACTCGCTGCACCACTACTTCGTTCCCGCCGTGTCGCCGGCGTTGTTCAACGTGGCGATCATCGCCGGCGCGTTCGTCCTCGTCCCGCTGATGCCGCGGCTCGGGCTGCCGCGCATCGCCGCCATCGCGATTGCGGCGCTCGCCGGAGGCGTGCTGCAGGTGCTCGTGCAGTGGCCCGCGCTTCGCGCGGAAGGATTCCGCTATCGTCCGCTGCTGGACGTCAACGATCCCGGACTGCATCAGGTCCTGATTCTCATGGGGCCGGGCACCGTCGGGCTCGCCGCGACGCAGGTCAACCTGTTCGTCAACACGCTGCTCGCGACGAGCCAGGGCACGGGCGCCGTCTCGTGGCTTTCGTACGCCTTTCGGCTGATGTATCTCCCGATCGGATTGTTCGGCGTGTCGATTGCGACCGCCGCGCTTCCAAGCGTCTCCCGGCATGCCGCGGTCGGGGACCGCGCGGGCGTCCGCCGCACCGTCGCGCAGTCCATCGCGATGATGATGGTGCTGAACATTCCCGCGACGTTCGGCCTGCTCGTCCTCGCCGAGCCGATCGTGCGGCTGCTGTTCGAGCGCGGACGATTTCTTGCATCAGACACCGCGGCGACCGCCTCGGCGCTCCGGTTCTACGCGGTCGGCCTGGCCGGCTACGCGACCGCACGCATCGCGTCGCCCGTCTTTTACGCGCTGCGACGCAG
>Ga0335085_10017640_pt1 | contig 10278 bp, 8 predicted proteins | sample Lox_Sample_45_FD_206712 | JGI IMG/M metagenome (GOLD analysis project Ga0335085, IMG submission 206712) | Soil microbial communities from Loxahatchee National Wildlife Refuge, Florida, United States - Lox_Sample_4.5 | ecosystem: Environmental > Terrestrial > Soil > Wetlands | place: USA: Florida...
GCGGGGGCGAGACGCGCAGCACCTCGATGCGCAGCCGCATGGGGAGAACCTTTATCATGGTGGACGTCCGGAGACGGGCCGCTCTGGCCCCTTTTCCCCAAGATCGCTAGAGTGACGCCCCCCGAACCGGAGGAGGCCTTCCGCATGGCTGACAACAGCGGAGCGAGCGTCGTCAAGGTGCCGGAGCAGTTCGCGAAGAAGGCGCACGTCGGCAGCATCGACAAGTACCGGGCGCTTTACGACCGATCGATTTCCAACTCCGACGCCTTCTGGGCGGAGCAGGCCGAGCGGATCACCTGGTTCAAGAAGTGGAGCGGGGTTTCCAAGTTCGACTTCCAGACCGCGAAGATCGAGTGGTTCACCGGCGGCAAGCTCAATGCCAGCTTCAACTGCCTCGACCGCCACCTCTCGGGACCGCGGCGCAACAAAGCCGCGCTGGTCTGGGAAGGCGACTCGCCCGAGGAGTCGCGCACCCTCACCTATTTCGACGTCTGGCGGGAGACCTGCAAGTTCGCCAACGCGCTGAAGAAGGTGGGGGTGAAGAAGGGCGACCGGGTGACGATCTACCTGCCCATGGTGCCCGAGCTCCCCATCGCCATGCTCGCCTGCGCCCGCATCGGCGCCATCCACAGCGTGGTCTTCGGCGGATTCTCCTCCGAGTCGCTGAAGAACCGCATCCTCGACTGCAACAGCGACGTGGTGATCACCGCCGACGGCGGCTACCGGGGCGGCCGCATCGTCCCCCTCAAGCAGACCACCGACGACGCCCTCAAGGAGTGCCCGGGGGTGAAGACGGTGGTGGTGCTCAAGCGCACCGGCAAGGACGTCCCCTTCACCGAGGGGCGCGACCGCTGGTGGCACGACCTCGTGCGCGGCGTTCCCCAGGAGTGCGAGCCGGCGCAGATGGACGCGGAGGACCCGCTCTTCATCCTCTACACCAGCGGATCCACCGGGAAGCCCAAGGGGGTGATGCACACCACCGGCGGGTACATGGTCTACACCTCGCTCACGCACGAGCTGGTCTTCGACCTGCGCGAGGAGGACACCTTCTGGTGCACGGCCGACTGCGGCTGGGTCACCGGCCACAGCTACGTGGTCTACGGGCCCTTGGCCAACGGCGCGACCAGCGTGATGTTCGAGGGCGTTCCCCAGTACCCGGACTGGGGCCGCTTCTGGGACGTGGTCGACAAGTACGGGGTGACCATCCTCTACACCGCTCCCACCGCCATCCGCGCCATCGCCCGCGAAGGCGAGGGGCCGGTCCACTCCCGCAGCCGCAAGTCGCTGCGCCTGCTGGGGACGGTGGGCGAGCCCATCAACCCCGAGGTCTGGCTCTGGTACCACCGGGTGGTGGGCGACGGCCGCTGCCCGGTGGTGGACACCTGGTGGCAGACGGAGACGGGCGGCATCCTCATCACTCCATTGCCCGGAGCCATCGCCCAGAAGCCGGGGTCGGCGACCTTGCCCTTCTTCGGCGTGCAGCCGGTGGTGGTGGACGACCAGGGCAAGGTGCTGGAGGGTCCCTGCACCGGCAACCTCTGCCTCTCCCGGCCCTGGCCGGGGATCATGCGCGGGGTGTTCGGCGATCCCGACCGCTTCCGCAAGACGTACTTCACCACCTTCCCCGGCAAGTACTTCACCGGCGACGGGTGCCGCCGCGACGAGGACGGGTACTACTGGATCACCGGCCGGGTGGACGACGTGATCAACGTCAGCGGCCACCGCCTGGGCACCGCCGAGATCGAGAGCGCGCTGGTCTCCCACCACGACGTGGCCGAGGCCGCGGTGGTGGGCTTCCCCCACGACATCAAGGGGCAGGGGATCTACGCCTACGTCACCCTCAAGCAGGGCGTGAACCCCACCGACGCCTTGCGCACCGACCTGGTGCAGCACGTGCGCAAGGGGATCGGCCCGCTCGCCTCCCCCGACGTGATCCACTGGGCCCCCGGCCTCCCCAAGACCCGCTCGGGCAAGATCATGCGCCGCATCCTCCGCAAGATCGCCGCCGACGAGTTCGACGCCCTGGGCGACACCTCCACCCTGGCCGATCCCACGGTGGTCGACAGCCTGGTCAAGGAGAAGAAGGCCCGCGAGGGGCGATAGGAAACCTCTACTGCTCGGAGACGCGGCGGGCGAGGTCGTCGGCAGCCTTCTGCTGCTCGCGCTCCAGGTCGTGCGCCTTTTCCCGCACGTTGTCGAGCTGGCGGCGGGGGGCGCTGTGGAGCTGGGTGTCGCGGCCCATGGTGCCGGTGAGGGCGGTGCGGACGGCGAAGGCCAGGGCGGCCAGGCCGATCACCAGGGCGAGGAGCCTTCCGAAGCTCATGATCGAAGCCTCGCACCCGCCCGGGGCTGCGGCAAGTTCCCCGGCGTGGTGCAGTGTGGGTGGAGGAGGACGGCATGAACTTCCGGAGCTGGATGCTCTTCGCGGCCTGCGGCCTTCCCGCGGCCGCGCCCGCCGCGGACCTTCATCTCGAGCGGATCAAGCTGCCGCCGGGATTCCACATCGAGGCGTATGCCACCGGGGTGAAGAACGCCCGGGAGATGTGCCTCAGTCCCTCGGGCACGCTCTTCGTCAGCACCCGGCGAGAAGGCAACGTCTATGCGCTGCAGGACACGAAGAAGCAGGGCAAGGCGGACCGGCTCGTGACCCTCGCCCGGGGGCTGCAGAACCCCAACGGGGTGGCCTTCAAGGACGGCGCCCTCTACGTCGCGGAGCGCTCCCGGATCCTGCGCTACGACGACATCGAGCGCCACCTCGACCATCCGCCACGCCCGAAGGTGATCCGCGACGACTTCCCCACCGAGGCGCACCACGGCTGGAAGTTCATCGCCATCGGCCCGGACGGCTGGCTCTACGTGCCGGTGGGCGCGCCCTGCAACGTCTGCAAGCGGTCCGAGGAGATCTACGCCACCATCACCCGCCTCTCCCTCGACGGCAAGCGGCGGGAGATCTACTCCCGGGGCGTGCGCAACACCGTGGGCTTCGACTGGCACCCCCAGACCCACGCCCTCTGGTTCACCGACAACGGCCGCGACGAGATGGGCGACCAGACCCCTCCCGACGAGCTGGACCTCGCTCCCCGTGCCGGGCTCGACTTCGGCTTCCCCGCCTGCCACGGCACGGGCATCGCCGACCCGGAGTTCGGCAAGGGCAAGGACTGCTCGCAGACGGTGGCGCCGGTCGCAGAGCTGGGCCCGCACGTGGCCGCCCTGGGGATGCGCTTCTACACCGGCTCCATGTTTCCCCCCGAGTACCGGGGGAGCATCTTCATCGCCGAGCACGGGTCATGGAACCGCAGCGTCCCCATCGGCTACCGGGTGGTGCGCATCAGGCTGGACGGCGACAAGGCGGTGTCCCACGAGGTCTTCGCCAGGGGGTGGCTGCCGGAGAATCCCAAGGAGGAGGACCCGAACCTCTCCTACACCATGCGGGCGGACGAGTCGGCCGACCCGTCGAACCAGGGGGGAAAGCGGCTGCAGGCCTGGGGCCGCCCGGTGGACGTGCTGGTGATGCCCGACGGAGCGCTCCTCGTCTCCGACGACACGGCCGACGCCATCTACCGCATCAGCTACCGCGCGCCCTGAGCGGAGCGGGGAGAGCCATGCCGACCGTCGATTCCAGCGCCTGGATGGCCCTGCTCACGCTCACCGCCATGGAGATCGTGCTGGGCGTGGACAACATCGTCTTCATCGCCATCCTCGTGGGCCCCATCGAGGAGCGCAAGCGCGAGCGGGTGCGGCGGATCGGCATCGCCCTGGCGCTGCTCATCCGCATCGGCCTGCTCTTCACCCTCTCCTTCCTGATGGGCCTCACCGAGCCCCTCTTCTCCGTGCTCGACAACCGCATCTCCGGGCGGGACCTGATCCTCATCGGCGGCGGGCTCTTCCTGGTGGGCAAGGCCGCGCACGAGATGCACGCCAAGCTGGAAGGGGCGGAGGCGGAGCAGCCGGGAGAAGCCCGGCGCGCCGCCCGGGTGGGCCCGGTGCTGGCCCAGATCCTCCTCCTGGACATCGTCTTCTCCCTCGACTCCGTGATCACCGCCGTGGGCATGGCCAGCCAGCTCTGGGTGATGATCGTGGCCATGGTGCTGAGCGTGGCGGTGATGCTGGTCTTCGCGGCGAAGATCGGCGACTTCGTCGAGCGGCACCCCACGGTGAAGATCCTCGCCCTCGCCTTCCTCCTGCTCATCGGGGTGGTGCTGATCGCCGAGGGCCTGGGCCAGCACGTCTCCAAGGGCTACATCTACTTCGCCATGGCCTTCGCCTTGGCGGTGGAGCTCTTGAACATGAGGCTGCGCAAGGTGCAGAAGGCGGTGCACCTGCGCGCCGGCACCGAGCGGTCGGCGGCGACCCGGCTGCGGAGCGGGGCGAGGTAAGCCCTCAGGCTCTCATCAGCGCCGCGCCCCAGTGGAAGCCGGAGCCCAGCCCGACGAAGCAGACCAGCTCGCCGGGGCGGATGCGCCCGCTCTTGCGGCATTCGTCGAGGGCGATGGGGATGGTGGCGGCGGTGGTGTTCCCGTACTTCTGGATGTTGTTGTAGACGCGCTCGTCGGGCAGCCCCAGCGCCTTCTGCACCGCCTCGTTGATGCGCAGGTTCGCCTGGTGGGCGATGAGCAGGCCGATGTCGCCCACCGCCACGTGGTGCCTGGCGCAGAGGTCGCGGACGGCCTGGGGCATGCGGGAGACGGCCAGCTTGAACACCGCCCGGCCGTTCATCTCCGGGATGTGCCGCCAGAGCCGCACTTGCTCCTCGTCGACGAAGGGGCGGTGGGCGAATCCCACGCCGGGAACGTAGAGATCCTGGAAGCTCGCCCCGTCCGAATGGAGCTGGAACCCGAGCAGCCCCCGCTCCCCCTCCTCTGCCCGCATGACGACCGCGCCGCCGGCGTCTCCGAAGAGCACGGTCCGGTCGCGGAACTGCGTGGCCACTTCCCGCTCCGCCTCGCTGGGCGCCTCGCCGCCCTGGCCGAACAGGTAGTCCCACCTCGTCCAGGGCATGAAGCCGGTGTGCACCTCGGCCCCCACCAGGAGGAGCGTGCGCGCCTCCCCGGAGCGGAGCAGGGCGTCGGAGACCTGAAGTCCGTAGATGAACCCCGTGCACTGCTGCCGGATGTCCAGGGTGGGGATGTGGCCCAGCCCCATCTTGTCCTGGAGGATGCCGCCGCACCCGGGGAAGTAATGATCCGGCGTCATGGTGGCGAAGACGATGTAGTCGATCTCCTCCTTCCCCACGTCCGCGTCGGCGAGGGCCTCCTTCGCCGCCCCTGCTCCCAGGTCCGAGGTGCTGGTCCCCTTCTCCACGTAGTAGCGGGTCTCGATCCCGCTGCGCTCGCGGATCCAGGCGTCGGAGGTGTCCATCATCCGGGCGAGCTGGTCGTTCGTCACCAGGTGCTGGCCGGTGACGAAGCCGCTCCCGACGATCCGGCTGCGCAGGGGGCTCATCGGCGCGTGCTTACCACACGGGCGCCGCTTTGGGCCCGCGCCCGAGGCTCCCCTGGCCGCCAATCGACCCTCCGGCCGTTTTCTTGGTCGCTCCCGGGGGCCACGCTAGAAGTTTTCCAGGCGCCAGCAAAGGGGGACCCCTGTCGGGACGAGCTCTCAGGCTCGTGATCGTTCTCTGCGTGACGGGAGGTAGCGCCCAGGCCATCCCGGTGTTCGCGCGCCGGTACAAGACCGCCTGCACCACCTGCCACGTCCTTCCTCCACAGCTCAACTCCTTCGGCCAGGCCTTTCGCGCCAACGGCTTCCGCATGCCGGCGGGGGAGGGGAAGCGGCAGGAGGCCGACGTCCAGCTGGGAGCGCCGGAGTGGGAGGGGCTCTTCCCCAACGCCTTCCTCCCCGGGACCGTCTCCGACTCCGCGCCGGTGGCGGGATTGATCTACGCCAGTGTCGAGGCGGACCGGGGAAACGTGACCACCGAGGAGACCAACCTCATCCTCGGCCTCCTTTCCGCCGGCAATATCGGCCAGCGCGCCTCCTGGTTCGCGGCGGGCGGATTCGGACCCCGGGGCGGCGCCATCGAGCGGATGTGGGCGTCCGTCGATCGCCTTGCGGGTCCCTGGCTGAACGTACGGGCCGGCTACTTCGAGGCGGCCGTGGTGCCCCTCTCCCGCTACACTCACAAGCTCAGCTACGAGGGATACCTCCCTTTCGAGGCCAACGGACCCGCGGGGCTGGCGCTCAGCGCCTCGCGCACGGCCGTCGAGGTCTACGGGGCGGGATCCGACCCCGGGCCCTTGCGCGGCCTGCAGTTCGCGGCCGGAGTGGCGGCCCGCCCGGCCGGCGGCGGGCTGGCCGCCGACGGTTACGCCCGCCTCTCCTACAAGCTGGGCGGCCTGGCCGCGGCGGGCGACCGGAGCGGCGAGCCCGGACTGCTGTCGCCGGCCGTCAACCCGCTGGAGGAAACCTCGCTGCGCCTGGGGGCCTACGCCTACCAGGCGACCCTGGGCGGACCGGCCTCGCGCCCGCGAGGCTGGCGCGCGGGCGGCGACGCGGACCTCTACGCCGGCCGCTTCGAAGCCTTCGCCACCGCCTGGACGGGCGGCGACCGCCTCTTCGAGGACGGCGACGAGTCGTCCACCTGGGCCTTCCTGACGGGCGCGAGCGTCCGCCCCTTCCCCTGGCTGGTGGCCATCGGACGCTACGAGGCCAGCTGGGTCTCGGGGAGCGAGGCCACGCGTAGACTGGTGGCTACCTTGCGGGGAGCGCTGCAGCAGAACGCGGCCGTGACGATCGATCTCGTGGTGGACATGCCTCATGCGGACAGCACCGAGACGGTGGCTTCACTCTTCCTCGCCTTCTAGGGGCGCCTGCCTCGCCCTGCTCCTCGCCGCGGGCGCGGCCCGGGCGCAGGCCCCTGCGGAGGTGCGCGGCCGCATCACCGGCGAGCGCCCCGGGCCGGCGGTGGTCTACGCCAAGGACCTTCCCGACCAGGTAGCGCCGGCGCAGGCGAAGGCGACCCTGAGGCAGCTCCACCTGCGCTTCTCGCCCCAGGTCCTGCCCATCCTGCAGGGCACCACCGTGGAGTTCCTCAACCAGGACGCCACCGCCCACAACGTCTTCTCCCCCTCGCCCCCGGCCTTCGACCTGGGCACCTTCGGCCAGGGCGCACGTTCGTTCCTCTTTCGCGACCCCGGCACACACCTGATCCTTTGCAACGTACACCTGGAAATGGTTGCTTGGATCCTGGTGCTGCGGAACCCTTTCTTCACCGCCGTCGATGAAGACGGGCGCTTCTCCCTCAAGCTGCCTCCCGGGCACCACCGCCTTGCGCTGTGGAGGCCGCGCGAGAGCGAGATCGACAGGGACATCGAGGTGCCGCCGGAGGGCAGGACCGATGTCGAGTGGTCCCTCCCCCTGCAGCGTCCATGAGCACCCGCTGGTTCCGCAGCCTCCGCACGGAAGGCACCATCATCCTCCTGGCGTTCGCCGCCGCGCTGGTGATCTCGTACGGCTGGGCCGCCCTCTCCGCCCTGCGCGAGACCACCGCGGGAGTGGCCGCCCGCCGCTTCGAGGAGGCGCGCGCGCTCGCCCAGCGCTTCGACGGGCTCTTCGCGGTGGGCCGCGAGCGGCTGGCCGCGGTGGCCGAGCAGCCGGGCCTCGCCCTCTGGCTGGCCTCCAGCGCCCCCGAGAGGTTGCCGCCCCACGCCGCCATCCCCCAGCGCGAGACCCTGCACTACCTCTTCTACCGCTCGGAGATCTTCACCGGCCCGGTGGCGATGGTGGACCGCCGCTCCTCCCTGCTCTGGACCGAGCCGTACGACGACGAGCGGGTGGCGGTGCGCGTCCCCCTGGAGCACACCGGCTTGCGCAACGCGCTGGCCACGGCCCGGCCGCAGATCTCCCGCCAGCCGCTGCCCTGGCGCCCGGGCCCGGCGGCGGTGCTGGTGCACCCGATCGTCGATCTCTCCGGCCGCCCGGTGGGGGCGTTGCTCGGCGAGATCTCGCTGGCCAGCGGGAAGCTGGCCGGCTTCCTCGACGACCCGCGCTTCGGCTCGGCGGGCGTGGTGGCCCTGCTCGACGACGAGGAGCAGCCGCTCATCGCCAGCCCCGGGGCGCAGCAGCTCCTGGGGCGCTGGCACCGGCCGGAGCTTCCCTCGGCGGGCAACACGGGGATGATCGTGGTGGACGGCACCCGCTGGCTGGCGGCGCGGGTCCGGCTGCGCGACGCGCCCTGGTCGATCGTCATCGCCCAGGACGACCGGGAAGCCTTCGCCTCCCTGCAGGGGCTGAAGCTGCGCCTCCTGCTCACCGGCCTCCTCCTGGGGGCGGCGGCCATCCTCTTCTCCATGCTGGTGCTGGGGCGGCTGGTGAAGCCGCTGGAGGTGCTCACCGTCGCCGCCCGGGGAGTGCCGGAGGGCGACTTCTCCCGCCCGCTGCCCGACGAGGCCCCGGGCGAGCTGGGCGACCTCACCCGGACCTTCGATTCCATGCGCCGCGCCCTGCGCACCACCCTGCAGGGGCTGCGCGACTCGGAAGAGCGGTACCGGCGCTCCATCGACTCCGCCAACGACGCCATCTTCGCCGTCGATCCCGTGAGCTTCGAGATCCTCGACGCCAACCGCAAGGCGGGCGAGCTGGTGCGCTGCGCGCAGCGCGCCCTGGTGCGCCGCTCCTTCCTCGAGCTGCACCCCGAGGACCAGCTCCAGCGGGGCCGCGAGTTCCTCGCCCGGGTGGCCGCGACCGGCGAGGGGACGCTCTCGGAGATCGACCTCCGCGGCCCCACCGGGGGAAGGCTCCCCGTCGACCTCTCGGCCAGCATGATCGTCCACGGCGGAGGGCGCTTCCTCCAGCTGATCTGCCGCGACCTGAGCGAGCGCAAGCGGATGGAGCGCGAGCTGGTGCAGGCGGAGAAGCTCTCCACCGTGGGCGTGCTCGCCGCCGGGATCCTCCACGAGCTCTCCACCCCGCTCTCCTACGTGCAGGCCAACCTGGAGCAGGCCAGGGAGGAGCTGCAGGGGATGGAGGACGGCCCCAGGGCCCGGGCCCTGCGCTCGGGGGTGACCGACGCCCTGGAGGGATCGCAGCGGGCGGCGAGCATCGTGCGCGATCTGCGCCTCTTCGCCCGGGCCAACGACGGGGTGCGGGGCGCCTTCGACGTCAACGACGCGGTGCGGATGGCCCTGCGCATGGCGCAGCACGAGCTGAAGAACCGCGCCACCGTGATCACCGACCTGGGCCAGATCCCTTTCGTGGTGGGACAGCTCACCGAGGTCTCGCAGGTCTTCCTCAACCTCCTGGTCAACGCCGCGCACGCCATCCCGCCCGGCGATCCGCAAGGCAACCGGGTGAAGGTGGCAACGCAGGTGGCGGGGGAGCGGGCGCTGGCGGTGGTGAGCGACACCGGGGCGGGCATCGCCCCCCAGGCGCTTTCCCGGATCTTCGATCCCTTCTACACCACCAAGCCGCTGGGGGTGGGGACGGGGCTGGGTCTCGCCATCAGCCGGGACATCGTCACCCGGCTGGGGGGACAGATCCGGGTGGAGAGCTCGCTGGGGAAGGGGACCACCTTCACCGTCGAGCTGCTCCTGGCGGCGTAATCAGGCCTTCGGCGCCGCCTGCTGGCGGCCATCGCCTCCGCTTTGCTCCGCCAGCGCCTCCTTGCGGGAGAGGCGGATCTTCCCTGACCGGTCCACGGAGACGACCTTCACCAGCACCTCGTCGCCTTCCTTGAGGACGTCCTCCACCTTCTTCACCCGGGTGTTCGCCAGGTCGGAGATGTGCACCAGGCCGTCGGTGCCGGGGAAGATCTCCACGAAGGCGCCGAACTCCATGATCCGCCGCACCGTGCCCAGGTAGGTCTTGCCCACCTCGGCCTCCTGGGTGAGGGCGCGGATCATCTTGATGGCCTGCTCCACGCCCTCGCTGTTGGGGGAGGCGATGGCCACCGAGCCGTCGTCCTCGATGTCGATGCTGGCGCCGGTGCGGGCGATGATGTCCTTGATCACCTTTCCGCCGGGCCCGATCACGTCCTTGATGCGGCTGACGGGGATGCGGATGGTGGTGATCTTCGGCGCGTACTTGGAGATGTCGGCGCGGGGCTTTTCGATGGCTTTGGCCATCTCCGCCAGGATGTGCACCCGGCCTTCCCGGGCCTGGGAGAGGGCCTGGGTGAGGATCTCCCTGGAAACCCCGGTGATCTTGATGTCCATCTGGATGGAGGTGATGCCCTTCCCGGTGCCGCAGACCTTGAAGTCCATGTCGCCCAGGTGGTCCTCGTCGCCCAGGATGTCGGAGAGGATGGCGATCCGCCCATCCTCCTTGATCAGGCCCATGGCG
>Ga0335085_10017642_pt1 | contig 10278 bp, 8 predicted proteins | sample Lox_Sample_45_FD_206712 | JGI IMG/M metagenome (GOLD analysis project Ga0335085, IMG submission 206712) | Soil microbial communities from Loxahatchee National Wildlife Refuge, Florida, United States - Lox_Sample_4.5 | ecosystem: Environmental > Terrestrial > Soil > Wetlands | place: USA: Florida...
GCGCGTTCGGGTCATCCATGCGAACGACTCGAAGAAGGGGCGGGGCTGCCGCGTCGACCGGCACGAGCGGATCGGCCTCGGGGCGATCGGCGAAGCGGGCTTCGCGAACCTGATGACCGAGCCCGTCTTCGAGAAGGTCCCGAAGATCCTCGAGACGCCCAAGGACGAGAGCGGCGACTGGGACCGGGAGGGCCTCGCCGCCCTCCGGCGGCTGGCCGGGGCGGCCTGAGCCCTCAGGCCGGTCCGGCTTCCTTCTTCTTCGGGTACTTCGTGGCCACGTAGTCGTCCACGAGGGCCCGGAAGGCCGCCGAGAGCTCGTCGTAGTTCCCTTTGAGCGTCGTGAACTTCTGGCCGTCGACGTAGACGGGACAGCTCGGCGCCTCGCCCGTGCCGGGGAGGCTGATGCCGATGTTCGCGGCCCTGGACTCGCCCGGCCCGTTCACGATGCAGCCCATGACGGCGAGCGTCATCGTCTCGACGCCGTCGTACTCCCTCTTCCAGAGGGGCATCTTCTCGCGAACGTAGCCCTGGATCCGCTCGGCCAGCTCCTGAAACGTCGTGGAGGTCGTCCGGCCGCAGCCCGGGCAGGCGGTGACCGACGGGGCGAAGGAGCGGAGACCGAGCGACTGGAGAAGCTCGCACGCCGCGTAGACCTCCTCGCGGCGGTCGCCGCCGGGGCGGGGCGTCAGGGAGACGCGGATCGTGTCGCCGATTCCCTCCTGGAGCAGGACGCCCATCGCCGCCGAGGACCAGACGAGACCCTTCACCCCCATTCCGGCCTCCGTCAGCCCGAGGTGGAGCGGCTGGTCCGTGTGGCGGGCCAGCTCGCGGTAGACCGCGATCAGCTCCTGCGGCTTGGAGACCTTGCAGGAGATGATGATCTGGTTCTTCGTCAGGCCGCTCTGGAGCGCCAGCTCCGTCGACTCGAGCGCCGAGAGGACCATGCAGTCGCCGAGGATTTCGTCGGAGCTCTTCCCGAGGTCCCGGTCGGTGTTCTCCTGCATCTTCCGCATGACGAGTTCCGGATTCAGCGAGCCGCCGTTGACGCCGATCCGGACCGGTTTGCCGTGGTCCACGGCCACCTTGCAGATCGTCGAGAACTGCTCGTCGCGGAGGCGTCCCGTGCCGACGTTCCCGGGATTGATCCGGTACTTGTCGAGGGCCTCCGCGCAGCGGGGGAACTTCGTCAGGAGGATGTGCCCGTTGTAGTGGAAATCCCCGATCAGGGGAACGTCGCACCCGGCGTCCCGGAGCCGCCGGGCGATCTCGGGGACGGCCGCGGCCGCCTCGGGGACGTTCACGGTGACCCGGACCAGCTCGGAGCCCGCCTGAGCGAGCTCGAGGCACTGCGTCGCCGTGGCCGCGGCGTCGGCCGTGTCGGTCATCGTCATCGACTGGACGACGACCGGGGCGCCGCCGCCCACCGCCACCCGGCCGACCTTCACCGGGACGGTCGTGTGGCGGCGCCGCGTCGGAGCAAAGACGGCGACGGCGGGAGGTTCGGAGCCCATGCCGTTCAGAAGTTGACGTTCTTCAGGACGTCGAAATAGAGGACCGTGACCATCACGAGGACGAGGAAGACGAATCCGGCCTGGAGGAGCCGCTCCTTCACCTTGATCGGAAAGTCCCGGCGGGCGACGGACTCCAGGAGCGTCACGAAGATCTGCCCGCCGTCGAGGAGCGGGATCGGGAGGAGGTTCAGGAGGCCGAGCTGGAGCGACAGGATGCCCATGAGCCCGAGGAGCGGGCCGGGCCCGCTCCGCGCCGCCTCGCCCGAGAACTTGGCGATGTCGATCGGCCCCGAGAGCTGCCGCATCGAGCTGGTACCCCGGAAGAGGCGGGCCACGGTGGCCCCCGTCGTCTGCGTCTGCCGGACCAGCTCCCGGAAGGAGGCCTGGAAGGCGTCCGCGACCCCGAGGCGCTTCGTCACGGTCTCGTACCGCGGCGAGAAGCCGATCCGCCACGACCCCGCCTCCTGGCGCGGCAGGATGGGGATCGTGATGCGCTGCCCGCCCCGCTCGACCACGAACTCGATCGGCCTGGCCCCCTCCGGACCGTCGAGGCCGGCCGCCGCCTCGCGGATCCGCCGGACGACCTCGTAGTACGACTGCACCTCCCGCCCGCCGACGGAGAGGATCCGGTCCCCGGTCCTGAGGCCGGCCTTCTCCGCCGGGTAGTTCTTCACGAGCGAGCCGACGAGCGGCGGCAGGAAGGGATTCAGGCCCGTGTAGCCGAGGTCGTACTTCTTGTCCGGCTCGGGGCGGAGAACCACGCGGACGGTCTCGCCGCCGCGCGAGAGCTCCACCGGAATGTTCTCGCGGGGCGCGAGGCCCAGGTCCATCTCCACCTCGCGCCAGGTCGAGACCGGCTTTCCGGAAATCGTCAGGACGAGGTCATCCGCCTTCACGCCCGCCCGCTCGGCCGGGCTCCCGGGCTCGACGTATTTCACGAGCGGCGCCTCGTCCTGGTACTTGAAGACCTCCATCCCGATCACGAAGGCCCCGGCCGTCAGGAGCAGGGCCAGGACGAAGTTCATCCCCGGTCCCGCCACGAGGACGAGGAGCCGCTGCCAGCGGGGCCCGACCGGCGCCGCCGGCTCGCTTCCGGCCACGACGTCGCTCTCGTCCGGCCCGAGGCCGATGACCTTCACGTAACCGCCGAGAGGCACGAGAGAGACGCGGTAGTCGGTTTCCTTCCTCTTCCATCCGAAGAGACGTTTTCCGAAGCCGACCGAGAAGATCTCCACCGGGAACCTGAAGCCCTTCGCCACCGCGTAGTGCCCGAACTCGTGGACGACGATCAGGACCGAGAGGACGAAGACGAGGGCCAGGATGTTGATCGGGATGTTCATGCGTCGGGGCGCCCCTTCCCTCTACGTCCGGGCGGCGCCGGCGGTTCCCGCCGGAGACGGCCGTTCGAGGGCGGGAAGGATCTCACGAGCGGCCCTCCGCGCCCAATCGTCGGCTTCCAGGGCCTCCTCGACGCTCGTGAGGGGACCGGGCGCGTGCCGGGCGAGGACGCGGGCCGTCGTCTCGACGATGGCCGGGAACGGGATCCGGCCGGCGAGAAACGCCTCCACCGCGACCTCGTTCGCCGCGTTCAGAACGGCCGGCGCCGAGCCCCCGGCCTCGAGGGCCGCTCCGGCGAGCGGAAGGGCCGGGTACCTCTCCGGCTCCGGGCGGAAGAACTCCAGCTTCCCGAGGGACGGCAGGTCGAGCTTCGAAAGGGGCGTCTCGATCCGATCCGGGTAGGTCAGGGCGTAGAGGATCGGGAAGCGCATGTCGTTCGGCGACATCTGCGCGATGAGCGATCCGTCCACGTACTCGACGAGGGAGTGGACGATCGACTGGGGGTGGAGGAGGACCTCGATCCGCTCGCCCGGCACGTCGAAGAGCCAGCGGGCCTCGATGACCTCGAGCCCCTTGTTCATCATCGTGGCCGAGTCGATCGTGATCTTCGGCCCCATGCGCCAGGTCGGGTGGGCCAGCGCGTCGGCCACGCCGATCGTGCCGAAGGTCTCGAGGGGGCGCGTCCGGAAGGGGCCGCCCGAGGCCGTCAGCATCAGCTTCGACACCTCCGCGGGAGCGCCCGCCCGAAGCGCCTGATGAAGGGCGCAGTGCTCCGAGTCGACCGGGATCACCTCGCCTCCCGAGGCGCGCGCGGCGGCCATGACCAGCTCCCCGGCCACGACGAGGGTCTCCTTGTTCGCCAGGGCCAGGCGCTTGCCCAGCTTCGCCGCGGCGTACGAGGAGGGAAGTCCGACCGAGCCGACGAGGGCGCCGAGGACGACGTCCGCCTCGGGGAGCGTCGCGACATCGACGAGACCCCGGGGACCCCAGCCGACCGCGAGGCCGGGAAACTCGGTCCGGAGCCGCGCGGCGTCCTCCGGTGTCTTCACCGCCACCACCTTCGGCCGGTGCGCCGCGACGGCCGGGAGGAGCTTGTCGAGGTTCGAGCCGGCCGCCATCGAGACGATCTCGAACCGGTCCGGGAAGTGCGCCACGACCGAGAGAGCCGAGTCGCCGATCGAGCCCGTGGCTCCCATCAGGGCGATCCTCCGCTTCACCGGGGGAGGACCTCCGGCAGGTAGAGCGCCACGCCGAGCGCGAGGGGTGAGACGTAGAGGAGCGAGTCGAGCCGGTCCAGGAGGCCGCCGTGCCCGGGGAGAATCCCTCCCGAGTCCTTGACGTCGCAGCTCCGCTTGAAGGTCGACTCGAGGAGGTCTCCCACGACGGCGAGCCCGGCCGCCGCGAGACCCAGGAGCGCGAGGCCGGGGAGGCTTCCGGACGGAAAGAGGACGACGCGGGCGAGGAGCCCGACGAGCAGGCCCGCGCCGAGCTGGCCCCAGAGCCCTTCCCGCGTCTTCTTCGGGCTGACGACCGGCGCGAGCTTCCTCTTCCCGAAGCGGCGTCCGACATAGTAGGCCGCCGAGTCGCTGGCCCAGACGACGGCGAGAAGGAAGATCACGGGGCGCCAGCCGACCGCCCGGAGGGCGATCATCGCGGCCGCTCCGAGGGCGACGTAGAGCGTCGCGAAGACCGAGGCCGACGAGGAGGCGAGGAGGACGCCCACCGGCGGCGCCGCGAACATCACGAGCGTCGGGAGCAGGATCAGTCCCGCGGCCGCCGCGAGAAGGAGGCCGGCGGCCGAGGCGAGGTACGCCGCCGCGCAGACGGCCAGGAAGACCGCGAACCCCGCGACCCTGGGAACCGTCCAGCCCGCCGCCGCGATCAGCCCGTAGAACTCCGCGAGCGCGAGCCCCGCCGCGAGCGCCACGAGCGTGGCCCAGGCCCAGGGCGGGGCGGCGACCAGGACCGCGAGGACGGCGGGGATGAGTACCGCCGCCGTCAGCTCGCGCTGGTATCTCAAGAGGGAGCCCCGGGATCCGGAAACGTCACCGCGACGCCGCCGCCGGAGGGGCGAGGGCGGGCGCGTCGCCCGGCTCGGGCTCGAGGACGCCGCCGTATCGCCGCTCGCGCTTCTGGTAGTCGGCGATCGCCTCGAGAAAATGGCGGGCGCGGAAGTCCGGCCAGAGCACCGGCGTGACGTGAATCTCGGCGTAGGCGATCTGCCAGAGGAGGAAGTTCGAGACGCGCATCTCGCCGCTCGTCCGGATCAGGAGGTCCGGGTCGGGAAGGCCCGCCGTGTAGAGTCGCGAGGCGACCACGGCCTCGTCGATCTGGCCGGGCGAGAGGCGACCGGCCGCGACGTCCGACGCGAGCGACCGCATCGCGTCCGCCAGCTCGGCGCGCCCCGAGTAGTTCAGGGCGATCGAGAAGGCCATGCCGCCGCACCGCTCCGTCGCGTCGAGCGCCTTCCTCAGCTCGCGGACGACCGACGGGTCCAGCCCGTCCGTCCGGCCGACGACCCGAAAGCGGATGTCGTTGGCGAGGAGCGTCTGGAGCTCGCGCGCGAGCCATTCCTTGAGGAGGGCCATGAGGGTCGCGACCTCGAGCCGCGGCCGCTTCCAGTTCTCGGTCGAGAAGGCGTAGAGCGTGAGCGCCGACAGGCGGAGGCGCGCCGCCGTCTCGACCGTGGCGCGGACGGCGTCGATGCCCGCCCGGTGTCCCTCGACCCGCGGCAGGCGGCGCTGCTGCGCCCAGCGCCCGTTCCCGTCCATGATGACCGCGACGTGCTGCGGCAGGCGGGCGAGGTCGAGCCCGTCGAGAATCGCGCGCTCCGGCGTGCCGGGCGCGGCGAGGACGTCCTTGTCGATCATCGCTTCACGGGGTCCCGGCCGGGGCAGACCCCGAACGGCGATTCTAGCGCGGGGTCTCGTCGACGCCGGGAAGGCTCTCGGGCGGATAGAGCACGCGGAGAAGCGTCAGACCGCGGGCCTCGGCCGTCGGACCGGGGCGCTCGGGAGCCGCTTGGGGCGGCGTCTTTCCGCGCCCCGTCTCGCGCAGTGTGCCGACGAGCCGCCGCACCATGCCGCGGAGGAAGCCGTCCCCGACGGCGCGGATCAGGAGAAGGTCGCCCTCCTCCTCGACGTCGAGGCGCGCGAGAGTCCGGACCGTGGAACGGGGGTCCGAACCCGTGATCGAGAAGAGCGCGAAGTCCCGCCGGCCGACCAGCCGGCGCGCCGCCTCGCGCATCACGCCGACGTCGAGGGGTTCCTTCGCGAGGGCCTCCACGAGGCCCCGGTGCGGGTGGAGGAACTCGCCGCGGCGGAGGCGGTAGAGATAGACCTTCCCGATCGCCGAGCGGCGGGCATGGAAATCCGAAGGGACTTCGGAGACCGAGAGGACCCGCACGTCCCAGGGGAGCTTCGTGTTCAGGGCACGAGAAAGGTTTCTTGAAGGCAAGGCGGGCGCGCCCTCGGGCACGTCGAAATGGGCCACCTGAGCGTCTGCATGCACGCCGGAGTCGGTGCGCCCCGCCCCGTGGACGCGGACATCCTCCGTCAGAATCTCTTTCAGGGAATCCTCCAGGACGCCCTGAACCGTCCGGGGCTTCACGCCGTCGCGGAGCGCCTCCTGCGACTGCCACCCTTCGAAGAAGGTGCCCAGATAGGCAAGGTCGAGACGCATCCGCACGTCGCCATTATCGGCGCGCCCGTCGTACTCTCCCGGCATGGCGCGTGCGGCGGAGGCGGCCACGGTCGTCGTCACCGAGATCTTCCGGAGCCTGCAGGGGGAGTCGACCCGGGCCGGGCTCCCCTGCACGTTCGTCCGGTTGACGGGGTGCTCCCTCCGCTGCGTCTGGTGCGATTCGGCCTACGCCTTCACCGGCGGGAAGGAGATGTCGGTCGGCGAGGTGCTCGTGGAGGTCGCGTCGCTCGGCGCCCCGCTCGTGGAGATCACGGGAGGCGAGCCGCTCGAGCAGGACGGTTTCTACCCCCTCTCGGCCGCGCTCTGCGACCGGGGTTTCACCGTCCTCGTCGAGACGGGAGGTCACGTTCCCATCGACCGCGTGGACCCGCGCGTCGTGAAGATCGTCGACGTGAAGTGCCCGGGCTCCGGGATGGAGGCGTCGAATCACCTCGAGAACCTCTCCCGGCTCGGACCGCGCGATGAGGTGAAGTTCGTCGTGGCCGACCGGAGGGACTTCGACTTCGCGCTCGAGATCGTCATGCGGCACGCTCTCGACCGGGAGCACGTCGTTCTCGTCTCTCCGGTCTTCGAAGGCGACCGCTCGCCGCTCGCGGCGGACGTCGCCGGGTGGGTGCGCGACTCCGACCGGACGCTGAGACTGAACCTGCAGATTCACAAGCTCCTCTGGGGAGACGTTCCGGGGAGATGAAGCGGAACACGGGGTCGATTCCGAGGGCGCCGGTCCGAGGGCGGCGGACCGCGGTGCTGCTTCTCTCGGGCGGCCTCGACAGCGGCACCTGCCTCGCGCTTCTCGCGCGATGGGGCTGGACGGTCCATGCCGTCTCGTTCGACTACGGTCAGAGGCACCGGATCGAGCTTCATGCCGCGCGGAAGCTGGCCCGGGCGTATGGCGTCGCCTCGCACCGCGTCCTCCGCGTCCCGGATCTCGGCGTCCTCGGCGGTTCGGCCCTGACGGAGAGACGAATCGCCGTTCCGAAGAACCAGCTCGGAGAGGCGGCGATCCCCGTCACGTACGTCCCGGCGCGCAACACGATCTTCCTGTCGTTTGCCCTCGCCGTTGCGGAGAGCTCGGGCGCCTCGGAGATCGTCATCGGGGCGAACGCCCTCGACACCTCCGGTTACCCCGATTGCCGCCCGCCGTTTCTCCGCGCCTTCGAGAAGACGGCGCGGCTTGGGACCCGGGCCGGCGTGGAAGGGCGATCGCTCTCGATCCGCGCACCGCTTCTCCGGATGACGAAGGCAGAGATCGTGAAGCTCGCGGAGGCGCTCGGCCTCGACACCTCCCTCACCTCTTCCTGCTACGACCCGGCTCCGGACGGCACCCCCTGCGGCGCCTGCGATTCCTGTCTTCTGAGGGAGAGAGGCTTTCGCGAGGCTGGACTCGTGGACCCGAAAAGATGCTGAGTTCCGACCACCATGTTATTTATTCTGAAAGACTTAAAATAATCTACATCGTGGCTGTAGAAATGGACTTGACAATGAGTCAATAAGATTCTAGATTAGCAGCGTATGAACCTCGACCGGTTCACCCTGAAGGCTCAGGAAGCGATCCAGAGGACGGCTCAGCTGGGCCGGGAGGAAGGGCATCCCGAGCTGACTCCCGAGCACCTCGCTCTCTCCCTCGTTTCACAGGACGGGGGGACGGTGCCGGCCCTCCTCGATCGGATCGGCGTCCCCGTGCCGGCCCTCGCGGCCGATCTCGAAGCCGCGCTCAAGAAGCTCCCCCGCGTCACGGGCGAGGAACACGAGCCGCGGCTCTCTCCGCCTCTCGTCAGGCTCGTCGACCTCGCCGAGAAGATCGCCCGGGAGTTCCGCGACGACTACGTCGCCGCCGAGCACCTCTTCCTCGCGCTCGTTCGCGATGGAAAGTCGCCCGCGGCGAAGCTCTTCGCCCGGCACGGGCTCTCGGAGGCCTCGCTCCTTTCGGCCCTCAAGGAGGTCCGCGGCTCGGCCCGCGTGACCGACCCCGCGGCCGAGGAGAAATACCAGGCTCTCAAGCGCTACGCGCGGGACCTGACCGAGCTGGCGCGCCGCGGGAAGCTCGACCCCGTCATCGGCCGCGACGACGAGATCCGCCGGATCATGCAGGTCCTCACCCGGCGAACGAAGAACAACCCGGTCCTGATCGGAGATCCCGGCGTCGGGAAGACCGCCATCGTGGAAGGGCTCGCCCGCCGCATCGTGGCCGGAGACGTCCCGGAGACGCTGAAGGACAAGCGCGTCGTCGCGCTCGATCTCGGCGCCCTGGTGGCGGGCGCGAAGTTCCGCGGCGAGTTCGAGGAGCGCTTGAAGGCCGTCCTGAAGGAGGTCGAGGAGTCGGAGGGAGGCGTCATCCTCTTCATCGACGAGCTTCACACGCTCATCGGAGCGGGCGCGGCGGAAGGGGCGATGGACGCCGGGAACATGCTGAAGCCCGCCCTCGCCCGAGGCGAGCTGCGCGCCATCGGCGCGACGACCGTGGGCGAATACCGAAAGCACATCGAGAAGGACCCCGCCCTCGAGCGCCGCTTCCAGCCGGTCCTCGTCGGCGAGCCCTCCGTCGAGGACACGATCGCCATCCTGCGCGGTCTCGCTGAGCGTTACGAGCTGCACCACGGCGTCAAGATTACCGACGGGGCCCTCGTCGCGGCGGCGACTCTGTCGGACCGCTACATCTCCGACCGGTTCCTCCCCGACAAGGCCATCGACCTCGTCGACGAGGCGGCCTCGAAGCTGAAGATGGAGATCGACTCGCTTCCGACCGAGATCGACGAGGTGGAGCGGAAGATCCTCCAGGCCGAGATCGAGAAGAAGGCGCTGGAGAAGGACGACGCGCGCCCCGCGAAGGAGCGCCTCAAGGCCGTCGTGAAGTCTCTGGCCGAGCTGAAGGAGCGCGCCGGGGCGATGAAGGCCCGCTGGAAAGCGGAAAAGGACGCCCTCGCCGCGATCCGCGCCCTCAAGAAGACGGTCGACGAGACGAAGGTGGCCGCCGAGCAGGCCGAGCGCCAGGGAGACCTGAGCCGGGCCGCCGAGCTTCGCTACGGCACGCTCCTGAAGCTTCAGAAGGAACTGGACGCCGCCTCGGCCCGTCTCGAGGAGCTCCAGAAGGGGGGCGCCGTCCTGCGCGAGAAGGTGGACGAGGAGGACATCGCCCAGATCGTCTCGAAGTGGACCGGAATCCCCGTGTCGAAGATGGTCGAGGGAGAGACGCAGAAGCTCCTGAAGATGGACGAACGCCTCCGGCGGCGCGTCGTCGGGCAGGACGAGGCCGTGGAAGCCGTCTCGGCCGCCGTCCGGCGCGCCCGGGCGGGGATGAAGGATCCGAAGCGCCCGGTCGGTTCGTTCCTCTTCCTCGGGCCCACGGGCGTCGGGAAGACGGAGCTGGCCCGGGCTCTGGCCGAGTTTCTCTTCGACGACGAGAACGCGATGGTCCGCCTCGACATGTCCGAGTACCAGGAGAAGCACTCCATCTCCCGGATGATCGGCGCCCCGCCGGGGTACGTCGGCTACGAGGAAGGGGGACAGCTGACCGAAGCGGTCCGCCGCCACCCCTACTCCGTCGTCCTCTTCGACGAGGTCGAGAAGGCGCACCCCGACGTCTGGTCGACCCTGCTTCAGGTCCTCGACGACGGGCGGCTGACCGACGGCAAGGGACGCGCCGTCGATTTCAAGAACACGGTCGTCATCATGACGTCGAACGTCGGGAGCGAATATATTGCGGGGGGTTCCGACGCAACCCCCCGCA
>Ga0335085_10017643_pt1 | contig 10278 bp, 6 predicted proteins | sample Lox_Sample_45_FD_206712 | JGI IMG/M metagenome (GOLD analysis project Ga0335085, IMG submission 206712) | Soil microbial communities from Loxahatchee National Wildlife Refuge, Florida, United States - Lox_Sample_4.5 | ecosystem: Environmental > Terrestrial > Soil > Wetlands | place: USA: Florida...
GACGGCTCCAGATTCTGGGTCCGGGAACGCCCAGCCAGGGGTTCATTGGCAGTCCGGAGTTTCAGGGCCTGTTCGCCAACTGATCGCTGTGGCGCCAGCATCTCAGCGCCACGTCTCAGTGTTTCGACTGATGTTCATTTCCACTGCACCGTGGTAATAAACAGCTATTAGGATAATAATGTCTCAATTTGCGACACGGGCGAGTGCCCCAAGCCGCGAGTTGAGCAGTTTCTGCCGGGCGGACGGACTGTCACCCCGGCGTGGCGGACCGGTTTGGTCTTCCCCCTCGACAGGAGGTACATAAGTCGATGAACACCTTCCCGGTCCTGCTGGGCGCTTTGTGCGTCTACGCGATTGCTTACCGATACTACAGCGCCTTTATTGCCGCCAAGGCCTTGGCGCTGGATGACCATCGTGCGACGCCCGGCCACAAGTTCGCGGACGGCCACAACTATGTCGCGTCGCCGAAATGGGTGTTGTTCGGGCACCACTTCGCGGCGATTGCGGGCGCGGGTCCGCTGGTGGGTCCAACGCTGGCGGCGCAGTTCGGGTTCGCGCCCGGCTTTCTATGGCTGCTGGTGGGCGCGGTGCTGGCGGGGTGCGTGCAGGATTTCACGGTGCTGGTGGCTTCGGTGCGGCACCGTGGGCGGTCGCTGGCGGAGATTGCGCGGACGGAGATCAGTCCGTTTGCCGGACTGGTGGCCATGATCGCGGTGCTGTTCATCCTGCTGGTGACGCTGGCAGGGCTCGGCATCGTGGTGGTGAATGCCCTGGCCAACAGCCCGTGGGGCGTGTTCACCATCGGAGCGACCATTCCGATTGCGCTGATCATGGGCGCATGGATGTTCCAGGGGCACGGCGCGGGCGGCAAAATCCGGGTGACCGGTCCGAGCATCTTCGGTGTGGTGCTGCTGATTTCGGCGGTGATCGCGGGGCACTGGTTCGCGCAGACGGGCGCGGCTGGAGCGCTGACGTTCACGCCGCACCAGATCACTCTGCTGATGATGACTTATGGATTCATCGCCTCGGTGCTGCCGGTGTGGCTCCTACTCGAGCCCCGCGATTACCTTTCGACTTACGTCAAGCTGGGGACCATCGCGGTGCTGATTGTCGGCGTGTTCCTGGTGCATCCGGACATCCGCTTCCCGGCATTCACGCAGTTCGTTTCGGGCGGCGGGCCGATCATCAAAGGCAAGCTGTTTCCGTTCCTATTCGTCACCATTGCGTGCGGCGCCATCTCGGGCTTCCATTCGCTGGTGTCTTCGGGGACCACGCCGAAAATGCTGGACAAAGAAACCGACGCGCGGTTCATCGGCTTCGGCGCAATGCTCTGCGAATCGCTGGTGGGCCTGCTGGCGTTGATCGCGGCTACGTCCATGCATCCCGGCGATTACTTCGCCATCAACACCACGCCGGAGGTCTTCGCCAAGCTCGGGCTGCACACGGTGAACCTGGACGCGTTTTCGCGGGAGGTCGGAGAAAAGCTGGCCGGACGGACGGGCGGCGCGGTGTCGCTGGCGGTCGGCATGGCGCAGATCTTCAAGGGCCTGCCGGGCATGGACAAGCTGATGGCGTATTGGTACCACTACGCGATTATGTTCGAGGCGCTGTTCATCCTGACCACCGTGGATACCGGCACGCGCGTGGCGCGGTATGTACTGCAGGAGATCCTGGGCCGCGTACACAAGCCGTTCGCCAACAGTGCCTGGCTGCCGGGCAACCTGGTCGCGACGGCGTGCGTGGTGAGCGGCTGGGGGTACATGATTTACACGGGAACAATTTCGACCATCTGGCCGCTGTTCGGAACGGGCAACCAGTTACTCGCCACCATCGCGCTGGCGGTCGTGACAACGTTCCTGATCAATATGGGGAAGGCTAAGTACGCATGGATCTCGGCGGTACCGATGTGCTTCGTGGGAGTGACTACAGTAACTGCGGGGGTACTTTCCATTAAGACGATCTTCTGGCCGCTGACGAATAAGCCGGGGCAGGTATTTACGGGCTATCTCGATTCGACGCTGATGAGTATCTTCATCGTCGGAGTGGTGCTGGTGGTGTTCAATGCGGGCCGCCAGTGGATCGCGGTGCTGCGCGGCGCCGAGCCGCCCGCGGAAGCTTTCGGACCGCCGGAAGCGGAATATGAAGAAGTGAAGATGGGGTGTTGTTAGGAATTTTGTGACCGCTCCCTATGGGCCCGGCGGGCATCCCGGCTCGGAACGGGCTGGAACAGAGCCGCAACCGGAGGGAGCGGTCCCAGGGGGCCGCGTGACGCTCACTCACGTTCGCGGCTCGGATGAACTCAGTAGGAGGTGGTTGTGACCTATCGCGAATTTCACCAGCGCTCGATCGAGCATCCAGATGAATTCTGGGAAGAGCAGGCGGGGCTGATCGATTGGCAGAAACCCTTCGAGCAGGTGCTGGATTACTCTCGGCCTCCGTTCGCCAGGTGGTTCGTGGGCGGCGAAACCAACCTGTGTTACAACGCCGTGGACCGGCACTTGGCTACGCGCGGCGATCAGGCGGCGCTGATCTATGTTTCGACCGAAACCGGCCAGGAGAAGGTCTTCACTTATCGCGAACTGCACGCCGAGGTGATGCGGATGGCGGCGGTGCTGCAGAGTCTCGGCATCGGCAAAGGCGACCGCGTGCTGATCTACATGCCGATGATCCCCGAGGCGATCTTCGCCATGCTCGCGACGGTGCGGCTGGGCGCGATTCATTCGGTGGTGTTCGGAGGGTTCGCACCGAACTCGCTGGCCACCCGGATCGACGATGCGCAGCCGAAGGTGATGATCACGGCGGACGCAGGGCTGCGCGGCGGCAAAGCCATCCGCTACAAGCCGCTGGTGGATCAGTCGCTGGCACTGGCGCAGAATCCGCCCCGGCACGTGGTCGTGGTGAATCGCGGGCTGGACCCCGAGATGACCACAGTCGCCGGGCGCGACCTGGACTACGCATCGCTGCGCGTGCTGCACATGAACGCCGAGGTTCCATGCACGTGGGTGGAATCGAGTCATCCGTCGTACATTCTGTACACCTCGGGCACGACGGGCAAGCCGAAGGGCGTACAGCGTGACACGGGCGGATACGCGGTGGCGCTGGTGGCATCGATGAAGTACATCTACGGGGCGAACGCAGGCGAGACTTACTTCGCCACTTCGGACATCGGCTGGGTGGTGGGGCATTCGTACGTGGTGTACGGTCCGCTGCTGTGCGGCATCGCGTCGGTGGTGTACGAAGGCCTGCCGATCCGGCCGGACGCGGGCATCTGGTGGCGCATCGTGCAGGATTACAAAGTTACCGTGATGTTCTCGTCGCCCACGGCCATCCGTGTATTGAAGAAACAGGACCCGGCATATCTCACTAAGTACGACTTGTCGAGCCTGTGCAGGTTGTTTCTGGCGGGCGAGCCGCTGGACGAGCCGACGGCTAAGTGGATCGCCGAAGCGCTGAACAAGCCCGTGTACGACCACTTCTGGCAAACCGAAACGGGATGGGCGCTGCTGAGCGGATTTCCAGGCGTGGAAGATCTGCCCACGAAGTTCGGCAGCCCGTCCTTTCCGGCGTACGGTTACGATGTGCGCCTGCTGCAGGTGGGCACGGGCGAGGAACTGGGCGCGCACGAGAAGGGCGTGGTGTGCGTGGTGCCTCCGCTGCCGCCGGGCTGCATGAGCACGGTGTGGGGCCAGGATGAGCGCTTCCGCGAGACATACTTCACGAGCTTCCCGGACCGGCTGATTTACACGACCTTCGATTGGGGCATCCGCGACGAGGACGGCTATTACTTCATCCTGGGCCGCACGGACGATGTGATTAATGTGGCGGGTCACCGGCTGGGGACGCGCGAGATCGAAGAGGCGGTCAGCTCGCATCCGGCAATCGCGGAAGTGGCCGTCGTCGGCGTGGCCGATGAGTTGAAGGGCCAGACGCCGCTGGCGTTCGCGGTAGTGAAGAACCCGGCCGTAATCGCGACGCCCGAAGCGCGCGCGCAACTCGAAAGCGAAGTGATGGCCCAAGTGGATCGTGTGCTGGGCGCCATCGGCCGGCCGTGCCATGTACACTTCGTCCTGCAACTGCCCAAGACGCGGTCGGGCAAAGTGCTGCGGCGTTCGATCAAGGCGATTGCCGAAGGGCACGACCCGGGCGACCTGACGACGCTCGACGATCCGCTGGGGATGGAGCAGATCCAGCGGGCTGTGGCGTTGCAGTAGAGCCCGGCGCGGAACTTAGCTTTGCTTCTTCACCGAAGCTTCGAGCAGTGACTTAAAGATCGAACCCAGGCTGAGGAATTCGGTCAGGTGAAGGGGTTTGCGAATGTAATGGCTTGCGCCTAACTGAAGTGCGTCAGCGCGGTCCTGCGGCGCGTCGGAGGAACTCAGGACGATAATGATGGCTTGACGGGCGCAAGCGCTTTGGCGCAAGTGTTGGAGCACTTCGCGGCCGGAGCGTTTGGGCAGGTTAAGATCGACGATCACCAGGCTGGGACAACACGCCTCGAGTTCATCGAGCCTCTGAAGGTAACGGATGGCCCTATCGCCATCCGGGATGATCGTCAGTTCGCACGTGACACGGTATTCCGATAGCGCTTCACGGACCAATCCCGCATCCGCCATGTTGTCCTCGATCAAGAGGATCGCTCCGGTCTTCATAACCGGGTCCTTCGGGGCGGTGTCGGCAGGGGAGGGTGAAGAAGAAGGTGGAACCTTTTCCGGGCTCGGATTCGACCCAGATCCGCCCTCCCGCCCGCTCGACAATCCGCTGGCAGATGGCAAGGCCCATGCCGGTACCGGGATAATCGGCTGCGCTGTGAAGTCGTTTGAAGATCCCAAAGATGTGCTCCTTGAACTGCGGCTCGATGCCGATCCCGTTATCTTCGACCGATAAAAGCCATTCGCCCTCCTGACGAACGGCGGCGACGTGGATGCGCGGCGGGAGTGTGCTGCGGTAGCGAATCGCGTTTCCAATAAGATTCTGAAAGAGCTGTTCGAGTTGAAACTCGAGGATGGGGACGCGAGGCAAGGCGGTGGATGTTACGGTGGCGCCACTGTCCCGGATGGCGACTTCGAGATTGAACAGGGTCCTCTGGAGTACCTCGCCGGCGTCGACTTCGCCAGGAGTGCTATGTTCGTGGTTAAAGACCTGGATGTAAGTGCGGAGATCCTTCAGTAAGTTCTCCATGCGCACTGCGCCCTGAACAGTATGCCCGATATATTCGTCGCCGGCCTGACCCAGCTTGCCGCCGAACTTACGGCGGATGAGTTCGCTGTAAGTGGCGACCATGCGGAGCGGTTCCTGAAGATCGTGGGAAGCGGAGTAGGCGAACTGTTGTAAATCGGCGTTGGCACGCTGGAGCGCCGCGTTGGCGGCCTGCAAATCTCGTTCCTGGCGGACGCGGTCGGTGATGTCGCGGGCGACTTTGGAAGCGCCGACGATCCGCCCTTTGGCGTCCTTCACGGGCGAAATCGTGAGCGAGATATGGAACTGCGTGCCGTCTTTGCGGACGCGGATGGTTTCGAAATGATCGATGCGCTCCCCGCGGCGGAGCTTCTCGAGGATTTTGGGTTCCTCGTCGAGGCGTTCCGTGGGGATAATCATGGTGATGGATTGGCCGATGGCCTCATCGGCGGTATAGCCGAACAGGCGCTCGGCGGCCTTGTTCCAGCTTTTGATGATGCCGTTGAGGTCCTTGCTGACGATCGCGTCGTCGCAGGAATCGACGATGGCGCTGAGGAGCGCGGTGGATTGCGCCGCCTGCTGGCGTTCGTGGATATCGATGACGGAGCCGGTGAACCCGGTGAAGGCATCATCGGGGCCGAGGCGCGGGCGGCCGGCGATGGCGACATAGCGGTATTGGCCGTCGTCGCGGCGCAGACGGCAATCGAGTGAGAAGGGTTCGCGCGTGCGGTGGGCTTCCAGAACACCCTGGCGGGTGGCCTCGCGGTCGTCGGCGTGGACGGATTCGAGCCAGCCAAAACCCAGTGCGTCCTGTTTGGCCTGGCCGGTGAAATCGCGCCACGCGCTGGAAAAGAAGGACGCCGAACCGTCGGCTTCGGAGAGCCATAAGATGGCCGGCGAGTTGTCGGCGAAGATGCGGAAGCGGTGCTCGGATTCGCGCCAGGCGTTGCCATCGGCGCGCGTCCGGGGTAGGCCGATTTGCGATTCCACGCGGTCCAGAAGTTCGCGCGCGCTGAAGGGCTTGAGGAGGTACTCCGCGGTGGCTGCCGCACTGTCCGGGGTGCGGCTCTCGCCGCCGGCGCGGGCAGAGAGCAGCGTGACGGGGATGAAACGCAACTGCGGATCGGCGCTCAGCGCGCGGAGCAGGCAGGCGCCGTCGGTTTGCGGAGTGATGACATCGGAAAGGATCAGGTCCGGGAGATTGCGGCGCGCGGCGGTGAGTGCCGCCTCGGCGTCGGCGGCCAACTCCACGTCGTACTCCTCACTCAGCAGGCGGCGCAGGTAGTCGCGCATGTCGCTGTTGCCGCCGGCCACCAGAATGCGGGCGCGCGGGGCGCGTGGCGCGGCCTGAACAGGAGAATCGCCGGGCAGCCAGCACAGGGCTTCGCTGACGAAGGCGCGGGCACGCGTCGCGGTGGATAGCTCGGCGGGGCGGGCGCTTTGGGTTGGCGGCACGTGCGCGGTTCCGAACGGGATGCGCACGACGAAAGTGGACCCGTGGTCCAGGAGGCTGTGCGCTTCGACGGACCCGTGGTGCAGCCGGACCAGTTCCCGCACCAGGGCGAGACCGATGCCGGCGCCTTCGCGAGTACGGCCGGGCGGCCCCTGGACGCGGCGGAACCGGTCGAAGACGAACGGCAACTCGGCCTCGGGGATTCCGGTGCCGGTATCGAGGACGCGCAGTACAGCGTTCTCGCGTTCGGTGGTGAGCGAGACGCCAATCTCGCCTTCGAAGGTAAATTTGAAGGCATTCGAGAGCAGATGCAGAACGATCTTCTCCCACATCTGCCGATCGACGAAGACGGGCTGGTTGAGGTCGGGCGCATCCACCGTGAGGCGCAGACCGGCTTTGTCGCAAGCCAATTGAAAGCTGCCGGCCAGGTCGCGAGTAAGGGAGCCAAGACTGGTGGGCTGCAAGACGGGCTGAGCGCCGCCCGCATCGACGCTCAGGAAATCCAGCAGCGTGTTGACCAGCTTCTGCAGGCGCAGGCCGTTGCGCTCGATCAATTGCATGCGCTCGCGCTGCCGGGCGCCCAGCGGCTCAGCGGCATCGGCCAGGGCGTCTTCCACGGGACCGAGCAGCAGGGTGAGCGGAGTACCGAATTCGTGGCTGATATCCGCGAAGAAGCGCGCCTTTTCCCGGTTGCTGCCCTGTTCCGGGCGTTCGCACCTCTTCTCGCGCCATTCGGCCAGAAGATAGACCGGACGTCCGTTCTGATCGCGGACCGGCAGGAGCGTGAAATCCACTAATGTGTTTCCGGAGCCGCAATTCGGATGCGGAGCTTGGAATTCGCGGTGGACGAATTGGCCGGCGGCGGCTTGGGCGATCGCCTCCCGGAGGGCAAACTGGTTTTTCGGAGCAGCGTCCCACCAGGCGGTCTCCCACAGCGGCCTGCCGATCGCTTCGGCCGGGGCAATTCCGGCGGCGGCCAATGCGGCGGGGTTCGATTCCAGCACAATACCGCCGATCGTGAGGAGCGCGACGGGCTGGAGTAACTCGTTGAAGGCGATGCGGGCCAACTTCTGGACGTAGACTTCCGGAGCGTCGCCGGGGCAAATTTCAATGCCGCGGATTTTGAACGGCTGTTCGATTTCGGGGGCCAAAGCCTTCATACTCGGGTTTACCCGTCCAGAGATGCCTTTTCCTTGGAAAATACCGTGAAAAAAGGGTAAGGCAATGCAATTCTTGTTCTACCGGGGGCAAGCCGGACCTTTAATTAACGCAATCGTTACGACAGAGAGCAGGTGTGGGACCATTTAAAGGCGGCCGTTTAGGCCACGGATGATGAGAATTCCGGCCGGCCGACGGCCGGTTATCGTCCTGGAGATTCGAGTCAGTACGTCCAACCAGAATCGATGTGATGAAGATTACAATTCCGGCGTGGCATGGACCGTTTCGCGAGTCAGCTTGGAAGGCACGACCGGGACAATTTCGAACTCGACCAGGTCGGTCCAGCCGAGGATCCACTGCTGCAGCAGGCGCAGGTCGCCGGTTTCCATGAGCTGGAAGCAGCGGTCGAAGTTCGGCTCGATCCAGCTATCGATGTACTGCAGGCCTTCGGGCATCTGGCGGCCGCGTTCGGCCAGGCGGCGGTAGATGGGCCGGGGATCGCGGTCCTTGAAGCGCTCGATCACCATGAACAGCATTTCTCGACGGTAGCATGTCCGGTGCGGATGCAAGGACTGCCTCCTGCGGTCACGGCTCCGCACGCCGCAAACGAGCCGCGAGCGAATGAGCCTGAAAGTCTAAGCGGGAAGTTTGCCCGCTTGTTTCTGGGCCAAGCGGCTCCAGCGCCCCACGATCCGGCGTCGGTAGCGCGGCGCGGTGCGGACGGCTTCCACCGCGGCACTGTACATTTCGCGCGCCTGGGCAGGCTGGCCGAGTTGCTCGAGCGCCTGGCCGAGATAGTAGAGGCCTTCCGGATCGTAAGGGCGGCGGTCGATGTACAGAGCCAACTCGCGGCGGGCCTCTTCGGGGCGGCCCAGGACGAGCAGCACTGCGCCCATCTCGCGGTGGATCTCGCTTTGCGAATGCTTTTCGTCCTGCTGCAGCACCGTTTGAAAATGCGCCAGGGCGTCGGCGGGGCGATCCTGCTGGCGGGCGATGCGGCCGAGTTGGAAATGCGCGTCGGTTTCAGTGGGATCGATGGCGACAGCGGCCTGGAAGCGGCGGATGGCTTCGGTGTACTGATGGCGTTGCTGGTAGATCAGCCCGAGTTGGTACTGCGCTTCGCCATCGTGCGGATTGATGGCGGCGGCGTCCAGCATGCGGCGGAAATGCTGGCGGTTGCGCAATCCGCCGCCCAGGTTGCTGAGCTCCCCGCCCAGAAAGTAGAAAGCGTAGAAGAGAAAAAACGGCGAGGCGATCAGGTGCAGCAGCATTGAAATTGGCGCCCAAAGGAACACCACCGCGACCAGCGGAATCCACGAGAGCGCCGTCACGCCGGCCGAGGTGCCATTGCCCAATCCGAAAACCGTGCGCACCGCGAGGAAAACCAACACCATGAAGTAAGCCAGCGCGAGTGCGGCGATCAGCAGAAAGATCGGCGGCGGCGCGGTCCAGGCGGCCAGGATCAGCGGCAGCACCGCGGCGCTGAAGGCCATCGCGACCGAGGTCAGCAGCGGCGAGTAGTCGCGCTGGAAGACTGCCGCGGGCGAGCCGATTCGGCCGAGCAAAGCTGCCAGCACCAGGAGCCCGGGAACGTAGACGCCGGCCAGGATCAGCAGCGGTGTGTAGAAGCTGAGTCCGCGCCCGGTGTTCAGGACCAGCATCACCACCAGCGCGGACAGGCTGGCGTAGAGGAGGCTGCCGCGATCGAGAATTTCCCCCATGGCCGCGGCGGGCTGCCACAATAGTCGTATCAGCAGCTTGGTTTGCTGGATCAAAGAGGAGGATAACAAGTCTGATGATGCGCCGGTTGATGTTGCTGGTTCTGCTGGCCGTCCCTCTGATGGCCCAGATGTCCACGCCGCAGCCGCCACCCGCGGCGCCCGGACATGCGGCTGTCAAAACGTACACGCTGCCGCCCGACCAATTGCAAAAGGCCATCGAGTATGCGCGTGCCCGCAACTGGCTGCACTTCATCGAAGCGGCCTGGGGAATTGCGGTGATCCTGGCGATCCTGGCGGTAAAACTGGCGCCGCGCCTGCGCACCTGGGCCGAAGGCATCACCGGTGTGCGGTTCCTGCAAGCCTACCTGTTCGCGCCGCTGTTGCTGCTCGCGGTCGATGCGGCCGGCCTGCCGCCGGAGATATACAGCCATCACCTGTCGCGCCACTATGGCGAGTCGGTGCAAGGTTGGGGATCGTGGTTCTGGGATTGGACCAAGGGCGAGTTGCTGGAGTTTCTGCTGGCGGGACTGTTGGTGTGGCTGTTCTACGCCGCCATCCGCCGCAGCCCGCGTCGCTGGTGGTTTTACTTCTGGCTGATGGCTGTGCCGATCGTGATCTTCGTGCTGTTCATCGCGCCGGTGGTGATTGAGCCGTTGTTCTTCCAGTACGAGCCGTTGGCGCCCAAGCATCCGGAGTTGGTGGCATCGATTGAGAAAGTGGTGGCGCGGGGCGGCCTGGCGATCCCGCCCGAGCGCATGTTCGAGATGAAGG
>Ga0335085_10017644_pt1 | contig 10278 bp, 9 predicted proteins | sample Lox_Sample_45_FD_206712 | JGI IMG/M metagenome (GOLD analysis project Ga0335085, IMG submission 206712) | Soil microbial communities from Loxahatchee National Wildlife Refuge, Florida, United States - Lox_Sample_4.5 | ecosystem: Environmental > Terrestrial > Soil > Wetlands | place: USA: Florida...
TCAATTCCGGGCAGGAACGTTTCGCCCTGGACCCTGCCGGGGATGACTTCCAAACCGATGCCGTTCAGAAAGCCGGCCAGTTTCCGGACCAGATTGTCTTGAAAACCAGGTTCCATGTTTGGCGCAACACCGTTTAAACGGCATTTTTACGGAGGCAGCAAATGAAAACAAGACTCGATGAAAACCCCTCATCCAAAATTGAAGCCGCCAATCCAGCATCAACATTTTTCCGCAAGTTGATTTCGTCACGCACAACCCATCGTTGTGCGCTTTGCATTTAAGCAGTTTGATACCGTCAGCGCTTTATGGCCCAATCTGGAATTTATAGAATCGAGCCGGATTCGCGGAGTTGGTATCCATTACGGTGAAAGGAATCGGCGGCGAATTGGTGGTAAATAACATCTGCCAATTCAACAGGTTGGTTGAAGTCCACAGGATGTAATCGGGTCCCTGCGGCCCGTTGACGGTCAGGCTAAGCTGGCCCGGGGAAAGAGTGACCGAGCCGATCACAGGATTGGTTACGGCGTTGACGAACACATTGAAGCTGTTGGTCGCGCTCAAGCCGGTTACGTTATCCGTTACCGCAACCGTCACCCGATTGCTCGTGCTGGCCTGGCTCACCGGCGCGCGCCAGGTGAGGAGGGCGTTGGTGGGGTTCAAGCTGGCAAGCGTGGCACCAGCCGGATTGTTCAACAAATTAAAGGTCAGCGTATTCGGCGGGACAGACGCATCCATGGCAACATTCGTCACCAGCAGCGTTTGGCCGACGTTGATGATCTGATCGGCCACCGGTGCCAAGGTCGGCGGCGGGCTGATTTGTCCCGCGATGCCCTGTCCCACGAACGTGACCACGCTCATGGCCGGTATGTCGCAGGTAAATGAACCGTTGGTCACCGTCACCGGTGTTTGCGCCGCGAGCGAAAGCGTGCCAGAAGTAACCCACGGCGTCACCGCCCCGGCCGTAAAATTAGTCAGATTGAATGTCTGAAGCACATCGGTTGAAGGATTGGTATTGACCACGACAATCGCAAAAGCGGAAGAGTTTGTATCTTTGTAGGCGCTGACCAACACCGACGACTGGGATGAGGTCGCGTCAATCCGGTAATTATTAGGGCGCACAAACCGACTGTACTGGCCGATGGTAAACATCCGCTTGGTAGTCGCAGCGGTTTGGGTCATCAGACCGGTTTCGCTCCCGGAGGGGACGATCCACCAATAATGCCAGGCATTGGCCTGGGCCTGGGTCAGGAACAGGTAAATCCGTTGCGCATAATAAACGCCATTGCCAATGTCGCTGGTTTCACCGCCGAGCTGGGAAACCTCCGTTTCCCAAAGCGCCTTGCCGTAATTATTCTTGACCAGGCTGCTTGGCCCGGTGGCACCGTCGTAATTATGATCGGCGATAATGCTTACGTCTGCCGCGACATTGGGATCGGTCATGGCTGGACCCGCCAGATTATGATAATCCTGCCAATTTTGGCTCTCCGGCAGAATGATTTTGGTGGAACCCACGCCTTTGGCCGCCAGCGCATTGTACAGGTTGGTGACGAAATCATGGATATAGGTGTTGGTCCACTGGCACGCATCGTAAGTGGTGACATTGGCGTCGGGTTCGTTCTGGATGGAGATGGCATAAAGATTAATGCCGTAGGTATTCTTCATGTTGACCACATAGTTGGCGAGCTGGCTGGCATAAGCCTGATTCGTGGCGTCGCCGCCCAGGAAACTGCCACCATCGATGCCACCGTCGGTGGCGGTGTTCCCGTCGTAGATATCATTGACACTTTTGAATCCAGCCGCCGGCGACCACGAAGCACTCCATACTCTGGCGCCGCGGGCCTGGGCCAATTGCATATTGCTCGTTTCCGCAGTCGTGGGGGCATCACTCGCGGAACTTGAGCCGGCTGGCACGATATGATTACGCAATAACGAAAGACCAATTCCGTTGTAGGTAGCCGATTGGTAGCTGATATTGTTGTTGGTGGAGAACAGCAGATCCGCCTCGGCGGTACTCCAAGTACCGTTAACATCATAAGCGGAGGAGGCGCCGAAACCGTCAATGCGCTGATGCACGTTATTCCAATCCACAACGGACACGCCATTGGTTGACGAGTTGGTGACAGTGACAATGGTTCCGTTAAACTGGACATCATCAATGTAATACGAGGCGTTCGTGCTGGTGGGCACTTCCGCATAGAAATTCAGCGCGCTGACCGTACCCGAAGGATTGTACGTGTATGTTCCGGAGAGCTGCGTCCAACTACTCGAAGACACAGAGTTCGAAATGATCAGCGTATAACCGGTTCCACTTCCATCCGTTTTCTGCATGGTCAACTGCATATTCTGGTTCCCGCCACTGACCAACCTGACCCATGCAGAAACATTGTAAGTCTGCCCCGACGAAAGCACGCCTGCGAGCGACTGGGCGATGCCCATATAGGTGGCCGTGCGGCCGGTCACCGCGCAGGCGTAGCTGCCGGAATGCACCTGGGTGCTCTCAACCATAAGCGTCGGGGAACCAAATGCAAACCAGCCCGTCGTATTGCCCGTCTCAAAGCCGGGATTCGTGAGGAAGTTGGTGGTTTGCGCCTGGCCTGACACACTGAATATCGCCAGCAACAGCGGCAATAAAAGTCTCGGAATATGCTGCATTATGAATCTTGTCATGGATTGGTAAGGCCGAAATAGTTTGCTGCCAGGAGTCTGCCATGCTCCAACAATTCAGACGCCAAAAAATAGAGCCTTTCCTCCGGCGTTGATTCCATTTTTGTCGTTCATGGGTCAGATAACGTTAATCGCTTTCGTTGAATAATCAAACGGTACCATGAGAAAAAGCATGTAGAATCTTATGAAATGCTCACGTGGGTCGTGCTCGAGAATATTGTGACCGATGCCGGAACGGCATAACGCGACCGCTCCGCGGAGTCAGGTTGGAGCGGTTTAAAAAATTCCGCACCCAGCCGGCGGAGCGCGACGCCACACAACGCGAAGCCGGCTCCTCTGCAAATTCAGTCTGGCAAAGGAGTTCCCGGCCGCCCGTTCAGACCGCCACAGCCAATGTGCCGTTCTCTTCGGCGGGCCGATCCCGTTCTTCCATTTTGTCCCGCAACTTTTTCAGTGCCTGTTCCTGAATCTGCCGGATGCGTTCACGCGTCACCCCCAATTGCGCGCCGACTTCCTCCAGGGTCCGTTGCCGGCCGTCATTCAGTCCAAAACGCATGGTCAGAATCTTGTTTTCACGCTGGTCCAGCGTTCCCAACACCTCCCGTACCAGCTGGGTGTCGGTTTCGTAGACCAGCCGGTCGAAGGGTGCCGCTGCATTCGGATCCGCCACGATTTCCGAGACGCGTTCCGACGTGTCGTCGCCGATGGGTGCGTCGAGTGAAACCGGTGCCCGGGAGGCCTGGCGGTACTGCCGGATCCTTCGTGGATCAAGGTCCAATTCGTGCGCCAGTTCCTCGTCGGTCGGATCCCGATCAAAGGCTTCACGCAGCTTCACCTCCGCCCGCCGGATATGCGCCACCTTGTCCACCACGTGCACCGGCAACCGGATGGTCTTGCCTTGATTGGCCAGCGCCCGCTTGATGCTCTGTTTGATCCACCAGGACGCATACGTGGAAAGCTTGGCCCCCTTCCGGGGATCGAAGCGTTCGACCCCTTTCATCAGACCAATGTTGCCTTCATTGATCAGGTCCAGCAACGGCAAGCCCATCCCCTCGTAGTCATGGGCAATCTTTACCACCAGCCGCAAATTCGCCTTGATCATCTGCTCACGTGCCCGCCGGTCGCCCCGCCGAATCCGTTTCGCCAGGGCGATTTCCTCCTGCGGCGTGAGCAGTTTCACCTGGCCGATTTCACGGAGATAAAGCTGCAAAACGTCGCCATGCGGCAAATCCCGGGACGGCGGTTCCGCCGGAATCGTTTCCTTTGCCGGTTGCGCCGGCTGGGGAAGCATGGCCGCTCTCGACAATGCCGGGTCCCTGGCGAGACGCGGCACGATTGCAGGGAGGTCCGACGACGCAAGCGGCGTGACTCCGCGTCCGTTGGCTCGTTTAAACGTTGTCTTCATATGTTTTTCCTTATCTTCAGGCCTTGACCGCCAATCTTTCGAGCTGGGATAGAATTGTTTTCTTGCCCGCAACCCCCACGGTTTGATGGACCAATTCGCCGCCGGCAAAGTAAAGCAGTGTCGGAATGGACCGGATGCCAAAGCGCTGCGTCAGGGCGGGATGGTCGTCCACGTTCACCTTGGTTACTTTCAAGCGGCCATTCTGCTCAGACGCAATTTCTTCCAGGACCGGCGCCAGCATCTTGCACGGTCCGCACCATTCCGCCCAGAAGTCCACCAGGACCGGCTGGCTGGATTTCAGGACTTCGCCTTCGAAATTGGCTTCATTGAGTTCCAGGATTGGTTTCATAGTCCTGCCCTCGCTTGATGACGCCCATGGTTTCTGGCCAGCTGGGCGCTCCACCACGCATATCTGGTCCGGCGTAACTTTTGCAGTTTTGCGTCCCACGCGGCGACCGCTTGAACCTTCTCGGTTGCCAGAGCCGGAAAGACCAGTTCGGGATAACCCGTCTGCCAGGCCACGGCCTCGGCTTCATTCAAAGCCAGCCGAAGCAGGCGTTCCTGCTCCCGCAGCGCGCCCCGGGACTCGTTGAAAATCATTTGTTTGGCCCCGGCGATCCGCCCGAGCACCTTCCCGCATGCCGCCAGGCAGGCCCTTTTAAGCGTCGTTACGCCCGGTCCACTGCTTCCATTTTGATTCGCATGCTTCCTTTTCATCTCTTCCAGTCCTTTCCACCATATGTAACAACTGGCGTTACATAATCGTTCAAAAAAATTTGATGTCAAACGGCTTTCTTGGAAGCGCAGGAGGCCTTGACCGCCTCAATCACATCCGCCAGGCTGGTCCTCTCCAGGTCGCGTTCCATGGCTTTCTGCGCCGACATGAAAATCCGGTCTAACTCCTTGCGGATGCAATGGCCTACCGGGCAGGCGGTATTGGGTTTTCGCGACGGCGTGGCAAATGGTTCTGCTTCTTCAACCGCCCGGTATATTTCAGCAAGATTAATGCGTCCTGGTGAGCGATTCAGACGGGAACCGGCCCCGGCTCCTTTGCAGGTGTCCACCAGCCGGGCCCGCTGCAACGACAACAAGAGCCGCCGGACAATGACCGGGTTGGTGTTGACGCTGCCGGCCAGGAAGGCGGATGTGACCCGGTCGCCCTCCTTGTAAGCGAGGACCGCGAGCACATGTACCGCCATGCCGAATCGACAACTTGTTCTCATAATCTGCGTTTAATAAGTAACCGCAGTGATTACATTTGTCAAACAAAACAGGCGCCGCAGAAGCCAAATCAGGAGATGGAACTCACCCTCCTCAAGGCGGGCCCGGAACAGGTCATGCAATTTGTTCGCGACCGTCGGCGGGCGGCCTTCCGGCGGTTACCAGTCCTTCACCGGCTGCCGATTGTCCTGCGGTTTTCCCTGCGGTTTCAATTGCAAAAATTGTTCGCCGTCTTTTTGGGCATCCAGCAAACGCTTCGCCGCTTCCGGCGTCATTTGTCCGGCCGGCACCGCCTGGCCCGGTTCGTTCTGATTCTCCTGCTTGTCGCCACGGGGCTTCCCGTTGGAGGCCTGCGCTTGCTGCTGATTTTGCTGACCGGTATTTTTTTGGCCGGCCTGGTTTTGGGCGTTCTGGTTTTGTTGGGATGATTGCTGGTTTTTCTGCGATGGCTGCTGTCGCGATTGATTCGATTGCGACTGGTGATTTTGGTTTTGCTGCGATTGATTATTTTGCGACTGTTGCTGGTTCTGTTGTTTCAACAGTTCATACAACTTTTTCAGCTTCACATCATCGGGATACTGTTTTAATCCGGTTTCCACCGATTCCAGCGCCTGGGGAATGTTATTGGAAATGTAGGAGTGCGCGCCGCGGTTGAAAAAATCGTCCGCGGACTGGGCCCAGGCGGTCTGCCAGACCAACAACAGGCTAGCGCTGATGGGGAGTAACAATCTCATCAATATCCTTCAATTTCTTGGTGTAGTCCTGGAACTTCTTGGAGGCAATGGGGTTGTTCAGACTCTCCATGATTTCCAGCGCGCGGTGATATTCGTTGCGCCGGACCGCATCATCAGCCGCCAGCTTGGCCCGGCGCATCGCCTCGCGCAACTCGGCGATCAGTCGAATCTGCCTCTGTACAAACGCCAGATTATAGGCGGCATCAGTATCGTTCGTGTTCAATTCCGCTGCGTGCTCATAACTTTTCACGGCTTGTTGCCAGCGTTCCTCGATCGCATTCAAACCCTCGGCGTCCGGCTCGAATTTCATTTCGCCCAGCCGATACAGCGCGTTGCCCAGATTATAATACGCCTGCTCTTGCAGACTCAAATCCGGCGACAGGGCCGCGATTTGAAAATCGTTCAGCGCCTCGTCGTAATTGGTGGCGCGATAGGCTGCCGCCCCCGCATTAAAAACGAGCCGCAAGTCGTTGGTGTCCGTCTGGGCCAGCCGCTCAAATTCCTGAAGGGCGTTCGTGTAATTGCCCGTGTTGTATTCGCGCATCGCGGAGGAGGGCGACGCCTGGGTGACCGTCGGCAGCAACAAAACTCCCATGAGTGCCGCCATGATCGGCGCTTCGATTTTGGACTGTGGACTTCGGACGGTTGACTTTTTTCTTTCGGGCAAAAACATCTCCCCGAGCAACAACAGGATCGCCGCCGCCAGCGGCCAGCGATATTGCTCGTGATAACGGCGGATCAGCCGTTCCTCGCCTTCCGACTTCGGCAGGGGAGCGAGGCCCCGTTGATAAAGCATTTCCATGGTGTTCGCACCGCGCAAAGGCAGATAAAAACCATCCGTCGCCGAGGCAATCTGCCGGAGGAGCGTCTCGTTCAGGTGGGATTTCACCACGTTGCCGTTTTCATCCCGGATATAGTCGCTGTTCCCATTGGCGTCCGTGACGCGCAACAAATCACCCGGCTCCGTGCCGATGCCGATGGTAAAAATTTTCAAGCCCGCTTTGGCCGCGTCCCGGGCCGCCGCCAGCGCCTCGCCGGAATTGACGTTGTCCTCGCCGTCCGTGAACAGCACCAGCACCTTGAAATGGTCGCCTTCCTTGAACGCCGCCTGCGCCGTCTGGATGGCTGCCGCCAAGGACGTGCCGCCGAGCGGCAGGGTGTTCACATTTAACGCCTGCACACTCTGTTGAAACGCCGAGTTGTCGAACGTCAGCGGACATTCCAGAAACGCGTCGCCGGCAAACGCCACCAGGCCCAGCCGGTCCGGCTTCGCCCGCTGCATCAAATCCAGCGCAGCCAGTTTGGCCCGTTCAAGCCGGTCGGGTGCGATGTCCTCGGCCAGCATGCTCTTGGAGGTATCTATCGCCACGACGATGTCGAGGCCTCGTTGTTCCACTTTCTGCAGATCAAATCCGTATTGTGGCCGGGCCAGCGCGATCACCAGCAGCGCCACGGCCAGAAGCAAAAGAGCGAACCGGACTCTTCGGCGGGAGGGCGAAACCCCGACGGTCAGCGCGGACAACAGGCGTATTTGAATGAATTGCGCCAACAACCGTTGTCGTTGACGCGAGGCCTGCCACAAAAACAGCGCCAGCGCCGGCAAAACCAGCAGCAACCAAAGACTTTGTGGAGTGTCGAAGCGCATCTTCAAATCGTATATCGTAAATCGTACATCGTAAATTTCACGGCAGTTTTCTAAAGACGGTTTGCCCCAGCGCGACTTCCAGCAGCAGGAGCACCAGACCTGCGGATACCAGCCACGGAAACAACTCACGGTATTGGGTGAACTTGTTCACCACCGCCTCCGTTTTTTCCATCCGGTTGATCTCCGCGTAGATTTGCCTGAGTTTCTCGGAATTCTCCGCCCGATAGAAGGTTCCTCCCGTCGTTTGCGAAATCTTGCTCAGCGCGTCGTCATCCGGTAAAAAGCCCGGCGGCAGCCCCATCGCCTCGACCAGCTCGCGGTTGCCCAGACCGACGGTAAAGACCTTCACCCCCAGCGCCGCCGCCGCTGCCGCTGCCGTGTCCGGGTCGATTTGCCCGGAATTGTTCGCGCCGTCGGTCATCAGCACGATGATTTTGCTCTTGGCCTTCAAATCGCGCAACTGGTTCAGCGCGGTGATCAGACCGTCGCCGATGGCCGTGGCATCCGAATTAATGGTGCCGATTTGCAGCCGTTCGATGTTGTCCAGCAAATAGTCGTGGTCCAGGGTCAACGGCGAGGCGAGGAACGCCCGCACGGCAAACACCACCAGGCCGATGCGGTCATCGGGCCGCTCCGCCACGAATTTTTCGAGAACCGATTTCGCCAGGTTGAACCGGCTGACGCGCTGACCATCCACCTCGTAGTCCGGCGTGTTCATGCTGCCGGACAAATCGAGTGCGACCACGATGTCAATGCCGCTGGCTTTCACCTCCGTCGTGCTTTTCACCAGGCGCGGCTGGGCCAGCGCGACGATGAAGAACGCCAGCACCAGCCAGCGTAGCGCCGACAAAAATGCGCCCGTCCGCGACCGGCGTACCCGGGTTAATCCCTCCACCAGCCGCACGGACGAATAGAGAAAGGCCGGTGGAGAACCGCGCCGCCCCTTCAACCACGCCAACAACGGCAGCAGCAGCAGCAACAGTAAAAGATAGGGATGGGCAAAGATCATTTCGGATTTACGATTTCCCGTTCCTCCGCCTCCGGCGGCATTTCCGATTCTCGATTCGGAATTTGCAATTCGGAATTCGAAATTTGTTTTGGTTCGGTTTCTTCAACCAGGCGGACAGCGGAGCCATGCAGCGCGCGCAACTCCGGTTCGCCCGGCTCATATTTCGCGAACTTCACGAGGTCGCAACTTTCCAGAAATTTACCCAGACTCACCTTTTGTTCCGGCAACAACAAATCCGTGGCGTTCAGTTCCCGTAAAAATTCCTCGGTCGTGCGTTCCGGCGCGTGAAAATCAAACTGCTCCTCGAGATAGGAACGGACGGTATCGGAAACCATGATGCAGAACGGCTTGGCCTGGGCGATGAGCGCGAGCGCTTCCTCCAGCTTCTGTTTCGCCCGGACCGATGCCGGCACCGGCGGTTCCAGGAGAATTTGCGAACGCCGCCTCCGCCAGAATCGCCAGGCTAATAAAAGAATCGCCAGAACCACCAACAAGCCCAGCGCCCAACCGACCCACTCCCAGACGTTGGGAATGGCCAGCGGCGGCTTGATGTCGCGGATGTCATTGGCAGCACCGACGGACGAGGCCATCACCGGTGGCGAACTGGTGGTCATCATCCCCTTAACCTCCGTTTTTCCCGGTTCTCAAAAAACCGCCCCAGCGCCGCCGCGTACGGTTCGTCCGTGCGCAATTGAATGGAGTCAATGCCGGACGACCGGAGTTGGCGCGCGACCTCGGCGTATTGTTTCTCCTGGCGCAGCGCGAACGCATCGCGGCTCGCCCCGTGGGCGGTATTGAGCTCCACGATTTCGCCGGTCTCGGCGTCCTCCAAAACCAACCGCCCCAGCGCGGGCAACTCCATTTCGTAACGGTCCGCAATGTGGACCGCCACGACATCGTGCCGCCGATTCGCCATGCGCAGGGCAATTTGGGTATGTGGCGGCAGCGCGCCGCTGCCTTCCGGTATCAAAAAATCCGAAATCACCACCGCAATCGCCTTGTGGGGCAGAACCCGGCCCATGAATTCCAGCGCGTGCGCCAGATCCGTTCCGCGCCGCCTTGGCTCGAAATACAAAACCTCGCGGATGACCCGCAGCACGTGGCCGCGGCCTTTCCGCGGGGGAATGAATTTTTCGACATCGTCGGTGAACAGCAGCAGTCCCACCTTGTCGTTGTTCCGAATGGCGGAAAAGGCGAGCACGGAAGCGATCTCGGCGGCGAGTTCGCGTTTCGATTGGTCGCGCGAACCGAACAGACCGGAGCCGCTCACGTCCACCACCAGCATCACCGTCAGCTCGCGCTCCTCGACAAACTTTTTGATGAACGGATGGTTCATCCGCGCGGTGACGTTCCAGTCAATCGCACGCACGTCGTCACCGGGCTGGTATTCGCGCACCTCGTCGAAGTTCATGCCCTGGCCCTTGAAGACGCTGTGGTACTGGCCGGCCAGCGTCTCGGTCACGAGCCGGTTGGTGCGGATCTCGATCTGCCTTATTTTTTTGAGAATCTCGCGGGGAATCATTTTGGGAAAATCCGTCCGGCCACCGGCGTGCCGACGAACCGCCAGTGCCACGGTTCGTAATGGACGCCGCCGGGATGG
>Ga0335085_10017646_pt1 | contig 10277 bp, 11 predicted proteins | sample Lox_Sample_45_FD_206712 | JGI IMG/M metagenome (GOLD analysis project Ga0335085, IMG submission 206712) | Soil microbial communities from Loxahatchee National Wildlife Refuge, Florida, United States - Lox_Sample_4.5 | ecosystem: Environmental > Terrestrial > Soil > Wetlands | place: USA...
GCGTGGTACTGGATGCGCCCTCGGCCGACGCGCTGCTGGTCGCCGCGCGCACCACGGGCGAGCTCAGCGAACGCGCCGGGATATCGCTGTTCGTCGTGCCGCGCACCGCGGCCGGGGTGGCCCTGCTGCCCTATGCGACCCAGTCGGGCGGGCGCGCGGCGGACCTGCAGCTCAGTGACGTGCGCCTGGAGGCCGGCGCCTGCATCGGCGCGCCCGGCAGCGCCTGGGGCGCGCTGGAGCGCGCGGTCGACCAGGCCGGTGCCGCGCTGTGCGGGGAAGCGCTGGGGATCATCGGCGCGCTCAACGAGGCGACGCTCGGCTACCTCAAGAGCCGCAAGCAGTTCGGCGTGCCGATCGGGATGTTCCAGGCCCTGCAGCACCGCATGGCCGACATGTACGTCGCCGAGGAACAGGCGCGCTCGATGGCGATCATCGCCGCGGCACACGCCTACGGCAGCGACGACCCGGCCCGGCGCCGCGCGGTGGCCGCGGCCCGGGCCTACATCGGCCATGCCGGGCGCTTCGTCGGCCAGCAGGCGGTGCAGCTGCACGGCGCGATGGGGGTGGTGGACGAGCTGATCGTGAGCCACTACTTCAAGCGGCTGACGATGATCGACATGAGCCTGGGCGATGCGGATTTCCACTTCGCCCGCTTCAGCGACGGCCAGCGCGCGCTCGCCTGAAGATACGCACGAACGACGGAGGAGGGGGAGCCATGGCGAAGTTCAGCAAGCGGCGGCTGGTGTTCGGCCTGTACCTGGTGGTGCTGGTGGCGGCCGCCGAACTCGTCAGCGGCCGCCTGCATGTCCCGGCGTGGCCGGCCTTCGTCGCGCTCGTGCTGTTCTTCCTCGAGCGCATGGATCCGAGGCGCATCGCCGACATCCTCCTCGGGGCGCTGCTCGGCCTTGCACTGCTGCTGCTCGCGCCCGGCGCGATCGGCCTCTTGGCACACCTCGTGGGTGGCCAGTGGGCACAGCTCGCCTACATCCTGATCGCCGTGTACCTGATCGTGGCGCTGCACGACCTGCTGCCGATGTTCTTCAACAGCCACGCCTTCATGTTCCTCACCGTCGGCGGCCTGGCACTCAGTGCCCCGGCACCCGACCCCCGGCAGTGGGCGCTGGTGGCGCTCGCCGGCGGGGCGGCGCTGATCGCGGGAGCGGTGTTGATCGGGCGCATCTCGCCGGCCGCGGCGCCGGCCGCGGCGTGAGCCGGGGCGAGCCTGGGGGAGGGATCATGCACGCATCTGTCCCGGCGGCGGTCGTGGTGAAGTCGCAGGTCAGCGCCCAGGAATGGGAGCTGCGGGTCAACCTCGCGGCCGCCTACCGCCTGGTGGCGCTCTTCGGCTGGGACGATCTGGTGTTCACGCACATCTCGGCGCGGGTGCCGGGGCACGAGCGGCACTTCCTCATCAACCCCTACGGGATGATGTTCGAGGAGATCACGGCCTCCTCGCTGGTCAAGATCGACCTCGAGGGGCGCAAGGTCATGGAGTCCCCGTACGAGATCAACCCGGCCGGGTTCACGATCCACAGCTGCATTCACGCCGCGCGCGAGGACGCCCACTGCATCGTGCACGTGCACTCGCTGAACGGCGTCGCCGTGTCCGCGCAGCGCGCCGGCGTGCTGCCGATCTCGCAGCAGTCGCTGTTCGTGCTCGCCTCCCTCGCCTACCACGACTACGAGGGCGTCGCGCTGAACGCCGCGGAGCAGCCGCGCCTGGTGCGCGACCTGGGCACGAGCCTCTACCTCATGCTGCGCAACCACGGGCTGCTGACGGTCGGCAGCTCGCCCGCCGATGCCTTCCTGCACATGTACCTGTTCGAGGCCACCTGCGCGATCCAGCTGCGCGCCCAGTCCGGGGGCGGCGAGCTGATCCCGATCGGGGCGCCGCTACTGGCCGGCATCCGCGCTGCGGCCGAGCGGGTGACGCGCGGCCAGGGGGCGGCCCTGATCTGGCCCGGTCTGTTGCGGCGCCTCGACCGCCTGGATCGCGGCTTCCGCGACTGAAGCGCCCGCGGCGGCCGCGGTTGAGCGCGGCCCCGCGCCGCCTTACCGTAGGCGCCCCCGTCACGCCTGCGAGGCTCTCGTGAAGCTCAGTGCTGCCGACCTGCGGCGGATGAAGGGCACGACCCCCATCCCCATGCTCACCGGCTACACCGCCCCGCTGGCGCGCTGCCTGGAGCTGGCCCGGGTGCCGGTGATCCTGGTGGGCGACACGGTCGGCGTGGTCGAGATGGGCTTTGCGAGCACCCGCGAGGTGACGCTCGAGCACATGTGCTACCACGTCGGTGCCGTGCGGCGCGGCGCGCCGGCCACGCACATCATCGGCGACCTGCCGTACGCGAGCGACCGCGATCCGGCGACGGCGCTCGCGAGCGCACGGCGCCTGCTGGAGGCGGGCGCCGACAGCGTCAAGCTCGAGGGCGGCAAGCTGGAGGTGATCGCAGCCCTGCGCCGGGCCGGCATCGAGGTCGTCGGGCACACCGGGCTCACGCCGCAGACCGCGGCGAACTTTGCGCAGGTCGGGCGCGAGGCGGCGGACGCGCAGCGCGTGCGCGCGGAGGCGCTCGCCATCGCCGGCGCTGGCGCGTTCCTCGTGGTGCTCGAGCACATCCCCGCGGCGCTGGCGTGCGCCATCACCGCCGAGCTCGCGGTGCCCACCATCGGCATCGGCGCCGGCCCGGACTGCGACGGGCAGGTGCTGGTGATCAACGACGCCATCGGGCTCGGGGAGCGCTGGCCGCCGTTCTCGCGCCAGTATGCCTACGTGGGACGCACGATCGAGGCGGCGGCGGCCGAGTTCGTCCGCCAGGTGTGCTCGCGGCAGTTCTGAAGGACCGCCGCGGGCGCGGTTTTGCATAAGGCGAGCTGCGGCACGCATGAGCGCATTTTGGCGCTGCCACGAGCATTCATCGTTTGTCCGTGGCCGCCGGCACCGCTAGCGTACCGCCCATGCACTCAAGGCCGCACCCGGTGATCCCCATGACCAAGCTCGCCCCCCTCTGGCTCCTGGCCTGCGTGCCGCTGGCACAGGCCGCCGGCCCGCACGGCTACCCGGTCACCCTGAACGCGGATCCGCTCGTGATGCGCCTGAGCAAGGACGAGTTCCGCATTGCCTTTGGGCTCAACGGCGGCCAATGCGCAGCCAGCGGCTGCCACGGCGAGATCCAGTACCGGGTGCAGTGGCGGACCGAGGATGGCCTCACCCACTCCGAGGTGAAACGGGTGCACTACGTCATCCCGCCGCGCTACGCGCGCTCCATCACCGTGGACCGCCAGTACTTCGACACCGCCGAGGCACAGCACACCACCGAGATCGTGAAGGTGAGCGTCGATGCCATCACCTGCCACGCGGGCATGGCGGCGCAGGCACTCTAGCGTCCCTTGGCGGGCGCACCGGGAGGTGCGCCCGGGGCCGGGCTTGGAGCCGGCCGACGCGCAGACTAAGATTCGCGGGTGCAGGAGCGGGCGCGTGCGCCGGCTGACGGAATGCGCCCATGAACGACTCGAGTCCCCCCGGATCCCCAGCCCCGCGGCCGCCTGACTCGCGCCGCCCGGCGGTCATCGGCCTGATCGTGGCCGTGGTGCTGGTGCTGCTCGGGCTCGTGCTGGTGAAGATCCTGGGCGACGCCGGCCGCCTGCAGGACTGCGCGCTCTCGGGGCGCACCAACTGCGCGCCGGTCGACTCCGGCTCGCCGCCGAACCCCTCGCCATGAACCTGCTCAAGATCGGCGAGCAGGACCTGCTGGCCTACTTCAAGCCCGGCACGCTGGCCGGTGCGCTGGTGTACCTCGCGCTGTTCATGCTCGCGGGGCTGATCCTGTCGCGCATGCTCAGGGCCGCGGTGCACGCGGCGATGCTGCGCGCGGGCCACGTCGACCGCATGGGCATCACCTTCGTGCAGCAGCTGGCCACGGCGCTCATCTGGGTGATGCTGGTCATCCTCTACGCGCACCTGATCCCGGTGCTGCGCGCGCTCGGCACGGCGATGCTGGCCGGCGCCGGCGTGGCTTCGGTGGTCATCGGCCTGGCCGCCCAGAGCACGCTCGGCAACCTGGTGGCCGGCATCTCGATCACCATCTACCGTCCGTTCAACCTCGGCGATACGCTGCAGGTGACCACCCCGACCGGCACCGACATCGGGGTGGTGCAGTGGATCTCGCTCGGCTACACGACGCTGCGCACCGTCGACGGGCGCCTCATCGTGCTGCCCAACAGCGTCGCGGCCAACCAGGTCACCCTGAACCTGAGCCGCACCTACACGCCGGCGCAGATCTCGGTCACCATCCGCTGCGCGCGCAGCGCCGATCCCGAGGAGGTGGGCAAGCTGGCGACCGCGGCGGTGGCCGAGGTGCTCGGCGGCGATGCCGTCAAGGGCTGCTACCTCACCAAGATCGACGCCAGCGGCGCGCAGTTCGACCTGCAGGTGGTGGTGCCGGACGTTGCACAGCGCGAGCGCACGCGCGGCCAGCTGCTGCGGCACCTGATGGAGCGCTTCGCGGCCAGCCCGGTCGCCGGGACCTCGGAGCCGCCGACCTTCAGCTAGGGTGCACGCAGAACAAGGGGGAGTGATGAAGTCCGTCGAGAGACTGATCGAGCGCGTGCTGTTCGCCTCGCGCTGGCTGCTGGCGCCCTTCTACCTGGGCATGGTGCTGGCGCTCGGCGCCATCCTGGTGGTGTTCGTGCACGAGCTCATCCACGGGATCGCCAACCTCGCCCAGTTCGACGCCGAGCACGTCATCCTGCTGGCGCTGTCGCTGATCGACCTGTCGCTGACCGGCAACCTGGTACTCATCGTGATCTTCGCCGGCTACGAGACCTTCGTCTCGCGCATCCACGTCGGCGACCACGAGGACCGGCCGCAGTGGATGGGCACGGTGGATTTCTCCGACCTCAAGATCAAGCTGATCGCCTCGATCGTCGCGATCAGCGGCATCGCGCTGTTGCGCGTGTTCCTGCCGCTGGGCGATGCCGGGGTAAGCGTGGAGCAGCCGCGGCTGGCGTGGATGATCGGTATCCACCTGACGTTCGTGGTGTCCGGGGTGCTGATGGCGGTCATGGACCGCCTCACCGGCAAGCACTGAAGGGCGCGCCGCGCGCCCTCAGCGACTCACCAGGCGCCGCACCAGCCCGGCGACCCGGGGCACGAGGCGCGGCCGCAAGAGGCGCGGGTCGTAGGGGGCGAGGCGGCGCGCGTACTCGCCCAGGCACACCCCCGCCAGTGCGGGAAAGCCGACCTCGAGGCCGAGGTGCCGGCTGCCGGTGAGCGTGAAGTTCTTGTCGTTGTGGTCTTCGTTGCGGCTGAGGCGCCGGGCGGCGCCCGGCCGCTCCCACAGGATGTGCATCCACGCCGCGAGGGCGGCGTTGGAGACGGCGAGGTCGTTCACGCCCCGGCCAACTCTAAATAGTTGCCGCGCCGGCGGGCAAGCGCGGCCATTCCGGGTGGGGACGGCGCCCTGATCCTCAAGGACTATTGCAGTTCGGCGAGCAGCCAGTCGACGTAGCGGCGCGTGTCCTGCTCCATCTCCGAGTAGGGGCCAGGCTCGTAGTACTGCGAGTTGATGCCCTGTTGGTTGAGCTCGATGATGCGCTTGTCGGCCACGCTCGTGACCTTCCACAGCCAGGTGAGGCGTTCCGGGTCGTAGTCCGCGCCGGCCCGTGCCGTGCCGTTCACCAGCCAGAGCACCTCCATCTCCGTGCTGCTCACGGTGCGGGGGATGAAGCGGTAGATCAGCCCGTGGTCCGGGTAGGCGAGGAAGTCGCTGGTCAGGCCGACATCGAAGAAGGTCACCCCGCCATCGTAGTCGCGGAACTGCCCCATGAGCGGCGCCAGTGGCTTGCCGTCGTCACTGCCGCTCACGGTGCCCTCGGCCAGCGCCGAGCGCAGGCTGCCGCCGCCCTCGTGCCCGGGCGGGGCGTTGCGGCCCCAGCGGCTGACCTCGGCGATCTCGATGCCGAGGCTGCGCGCGCGGGCCCGCACGCGCTCGTCCGCCTCGGCGTTGAGTGCCGCCGGGCGGGCGTACAGGTGGAAGCGCGAGTACTCCTCGTGCGCCGGCCCGCAGTGGTAGCACTCCATGTAGTTCTCGACCGCCAGCTTCCAGTTGGCGTTGACCGGGTAGCTCTCGCGGTACGCCACCTGGGCATCCGCCCAGCCGTACACCCGCGCGGTGCCGGCGAGCAGGTCGGCCACGCTGTCCAGGCTCAGCGGCTGGTCGGCGAAGGAGACGAAGATCAGCCCCTCGAGCACACGGCAATGGGCGCGCCTGAGCCCGTGGCGGCTGCGCTCGAAGCCCTTGGGCATGCGCGCGGCGGCCTTGAGGGTGCCGTCGAGTGCGTAGTTCCAGGCGTGGTAGGGGCAGATGAAGCCGCCCCGGGCGCGGCCGGCCCGCTGCGTGCACACCCGCGAGCCGCGGTGCCGGCAGACGTTGATCAGCGCGTACACCTCGGCGTCGGCGCCGCGCACCAGGATCAGCGACTCGCCGAACAGCTCGGTGGTGAAGAAGTCGCCGGTCTCGGGGATCTGGCTGTGGTGGCCGGCGCAGTGCCAGTGGCGCTCCAGCAGGCGCCGGCGCTCGCGCTCGAAGATCTGGGGGTCGCAGTAGAACTCCTGCGGCAGGGCGTGCCCGGGCTTGAGCCGCGCCAGTGCCCGCTGCCAGTGCTCCTCGGCCTGCGGCGCAACCGCCGCACGCGGGTTCGGGGCAACCCCCTCCGGCGGCACCTGGGCGAGCGGTGTCGGTTGGGTCTTCACGGTGAGCGTGACAGTAGCGGCTCACCGTGCGCCACGCAATCACGGCCCCGCGACGCGGTGTTGGAAGCGGATCCGCGAGCGAGGCGCCGTCAGTGGCTGGCGCGCCGCAGCAGGACTTCCTCGTGGTCGAACTCGCTTTGCAGGCGCCACAGGACCGAGTCGCTGATCTCGTTGCGGTCGCGCAGGGCGATCACGGCCTCGCGCGCGGCCGCGAGCATCGCCAGGCGCATCCGCGCGTACGCGGTCGAGACCGTCGAGTCCTGCGTGACACGCCCCAGGCGATGGTGCGCGGCGCGCCGCAGTGCCGCCGCGATCTCGCGCTCGTGGGCCTCGCCCGTGGCCAGCTGCTCGAGGGCCACGGCCCCGGCGCGGATGCCGGCGGCCCGCGCCAGGTGTTCCTCGTCGCTTTCCTCGCTGCCGCCGACGATCCCGAGCCGGCGAATGAGTGGCGCCAGGGTGAGACCCTGCAGCACCAGCGTGACCAGGATCACGACGAAGGTGACGAAGACGACGTCGGCGCGGCCGGTCAGCGCAGCCCCGTGGAGTCCGACGTAGGGCACGGCGAGCGCGATCACGAGCGAGTCACCGCCGCGGATGCCAGCCCAGCCGAGGAACAGCACGTGGCGCCACGGCGGGTAGGCGCTGGTCGGACGCCCCAGCCGCCGGTCGAGCCAGCGCGGCAGGTAGGCGCCGACGAACATCCAGAAGATGCGCGTCACGATCATCGCGCCGGAGACCGCCAGCGCGACCCACACCAGGTGCACGATGTCCGCGGCGGCGATGCTCTCGGCCACCACCGGCAGCTCGAGCCCGATGATGACGAAGATGAGCCCCTCGAGGAGGAACGTGAGCATCTCCCACATCGCCGCACCCTGCAGGCGGGTCGGGGCGCTGATGACCCGCGATGAGTGCCGGGACAGGAACAGCCCCATCGAGACCACCGCGAGCACCCCCGAGCAGCCGAGCGCGTCCGCGGGGATGTAGGCGATGAAGGGGGTGAGGAGCGAGACCGTGTTCTCGACCACGCTGGACCGCGGCATGTGGATGCGCACCCAGCCGACGAGGTATCCGATGGCCACCCCGACGGCGATGCCGCCGGCGCCGGTGAGCACCAGTTCGGCGCTGGCGCGCGGCAGCGAGAAGCTGCCGGTCACCGCGGCCGCGAGCGCGACCTGGTAGGCCACCAGCGCCGTGGCATCGTTCATGAGGCTCTCGCCCTCGAGCAGCACCAGCATGGTGCGCGGGAGGCTGAGGCGGCGGGTGCTGGCGGTGACGGCCACTGCATCGGGCGGCGAGACGATCGCGCCGAGCAGGAAACAGAGCGCCCACGGCAGGCCGGGCAGCAGCGCGTGGGTGACCAGCGCCACCACGCCGATGGTGATCAGTACCAGCCACACCGCCAGCAGCGTGATCGAGCGCAGGTTGCGCTTCAGGTCCCGGAGCGAGGTCTGCACGGCGGTCCAGAACAACAGCGGCGGGATGAACACCAGGAAGATCGTGCCGGGGTCCAGCTGCAGGCGCGGCAGCCCCGGCAACAATGCGAGCGCCAGCCCGCCGACGACCAGCAGCGTCGGCAGGGGGATGTCGGTACGGTCAGCCAGCGCGCGCAATGCCGCGATGGCGGCGAACGACAGCAGGATGAGCGCGACCGCGGACACGGCGCTCGTTCAGGGCAGCTCGAGCACCACGCGGCCCTCGATGCGCCCGGCGCGCAGGTCGCCGAGCACCGCGTTCACCTCGGCGAGCGGCGCGCGCCGCACGTGGGTGCGTATCCGGCCGTCGGCGGCGAAGGCCAGCGCCTCGGCCAGGTCCCGGCGCGTGCCCACGATCGAGCCGCGGATGGTGATGCGCTTGAGCACCACGTCGAGGATGCGGGTCTCGAAGTTCCCCGGGGGGAGACCCACGAACACCACGGTGCCGCGCCGCCGCACCAGCCGCAGCGCCTGCGAGAAGGCGGCCGCGGCGGCGGCGGTCACCAGTACGCCGTGCGCCCCGCCGCCGGTCAGCTTCAGTACCTGCCTGGCGGCATCGGGGGCAGCAGCATCCACCACCGCCTCCGCGCCCAGCGCGCGCGCAAGTTCGAGCTTGGCCGCGCCCACATCCAGCGCCACCACCTGCAGCCCGAGCGCCCGCGCGTACTGCAGCGCCACGTGCCCGAGGCCGCCGACGCCGATGAGCGCCAGCCACTGCCCGGCGACCGCCTCGGTCTCGCGGATGGCCTTGTAGGTCGTGACGCCGGCGCACAGCACCGGGGCGATGTCGGCGAAGGCCACCTGCCCGGGGAGCGCCGCCACGAAGGCCGCGGTCCCCAGGCAGTACTCGGCGAAGGTGCCGTTCACGAGGTAGCCGGTGGTGCGCTGGCGCGCGCACAGCGTCTCCCAGCCCGAGGTGCAGTACTCGCAGGCGCCGCAGGCGTCGTGCAGCCAGGGAATCCCGACCCGATCGCCCTCGCGAAAGGCGGTGACTCCGGCGCCCACGGCCGCCACGACACCGGCCCCCTCGTGGCCGGGGATGAAGGGCAGCGCCGGCTTCACCGCCCAGTCACCGTCGGCGGCGTGCAGGTCCGTGTGGCACACGCCACTCGCGGCGATGCGCACGAGCAGCTCGCCGGGGCCCGGGCTCGGGATGGGCAGATCCTCGAGCACGAGCGGGCGGCCGAACTCGCGCACCAGGGCGGCCCGCATCGTCTGCGCCATGCGGTAACTCCTGCGACTGAAACCAGCCGCCCCCGCGCGCCTTCCTGGTGCACGGGGGCAGCGCGATTATGCGGCCTCGAACGACAGCGGTTCACCCCAGAACGTCTCGACCCCCTCGTGTTGGATCCCGGGGCGGCCGCTGGTGAGGAAGCGGCGCAGGCCGGACTGTCCGGCCTGGTACTCCGGGTGGCGGGCGAGGTAGCGCTTGAGGCTGTCGGCGATGGCAGCCGGCTGCCGGATCAGCTCGGTGCTCGCGGGCAGCAGTTCCCGGAACAGCCCTGCGCACACCTCGTAGTGGGTGCAGCCGAGCAGCACGCGGTCCGGGGGGCCGCCGCTGCGGCTCACGACCGCCCCGACGTGCGCCGCGATGACCGCCCGCAGCTGCGCCACGGGCGCACCCTGCTCGATCAGGCCCGCGAGTCCCGTGCACGGCTCGGTGACCACGCGCAGGTCGCTGCGGCGCTTGGCGATCTCGATCTGGTAGACGGCGCTGCGCGCGGTCGCCTGGGTCGCGAACACTGCCACGGTCCGCTGCGGCCCGGAGGGCACGCTCACCGGGTGCGGGCCGTGCCAGGGCTTGCCGGTAACGGCCTCGATCGTGGGGACGATGATCCCGAGTATGTTGGCCGGTCGGTCACGGCGGGCCCGCAGCCCGGGGAGCCACAGGTGCTGCAGCTGGCGCAGCGCCACGGCGGAGGCGGTGTTGCAGGCGAGCACGATGAGCTCGCAGCCTTCCGCGAACAGTCGCGCGCAGGCGCTCTGGGTGAGCTGCACGATCTGCGCGCCGCCGCGTGGCCCGTAGGGCATGTGCGCCTGGTCGGAGTAGTAGA